>RCNE010000036.1_pt1 | contig 52653 bp, 40 predicted proteins | sample 2041361 | NCBI WGS metagenome assembly RCNE01 (sample SAMN09708229, study PRJNA481090) | Marine sediment metagenome, whole genome shotgun sequencing project. | reverse complement strand
TCATTAAAGTAGCGTACTCCGTGTTCCTTGATCCAATCATCTACGGCGGTTTGTGCGTTTTGTATGTTCATTACTCCTTATTTTTTGAGTCCATAATAATAGTAACAGGCCCGTCGTTCACTAAATCTACTTTCATGTCTGCGCCAAAAACGCCGGTTCCTACTTTTTTACCAAGTTCCTTTTCCAATTCCAAGACAAAAGCTTCGTATAGCGGAACAGCAATATCTGGCTTGGCCGCATTTATATAGGAAGGTCGATTACCCTTTTTAATGGCTGCATAAAGTGTAAACTGACTCACCACTATGACCTCCCCGTTTGTATCCAATAGCGAAAGGTTCATGACACCATCGGCATCATTAAAAATACGAAGGTTGGCTATTTTCCGTACTAACCATTGTATGTCCTCCGTACCATCTTCCTCGGTAATACCAAGCAAAACCAACAATCCGGCTTCCATGGCTGAAATCACATCTCCCTCAACAGTTACACTAGCGCTAGAAACTCTTTGTACTACTGCTCTCATTTCTTTTCTCCGTAGGTATCCACTCTGTAATGCTCGTCTTCTCCTGCAACCATTTGCACATAGCTGCGATAGCGGCTCCAAGGTATGGTTCCTTCCTCCAAGGCATCTTTGACGGCGCATTTAGGTTCATCTAAATGGAGGCAATTATTAAACTTGCAATCTTGTTTCAGTTTAAAAAGCTCAGGGAAATAATCGCCGATTTCTTCTTTTTCCATATCTACAATACCAAACCCCTTAATCCCAGGCGTATCTATAATACGTGCGTCAAAATCCATATCGTACATTTCTGCAAACGTAGTGGTATGCTGCCCTTGCAGATGTTGTTCTGAAATCTGAGCAGTTTTAAGATTTAAGTTTGAATCTATAGCATTGATTAAGGTTGATTTTCCCACACCCGAATGTCCGGAAAACATAGACGTTTTTCCTACCATCCATTCTTTGATAGTATCTACATTTTTACCTGTAACTGCTGAAATTCCAATACACGTGTACCCAACCTCTCTATACATAGCCGCTAAGTACTTCACCTCATCACGTTCTTCATCTGTATAGGTGTCAATTTTATTAAACACCAAAATCGCCGGAATATGGTAAGCCTCGGCAGTTACTAAAAATCGATCTATAAAAATAGAATGGGTAGGAGGGTTATTAAGGGTTATGAGAAGAAATACTTGGTCTAGATTTGATGCTATGATGTGGGTTTGCTTGGAAAGGTTTACAGATTTTCGAATGATGTAGTTCTTACGCTCCTCTATCTTATGTATAATACCTATCGTATCATCACCTATAGTTTCTACATCAAAATGTACCTTATCCCCTACCGCAACAGGATTGGTGCTTTTTATTCCCTTTATCCTGAATTTTCCCTTAATCCTGCAGTTATAAAAATCACCCTTATCTGATTTTACGGTGTACCAACTCCCCGTTGATTTATAAACGATACCTAGCATGTGCCTACTCCTAAATAATACATCCTCATACTACAAAGTAACGGTTTTCTTTTCTTAAACCAACCTATTCGGGTACTCCTATTCCTAATAACAAGATATTTTCTATGAAACAAAATCATACTACACTTGCTGTAAATTAAAATCCAACTAAAGAAGCTAAAGAGACATTAATACGCTTTACATAAGTTTGATTTCACTTAACGCATACCTACCCATAAATTTTACCGTTATGCCCTTGAAATACAAATTTTAACGTAGGATTTCTACGAGATTACTACCAATTTGTATCTTTAGAATCATATTTTATAAATAAACCATCATTATGAAAAAAATTATTTTTATCGCCTTTTTAGCATTGACGTGTACTTTTGAAATGAATGCGCAAGAGTACAAAGTAATCACGAGTGTAGAATCAATAGTATCTAGTGGTCTTGGTCGTTCTAGAATTATTGATGGTAACGAAAAAAAAGATTATACTCAATTCACTTCAACTCAAACTGACGATGACAATACGCGTAACAAATCAAAAAGAGATGAGATTAGAGTTAAAGATTTTGACGAAACCAAATTATTAAACTTCTTTAATATTGCGGGTATCCGTTTTCAAAATATTGCAGCGAATGATGCTATCATAACTTCTAAGATAAATACCATGGTTTCCGAAGGCTGGGAACTTGCTTTTGTAACCAGTGCAGTTGAAAGCGACAGTGGTAAAGGAGATGGCTCTGGTATTTTTATTACAAGATATATTTTCAAAAAGTAAAGAGGAATACGTCTATTCTTAATACTTGTTTAAAACACAATTTTTAGAGTCAAGGTTATCTGAGGAATACACAAAAAAAATCCCGACTTAAAAAGTCGGGATTTTTTATTTATGCCTTTACAATTTTCTCTTGGTGATTAATAGATTCTTGGTGAATAGCCTTGAACATGCGCAAGACAAACTCCTCGCTAAGGCCTTTGGTTTCTCCCTCTAAAATCATCTTACCCAAAATCGCATTCCATCGATTAGATTGAAGTACAGCAACATTCCTAGACTTTTTTAGACCACCGATTCCGTCAGAAACTTTCATTCGTCTCCCGAGCGTTTCAATCAATTGATTATCAATCACATCTATCTGTGCCCTAAGGTTGCTCAGTTGCTTGTTATATTCTGCTTCTGGATCAGATTCCTTTCTGATTTTCAAATCCCTCATAATTTGCACTAAAGTATCAGGCGTCACTTGCTGTGCAGCATCACTCCAAGCATTATCAGGATCAAAGTGAGTTTCAATCATCAATCCATCAAAATTCAAGTCCAATGCTGTTTGCGAAACATCAAAAATCATATCGCGTTTACCTGTAATATGAGAAGGGTCATTGATTAACGGTAAATCCGGAAACTTATTCTGGAATTCGATAGCCAATTGCCACTCCGGAATATTTCTATATTTCGTTTTTTCATAGGTTGAAAAACCTCTGTGAATAGCACCTAATTTTTTAATACCCGCTGTGTGTAATCTTTCGATACCTCCTAACCACAAAGCTAAATCTGGATTTACAGGATTCTTTACCAAAACAATCTTGTCTGTTCCTTCCAAAGCATCTGCTAACTCTTGCATTATAAAAGGGCTCACAGTAGACCGTGCACCTATCCATAATAAATCTACATCATGCTCCAAAGCCAATTCTACATGCGCACGGTTCGCTACTTCCGTAGCTGTTTTTAGCCCGGTTTCTGCCTTCACTTTCTGAAGCCATTTAAGACCTAGGGCACCAACACCTTCAAAATTCCCAGGACGCGTTCTTGGTTTCCAAATACCTGCTCGGTAATAATTGACATCGGTATCTTTTAATTCATGCGCTATTCGCAATACCTGTTCCTCGGTTTCAGCACTACATGGCCCTGCTATTACTAGTGGATGATCTAAACCCATATCGTCCAACCATGTTCTCATTTCTTTTGTATTCTCCATTACTTTGTTTTTGGTGAAGGCTTAAACAGTAAAAGGGGTAAAGGTGTTCATTTTTCTACTGCCTTAGGTCTTCGTGTATTTAATAGTATTAATTAATATTAATTTTTGTTCTCAATTGATTCAACTACCTTTTTTTGCAGGCAATCCTTTTAGAATAGTTTTTATCTTATTCGTATTATTCATTTCATGGTAAATTCCCTCGTAATCATCTTTCAAAAGTAGTTCCTTGAATTCAGTCAAATTTTGAATATACTCCTCCAAGGTCTCTATTACATTATCTTTGTTTTGCTTAAAAATTGGGGTCCACATCGCTGGCGAACTTTTAGCCAAACGTACAGTACTTTCAAAACCGCTTCCGGCCATATCAAAAATATCACGTTCGTTCCTTTCCTTTTCTATGACCGTTTTTCCTAACATAAAAGAACTGATATGGGACAAATGAGATACATAAGCTATATGCTTGTCATGTGCTTTAGGGTTCATATACCGTATACGCATTCCTAGTAATTTAAAAATATCCAAGGCTTTTTCTTGCAACGTAAAAGCCGTTTTCTCTACTTCGCAAATAATATTTGTCTTCCCGTCATAGAGTCCGTTTATAGCTGACGAAGGTCCGGAAAATTCGGTTCCTGCGATAGGATGGCATGCTAAAAAATTACGCCTTTTAGGGTGGTCCTCTAGCACCTTACATAGCAGTTCTTTGGTAGAACCCGCATCGCAGACCACGCAACCCTCATGTACCCTATCCAAGATTTTTGGTAGTTCTTGCACTATTACATCTACCGGGATACTTACCATGACAAAATCTGCTAAGGGTAACTCCTCGTAGCTTGCTTTCACATCAATCAAACCTAAGGAAAGTGCTTCTTCTAAATGATCGGGGTTTGCATCTATTCCGTATACGGTAGCCTCCGGCATTTTTGCCTTAAGGTCCTTTACAAAAGACCCTCCAATTAAACCGATACCTACTACAAAAAAGTTCATATTTCCTTTAGATATTAGACCTTAGAATTGAGATTTAATTGTTTCATATCAAAACATCTCATTTCTAGTATCTTAACTACTCAAATCTTTTTATTGCTTCTTTAATTTTCTCCTCCGTAACGCAGAGTGAAAACCGAATATATCCTTCTCCATTACTCCCGAAAATTGTTCCTGGCGCAATAAAAATATCCTTTTCGTGTAACAATTCATCTATAAATTCCTCCGAGGACTTTGATGCTATTGGCAGCTTAGCCCATATAAACATCCCTGCCGCATTAGGGTCATAAGTGGCGCCAATCGAATCTACCAATTGGAACATAAGTTCCCTTCTTTTACTATAGGTACGGTTTAACTCTTGGAACCATACATCCCCACTTTTCAAAGCGGTAATGGCTCCCTGTTGCACGCCGTAAAACATACCAGAATCCATATTGCTCTTAATCTTTAGCACAGCGGTAATATGCTCGGCATTCCCAGAGACCATCCCAACGCGCCAACCAGCCATATTAAACGTCTTACTCAAGGAATTTAATTCCAGGGCAACCTCTTTGGCACCAGGTACCTGCAAAATACTGGTAGGGGTATCGTTCAGCACAAAACTATAGGGATTATCATTTACCAATAATATTTGATGCTTTTTTGCAAAAGTGACGAGCTCATGCATTTTTTCTTGGGTAATACGTGCTCCTGTAGGCATATTAGGATAACTAATCCACATTAATTTCACCTTACTGAGATTCATTTGGCCCAGCTTGTCCATATCTGGCAACCATTCATTTTGCTCAGTAAGATCATACATAACCGGTTCTGCCCCAACCAAATTAGTTACAGATGTATACGTGGGATAACCAGGATTTGGAATCAGCACCTGATCACCGGCATTTAAAAAGGCCATGCTAATGTGCATTATGCCTTCCTTTGAACCCATTAAGGGCAAAATCTCAGATTGTGCTTCTAGCAACACATTAAACTTTTTTTTATAAAAAGAAGCAAAGGCAGACCTGAGTTCTGGTAAACCTTGATAGCTTTGATATTGATGTGCACCAGGCTCCAAAATAGCTTGTTGCATACTAGCAATGACTGCCATTGACGGGGCCAAGTCTGGACTACCGATACCCATATTAATAATGGGTTTACCTTCTGCCATGAGTCCACGAACCTCTCGCAACTTTTTGGAAAAGTAGTATTCTTGTATCGTTTCTAAACGCTTTGCCGTTTGTATCATACCATGGCATTTTTATATTCTCCCAAAACCTTAAATTCTTCTGTCATGATATCCAACAAGGCTTTTAACTTGCTAAAATCCTCGTAATCGCTAAACGTAATATCCACAAAGAAGGCATATTTCCAAGGCGTCTCTATCACAGGGAGCGACTGTATTTTAGTCAGGTTCATTCTGCAATCGCTCATCACATTAAGCACAGCCGCCAAACTACCGCGTTTGTGGTTGGTAATGAACCTAACAGAAGCCTTGTTTATTTCGCCCTTGGGAAGCTCTTTGTTTTTTGTCTTTACAATTATAAACCGTGTGGAGTTATTCTTAATGGTCTGTATATTGTCCGCTACGATGTCCAACCCATATAATTGGGCCGCCACCTTAGGTGCAATCGCTGCCACATGCTTTAAATTTTGCCTTTGGATACGCTTAGCTGTTTCCGCAGTATCCACATCTTCCACCAAACGTATATGAGGGAAATCCTTAAAAAACTCCTTGCATTGTAGCAAAGCCATGGGATGCGAACTAACCTCAGTAATATCGGACAGTTGCTGTCCTTTCATAACCATTAAATGGTGATGAATATTAAGGTAGTACTCCCCTATTATGTGTAAATCGTTGTGATATAACAAAGCGTAATTCGGGATAATAGATCCCGCAATGGAATTTTCAATCGCCATAACCCCTTTATCGGCATCCTTCTCCAAGAGGTTTTGAACCAAGGCATCAAATGAAAGGCACTCTGCCAAATCTATTACTTCACCAAAGCAATCCAATGCCACTTGATGGTGATTAGACCCCTTAATTCCCTGTATGGCTATCTTTAAACTCATTTTTCAATTTAATATAAAGGCTAAAACACCTTCAGATTATTCCAAAACCAAAAGTTTTAAACAAAAAAAAGCCCCGTTTGCAACGAGACTTCAATTGTTATTATGTTTAAAATACACTACAACAGTCCCGTTCCTCTTTTAAAAAAGAAGTAGAAATAGAAACTGTTCCAAAAGTATTGCTTTCTCATGTTTTATCTTACCTGTGGCTAATGTACTAATTATATTTAAAACCTATAATTTAGATACATTTTTTTTTGAATTTAGGCTTTTAGAATGATTTTCTAAAGAATATGATTTAAAATCGACCTGTTTAATGTGAATTAGTTAAAAATTTAAAGCGAGTCCTAACTCTACCAATAAAGCAACTCCTGTTAATGCTTTTTCTCTTTTAGACATTTTCCAATGTTGTTTATATCCGCGTTCTTCTCCATTAGCATATTAAGTTCTTTCTTAGCTATCTGTTCATCATCTGGATAATATTCCGTTTTCCATAATCCCAGAAAGGAAGTTATCTCTTGTGCATTTACAGATTATAGTTACGTCACTACAGCTAAACTAATTCTTGAATTGATGAGATATATAATCATAACTTCTCCTTCAAAATTGCAATCATTGTCTTTACCCCATCCCTATAATTTCCTATTCTTAAATTTTCATTTGGACTATGCTGATTATTGTCCCTATTGACCGTAGGTACCGTAACGGCTGGAATACCCAACGTGGTCACAAAAGGGGAGATAGGAATAGAACCACCACTCATACGTATGCGTATAGGATCTTCCCCAAACCCATTTTTTAAGGCACTTGTAAGCCACTTACCAACTTCTGAATCAAAATCCGTTCTAAAGGATTGATACGAAATTTCCGAAGTGAAAGTCGCAATCTTATCATGAGTTAGTCGCTCTTCCTCTGTCGGTTCCAAGGCTGTTAAATAATAACCTTGATCTACAATGTGGTCTTTTACTAATTGAATCAAACGTTCCGGATCAGATTCCAAGACCAACCGAACATCAAGCTCCGCTCTAGCCCAACCCGGTATAATCGTGCGTACTTTTTCATTTATCCAGCCCGACTGCATTCCCCTAATATTCAAAGATGGGTACTGAATAGCTTCTTGATAAGAGCCACCAACTTTATCAGGTGTTACAATTTGAAGTCTCTTTTTAATTTCTTCCTCATTATCTGGGACATTTCTTAAAATTTGCGCGGTTTCAATGTCGATGTTTATACCATCATAAAACCCTGGTATCGTTACGCGTCCGTCATCATCCTTCATAGAAGCCAAAAGTTTGGAAAGGCGTAAAGCAGGGTTAGGCGCATAATTTCCAAAATGACCACTATGTTGGGGAACAACAGGACCATAGGTTGTCAAAGTGACGGTAGCAATACCTCTCGCACCAAAAGTCAATGTTGGTTTATTAATAATATGCCGTGGACCATCAAAAATAATTAACATGTCCGCTATTAATAATTCGGCATTTTGAATAACCGCATCTGGCAATCTTGGCGAGCCCAATTCCTCTTCAAAATCCATAATAATCTTGATATTATAATTAGGGACTATATTTTTTGAGGCGGCGGCGTCCAAGGCTGCCAAAAACATCACTACAGGACCTTTGGCATCACTAGCCGATCTAGCAAAAATACGCCATTCATCATCCATACTACTGGGTGAATCCCAGGCCGCTTCCTCCCATTCATCATTTTGATTTTTCTTTTTCACAACCGGTATATATGGACTCTCCTGAAACCATTGGGTACTATCCACAGGCTGCCCGTCTAATTGAAGATAAATCAAAACCGTTTTTTTAGCTTTAGGATGTTTTCTTTCGGCTAACAATAGGGGCGCATTAGTTGTGCTGATGCGTTGTGTAGAAAAGCCCCGATTCCCGAACTCTTTTTCGCACCACAACACGTTTTCCTCAATATCCTCTGGGTAAAAAGCATCATTTGGAATACTCAAAAGCTCCTTTAACAAAGGCAAACTAGCATCGGCATAGGTTCTCGACAATTCATCTAAATCTACTCCTCTTTGCGCAGAACAATTAAAATATAAGAGCGATAAAAAAAGAGAAAACAGTACGTTACGGGTAGTATAAAACATAGAGTAAAATTGATAATGAACTTTAAAAATAGTACTTACAACTTTATTCGCGCTAACACACTCCATTAAGTTGAAAGCTTTGTAGCTACTCTTCTAAATCCTTTACAGTTGTTTTGATCCTAAAAAAGTTAAAGAGTTCGTTTTTAAATATCGAAAATCCAAAACAAGATAGTGTCGGGGCTTAATTTAGCCTATATTATCCGATAACGTAAGTAACCCGTTTATAACTTCATCCAAAGTTTCCTGCACCTTAGGGTCGGTACAGTTTATAAGGATTGAAAAAACCATTTGCTGCTCCGGATACACAAAAAGGTTGGAATAGGCCCCAACGCTGCTCCCAACATGCCCAAAATACGGCCTCCCTTTTTTATCTTCACTTACTTGCCAGCCCAAACCATAATACGTTAGTTTGTCATTGACTACTGCAGAAGTTAGAAACTCGGAGCGCCTTTCCCTATTCAAAACCGTATCATCCAAGAAAGCATGACCAAATTTAGCAATATCGTCCGATGTGCTCAGAAAACCACCTCCAGCCAATTTATAAAAATTATTTACCGGAATCGCTTCACGGAACCCTAATCGAATTTTGGTATACCATGTAGCATATTCCAATTTATTTTGCGCATTAAGGGAAAGATTACCGACTAATGCCTCATCCCCTGGGAACTGTTGTGGCGCTATGGTATGTTGTAATCCCAAAGGCGTCAACACTTGTTCAGCTACATAATCCTGAAACGGTATACCAGTTACCTCCTGTATGGCCAAGGAAATCAATACCCAATCAAAACTGTTGTATTCATATCCTTTTCCTGGTTCAAAAAGTAAGGCATCGTCCTTGAACATAGCAATACTTTCTTTGATGGAATAGGGTTTATTTGAAGCAAATTCCTTGCCTCTATAACTTCGAATTCCAGCGGTATGGCTCGCCAATTGCCGAATCGTAAAATCCCATTCCTTTTTAGGGAAATAAGGAACATAATCACGGAATGATGCATCCAAATCAATATCCCCTTTAGCAACCGCATAGGCTAAGGCTGTGGCAGCAATAGGTTTAGAAACACTAGCGGTTCGGAAGAGGGTTTTCTTGGGATTAATACAACGCTTTTCCTCTAAATCGGTATATCCATATCCTTTTTGCACTATAGGATTTCCATCTTTTAGCACCGTAATAGAAAGTCCTGGTACGCGCTTTTCGTTCACCAAGCCTTGCAACAAATTATCAGCCTTTACCAAAGCATTCAAGTTGTTGTCATCCCCTATAATCCTTTTAGAAGCAAATATATTTTTTAGATATGTTAGGATAGGATTCGCCATTAAGAATACATCAGCATATTAATTGAACAAAAGGCGGCCATTAAATATTTCCTCCACCTCAACGGTTGGTGGGCGATTAAAACAAATCACATCCCCAGTGCCACGAATAATACCCCGTACCGATTCTTGGGGATTTGTCAAAATATCGTTGGTTCCCCTATGATTTAGCACCACATTCTGGGCCATTAAATTTTCAGCTTCAATTCTAGAATCGCCAGCTGCAATGGTCACAATAAAATCCGTAGTGGTTCCTGATAACTTAAAATAAGCAATACCGTTTACCACTATAGATACGGTATTGGTAGCCAAATTTAGGTCAAACGAACCATCGGTAGTTTCTGTCTCCGGATTATTAAAACTTTCAGAAATCAAACTGAGATTGGGATAGGCCAAAACCCCATCACTACGAATCAATAACCCAGTGCTGCTGCGAATGGTGGTTATATTTGGTGAGGTAACATAAACCGTGGTAATCCCATAGTCTCGAAAAAGATTACAGCCGTTATCATTTCTCACTATCAATCGATCTCCATCTATGGTTGCAGTTACTTCGTTTATTAAGAATTCTCCGGTCTCAATTTCTACTTTTTGTACAGGTCCCTCTTTTAAGACAAGAGCTACCTTCTCAAAAACCGTAATCTTATCAAAACTAGCTAAGACAACTTCCTGCCTAATTAGTTTCCCATCATTTTGAAGGCAATCTGGTGCATTTTCAGAATTACAGGAAAATAAAAAACAGGCGATACTAAGTAAAACCGCATATTGCATCATTCTATACATTAGAAACACCGCCTTATTTAATTGTCTAAAATCTAACATCTCACTTCTAAAATATGTTTTCAAAATCTAACTCCTATTCCAAACTCAACCGCTTCGGCCGCAGCTCCATGTGATTTAAGGGTTACAGCACAAAAAACCTTATCACCAAAATAGCGTTTCATCCCTACCCGATTATACACTCTACCTTCAAAATCAAAAGGATAATAGACATAATAGCCTAACTGCGTTACAATACTCGTTTTATTAATAAACAATTCATGACCTATAAAAAGGCCTACCCTTCTGTAATCATCGTCAATATTTACATCCATTTCAGGGAAAGAGGTGCCTTGAAAACGTATCAACTCCTTTAAAAAATTGGAGAAAAATACATCAGCCCCTAGCTGAATAGCGCTTTTTCTACCCAAACGTTTGTCTGCATAACCAGATAAAACAACAAAGCCATACTGTCCGGAACCTATAATATCACTCTCGTTAATACCACTCCGTAAGGCTAAGTTGTAACGTACCGGCTCAGTAACTTTTTCCTTAGGTCCGGCAGGAATATATTCTAACTCGGCCCCACCGTCTAGGTCATAGACCAAACCTGCATTGAACGCAAAGGTATTGGTAGAAGTATTTGGTGCCCGCACATTGGCATTCGAATAATGTATCACCGATACCCCTGCTTTGAACCCTAAGCCTTTAAAAATATTCTCTTTATGGTAGTTAAGCATCAAGTAGGTAGAGCTCATAAAATCGGAGCCATAGGCATTGTTCCTAAAATTAGTATTCTTGTCGTAGGGATTGGTATTATAAGAAAGGCCTTGGCCTATTCTAAACTGGATATTTCGCTTAAAAAAGTAAAAATTATAGTGGGCATACACCCCAAAATTGTTCCCTAAAGTCTCATTGTTCATGTTTTGATAAATGAACGACGCGCCATAATCAGGATACTTGTACAAAGCTTCCCATTCACGCGAACCATAGGTTTTTCTGTTATAGCTTAGAATAAAACCAGCAGGATGATTGGAAATTAAATGGGAAATATCTGGATTATGTAGCATCACAGACCCATAGAACTGACTCGCATCTATCGTGTATTTTTTTATTTCCTCGCTATCTTGAGATACGCAAAAAGCACAGGATAATAAAGCACAAAAAATAAAAATCTGCCTCATGGGGCGCAAAGGTAAGGAGTTCTGTAATGGAAATGGGGAATGGAAAAAATATTGGCTGGGAACACGATGTTTTAATTTCAAAGGCAGGTTCAGAACAAAATAGCACAACGTGTTTATCTTTTTCTTCTTTTACTTTCCACTACAAATTACCAACTATTAAAACAGATCGCCATCTCAGTGTAATTATCGCTCACAACATCAATCTTAGGTTAGCCCCTCGCAAAGAAGCAAAACGAATTGTATTACTTTTTATTTTCAAAAAACTACCCTGAACTACTTCACCAACTAATAAAACCTCAAGCAACACGCCATAGACTAACAACTAAAAAACAGCTTTAGCAATTGATTTAATATTATCCGATTTTCCCATCGAGTAGTAATGTAAAACTGGCACGCCAGCTTCTTTGAGTTCCTTGGACTGTTGAATAGCCCATTCAATGCCTACTTGTCTAACTTCCTTATTGTTTTTACAATCATCTACCGCCTCAATCAAATCTTGTGGTAAATCTATCCGAAACACCTGTGGCAATAATTGTAAATGTCGTTTTACGGCAATCGGTTTAATCCCGGGAACAATTGGGACATGTATTCCCATGGCTTTGGCAGCTTCCACAAACTCAAAATACTTTTGATTATCAAAAAACATTTGGGTAACCACATAATCGGCACCGGCATCAACCTTTTCTTTCAAACGCTTTAAATCTGATGTCAAAGAAGGTGCTTCCAAATGCTTTTCGGGATACCCAGCAACACCAATGCAGAAATCCGCACAGTCATCCGTTTCAATAACCTCGTGCAGGTACTTTCCACAGTTCAAATTCTGAATCTGTTTTACCAAACCTGTAGCGTAAGGGTGTCCTCCTTTTGTTGCCTCAAAATACTTTTCCTCTCGCATAGCATCGCCACGGAGCGCCATTACATTATCTATACCCAAATAATGACAATCTACCAATAAGTACTCGGTTTCCTCCTTGGTAAATCCACCACAAAGCACATGTGGTACGGTATCCACATCGTATTTATGCTTGATGGACGCACATATCCCAACAGTACCCGGACGCATACGTGTAAGTTTCTTATCCAAAAGTCCGTCCCTATCAATATAGATAAATTCTTCACGAGAAGTCGTCACATCAATAAAGGGAGGCTTAAACTCCATCAACGGGTCTATATTACCATATAGCTCTTGAATATTACGTCCTTTTACCGGTGGAATAATTTCAAACGAAAATAATGTTTTCCCTTTCGCTTCTTTAATGTGGTCTGTTACTTTCATAATGGCCTCCTAGTCCCCAAAGGGGGGACTCTTAATCGGGTTCTTTTAATTAATACTTAATTACTTATTTTATTTGGCGTTCCCGCCTAATGGCAGGCGGGCTTTTTGCTATGTTTTTTTGAGTAAAAAGACTCAAAAAAGATGTCGCTCCAATCCCTAACGCATTATTTTATCTAGGCGCTCCTTAAGAAAACTTAAGTAGTTTAGTACGGGTTAATTTCTATTCACCTCATCCACGCTTCCAGTTCCATTGCTTTCTAAAACATCTACACCTTATTCCTCTGCAATATTAGGTGCCAGCCATTTTTTCGCTTTCTCCAATTCTATCTGTTTTCTATTAGCAAAATCTTCTACTTGATCTCCCTTAATCTTACCCAGACCAAAATATCTTGCCTCAGGATTTCCAAAATAATATCCACTAACAGATGCCGCTGGCCACATCGCCAAACTTTCCGTCAGGGTTACGCCAATATTTTCTTCTACTTTTAATATTTCCCAAATGGTTAATTTCTCCAAATGGTCCGGGCATGCAGGGTACCCAGGTGCAGGGCGTATGCCCTTATACTTTTCGTTAATTAATTCTTCGTTAGCTAATTCTTCGCTCCAAGCATAACCCCAATGTTCGGTTCGCACTTCTTTGTGTAAATACTCCGCGAAAGCTTCCGCCAAACGGTCAGCCAAGGCTTTAATCATTATAGAACTATAGTCATCCAAATCCTTTTCGTATTGCGTAGCTAATTCCGCAGTTCCAAAACCGGTGGACACACAAAAACAACCCATATAATCTTGTTTACCGCTTTCCTTAGGAGCGATAAAATCTGCCAAGGCGTAGTCGGGAACACCTTCGCGCCTTTGTAATTGTTGACGGAGGGTTCGGAAGGTATAGGTTTTAGATTCACCTTTCTTAGTAACAAACCTTTCCCCCGAAGTCTCGGATATACTGAGCATGATGTCATCAGAATCGATTGTGTTCGCAGGGAACAGTCCAAAAACAGCTTTCGCCTTCAATTTTTTCTTGGTTACTATTTCCGTTAACATTTTCTGGGCATCTGCAAACAAATCTGTAGCCTGTTCCCCGACCACATTATCTGTTAAAATATCCGGATATTTTCCATGGAGTTCCCAGCTTCGAAAAAAGGGTGTCCAATCTATAAATGGGACCAATTTCTCTAAATTCATATCTTCTATGACCTGGATTCCAAGTTTATTTGGTTTTACGATTTCTGAAGTATCCCAATCTACTTTAAACTTGTTTTCCCTAGCTTTTTCTATGGATTTGTATTCTTTCTTGACAGAACGTTTCAAAAATTTATCTCGAAAAACATCGTAATCCTGCTTTATGGCTTTTTTATATCCATCAGAAGTCTCCTTCTGGAGTAAGTCACCAACGACGGTAACCGCGCGAGAAGCATCATTGACATGCACAACAGCCTGACTATATTGTGGGTCTATTTTTACAGCAGTATGTGCTTTACTTGTGGTTGCTCCACCTATTAACAATGGCACCTTGAAATTTTTCCGTTCCATCTCCTTTGCCAAATGCACCATTTCGTCCAAGGAAGGTGTAATCAAACCACTTAACCCAATGATATCTACGTTATGTTTTATGGCCTCATCTATGATTTTTTCTGGTGGCACCATCACACCTAGGTCAACTATTTCATAGTTGTTACAAGCTAAGACCACACTTACAATATTTTTCCCAATATCGTGTACATCACCCTTTACAGTAGCCATTAAAATTTTTCCTACACCATCGGTATCTCCTTCTTGGGGGTTCAATAATTTTTCTTCTTCAATATAAGGCAACAAATATGCTACCGCTTTTTTCATCACACGAGCCGATTTCACCACCTGTGGCAAAAACATTTTTCCGCTTCCAAAAAGGTCTCCCACCACATTCATTCCTGTCATTAAATTCACCTCAATGACTTCAATGGGCTTCTCCGCGGCTTGTCTTGCTTCTTCTACATCTTCAACAATATATTGATCTATTCCTTTAACCAAGGCCCTTGTAATTCTGCTTTGAAGCGGTTCTTCCCTCCAGGATAGGTCTTTCTTATTTTCTTTGGTTTTACCAACAACAGATTCTGCAAAATCCAGCAGTCTTTCGGTAGCGTCATCACGGAGATTGAGCATTACATCTTCTACATGCGCTAACAAATCTTTGGGGATATCATCATAAATTTCCAACATGGTCGGATTCACGATACCCATATTCATACCAGCTTTAATAGCATGATACAAAAAGACGGAATGCATTGCCTCCCTAACGGGGTTATTTCCACGAAACGAGAAAGACACATTACTCACACCTCCACTTACACTACAATGCGGAAGATTTTCCCGCACCCATTTTGTAGCGCGTATAAAGTCGAGCGCATTCATTTTATGCTCATCCATACCCGTAGCAACGGGAAAAATATTGAGATCAAAAATAATATCCTCTGGAGCAAAGCCAACCTTATTTACCAAGACATTATAGGAACGCTTGGCTATTTCTATTCGTCTGTCGTAATTATCCGCTTGTCCCACTTCGTCAAAAGCCATCACAATAACGGCTGCACCGTAGCGCTTAACTAGTTTTGCATGATGTATAAATTCTGCCTCGCCTTCCTTTAAACTGATGGAGTTGACCACGCATTTACCTTGCACTACTTGCAAACCAGCTTCTATTATTTCCCATTTAGAGCTATCAATCATAATCGGCACTCGCGAAATATCGGGCTCCGCAATCACAAGATTTAAAAACTTGACCATGGCTTCCTTTCCATCAATGAGGCCATCATCCATATTGATGTCTATAATCTGAGCGCCACCTTCTACTTGATCTCTTGCAACCTCAAGTGCTTCCTCAAATTTTTCTTCCTTAATAAGCCTTAAAAACTTTTTGGAACCTGCCACGTTGGTCCTTTCCCCAACATTAACGAAATTTGTTTCTGGGGTTACCACAAGTGGTTCAAGACCACTTAGCTTTAAGTATTTTGGTTTAGATTCTATCATCATACCTTTTCAACCTTAAAATTTCTAGGCTGGTATTGCTCAACCAACTTGGCAATTGCTGAAATATGTTCAGGAGTTGTTCCACAACATCCTCCAACAATATTTACCAATCCTTTTTCTACATATTCTTTAATTTGTTCCGCCATCTGTTCCGGTGTTTCATCATACTCTCCAAAGGCATTGGGCAAACCGGCATTAGGGTGCGCAGAAACTCCGAAAGAGGTTCTACTAGCCAATACTTCTAAATATGGCACAAGCTGACTAGCCCCCAAAGCACAGTTAAAGCCCACAGTTAAAATTGGAATATGGGAAATGGATATAAGGAAAGCCTCTGCCGTTTGTCCTGAAAGGGTTCTTCCAGAGGCATCTGTAATTGTTCCACTTACCATAATGGGAACATCAGTATTCCGCTCCTCCTTTACTTCTTCGATGGCAAATAAGGCAGCCTTGGCATTTAAGGTGTCAAAAATAGTTTCAACTAAAAGCAAATCGGCACCACCATCCAACAAAGCTTCTACTTGTTGTTTGTAAGCAATACGCAGTTCATCAAAAGAAACTGCCCTATAGCCTGGATCGTTTACGTCTGGAGACATACTCGCAGTTTTATTGGTAGGGCCTATACTCCCTGCCACAAAGCGGGGTTTATGAGGTTCTTTTAACGTAAATTCTTGGGCTACCTTTTTGGCAATACGTGCCGACTCAAAGTTAAGTTCGTACACTAGCCCCTCCATATGATAATCTGCCATGGCTATTGTAGTACCAGAGAATGTATTGGTCTCTACAATATCTGCCCCGGCAGCAAAATACTGTCGGTGCACATCGGCAATTGCCTCTGGTTGTGTTAAGGATAATAAATCGTTGTTCCCTTGCAATGGGTACTCCCAATCCTTAAAACGTTCCCCTCTAAAATCTTCCTCGGTAAACTTATGGCGCTGCAGCATGGTACCCATGGCACCATCTAAAACTAAAATCCTCTTCTCTAGTACTTCTTTGATCATATTACAATTCCACGCTATTCACGTATTTATATGGTTGCAATTATCAAGTAAAGAAAAGGGTTTATGGAAACGTCTTTCTTATGGTTATCTAATCCCATAACATCTGGTTTTTTGACCAAAAATTCTGAAGTACTTTCAGAACGGGTTAGAATGTAGCACCTTCTTAGACCATGACTATAGATATGGCAAAAGGGTTGCTAAGGTTTCAAAGGGTCTAATCCCTCCACCTTTCTTGATAACTTTCAAATTATGTATGAACACAAAGTAACAGTACTTATACGGCAAAAACAAAAAACCCTACTGAAAAAACGACCTTCTACCGTTTTTTAATGATTAAATCAAAATACAAACCAAAAAGGTGTCCTTCTATTACTTTTTTAGTTCTTGTCTTTGATTAAAACCCCAAATCCTAAAAGAAACAAATAGGTAAAGAATAAAGAAAAGCTTAGGAAATACTTTATACGACCTCTTTCTTTACTTCTTTTTTAGAGCCATCGAAACCTTCTACACCAGCAACAGTTGTGTATTTCATGACGTATCGTTTTCTGGGATTGATGAGCTGATATGCATATTGACAGCTAACAACAGTTAGGTCAAAACTAATTTCAACTTTCCTTATTAAGTATCTACTTTGCCTATGGCATAGGGGTCGAACTCGTTATAAAACCAAAAACCCAGCTTCACTTCACTAGGATACCTTGAAATACAAAATCAATCAATTGTTTCTTTAGAATCAAAGAATTACTGGGAACTTTATGATCAATAAACTTCTGATAAGTCCATCGCAATGTAGCTAGAATCATTTTTGTGACAAATTCTGAATCCATATCCCTTAACTGCCCCATTTCAATCCCGTGCTGTATTATAGCTTCCAATTGCCTTTCGTAATGTCTTCGGCGTTTCACAAATTCTTTTAATTTGGGTTCCTTTAGGTTTCTCCACTCGTTCACAAGTAGGGCTTGTTCATAAGGTCTTTCAGATGTGATTTGAATATAAGAAGCTACAACAAGCTCTAATTTCTCTCTGCTATCATATTCTGAGCTCACAATGGTATCCATAGCCAGCAGAAACTCCTGTTGTATTCCAAAAAGTGATTCCTCCAAGAACGACTGTTTTGAGGTGATATAATTGTACACATTAGCCACTTCAAATTGCAAATTCTGAGCTATATCCCGCATGGTGGTAGCTTTAAATCCCTTCTCGTAAATAAGCATTATTGTCTTATTAAAAAATCGATCTCGTTTGGTATTATTTGCCATAGGTTTAAATGTAATCGCCATACACCGTAGGATAAATATAATAGGATACTAGCAACAAATGTATATATTTACATGAACATCTGTTCATGTAAAATTCTCCTCAGATGATAAAAAAGCATAAAATATTTCCTAAAAAACTCTTTAGCTGTTGGCATCCAGTAGGCTATAGCTCTGAAATTAAGGCAGACAAACCCTACGGCACCTTTCTGCTCGATGAACCAGTAGTTGTCTGGAGAACCGCTGATGGCAACGTAAATGCCATGCGCGATGTTTGCATACACCGAGGAACGGCTCTTTCCCTTGGCTGGATAAAAGACGATTGTCTAGTTTGTCCGTACCACGCGTGGAAATTTGACAAAAAGGGGGATTGTGTGCTGATTCCACAAGCACCCGAAGCTGAAATTCCTAGCAAAGCAAAAACACCTACGTACCACTGCCAAGAAAAATTCGGCTTGGTTTGGGTTGCGTTAGAGAATCCAGTGTATGATTTACCAATTGTTCCCGAATATGAAAACTCCGATTGGAAATTGGTAAAAACCGGCCCTTTTGATTGGAAGAGCGATAGCTCTAGGCAGGTAGAGAACTTTACCGATTTTGGTCATTTTCCATGGGTGCATCCAGGGCTTCTAGGCGACCCCGAAAGACCCAAGGTACCTGAATGTAAAGTAACCGTAAAGGATTCTATTTTACACTATTCTGTAGTACGACCGGAAGCGGCTAACACAGATGATTTCCCCATTTTCGCGAATGACGAGGTGGTTAAACCTGAGCGTCACAGCCGTTATGAACTTCACCTTCCGTACACTATTGTTCTACGATTGGGTTGGGGCGGAGAGAAAGGAATGGTGTATTTTTTCGTTTCTCAGCCAATATCACACAATAAATGTCGCGGCTATTGTATCATTGGCCGTAACTATGATTTAGAAGAACCAGACTCCATTTTACAGGATTTTGAAAGGGTCATCTTTAATCAGGATAAGCGCATTGTGGAGTCGCAGCGTCCCGAGCAGGTTCCTTTTGACTTTACCGAGGAGCTACACCTAAAGTTTGATGCGGTGGCCATGAATTACCGTAGGGCCATGAAAAAGCAGCAGTTGGATTATTAATATACCAAAGGATGCGTAATCATTTACAAAGCTATATAGAAAAGGAAATTTTGTCTTATTTATTGGTGCTTAAAATAATAAACGTTTAATGAAAAACTAAGATCAGTCTGTGTCTATGGTATTGTAAAAGAACTAGGTGGTTATTCTATTTAATTGCACTATAGAATGAAAAATGATTTTTTAAGAAAAACTTGGGTTCTAAATCTATTTGAACCGAAATCCAAGTTGTGGTTAAATCCGCTTAAATTAATTTTCATTACTTTCAAACAGGCACACACCCATACATATCTAGTTTATGAAAAAATCACTCTTTTTACTAGTATTTCTAATACTTCAATTAAGTATTAAAGCGCAAAGCACGATTTTAATCAAAAATGTGGATGTTTGGAATGGTACGGATAACGCGCTCCAAAAAAACCAAAATGTGCTCATAAACGGGAATCTCATTGAAAAAGTGGGTAAAAACATTAGTACTCCAGAGGGTGCTTTAGTGGTTGATGGTAAGGGCAAAACAATGATTCCTGGTCTATCGGACGCGCATGTGCACCTTTCTGCAACCTTGGGCGACGGAGAACTTAGAAATAATACCCATTGGATGTATACGGCACTGCGTACCGCTAAGGCAGCAGAAAATTTTTTAATGCTTGGGTTTACTACGGTACGTGATCTCGGAGGTCCTGTTTTTGGATTAAAAAGAGCAGTTGACGAAGGCTTGGTACCCGGCCCTCGTATTTATCCCTCGGGTGCCTACATCAGTCAGACCTCGGGGCATGGGGATTTTAGATCTGCCAATGAACCTAGTGTTCATTTATCAGGTGGACAAATGCATCCTGCAGACCTTTTGGGCTGGAGCTTTGTAGTTGACGGGGTTCCAGAAGTTTTAAAAGCAGCACGTGAGAACTTACGAAAAGGTGCCACACAGCTTAAAGTAATGGCTGGAGGCGGAATATCTTCGGACTTTGACCCCATTCACTCAGTCCAGTTCACACCTGCAGAACTTGAGGCAGCCGTACAAGCAGCTGCAGATTGGGACACCTATGTAGCCGTACATATTTATGAATCCAAAGGGGCTATACGTGCCTTAAACGCAGGTGTAAAATGTTTGGACCATGGCCACCTTATTAACGAGGAAACCATAAAGCTAATAAAAGAAAAAGATGCATGGCTAGTTCCACAGGCCTTTTGGACAAATACCCCAGCCAGTTTTTGGGTACCCGGTAAGGATACCATTCCGGAAGGGCTTTATAAAAAAATTAAACCCGTTTTAGAGGGTACGGACAATGTTTTTAATCTAGCCAAAAAACACGGTATCAATGTAGGCTTTGGTTCTGATGCGTACGGGGCATTGGGATACGAATCCTATGCCTTGCTGGAATTTACCTCACGTACTAAATGGTACACTCCTTTGGAAATCTTAAAACAAGCTACTTCGGGCAACGCTCGATTACTCTCCCTATCGGGAAAAATAAATCCCTACACAGAAGGTAAACTTGGAGTCATAGCAGAAGGAGCGTATGCAGACCTACTACTTTATGAAGGCAATCCACTGGAAAATATAGATATAATTGCCCAACCCGAAAAAACGCTGAAACTCATTATGAAAAATGGGGTTATCTATAAAAACCTGATTGCTGAGGAGTAGGCTATTTAGAATGGCTGTATCAAAAGCCGTTTTAATTATGATTGGTTAAAACTATTTATTTTGACGATTTGAAACGAAAGAGAATTCATCAACTTACAAAGATGGACTACTCCTCCGTCAACACACCAATTTCCGCAAAAGAAGCCCTTGGGTCTTCACCGTCCGTTTTTATTGCTTTTAACTTCAAGTAGCGCGCCTTTTTCGCTGTAAATAGCACTTCCTGTTCCAACCTGCTATTGACTACATTAGAAAATTCTCCGGCTACTACGAAATTCCACTTTGTACCGTTTGTACTTAGATAAACCGCATAATCGGTCACGATACCGAAAGGATAGCGCTCTTGACTGGGTACATAGGTCAATCCCTTTACCGAATACGACGCTCCTAAATCGATTACAATTTCTTGTGGACTAGCCGTTTTATTGTCCGTTGCCCAAAACGTTTTGGGGTTTTCGTCCATTAGATTTTGGATATCCTCATCTGTTCCTGAAGACGTCGAAACCACTTTCCAAGCTGCCTTCGAAATATCTATATGCTTGCTTACCGATGCTGTTACCATAGCTGTTTCAGCATCATAAGCGATTGCTTTTAACGTCCTTGGTGTTACTACCATAAAAGGAGCTTCATATTTTGGGGATTCCTTGGTAGGTTCGCTTCCATTCAACGTATAATAGACCGAAACCGAAGCTTCTGGAACCAAAAGACTCACCATACCCTCCCTATTTCTTCGTACAGTTGGAGGCACCAACAAATTAGGCGCACGATATAATGCTAGATTAGAAATAAGAGGCGACGCCTTGGCATCGGCAATATCCAGACGGAAGGCTGTTGCTATAACCGTATTAAAACGAAGTATCCGTTTGTATCCAATTGTGGTTTGGGTGTCGATTTGAATCCACTTCCCCCCTACTTTTCCAGCTATGGAAAACTCCTTGACCCTTTGTCCTAGGGGAATATATTCCTGCAACAACACCCGGTTGATTTCCGTAGGTTCGGACAAATCTATGGTTAGCGAAGCACTAGTAACACCATCATCTGTAGCCCAATAGCTTGCGTTGTTCCCATCCGTTGCATTTTTAGCAGCATAGGTGTCATTATTTCCCCGAACATTGGTCGCCGAAACCTTGGCTTCACTAGCGAGTTCATGGGCAAAATCGGCATCTATTTGTTCTTTCAACCGCATCAATTGGTGCTCATCAGTTTCGTGTACCAATCCTCTAGCATCCACAGGTAGGTTCAATAGGAAATTACCATTTCTACCTACTGATTCGTAATAGGTATCTACCAAACGTGTCAAGGATTTAACCTGATGATCTTCGCCCGGATGATAATACCACCCTGGCCTTATGGATGTGTTCACCTCAGCCGGCAACCAATGCGTTCCGTCTTCATGTCCCGAACGAAGTTCTACATACCTAGGCCATCCGGGGTAGATTTCGTCACGTCTCATGATGCTCCAATTGGTCTCATTGGCGAATCCTTCTTCCGTTCCTACCCAGCGAATATCTGGACCGCCATCACTAAAAATAACAGCATTGGGCTGCAGTTCCCGAACGATTTCCGTGACGGTATCCCATTCATAATAGCTTTTACTATCAATTTTTCTAGTTTCGTTGGCACCGCCATAGTAGCCGGAACCGCCATTGGCACCATCAAACCAGACTTCAAAAACTTCGCCATAATTGGTCAACAGTTCCCTTAGCTGTTCGTGAAAATCGGCTACATATTCCGGTGTTCCATAATTAGCAGCATTCCGATCCCAGGGCGATAGATAGACCCCAAATTTTAAGCCGAGCTCCTTACAGGCTTCAGACAACTCTTTAAGCACATCACCATTCCCATTTCTCCATGAGGAATTTTTGACCGAATGCTCCGTAGTTTTCGTTGGCCACAAACAAAATCCGTCATGATGTTTGGCGGTAATAATAACGCCCTTCATACCTGAATCCTTAATAACTTTTGCCCATTGGCGCACATCCATCTCTGAAGGATCAAACTGCGCGGGCCGCTCGCCTCCAGTTCCCCACTCCATGTTGGTAAAGGTGTTCATATTATAATGAATAAAGGCATAGTAGCCCAACTCCTGCCATGCCAATTGACGTTTTGAAGGTACTGGCCCAACTACTTCTGGTGGAGCTACTTGAGAACAGGATATACTTAGAAATGGTAAAACCAAGAATAATAAGAATTTGAAATAAGATGTCATATTGGTATGTGAGCGTTTAATTTTAAAAATAGTGTTAGCGAGTCTTCAGAGCTTCTGCTTGATGCCACTCCTTACCATCTAATTGGAGCGGTGAATTTTGTTGCGGAAGACCAGGGGTGCTTCTTCCTTTTTCAATGTAAGAAACCATCAACTGGGTCAATTTGTTAACTATTTCTGGATGAAGTGCTACTATATTTTCACTTTCTGAAGGGTCGACAGCTAAATCATACAATTGATATTTTGGCAAATCACTCACATCATCCTTCCCCGGTATGGGGTAGCTCCATCCACCAGAGCCTGGAGCCAAAATGAGTTTGTAGTTTCCTTTTCTGATGGCAAAACTCCCATTTATAGAGTGATGGACCGTGGCTTCGCGCATATATGAAGTAGTTTCTTTGGAATCAAACAGCGGTACTAAAGAAAAACTATCCTCGGCTTCGTTCTCCTTTAAAGGAGTATTCACCAAATCAGCACACGTAGCCATAAGGTCCGTCAGCGAAATAGTGGCAGCAGAGGTGCTATAAGGCGCTATTTTCGATGGCCATTTCATAATAAAAGGAACACGGTGACCGCCTTCATAAATATCTGCCTTATGACCACGAAATCCTGCACCAGAATCGTGACCGTGTTCTGTTAAAATCTCAAAATCGGCTTGTGGGGAACAACCATTATCACTAGTAAAGACAATAATAGTGTTCTCTTCAATTCCCTGTGCTCTTACTGTTTCCATCACTTGCCCTACATAATCATCCACCTGCATCATAAAATCTGCATAGGGATTTATGCCACTTTTTCCTTGCCATTCCGCTGTTGGCAAAATAGGCGTATGCGGCGATGGCAAAGCCAGATAAAGAAAGAAAGGCGCATCCTTTTCCGACCTTTCCTTAATGTAGGCCATCGATTTTCTAAAAAAATTGGGGGTAACGTCTTCATGCACAAAATCGGAAGCTGTTGGGCCCTTGCGCCACCAAGTATATTTTCCAGTGTCTTCGGTTACATTATAAACATCAGCAGTAATTCGTTCATTTTCGACATAGACATACGGTGCCATATCCAAGGAACCTGAATGTCCGTATGCATAGTCAAAACCTAAATCATTGGGCGAATGGACTATATTTTGAGTGAAATCGAGGTTATCAAAATCTTTAGAATTCCATCCTTCGCCACCAAAATTAGCCGTGTCCTTTTCGGCCCAGTTCCAACCCAGATGCCATTTCCCAATAAATGCTGTATGATAGCCCGATTTTTTGAGTAACGATGCTACTGTAGATCTATTTTTAGGAATCAAAGCTTTTGATTTTCCGGTTAGCACACCGCTTTTTAAAGGACTTCGCCAACTATAGCGCCCTGTAAGAATTCCGTAGCGCGTTGGTGTGCATACCGCAGACGGACTATGGGCATCCGTAAACCGCATACCTTGAGCAGCAAGTTTATCGATATGAGGGGATTTGATTTTTCCCGATGGATTATAACTGGATATATCGCCATAGCCTAAATCATCAGCCAAGATATAAATGATATTAGGTGCTTTTTCCTGAGCTACAGCAGCGACTTTTTGCTCCTTACAGGAAATCAATGTAAAAATAAAGAGAATAGGTATGAGTAGGAAAAGAGATTGTTTTGGCATAATGACAAGGATAATACAGGTCATTAGCTAAAATAAGCAATTAGGCCCATTCAATCCTAAGGACTTTAGCATTCCAAAAGCGTTTGTCCTAAATTCTGAAGTCAGCAGCATACATTTCATACTATTCTAAATATGCTCCAAGCAAAACATAACTTTTAGGAATACACATTAATAGTATTACTATCTATATATAACACATTAACTATTATTTATGAATAGTAATAGTTTCGATTAAAAATTTAGAAACTATTTTTGTCCAGAATTTAAAACTTAGTATCATGAGAAAAAAAATTATGACGGTCGTTGGATTAATACTGTTTTCAAACGCCATAAAATCCCAACAATCAAAAGAAGGAACTATTGAAATAGAAAAAAGTAGAATCCTAATTGAATCCGTACTAACAGCTGAAGAACAAGAGGCTTTAACGCCACTTGATGTTTTTAATTCCTTGGCTGCAGGTAACGAAAGATTCGTAAGTAATGATATTACCGCTCGGGACCATTCTATACAAATAAGAGAAAGTGCAGCATCTCAATATCCAAAAGCAATAGTTCTTTCTTGCATAGACAGCAGAGTGCCCGTTGAGGATGTTTTTGATAAAGGTATTGGAGACATTTTTGTTGCTCGTGTTGCAGGAAACTTTATAAACGATGATATTCTGGGAAGTATGGAGTTTGCAACAAAAGTTGCTGGCGCTAAACTTATACTGGTATTAGGTCACGAAAATTGTGGGGCCATTCACGCAGCTATAGATGGTGCTAAGCTAGGGCATATTACCAAAATGCTAAAAAACATACAACCTGCGGTAAAAATGTCAACACTTTCCGAAGGACCAAGAAGTTCAAAAAATAGATTATTGGTTCATGAAGTAAGTGAGAACAATGTACGATTGGCCATAGCGAAAATGACCAAAGACAGTTCTATTTTAAAAACTATGCTTCAAAATGGCGAAATAAGCATTAAAGGTGCTGTTTATGATATGGATACAGGTGTCGTAAATTTTTTATAATATTTGGATAATTAAGTATCTAGCCCTTTCCGTATACTACTGAAAGGGCTATTTTAATAGTAGTAGTTCTAAAAAAACTATATATTTTATTTTAACGCCTGGCCAACATCTCTAATAATATCATCAATATGCTCTAAGCCCACAGAAACCCGAACCATGCCATCGGTGATACCCGTTTCCACTCGTTCTTCTTTAGATAATTTACTATGCGTAGTAGATGCAGGATGCGTTACAATACTCCTACTATCACCAAGATTTGCAGAGAGCGATAATAGTTTTATAGCATCAAAGAATTTCTGACCGGCCTGCAATCCGCCTTTGACTTCAAAAGCCACTACACAACCGCCAGCCTTCATCTGCTTTTTAGCCACTTCATATTTTGGGTGTGATTTAAGAAAAGGATATTTGACCCAATTCACCTTATCATGACACTCTAAATAGTCTGCCAGCTTTAAGGCATTTTCACAATGGCGATCCACACGAATGGCCAAAGTCTCCAAACTTTTGGAAAGTACCCAAGCGTTAAAAGGCGATAATGCCGGACCTGTAATGCGAGAAAATCGATATATTTTATCAATCAATTCTGCACTACCAACTGTAATTCCAGCCAGCACTCTACCCTGCCCATCCATCAATTTTGTCCCGGAATGAATAACCAAATCGGCTCCAAATTTTATGGGTTGTTGCAAATAGGGAGATGCAAAGCAATTATCAATAACCAAAATGAGTTTGTGTTTTTTAGCGATTTTCCCTAAGGCCTCCAAATCGAGTACATCTACACCAGGATTCGTTGGCGTTTCCGCATAAATGAGTTTAGTCTTGGGCGTAATCAAAGCTTCTATCGAAGCTAAATCATCGATTTTAAAGCAGCTGTGGTTAATGTCCCACTTAGGGAAAAAACTATTTAAAAGTGAGTGTGTAGACCCAAAAATATTACGGGCAGAAATCATGTGATCACCACTATCTAACAAGGACGCTAACGTAGAAAACACAGCTGCCATACCACTTGCAAAAGCGAAACCAGCATCGGCACCCTCCATTTGACATACCTTTTCTATAAATTCGGACGAATTGGGATTGGAGTAGCGTGAGTAAATATTCCGCTCCTTTTCCTCTGCAAAAGAAGCGCGCATATCCTCTGCATCCTCAAATACAAAGCTTGAAGTAAGATAGAGAGGCACAGAATGTTCCAAGTGCTCTGTTCGTTTTATCTGGGTGCGTATTGCGTTGGTTTCGAATTTGTTTTTCATATTTTCTCAAACTTCATATTTTTAAGTTCCAACTACATTTTCTCCGCAATCCTCAAAATATCTCCAAAAACACCTCTTGCCGTAACAGCGGCACCCGCACCGGCACCTTGAATTACGAGTGGATTTTCTCCGTAGGATTCCGTGTATATTTCGATGATGGAATCGGAACCTTTTACTTGGCCCAGCGCGCTGGTCTTTAGCACAGAGACCAATTTCACATCTAGCACTCCTTTTTCTTTTTGTAAATTTCCGTGTAAATCACCCACATAACGAAGTACATGATTCGGTTTCTGATTATTTTTGATTTGATTGAATTTCTCGTCCAAAATAGCCAAATTATCCATAAAAAAATCGGTCTCCACCGTTTGTAAACTTTCTGGTATCAGATTATCGATGTTAATTTCCGAAAACTCATTGCTTAAGTCGAGCTCACGAGCCAAAATCAATAGTTTGCGACCTACGTCGTTTCCAGATAAATCTTCCCTTGGGTCGGGTTCCGTGTAGCCGCGTTGCATGGCATCTTTAAGGATGGAGGAAAATGGCGCATCGACCTCAGAAAACGTATTAAAAATATAACTCAAAGAGCCCGAAAACACCCCATTAATTCGGGTAATATTCTCTCCGGATAAATGCAGTAATTTTATAGTATCTATTAGGGGGAGTCCTGCGCCCACATTTGTTTCGTACAGATATTGCTTTTGGTGTTTGGCCAACTCTTCCCGTAACAGTTGATAGTAATCAAAGCCCAGAGTGTTGGCAATTTTATTGGAAGACACCATATCAAAACCGTTCTCCACAAAATCAAAATAACGGACCACAAAATCTTCACTTGCAGTATTATCAATGGCAATCAGATTTTCTAAATGATGTGTTTTGGCAAAATCAAAAATATCCTGTTGACCGTAAGGCTCCCCTTTGGTTTTAAGTTCCGATTTCCAATTCTTAGAAACGCCATCGGCATTCAAGACTACCTTTTTCGAATTGGCAATAGCAAAGATCCGTAAGTCGATATGCTTTCTTTTGGCTATGGTTTTGGTCGATTTTAAAATTTGGTCTATCAGCGTGCCACCCACATTACCGTGGCCAAAAATAGCGAGATTTACTTTTTTACTAAACCCGAAGATTTGTCCGTGCATGACGTTCAAAGCTTTAATTAAATCTTGTTTATTGACCACTAAACTTACATTCTTACCAGACACCGTATTGTTAAATAAGAGAGGCGTTATCTGATTTTTAATAAGCGCATTGTAGGGTTTATGAAAGGTGCTCAGGTCCTGACCTACAATGGAAATGACCGAAACTTCGGCCACCACTTTTATCATATTAATGTCTTTGGATTGAAAATCTCCAGCGAATTCCTGTTCCAGTGCTTCCTTAGCTTTTTGCGCATTATGTCTCTTTACCACAAGTCCAATACCACGTTCCGAAGAACCTTGGGAAATAATACTAACACTAATATTATTGGATTCCAAGGTCTTGAAGATTCGGGCATCGACGCCTACTTTACCCAAGAGCCCCCGACCCTCCAAGTTGACCAGAGCCATATCTTCTATGACCGACAAACTCTTGATTCCTTCCTTGCTAGATTTAGCACTTATCAGCGTTCCTTCACTATCATCGTTGTAGGTATTTAGAATACGTAAGGGAATATTTTTTTCAATAAGCGGAATAATAGTCTTGGCATGTAATATGGTAGCGCCAAAATTAGCAAGTTCATTGGCCTCAGCATAGGACAGATGTGACAACCGTTTTGCCTCTTTCACATAATCCGGATTCGCCGTAAAAATACCATCAACATGGGTGTAATTTTGCAATTCTTCGGCATCTAAAAAGTTAGCCAATAGCGCCGCGGAATAATTACTTCCGTTTCTTCCCAAGGTGGTCGTTTGACCATTGGCTGTAGCCGCTATAAATCCTGTAATTACAGGAACGGTATCAGCTGGAAACCCTGCAATTATGTTGACCAGATTTTCTCTGGATGACTTTTCTAACACTTTGGCATCTCCAAAGCTTGCATCCGTAGTTAAAAAAGTACGCGAATCCATAAAACTAGCCTTCACTCCTTTTCCTATCAATAATTTAGTGACCAGTTTCCCCGAAATCAGCTCTCCATAAGCGAGCACCTCATCCTTGATTTTTGCACTATAATCGCCCAAGAGGAAAACACCCTCGAACAATTTAGCCAAACCTTTAAATTCTGCTGAAAGGTCTATGTTTTTATAGGTATGTCGCTGGTATTTTTCAAAGGCCTCAAAATCGGTAATATAGTCCTTTCCATTGGCTGCATTCTCCAACATAGCTTCTAATTGGTCGGTCGCTTTTTCCCTAGCAGACACCACAACGGCAATATGCTCCCCGTCCGAAACCTTAGTACTAATGAGCTCCAAAACATGTTCTAAGCCTTCTCCATTACTCAAGGATTTTCCTCCAAATTTTAGCACCTTTAGCTTTCCTGTTTTTCCATTCGTATTGAAAATACTATCCAGCAATTTTTCCAATTGTTGAAACTCTATCAAAAAGGCATCGTGACCGTGCAAGGACTGAATTTCCCCGTAGGTTACATTGCTATTGGCCTGTGCAATTTGCTTAAACGTATCCTTGTTTTCTTTCGCAGTAAAGAATAGATCAGAATCCACACCCACAATATGAATGTTAGTGTCACTATTTTGCAAGGCAATAAACTGTTCTTCTCCATCCCGCGTCACATCAATCGTTTTAAGCAATTGGTTCATCAACTTATAGGCTGATAATTGAAACCGTTCCTGTAATTTTTTACCGTGATGGGTTAACCAGCTCTCCACGTTAAAAACTTTTAGCTCCTCATTGGTACTGCGCTTAAACCGTTCCTTAAAAGATTCTGGCGTACGGTAGCACAGCATAGCATGCATACGGGCATCATGCACCGGTTGTTTGGAATTTACCAAGAACTGCTCCTGTATCTGGCAGTTACCAATCAACCAATCGGTAGATTTCCAATCGGAAGCTACAGGAATCAAATGCTCTGTTAGATTAGGGTGCAAGGCGGCCATTTCCCATGCGATACCACCACCTAAAGAACCACCGATAATAGCAAACAGTTTGTTTACACCCAATTGCTCCAATCCTAACAAGAAAATAGATGCCATATCTCCCGCTACAAAATCCTTGTAGTTTTCTATAACAAATTTATCGTGTCCGTTGCCTGGAATATTAAAAGCAAGTATGGTATATTTCTGGGTATCGATACATTTCTTATCCCCAATCAGGGTAGACCACCATCCTTCTGGACCGGTAATATTGGAATTGCCCGTTAAGGCATGATTCACCATAACGATGGGTGCCGTGTGCAACTCCACACCAAAAACCTGATACGACAGTTGAATATCTTGTGTTACGCCGCTTATGGTGCGGAAGTCCTTTATCTGTAACTGGTGTAGCATTATAATCTTAAAAAGTGTGTCTTAAATTTAAAAAACAGTCGGGATAAAAAGACATCACGACTGCGCTCGATATGGCAGTACTAACATCTTTAAACCAAGATGGCTTTATCCACTTTGGCAAAAGCATTTTCCAAATCGGTCTTTAGATCTTCAATGTCCTCCAATCCTACCGACAAACGAATTAAATCCTGACCTACACCAGCACGCTCCTGCTGCTCTGCCGTTAATTGCTGGTGCGTAGTACTTGCCGGGTGAATAATCAAGGATTTTGTATCCCCAATATTTGCCAACAAAGAGAATATCTCGGTAGCATCTGTAAATTGTTTTGCTGCTTCAAATCCACCTTTCACGCCAAAGGTTACCAAGCCACTCTGACCTTTAGGTAAGTATTCCTGTGCCAAATCGTAGTATGTATTGCTTTTTAAACCTGGGTAATTTACCCAAGCAACTTCATCCTTACTTTCTAACCAGATTGCCAATTCTAATGCGTTGGCACTATGTTGCTTAATTCTAACCGGTAAGGTTTCTAGTCCCTGTATGATTTGGAACGCATTGAAGGGACTTAAAGCTCCTCCAAAATCTCGCAAACCCTCCAAAATTAATTTAAAGGTAAATGCAGCAGCTCCCAAAGCCTCGTTATACACCAATCCATGGTAGCCTGCGGATGGCTCCGTAAACTCAGGGAATTTTCCGTTGGCCCAATCAAAGGTGCCGGCATCGATTATGGCACCACCTAGGGATGTTCCTTGTCCTCCAATATATTTTGTTAGGGAATGAATTACAAGATTCGCCCCGTGCTCAATAGGATTCAACAAACTTGGAGTAGCAACCGTGTTATCTACTATAAACGGTACTTTTGCTGCTTTAGCTTGCTTAGATATCGCTTTTAAATCCAACACGTCCAATTTTGGATTCCCTAAGGATTCCACAAAGAAGGCCCTTGTGTTTTCTTGGACCGCATCCTTGAATTTTTCCGGTTCCGATGCATCTACAAAGGTGGTGGTAATACCCAAGCGCGGAAGGGTAACATTTAATAAATTAAAAGTTCCACCATACAAACTACTAGAGGCTACAATATGGTCTCCAGCTTTTAATAGCGTTAGCAATCCGGTAGAGATTGCTGCTGTTCCAGAGGCGAAAACCACCGCACCTACACCACCTTCAACAGCGGCAAGCCTGTCCTGTAAAATCTGGTTGGTCGGATTGTTCAATCTAGTGTAGATGAAGCCCAATTCTCCCAAGGAGAAAAGCTTTGCAGCATGATCCGTATCATTAAAAACATAGGACGATGTCTGATAAATAGGAACCGCTCGGGCACCTCCGTTTTGCTTGGTGTCGTGACCTGCATGTAAAGCGTTCGTTGCTAATTTGTGTGTACTCATGATTTTGTTTTTTAAATAGTTAAATAAATTATTTAAAAGCCAAACCCTAGCCAGCCGACGTTGCGGTTAGGAAAAATCAAAAAGTTATAAGAAAGTGAAAAAATTGCCTGAGGCAATTGGTTTTTCGTTATCTATACTCCAGTCCACTGCTGCGTAGACACTGAAACTAGTTCAGCGTGAAGATAGAATGTAGCACCTTCTTTGTATGGAACAAAGGGTTGCTAAGGTTTCAAAGGGTCTAATCCCTCCACCTTTCTTGATAACTATTCAATAAATGTTTGAACTTTGAAGAAACAAATTAAAGTCAGAAACTTTTAAAAACCTAATGATTTTTAAAATTTCACAAAATCCTAGTGTTTTGATAGGATAATATATCCCTTGTATGTTTGCCACCTTTACTCCATTATTTGGATGAGCAATACAAAAGCTTACTGGACGAAATTTTTTTCTTCCCTTCTAAAAAGAAGAATCGAGGAAAATCTAAAACGGAAACTATTGAGACTTTTAAAACGCATAAAACAAAGACGCTTTATTCGAAACAGGGTGATATGAAACCACAAAATTAGCTTTGAGTTCGTATTTGTTGCGAATGAATCCTGCTATTCCGATAAGCTGATTTATCTTTGAATGCATAAAAACACACTATGGCTTCCGGATTTTTTGCAATTCTAGACGATGTAGCAGCGTTATTAGACGATGTTGCAGCAATGAGTAAAATCGCCACTCAAAAAACAGCGGGAATTCTAGGAGATGACTTAGCTGTAAATGCAGAGAAAGCTTCCGGTTTTGTTTCCAAACGCGAATTACCTGTTCTTTGGGCTATTAGCAAAGGTTCGCTCCTTAACAAGATTATCATTCTACCTATTGCTTTTCTACTGAGTGCCTTTTTACCCTGGGCCGTAACACTTGTACTCGTTCTTGGTGGACTTTACCTCGCCTTTGAAGGTGCAGAAAAAATATATGAATTCTTTGTACCGCACGATAAAACACATATTCCATCAGAATTGGAAGCTCCTAGTGAAAGTGATATCCTAGAGATGGAAAAAACAAAGATTAAGTCGGCCATTGTAACGGATTTTATTTTGTCCATTGAAATTGTTATCATCGCCTTGGGTACAGTTCTAAACGAACCACTTTCCACTCAAATAGTTGTGGTATCTATCGTTGCATTATTAGCTACAGTAGGAGTTTACGGAATTGTTGCCCTAATCGTTCGTATGGATGAATTTGGACTTAGACTGATTAACCTTAATGAAAGCGATAACAGTATTTCCGACAAAATAGGGCGGTTTTTTGTTAACGCATTACCTATGGTGATTAAATCACTATCCGTTATCGGCACCATTGCTTTGCTCCTAGTTTCGGGAGGAATATTTGTACACAACTTGGATTTCCTTCACGATATTCTCCCTGCGGTTCCAGGTATGATTGTTGAATTTTTAGTAGGACTTGTAGCGGGGGTTTTGATGCTGCTCCTTTATAACGGAATCAAAAAAATCTTTAAAAGAAACTAAATTCATCTCTTAACTTTTGTTCTGACCTCCTGTAAGCATTACACATCTGGACTTATTTTTGTTCGGGTAGAATATAGGTATCTACTCCATCCATTAACCAGTCTAAGGCAAGTTCCACAAACACATTTTCTTGATAATCGTCTTTCTCAAAGAACAGGCCAATTGCACCATTTGAAAGTACACTCATGGAAGAATAAGCAGCGCCTTGGCTATAAATCGTTTTACCATCCGACCAAGTTTCACCTTCATCGTAACTTATTCTTACCGTAAGATTACTTCGATTATTTTTTGAATTTGCGTTTGAAAAAAGAAGTCTGTTTTTATCATCTCCATTTTGAACAGATGTATACCTAATAATACTAGCATTACATCCAGCATCCACGAGCGATGCAACGGGGTGAGACTTCCATGATTTACCCTTGTCAGTTGACGTATGAACATAACGTGTGCCTAAACCGTTTACTCGACTATTGATCATCCAACTGCCATCCGTAAGTTCCACTATCTTAGATTCATCGGCGGGTGTAATCGGAGTGTCAATGCAGTACCAACTATCTCCATGGTCGTCACTTCCAAAAACGTGCAACCCTTTATCCAAATTCACAATGGTATGCAACAAAGTACCGTTCGCAGTTTGTATACCCCGACCGGCGGTAATAAACTTAAAATCTTGATGCCATTCCGGTTTTGTAACCTGCGATGTTATGTCTATAGGAGTACTCCAAGTTCTCCCATTATCAAGACTCTTTACTACTTTAAAATAATAGATTTCCTTTTCCTTGTCCAAATCCATGTAATTGAAGAACATAAAAATTGCACCTGTGATTGTATCCACAATCATAGATGGGTCGGACGCCGATTTCCCATCCTGGTAATCCACTACTGTTTCAATAGCAGACCATGAAGCTCCATTATCCATACTGCGTCGCATGACAATATTGATATCCCTATTACTTCTTAGATCTGCACAAGATGGTATTCTTTCATCTATGGCCGTGAGGACATCTCCGTTTGGTGCCGTTACCATGGCAGGTATTCTGTAACAAGCTACCTGCGCTTTCTGTGTAGCATCGAATAAATTAGTGAATTGAAGGGAGTTATTCTCTGTTTGTATGCGTTCTACTTGCGCATGAACTGAGAAAACTATGACTAAAAATAAACTGATTAATACAGATTTCATCTCGTAACTATAAATTATTCATGTAATATCGATATAAATCCAGTACTATGATTCAAGTACTCCTACTTCTATCTAACACATAGATTATCCTCTGGATTTAACCAAGTTCGTTTAAATATGGTACAAAAAAACTGAAATAACTTTCCTTCATTTATTTTGCAGGCTTTTAATCGTTTAAAAAAATGGCAATTATAAAACCGGGGGATACTATTTCTGTCCGAAGCACCCAAATCGCTAATATCGGATAATCCAACATTGTATTGAATACCAAGATTGAGCCCATTCTCTCATTTATATACTAGACCAAAATTATCACCAACACCAAGGGAATTAAAAGTGTCCCGTATATTATAGACCTCTTAATCATCAGAAAGCAGAAATCCTATTTGGGGTCAATTTAAAGGCCTAATCCTGTTGCTACATAACATTTTCCTAATTTAATAATAGTTCACTCCTTTACTCCAACACCGTAAACTCTAAACTAGAATCCGTAAACACGGTATGTATTTGAGTCTTAAAATCTGCTTCATCAGCTTTGAAGATATTGTCTACGTAGGTTTGTGGGTTTAGGTCAATCAACGGGAACCAGGTGCTTTGTACTTGCACTTGTAGCTTGTGGCCTTTTTTAATGGTATGGAACACGTCTTGCAGTTTTATATTGACTTCCGTTTTTTCATTAGCAACAAAGGGTTCGGGGTCGGAGAAACTGTTTCGGAACCTGCCGCGCATGACTTCGCTACGCACCATTAAGTGATAATTGCTCATTCTTAAATGGGGCTGCATCTCTTCATTGGTTTCGGCATCTGCGGGATGTACGTCTATCACCTTTACGATCCAATCCGCTGCGGTGCCCGTGGTCGCTACTTTTAGTTTCGCAAGAATATCACCGGCCAAAGTCAAGTCTTCTTCCATGACTTCGGTCTCAAAAACAAGTACATCTGGACGGCGGGCGGCAAAACGCTGATCGTCCGTCATATATTTTCTTGGTGTAAATACCGTTTTAACATCCTCTGAATAGGGAACGGGCTTTTTAATATCGCTAATAAATTCGATTCCCGTAGTGCTTTTCAGTTCGGGCGTTAATTCTTGATTATCAGAAAGAAAGAAGTCCTTTTTAGTGGTTCCCTTTGGTGGCCATGCATCGTATTCTTTCCATTCCTTTCTACCAGAATCGTATACATAGGCTTCGGGCAGACCGCTATTGGCATCCCCGGCTCCCTTTAAGAAATGATTAAAGAACTTGGTCTCTATCTTCTCTTGAAAAAATTCGGAAATAGAATCCCCAAAATAGTAGTTGCCCACTAAGTTTCTTCCATTACGCCTCGCCCATCGGCCGTGGTCCCAAGGGCCAAATACCATAGTATTATAGCTATTTCGATTCTTTTCGATATTCTTATAGGTTTCTAAGGGCCCATACAAATCCTCGGCATCAAACCAACCACCAACGACCATAGTAGCTACATGCGACTTGGATTTATCCAAATGTTGAATCAAACCTCTGCTTTGCCATAGTTCATCGTAATTGGGATGTTCTTTAAGTTCGTTCCAGAAAAAATCATCCGTCATATCATCAGGGGCAATGCTAACTTTATCTTTTAAATCATATTCAAATAAAGAATTCAAGTTCTTTAAGGGCCCCTTGTCCAAGAAGAATTGGTATTGATCCTCGGTTGGTAAATTGGGTAGCGCGTACCATGCGGTATCAATAGGCTGGTCGCCATTTGGTCTTGGGGTGCCAAAGAGGGAAGTAGCTCTAAAGTAACTCAACAGATACGCTCCGTTATGGTGAAAATCATCAAAGAAAAAATCTCCAATACTGGCTTGTGGCGAAGATGCCTTTAAAGCGGGATGCGCATCTATTGTGGCGTATGTAGCATAATACCCAGGATACGAAATACCCCAAACACCCACATTACCATTATTACCCTCCACATTGTTCACTAACCAATCTATGGTGTCATACGTATCTGTACTCTCATCCACCTCTTTATCCGAAGTTTTGTTAGGAATATAAGCTCGCATGTTTTCGTAATGACCTTCACTGAGCCATCTTCCGCGTACATCTTGATATACCACAATATTGCCTTCTTGCATGAGGTGAATATTTGGCCCTATCTGTTTTTTGAATTCCCCATTACCATATGGCGCAGAACTATAGGGCGTACGCTGCATAATAATAGGATATTCTTTAGCTGTATTCTTAGGCGAATAAATAGTAGTATGCAGCGAAACACCATCTCGCATTTCTATTTTTACCTCCTTTTTGGTGTAATTGTCCGAAACATAGGTTTCCGAAATTTCACCTTTTACAACTTTAGCGGTTCTGGCACAAGAAAAGGAGATACATGCTACTGTTAATAGCACAAAAACATATCTAAAAGTGAGCTTTGACATAGTGTATAATTTTATGTTCTAAAGCTAGTGAAGATTCCTAAATTGGAGAAATAAAAAAAGGAACCGTATTTAGATTCCTTTTTAAGTTATTTATCACCATAGGCCCGGTTAAATCTTTTAGAACCGAGAAGTTGAAACTCTCTACTGCTTGTAATCCGGCAGAAAAAATCTGATTTATAAATTAAAGGCATTTTTCACTTCAGCTACCATATCCAGTTTCTCCCAGGTAAAAAGCTCCACTTCCTTTTCTACCCTACCGTTATAAGGCGATTCAAATACCTTTGTTACTGTAGTAGGGGTTTTACCCATATGGCCGTAAGCGGCGGTTTCCAAATAAATTGGATTTCTCAATTTCAACCTGTCTTCTATCGCGAAAGGTCGCATATCAAACAAAGCGGCTACTTTTTTTGCAATAGCACCATCGCTTAAATCTACATTACTCGTACCATAGGTATCCACATAGATAGAGGTGGGCTTCACTACACCAATAGCGTAGCTTACCTGTACCAAAATTTCGTCTGCTACACCCGCAGCGACCAAATTTTTAGCAGCATGCCTAGCTGCATAGGCCGCACTGCGATCTACCTTACTTGGATCTTTTCCGCTAAAAGCACCACCACCGTGAGCACCTTTACCTCCATAGGTATCTACTATAATTTTTCTTCCGGTAAGTCCTGTATCTCCATGTGGGCCACCAATAACAAATTTTCCAGTAGGATTAATATGATAGGTAATCTGATCATCAAACAGCACCTGTATGTTTTTCGGTAATTGGGCTTTTACCTTAGGAATTAAAATAGAAATAATGTCCGCCTTTATTTTAGCTAGCATTTTATCATCGTCCGCATCAAAAGCATCATGTTGTGTAGAAACTACAATGGTATCTATACGTTGCGGCACATTGTCATCAGAATACTCTATGGTTACCTGTGCCTTGGCGTCTGGCCTTAGGTATGGTATTTCAGTTCCGTCTTTTCGCAATTCTGCCAATACGTATAAAAGCTTGTGCGAAATATCGAGCGCTAAGGGCATGTAGTTTTCGGTCTCTTTTGTTGCATAGCCGAACATCATTCCTTGATCACCAGCCCCTTGTTCTTCCTTGGAACCACGGTCTACCCCTTGGTTGATATCTTGAGATTGCTCGTGAATCAAAGATATAACGCCACAAGAATCACCACTAAATTGGTATTCACCTTTGGTATAGCCTATCATATTAATGACGTCCCGTGCAATAGTTTGCACGTCTAAATACGTATCGCTCTTTACTTCCCCAGCCAACACTACCTGCCCGGTCGTAACTAGGGTTTCACAAGCTACCTTGCTCTCTGGGTCAAAAGCTAAAAAATGATCTAAAAGTGCATCGCTAATCTGATCTGCTACCTTATCCGGGTGTCCTTCACTAACGGATTCTGATGTAAATAAATACGCCATTTCAAAAATTTAATTTTACGAAGGATTTGACAGAAAACAGAAGCTTACTTTCCTTAGGGAAGTTTCCAAACAAAAGTCCGGAACAAACTGCTTTAGCATTTAACGCTGAAATTATTTCAGCTTCTAGTTTTACAAAACTAGGTCCTGAGTTGGTTTCAGGTTAAGAGGTTGCAATCAGTCAAATCCTTCCTCTTTGTTATAATACAAAAGTATAAAAATACTTAGGTTATAGAAATTATTATCGTTGATTTTGTATTGTTTAACGTCATAAAACCAAAGCTTAGTAAATTAGATGTATTTCATCCGTTATTTTTTCACATACCTAATTTCCTTCGTATATTGCGCGGCACATCTTTTTACCATAACTAACCACTAAACAGAACAAAATGCACATTGCCGTTGCCGGAAATATAGGAGCAGGAAAAACTACCTTAACTAAATTATTGGCCAAACATTACAAATGGGAAGCGCATTTAGAAGAAGTGGTAGACAACCCATATCTAGATGACTTTTACAACCAAATGGAGCGTTGGAGCTTTAACCTTCAAATCTATTTTTTAAATAGCAGATACCGCCAAATTTTGCAGATTAGGGAGAGCGGTAAAAGTGTTATCCAGGACAGAACAATATACGAAGATGCCCATATTTTTGCGCCCAACCTGCATGCGATGGGTTTGATGACCAATAGAGATTTTAAAAATTATTCCAGTTTATTTGAATTGATGGAAAGTCTAGTAGAACCACCTGAACTGCTTATCTACCTTAGAAGTTCCATTCCAAATTTGGTAAAACAGATACACAAACGAGGTAGAGAATATGAAAATACGATTTCAATCGATTATTTAAGTAGGTTGAACGAACGATACGAAGCATGGGTACATGGTTACGAAAAAGGGAATCTATTGATTATTGATGTTGATGAGTTAGACTTTGTAGACAACCCTGAAGACCTTGGAAAGGTGATTAACAGAATCGATGCAGAAATACACGGCTTGTTTTAAACTACTTAACTTTTAAATAAATCCATTCGCTTTTGCATGTTGTATGGCGTCATTGGTTTTATCCACCATTAAAAAAGGAATTTCCTTAAACTCTTTGAACAATTGTGCTACACGTTTAACTCTTTTTTTATCAGCTACACTTCTTAAGTATATAGCTTTTATCTGCCCAGGAAATTTCTTTGTAATATTTATATAAATATCCCCATCGTTTTCGCCACCATCCCCAATAAGAATAAAGGACAAATTAGGATAGGTCTTTAAAATAGCAACGATTTCGTGGTGTTTTTGCGGAGCAGAACTTTCTCTATTTTTTGCCCTGAAACTTGAGATACTCCGCAATAAAATTGGTCCTTTGGGAAAATTATTTATTTTTAGAAATAGTTCTAAATAGCGGTAAAGGTTCCATGGACTATGGCTCACATAAAAAATAGGATTCAATTTTAAGCCTGATCTCCCCCGATGTAATTTATGATAAAAATCTGCTGTTCCTTCCAAGGCATCCCGGCTCCCGGCTCTTTTAAATATAGTATTAACAAGGACTCTCCATTTTAAAGAAGAGACCACACCCGTATGAAGTATGGTATCGTCTATATCGCTTATCACACCATAATCTGAATCCGCACAAGGAATAAGCATTTCACCCATAAAACGATTATTATTATTTATGCTTCTATTCAAGTTATCAGTTGCAAAAGAGACCTCTACCGGTAACCAGCCCTCGGTATTGGTAAACCCAGATAGGTGTTCAAAACTTTGATTTATCAAATAATAGCCATTGCTATCCGTCTCGGTATTTAAGGCAATCAAATCTCCGGCCTTTATTTTTATTTCGGTGTGTTTGATTTCATCGGTTTCAAATCGTTTCCACGTATTCAGTACTAACGCTAAGAACCCCTTTTGTTCCAAATCGATTATTTCGTCTTCCAAAGCCCTACCGCGAAGATGAAGTCTATCATTCGTTCCGTATCCTTGAAAACAGATAATCTGTAGTTTATCTTTTTTAAATAATCCCATAGCATAAAATTAAGATGTGTTATATGAACAGTTAACGCTATCCGATAATAAAAATACTCTAAATAGATAGAAACCCTAGGTTCAACAACGCACTCCCTCACCGAAACCCCTAGTTCCCTAATTACCCATTTTATAAGCATTTTACAAAAGGTAGTTTTAAGTGTAAATCAAAATATTATAAACCAGTTGGCCTTTTGGCAGCACAAACCTTTAGAAGTATGGAACTTAAAAAGAACCCTAACAAAGACATCAACAAAAGAAGTGGTGTTTATTTCGCTATTGGATTAGTTACAGTTATGCTTCTATCCTATGTGGCATTGGAATGGAAGACCTATGAAAAACCAAATACTTATGCCCAAGAACTAAGTAAACCAGATGATATCTTAGAGGAGGAACATATAGAAAAGTTTACGATTGAAAAGCCAAAAATAAAGCAAGTACTACCGCCAGAAATTGAGATTGTAGAAGATGACCCTGAGGTAATAGAAACCGAAATCCAATCTACAGAAGCGGACCCGAATACTAAAATACTAGAAGTGTCCGACATTGAAGTTATAGAGGAGGAACTTGACCCAGAGGTAAATTGGGTAAATATCGAAGAAGTTCCAGTTTTTCCAGGTTGTGAAAACGAAACCGACAAAAGAGCCTGTTTTGGCAAAATGATACAGAAGCATATTGGCAAGGTATTCCGCTATCCAGAACAAGAGCTAGAATTAGGAATTCAAGGACGGGTGAACGTTATGTTTGATATTAAAAAGGACGGTACTATTGGCAATATACGTATGAGAGGTCCCAACCACAATCTTGAAAACGAAGCTGCACGGATTATTGGAAAGCTACCTAAAATGACCCCAGGAAAACAGCGAGAACGCAATGTAAAGGTATCTTTCGCTATCCCTATCACCTTTAAGTTGCAGTAAGAAGCATTTAAAAATCTGCCATTCTCTCAGTCTAAACTAAAATTTACAGTTGCTAGTATACCTAAGATAGTAATAAAATGAAAAAAGCCCTTCATGCAAAACATGAAGGGCTTTTTTGTGCTAAAAGGAAACTAAACTTTAGTTCATTTCTTCTTTTACTTCTTCTGCTAGATGTTGAACTTGAACCTTAACGTCTTTAGAAGCTTTATTAAAAGCCGCTACCTCAGCTTTTACTTCCTCTTCCGTTCCTTCAAAAACTTGCTCTGAAACCGATTCTTTACCGTTTTCTATAACTGTAGTAATAACTACTGCTCTTGAGGTACCATCTTCATTGTTGTCCATACTTACGGCAACGTTTCTTTCTGTTTGAGCGAACACAACTTCTGTTGCCGTCTTAGTCTCATTATAAGCTGTCATAGTATCTGCTTTCAAAGCAATACTTGGTGCGATAACCAAAGCAACAACCGACATCAATTTCAATAAGATGTTCAACGAAGGACCAGATGTATCCTTAAAAGGATCTCCAACAGTATCACCAACAACAGCTGCTTTATGAGCGTCTGTTCCTTTCTTACCTTGTTCCTCAATAGTTTTCTTCGCATTATCCCAAGCACCACCAGCATTAGATTGGAATATTGCCATAAGCACACCACAGGTTGTAACACCAGCGAGTAATCCACCTAACATTTCAGCACCACCAATAAAACCAACAGCTACTGGAACAACGATTGCTAATAATCCTGGCAACACCATTTCTCTAATAGATGCTTTCGTAGAAATGTCAATACATTTTCCATAATCTGCAACACCATCCGCCGCATCAAATATTTTTCTATCCTCTACCGAAGCTTTAGTCATATCGGAATCGTACTTACGCATGACTACTAGTGCCGCTTTTAATTCAGGAATATCTCTAAATTGACGACGAACCTCTTCAATCATTGCCATAGCAGCACGTCCAACAGCATTCATTGATAATGCGGAAAAAACAAAGGGCAACATCCCTCCTACTAATAAGCCAGCCATAATTTGCGGCTGAGACACATCAATGGATACAACATTTGCTGTTTTCATAAAAGCAGCAAATAAAGCCAATGCCGTTAATGCTGCAGATGCAATGGCGAAGCCTTTACCAACAGCTGCAGTAGTATTACCAACAGCATCTAATTTATCAGTACGCTCACGTACTTCTTTCGGTAATTCAGCCATTTCAGCAATACCACCAGCATTATCACAAATAGGTCCGTACGCATCAACAGCTAATTGAATTCCTGTATTTGCTAACATTCCTACCGCTGCAATTGCAATACCGTATAAACCTGCAAAATGATGTGATACCATAATAGCAGCAGCAATTAAAAGAATAGGAATCATGGTAGACATCATACCCACACCTAAACCAGCAATAATATTTGTGGCCGCTCCAGTTTCAGATTGCTTTACAATTGACATTACAGGTTTTTTACCTGTAGCGGTATAATACTCTGTTATTTTACCAACACCTAAACCGGCAACTAAACCAGCAATTGTTGCCCAAAATACACCCATTGCACCGAATGGCAAACCTTCTACCGTCTCGGGAATTAAAGCGTTGATAATAAAATAAGACGCCAAAACCATTAAACCAGCAGAACCAAATTCTCCAATATTTAAGGCTGTTTGTGGATTTCCACCATCTTTTACTTTTACAAAAAATGTTCCTATGATAGACATTATTATACCTACAGCACCAAGTACTAAAGGCAAGTACACAGCCCCCAATCCATTAAAATCAGGTGTTAAAATAAATGCTCCTAATACCATTGTTCCTATGATAGAACCTACATAAGATTCAAATAAATCAGCACCCATACCGGCAACATCTCCAACATTATCCCCAACGTTATCTGCAATAGTTGCGGGGTTTAAAGGATGATCCTCTGGAATACCTGCTTCAACTTTACCAACTAAATCAGCACCTACATCTGCTGCTTTGGTATAAATACCACCACCAACACGCGCAAATAAAGCAATTGAGGAAGCCCCTAATGAAAATCCTGAAAGTACATTTAGGACCATTGCTAAGTTTTCAGCTCCAGGCCATATTGATTGGTATATCATAAATAAGCCACTTAAGCCTAAAATACCCAAGCCTACAACACCTAAGCCCATTACAGCTCCTCCTGCAAAAGCTACTTCCAATGCTCTTCCCAACGATGTTCTTGCAGCTTGTGTCGTTCTAACGTTCGCTTTGGTTGCAACACGCATTCCAATAAACCCTGCCAAGGCAGAACAAATAGCACCTACAATAAATGATACAGCAACCAGACCGTTAGACCCGACTTCTGAATTTCCTTTAAAAAACAACAAAACAGCTACTGCTGCCACAAAAATTGCTAAAACCTTGTACTCAGCTTTTAAAAAAGCCATTGCACCATCAGCTATATTCTTAGCAATACGCGACATTTTATCATCACCGACTTCTTGCTTACCTACCCATGCGTTCTTCCAAGCCACAAAAAGAAGGGCTATTACTCCGAATACGGGTAAAAATTTTACGATTAATTCCATTTGATTAGATTATTTATAGTTTTTTAAACGGCTGCTAAAGTAGTAAAATAGAATAGAATAAAAAAAGCCACCATTATTAATAATACATTAATAATGGTGACTATAAATTAAGAATCAGTTCTTTAAATGGTAAAGGTGCGCTTCTTTTTATGTTCGCTCTCATCATAACGCTGCACGCACTCGTGATAAATTTTTATTGCCTCATCAACATTGCCCCAACCACCAACATCAACTTTCTTCTTTTCTAAGTCTTTGTACACTTGAAAGAAGTGCTCAATTTCTTTTTTTCTATGTGGATTTAAGTCGGATAAATCATTCTTCTGGTTCCAAATAGGGTCAGAAACAGGAACACAAATTATTTTTTCATCAGGGCCTTTTTCATCCTCCATGTAAAAAACTCCTATTGGCTTTACCTCAACAACAACCATAGGATAGGTTGGCTCTGTACACATTACCAAAACATCAAGAGGATCCATATCCAAAGCCAAAGTCTCTGGTATAAAACCATAATCGCCTGGATACATCATAGAAGAAAATAATGTTCTGTCAAATCTTATCTTATGCAGCGTAAAATCGTACTCATACTTGTTACGACTTCCCTTGGGAATTTCAATTAAAACATCAAAAGTTACATCGTTAGTCTCACTCATATCTCAAATTAATTTAATTCTAATAAAAATTAAACGCCGTTTACCGCCCTAAATTGTGCTATTTATACCTATACTAAAAACTAAAACCAAATGTACCTCTTATAGCAAAAGGTCTAGCATTTGGGCTATCCAGATAATTACCCCTGAAATTAAAATCGATTCTAAATATTCTAAAAATATTTCCAACTCCCACAGAATATTCATAATAGATTCTATCTGATGGCGCCTGCAAAGGAGTTAACGTAGAAGCTGGAGCGCTCAAAGCAATATTTGAATCGGACAATTCACCCCAAACTCCGCGCAAACCTATAATCTCCCTTAAATCAAGCTTTCGGAGAAAAGGTATTCGTGAAAATATACGCCCATTGAAATTATGTTCCAAATGTACAGCGGTATAGGTGTCTGTAACGAATTCATAAAAATCAAGATTGGGAAAAGTACCATAGTTCGAAAAAAGCGTCTGATTACCAGGCACTACATTCAACAAGCCTAAGGGAACATCCCCAAAGATTTTACCAATCTCTACGGTGCTGGTTAGACGCCCAAATCCTCCTACTTGCCATGGTTGCGTATACGAAAATTGCAGCTTACTGTAGTTGAAATCACTATCCCAAATACCATCGATTCCTTTGGTATACTTTAATAACAAGGTACTATATTCATCATTGATGTCGCGACGCTCTACACCGTAACCAATAGTTCGTTTTCCCGGGGTATAAATCAATACCGTCTGAAAATCCAACTGCTTTATTTCCGAAGACACCCCAGTAGGCGAGTCGGCATCAACATAGTCAAGGCTAAAAGCAGCTGGCAAGGCCGAACTCAGATTTCGAAAGGTTCCCCCTATGGCTATCCTCAAATTGGTTACAGGTTCTATTTCTATGCTAAGACCGCTCAAGTCAATATTCGACAATCTATTATTGGCCCCAACCGTTAAAATAGCCGAGGAAGCTATACTCCTGCCCAACACATCATTAGTAGCTGTAAGACTACCCCCCAATTGTTCCACATCACGTCGCTTACCTCCCGAGAGAATCAATCTGCTCTTTGGATCTAATAAGAACTTTCCAGATGCGCCATATTTAAATTTTTTATCGCTAAACCCATAAGCGCCGTATCCTTCTAGACGCCATGGATCATTTTCGCCAAAATAAGTTCTGGCACCTAATCGTACGCGCAAACCTTCAGCTTCATTGTACCCCCAGAAATCGTATATACTGCCAATATCCATATTCCATTTATCAATTTCAACATAGCCGGAACCGAGGATACTTACAACATCATAAAACATGTTGAATTTAGGGACGGTCTGGAGTGTGTCCAGTAGCTGGTAAATACCTTGTTCGTCTTTATTCAAAACTTCCAGCCGGCTGTTTTGCCAAAAGGTACTATCGCGATTTTGGACAATAGGATCATAGGGGTTACTTTCCGTTTTGTAGAATTCCTTGGACTGCTTTTGATCAAACGTATAGCCGCCATAAACAGTTGTTCGCTTACCATATACCCCACGCGATTCCTCTTTTTTCTGAAAACTAAAATCACTCATCATGTAGTCTCGTTTCAGTAGGAATACCGAATCGTTTACCACTTCAAAATCTTGTTCGATATAAATTTCTTTGACCCAGTTAATATTTGCGCTTTTAGTCACTTCAAGGTTGATATTCTTGATAGCATAGGTCGAATCGTTGACCCAAAAATCACCTTTAAAAGTAAGCTCATTTTTACGCCTCGGGTAGTACACAATATTATAACACCATTTGTTATCGATAAAGGCGCTATCACGCAGCGCATAATTGTAGGTATCTACCCCTGTTCGAGATAACGGACTCGTAAAACTCTTATCGAAAAACTTCAGATAATTGTCGTAGATATTATAGTCTTGATAAAGATCGGCGATAAAGCTGATTATAGCCTGATTGTTATCGAAACCTGAATTTTTATTACCCAAAACATCTTCTTTTTCTTCTTTCAAAAGATTATCGCCATATACTTTGGAAAAAGTTTCGTTTAGGAATATAGGCAGATAGGTCTTACCAGTGATTCGGGAAGTATCTAAATCTTGGAAGACAAATTCAAGCCCTTTAAAGATTTTTCGCTTCATTAGGGCACTGTCGATAGTGTTTAGGTCAAATTCTACCTTTTCATATTTTTCAAAAGCGTATTGATTGAATTGACTTACACCGTTCTGCCGTTTTTTAGCCCATATTTTCTTAAGTATTTCTACTGCAGGATTATTTTTTTTGGACTGTTTGCCAGAAATCAATACCACTTCGTTAAGTTGCTGTGTAGCTTCGACCAAGATTATGTTCATGTCGTAGGTTACCTTATTCTCCAGAACAATTTCCTGATTTTCAAAGCCGATAAACGAAACCAACAATATGTCATGCACATTATCAGACTCCATATAAAACCTTCCGTTATCATTGGTAATAGTACCTTCGGTAGAGTTTTTAAAAAGTACATTGGCAAAAGCCACAGGTTCCCCAGCCTCATCTACAACAATACCGCCAACCTTGGTCTGGGCATTCAACCAAACAAAGCCTAAAAATAAAAAGAAAGATAAGATTTGTTTCATTACTAAAATTCTACAGGAGCTATTGGACAAATAGCATTCCAAATAAAAAAAGCTTCCTCGACCTTGGTCGACGAAGCTAAGATACTTTTACAAAAGTATGTTATTATTTATACAACACCTTTTTAACTGCCTTCACTACATCTTTATGATTAGGCAACCACTCTTCTAATAAAACAGGAGAATATGGCGCTGGTGTATCAGCAGTATTAATTTTTACAATAGGGGCATCTAGATAATCGAACGCATGAGCCTGCACATGATAGGTAATTTCTGTGGCTACATTACCAAATGGCCAAGCCTCTTCTAATATTACCAATCGATTTGTCTTTTTAACCGACGTAAGTATTGCCTCATAGTCCAAAGGCTTTACAGTCCTTAAATCTATTATTTCACAGCTAATCCCTTCTTTTTCGAGCTCATCCGCAGCTTTATCTGCATCCTTAATTATCTTCCCAAAAGAAACGATAGTCACATCCGTACCAGCCCTTCTAATATCTGCAACCCCAATAGGTATGGTATACTCACCTTCTGGAACTTCGCCTTTATCGCCGTACATCTGCTCGGATTCCATAAAAATAACCGGATCATCATCACGAATGGCAGATTTTAATAAACCTTTGGCATCCGCAGGGTTTGAAGGAACGATAACTTTAAGACCAGGACAGTTGGCATACCAACTCTCAAAAGCCTGTGAGTGCGTTGCCCCTAATTGACCTGCAGAACCCGTTGGGCCCCTAAAGACAATCGGACACGGAAACTGTCCGCCCGACATCTGACGAATCTTCGCCGCGTTGTTAACGATTTGATCAATACCGACCATAGCAAAATTAAAGGTCATAAACTCTATAATAGGTCTATTCCCCGTCATGGTAGAGCCAACACCTATTCCAGCAAAACCCAATTCGGAAATCGGGGTGTCAATCACACGCTTCTCCCCAAACTCGTCCAGCATTCCCTTTGAAGCTTTATAAGCACCATTGTATTCTGCAACTTCTTCGCCCATCAGATAAATCGACTCGTCCCTGCGCATTTCCTCGGACATGGCCTCCGCGATGGCTTCTCTAAATTGTAAGGTTTTCATTCGCTTAAATTTTAAACTCTAAAGGTTTCGCTTCAAAGGAAGCAAAAATAGCAAATAATATGTCAAACTATCCCTCGAGAGAATCAAAAAAAGTTATAAAATTTACTATGCATGCATAATAAATTTGAAAATTAATGGTTATCTTCGTACACATCATTTTAAACGTATTTCATAAATGAAAATATTAGTCTGCATAAGTAATGTCCCTGACACTACATCAAAAATAAATTTCACTGAGGGTGATACAAAATTTGACACCAACGGCGTACAATTCGTAATAAATCCAAACGACGAATTTGGATTAACAAGAGCCATGTGGTTCAAAGAAAAACAAGGAGCTACAGTGCACGTTGCCACCGTTGGCGGTGCAAATGTAGAACCCACCATGAGAAAAACGCTTGCCATTGGTGCAGACGAGGCGATACGAATAAACGCCGAGCCAGTAGATGGTTTTTTCGTTGCGCAACAACTTGCAGAAGTCATAAAAACCGGAGGTTACGATTTAGTAATCGGTGGTAGAGAATCCATTGATTATAATGGAGGAATGGTACCGGGGATGATAGCCACGTTTTTGGACATGAATTTTGTAAACACCTGTATTAGCTTAGATGTTGATGGAAACACTGCAACCGCTATTAGAGAAATAGATGGGGGTAAAGAAACGTTGAGCACTAGCCTTCCCTTGGTTATTGGCGGACAAAAGGGGCTTGTAGAAGAAAGCGACCTTCGCATCCCTAATATGAGAGGAATTATGCAGGCACGTCAGAAAAAATTGAGTGTTATAGAGCCTATTTCTGCAACTAAAACAACCGAAGACGTATCCTTTGACAAACCAGAACCTAAAGGAGCCGTAAAGCTTGTTGATACTGTGGACGAATTGGTAAATCTTCTTCACAACGAAGCAAAAGCGATCTAATCATTTTCCAATTTTAGGTTAACCATCAAAATTTAAAAAATATGTCAGTATTAGTATATACAGAATCCGAAAACGGAAAGTTTAAAAAAAGTGCTTTTGAAGTAGCCTCCTATGCTGCCGAAGTAGCTAAGCAACTAGGAACAACTGCAACGGCAGTTTCCTTTAATTCAAACGAAAACGAAGCCTTAGGGGATTACGGCATTTCCAAAGTATTGCATATTGCCGACGCATCCTTAAAGACATTCAACGCCAAGGCGTATGCTCTAGCAGTGGTACAGGCAACCAAACAAGAAGGAGCAACTACGATTATCGTAAGTTCCAGTGCAGATACTAAATATATGGCTCCGTTATTGGCCGCAGCCCTAAACGCAGGGTATGTACCAAACGTGGTCGCAGCTCCTGAATCTACTTCACCGTTCACGGTTAAACGAACCGCTTTTAGTAACAAGGGATTTGCACACACCCAAATACATACAGACCATAAGGTCATAGGAGTCTCTAATAATTCGTTTGGCATACATGAAAATAAAACGGATGTTTCCGTTGAAGATTTTTCGGTTTCGTTGGAAGATGGTGCTTTTGGAACAAAATCAGTTGAAATTGATAAGGTTATCGGAAAAGCTACTATTGCAGACGCAGATATCGTAGTTTCAGCAGGAAGAGGTTTAAAAGGTCCTGAAAACTGGGGAATGATAGAAGAATTAGCCGATGTGCTCGGTGCCGCTACCGCATGCTCAAAACCAGTTTCAGATTTAGGATGGCGGCCTCATGGAGAACATGTAGGTCAAACGGGGAAACCTGTTGCTAGTAACTTGTATATCGCTATCGGAATTTCGGGAGCTATACAGCATTTGGCTGGTGTAAGCTCGTCCAAAACAAAAGTGGTGATTAACACAGACCCAGAAGCCCCATTTTTTAAGGCGGCAGATTATGGTATCGTTGGCGATGCGTTTGAAGTAGTACCGGCGTTGATAGAAAAATTAAAGGAATTTAAAGCCCAAAACGCTTAATTTTTATTAATTTGTGCCCCCAAAGGGCTGTTCAAATAATTGGCAACCCAAGTATTTGAACAGCCCTTTTTTTATTTTAACTATTATGAGTTTAGTCCGTCTAAAAATAAAAGGAATTTCGTACAGCCAAACCCAAAATGGTGCGTACGCCCTTATATTGAATGAAGTTGAAGGAGACCGTAAATTGCCAATCGTTATAGGTGCCTTTGAAGCGCAGTCCATAGCTATAGCTTTAGAAAAAGAAATAAAGCCGCCACGACCCTTGACGCATGACCTATTTAAAAACTTCTCCGACCGTTTTGATATTGTTATAAAACAAGTAATTATACATAAACTGGTAGATGGTGTTTTTTATTCCAGTATTATCTGTGAGCGTGATGGTATCGAAGAAATTATTGATGCCCGCACAAGCGATGCCATTGCCTTGGCATTGCGTTTTAATGCCCCCATATTTACTTATAAGACCATCTTGGACAAAGCAGGTATTTTCCTTAAGTTTTCGTCCAAGGACAAAGAATCGGATGACACTAGCGGAGATAGCATCATGGTGGATGAGATTCTACAGGAGGGAGAAACCGTTCACATAGAATCTGGCACCTCTGATGGATATACGGAGCTTACCATAGATGAACTTGAAAAAGAACTTGCCAAAGCTGTCACTAATGAAGACTATGAAAAAGCAGCCAAACTAAGGGACGAAATATCCAAAAGGAATTAAAACCAAATCCCTAACATGAAGAAAAGTACGCTGCTACTGTCACTTTTTATTCTTTTTTCATTTGCTCTTTTTGCACAGAATCCAGAAACCAATGACACTATCGTGAATGTTTTGGATGCTTCCGTTCTCCACGATAATTCTGCTACAAGCAATATTCTAGCACCCAACGAAGGTTTTTCACTGAACAGCCTTTGGCGCGGTGCACTTGGTATGGCATCGCTATTACTTTTAGCTTTTTTATTCAGCTCTAATCGTAGGGCAATCAATTGGAAAACTGTTGGCGTTGGTCTTGCTTTACAACTGGTCATCGCCATTGGCGTATTAAAAGTCCCGTTCATTCAACTCATCTTTGAACAAATAGGAAAGATTTTCGTGAGTATTTTGGAATTCACTCGTGCCGGAAGTAAATTTTTATTTGAGGGACTGGTTGTCGACACAGGAACTTTCGGTTATATTTTCGCCTTTCAGGTGCTGCCTACCATCATATTCTTTTCCGCACTTACCTCATTATTGTTTTATTTAGGCGTGATTCAAAAAGTGGTAAAAGCATTGGCTTGGTTGTTATCAAAAAGTTTGGGAATATCGGGTGCAGAAAGCTTATCCGTAGCAGGAAATATTTTCTTAGGGCAGACGGAAGCCCCGCTTCTTATAAAAGCGTATCTGGAAAAAATGAACCGCTCTGAAATACTCCTCGTAATGATTGGCGGCATGGCAACCGTAGCAGGTGCAGTGCTTGCTGCCTATATTGGATTTTTAGGTGGAGAAGACGAAGCATTACAACTCTTGTTTGCCAAGCATTTATTAGCTGCATCCGTTATGGCAGCTCCTGGCGCTATTGTCATCTCTAAAATGTTGTACCCCCAGACCGAAGCGGTTAATACAGACGTGAGCGTTTCCTCAGAAAAAATAGGCTCTAATGTTTTGGATGCCATTGCCAATGGAACCACAGAAGGTTTAAAACTTGCCGTGAACGTGGGTGCCATGCTATTGGTATTCGTCGCCATTATCGCTATGATTAATGGAATCTTGGAGTGGACGGGCGATTTGACCAACCTAAACGGTTGGATTGCCGAGAACACATCGTATCAACGGTTTTCCTTGGAGGCAATTTTAGGTACTGTGTTTGCGCCCTTAATGTGGTTGATTGGTGTTGCCAAAGAAGATGTTATGCTGATGGGACAACTGCTAGGTATTAAACTAGCAGCGAGCGAATTTGTAGGCTATATTCAATTAGCGGAATTAAAAGATATGGTGAGCATGCCCCATTTGAAATACAATAAATCGATCATCATGGCGACCTACATGCTCTGTGGCTTCGCTAACTTTGCCTCTATTGGTATCCAAATTGGTGGCATAGGCTCTTTAGCCCCTGGGCAACGAAAAACACTTTCTGAATTTGGGATGAAAGCGGTTTTGGGCGGCTCATTGGCCTCCTTACTATCTGCTACGATTGCTGGTATGATATTGGGATAGATAAAAAATCACTTGTTCTTTATCATGCTAACAAAACATCAGGTGTAATTTTTATCTGATATATAACTCCTTTAAACGTTGGTTTTTCTGTTATAATCAAAAAAAGCATACTTTTCATTTTTACATTTAGCAAATGAGTAGTATGCTTATTTTTTTTGGCACACACAACCAACACCTCTATGACAATCAGGCTTCTATGTTTCCTGTATAGCTCTTTTTTATTTGGGCA
>RCNE010000035.1_pt1 | contig 52720 bp, 33 predicted proteins | sample 2041361 | NCBI WGS metagenome assembly RCNE01 (sample SAMN09708229, study PRJNA481090) | Marine sediment metagenome, whole genome shotgun sequencing project. | reverse complement strand
CGGATTTAGTTTAAATTTTGCAATAAAAATAAATAGCAATAGTATTCCGAAAATAACGATGAGCAGTGGCATAAAAGTAGCGGTTGTTTATTTTGTCTTCTAAGATACCACAAAAAAATACGCACCCTATATTTTGAATACAGGATGCGCAAGGTTTAATTTTAATACGGGTTTATTCGGTAACTTCTGGTGATAATAGTTTATAAGCTAAACCTGCTAATATTGCTCCTACGATAGGCGCTACCCAGAACAACCATAATTGTCCTAGAGCCCAATCGCCGGCAATAATTGCTTGGCTCGTGCTCCTTGCCGGGTTTACCGATGTATTGGTTACTGGAATACTAATAAGGTGAATGAGGGTTAAACACAGACCAATGGCTAACCCAGCAAATCCTCTTGGTGCTTTCGTATACGTGGAGCCTAGAATTACAAAAAGAAAAATAAATGTCATTACTACTTCGGTAATTAAAGCAGAAAGCATACTGTAACCACCGGGAGAATGTTCACCATAACCATTAGCAGCAAAGCCGCCTACTTCAAATCCTGGTTTGCCACTTGCTATTAAATAAAGGATTAGACCTCCTGCGATACCACCCAATACCTGTGCAATAATATATGGAGCTACATCCTTGCCTTGAAAACGCCCACCTATCCATAATCCTATGGAAACTGCTGGGTTTAAATGGCAACCAGAAATGTGACCAATAGCATAAACCATAGTTATTACTGTAAGTCCAAATGCCAGGGAAACCCCAACGAAACCTATTCCTAATTCTGGAAATCCTGCGGCGAGAACCGCGCTTCCGCAACCACCGAGGACGAGCCATAGTGTGCCGATAAATTCTGCTGTTAACTTTTTCATTGTTTACTTGTTTTGGTTTGTTATTATATGATGTATTCCGATAGTTAATTTCTTAATGGCCAAACAAAAGAATCCTTTGGGTTTGAGAACCAATTAATGAGATAAAGTCACATTTTAACAGTAATATTAATTAAATCATACAAATTTTACTAAAAAAAAGATAAAAATTAAACAAAAAGAGTCTTTTGACTATTTGATATGATTCATATTTTGCTAGTTTTTATCCTTATATTCAGAAAGTTTTTGAGGTCCCTCTAGTAGTATTCTTACTACTTTAAGAGTTCCGTCAATAGAGGTTTCTATATGCCATTTGATTAGGGAAATTTGACCATTTTGAATTTCTAGCCCTGTTATACTTCGTGGATGTACGCAGCTTCCATCATTAAAAAAAGGAATATCCCCTGGCTCTGGAAAACGAGGTCTGTGGGTGTGCCCCACAATGGTAATCAGGAGATTGTTCTGAACGATCCATTTTTTTATCCTACGTTCAAGCTTTATAAGCTCGGTGTAGTTCTTCGCTGGACTTGTAGGGTCTGCAATTCCCCATACCTGTAGCGGTTTCCATAAAACTCGTACTAGGAAGCGACCCCATCTCCAGAACGTATAGTTCCACCAATCTGCTTGGTGACCGTGGGTCAAGAAAAGTTCTTGCCCCGTTTTGGTATGCTCTAAAACAATGGCTTCATTATATGTAATACCTTCAAATAACTTTTTATCTGTATCATCTATGGGTTCAAAATAACTTGACAGGTGTTTGTCTACATACGATTTATCCTTGTATACCATATCATGGTTGCCCCAGATCATGTGTAGTCTTTGTTCTAAATGATATTCTCGTAGGAGCTTAAAAACGTTTTTATGTGCTTCAAAAATTGATTCAAAATTTAGATTCTCCCAGAGTTCGTCTCCATCCCCTAACTCACAATAATGAAAACCCTCTTTGTGATAATAGTTTAAGGCATGAAAATAAATGTTTCTATTATTGGCAAATTCATCTGCAAAACTATTGTCCCCTCTATGGCAATCGCTGAACAGGATAAACTTAGAAGTGTCATCAAACGGTATACGTTTGGCATTTTTGTAAGCCCTTGAAAGTCTTTTGGCAGACGACATGTTGTAAAGTTTTTATAAATATGCAAAAAAAGCACCTAACCAATTACAGAAACATTTAACAAAAAAACTAGGTATAGTTTTGTAATTTTAATAGTGATTAGTGTACTAAGTAATGTATGATGAAAGATAATGATAAAATAATGCCATTAAAACCGCTTATTAGTTTTGATAAACTACTAAGACATTACGATGCATTAATTGATAGTGATGATAAGATTTTGGCAACGCATGCCAAAGAAATATTGAAAGCTCAGGCAGATTATCCAGAGCTGCGAGAGGGTTTTAAGGACGTTGCTTTATTAGATAAATATAAAGATGTCATACGTCTTATTCTCCAGGATAGTTTTTCACCTCTACTTACTGACAATGAAATTAAAGTAGCTTCATTACCTTATTATGATATTTTTTTTAATTCTTCTAACAGATTTCAAAAAATAATAAATGAAGCTGGGCCCGATTTTAAACCATTATTACGAAACCAGGAAGAAGGAATGGACTATATCTTAGGATGTATAGTTATCCTTAATTTCCACTACGGGTATCACTTAGATTTTAGTCGTCCTTTTTTCTATGATATACCAGATTCAAATGGGGTTATGCATCATTATCGTATTTTATATAATGCAGATTTCTTAGAGCTTATTCCTACAGAGCTTACAAAGGAAATTACGCAAGCCGATGTTGATGAACTTTTAGAGAATCCAAATGACGTAAAACTCTGGATGGAGAAAATACCACCAGAAAGTTTTATTTCTAAAGGATTCGTTATTTCAAACATGTTCGATGTAACGGCAGAACATTCCATTTCCGAGATTAAATCCAAACTCATTTCCAGTGATAAAAGGGGTAGTGATAATTTCATGATAGATTTGCAGGAGACCTTCCGATCCTTTTTCAAATTACCAAATATTAAAGTTGGTTTTGTTACCTATAATCCAAAAGATGATAGGTTTGAACCTGTTTATGGCAATGGGGTTTCTAGTTTTATTCTAAACGGTGAAGATGCTAAAGTTTGCAATGCGGCCTTATGTCAATATTCGTATAGTAAACTCATTAAGGATAAATCCTATTTCGCTGTTACTGATGTAAACAAATACGAAAAAAAATCTGGAGGAATGGATCCCTACGGAAGTTTAAAAAACCAAGGAATACAAAGTGCGATTTTTGCGCCCATTGCATTTAATGGCGAATTATTGGGTGTGTTAGAAGTTGTTTCTGCAAAGAAGCATGTACTGAATGGCGTAAACGCCAAAAAACTGGACGATGTAATGCCTTATATCGTGTCTGCCGTAGTTAGGTCAAAAGTAGAAGAAGAAAACCTCATAGATGCCGTTATACAGAATGAGTGTACTTCGGTACATTCCTCTGTTTATTGGAGATTTCAAGAGGAAGCAAAATATTTTATTAAAGATCAGTTAGAAGGCAAGCAGCCTTCATTTAAGGAAATTGTTTTTAAAGATGTTTACCCGTTATTTGGTCAAATTGATATAAAAGATTCTTCTAAGGCTCGTAATATTGCTATTCAAAAAGATTTAATGATTCAACTTTCTCAAATAAATGAAGTGTTGAATGTTGTATTTAAAAAGAGCAAACTTCCTATTTACGAAGAATTAATGTTCCGTGTAAGCAATCATTTGGAGAGTATAAAAGAAATGCTATACACCAATAGCGAACAATCCATTTTCGAATTTGTAAAGGAAGAGATAGTCCCAGTTTTTTCTCATTTAAAAAATTCCGATGCTGAAATAGCCAATCTTATTCTTTCTTATGAGGCAGATATAGATATGAGCACGGAGTCTTATTATGATCACAGGAAAAATTATGATGAGAGCGTAATGTTAATCAATAAAAAGTTGGCTGCTGTAATAGATAAAAAACAAGAACAGGCACAAGATATGTTTCCCCATTATTTTGAACGCTATAAAACTGATGGCGTGGAACATAACATGTATATTGGGGATACTATTTCTGATAAAAAGGATTTTAATCCGCTATATCTCAACAATCTAAGATTATGGCAATTGCAGGTCATGTGCGATATGGAAAATGCACATTATGTCCTAAAGCCACAGTTGTCCGTGCCTTTAGATACGGCATCGCTTATACTCGTGCATAACACATCTTTGTCTATTCGTTTTCGAATGGACGAGAAACAGTTTGATGTAGACGGAACCTATAATGCACGTTATGAGGTTATTAAAAAAAGAATTGATAAATCTTTCATAAAAGGTACTAGTGAACGTCTTACGCAACCCGGTAAAATGGTTATTGTATATTCCCACAAGAAAGATGAACTGGAGTATCTGCGTTATATTAAATTTCTTAGATCAAAGGGTTATTTTACAGATGCTGTTGAAATTGTAGAGTTAGAAGGCTTACAAGGGGTATCCGGTCTAAAGGCCATTCGTGCGGAAATATTATACAAAATGGATAAAACTACCGAAAAGACCTATACGTACGAAGATTTAATAGAAACTTTGAACGAGTAGCACTTAGTTTAAGGCTGCCAATACTCTTTCTGGCCCAAAAAACTTGAAAGATATCGCAAAAGCTAAAACCGAAACCACCATACCAATCATAAAAATAGTATAGGTCCATCGTAATAGTTTATATTTTCTGTTGAGTACTAGCCCCAAAAAGTACAGGTCCTTAGTCAAGGATGAATAAATATATTCTTTGTCCTTTACAAGTTCGTTAATGGCCCATTGGTATTCCTCCAGTTTCATTTTATGAAAATTTCCAAAAAACAGAAGGTTTACCCTTTTTTGGGCTACATCTTCTTTAGTGAATTCTCCAGAAGTTACGTTGGGTCTTGTAGCCAATACAGCCAACACCATAGATACAATGCTGAAAACAATAAATATAAAAGTTGGGTATATAAGGTAATCATTGGAGGGATTATCCAATTTTGGGATAAGGTTGGAAATTGCCAACGAAATAATAATAGCGTTCACCGATAATAGAATATTAGCCTTGGTATCTGCAATATCGCTAAGGGTAATATGGTTTTTTAATGTAACTCGAAAAAGTGTCTGTATGCTGCGGTCGGGACTTTCACTTTTGTACTTGGCCTTTAGTGCTTCCTTTTTTGCAATATTTTTTTCAGATTTTTTTTCTTTAATAAGACGCCTTAGGTTCTTGTCTTTTCCCGGTTGCCAATTTTCTTTTGCGTAATAGGTGTAAAAACGGTGTTCTGTACGGAACATTTTAATATTGGTCTCCAACCATTCCTTTTGGGTGTACTCAGCAATACCAAGAAGGCCAAGTTCTTCTCGTAATAACTCGGAAGTCTCTACATAACTTTTCTGTGCAAAGTGGGAGGCGTCAGCATCTCTAATAACCTCTTCAAGAAAGTTTGTTGGTTCTGCATGTCTCACAGTTGCCATAATACATTCTCCAACTTTGGCGATCATCTTTGGGTCATATCCCTGTTGACTTAAAAATTCTTCAGCTATAAGACGGCTGCTTGTTTCATGGTTTTTGTTTCCTTTGGTGTAACCAGTGTCGTGCAGCCATGCAGCCAGTTCTACAGCCTCTTTTTCTTCCTCAGGAAGTGAAGCGGCATTCAATAATTCTTTAGTACTTTTAACCACACGTTGTGTATGCCTCAAATTATGGTACAAATAGTCCGAATCCAAGTCATTGGACAATAATGCCACCACAAAATTTTTAGTATTCTCTAATAAATCAGACATATAGTATAATAAGTTTCCAAATTACGAAAATTTGAACGTAGGAACATCGATATGAAAAAAAAGTACTCTTTCTTAGCGCTTCTATTTGTTTTAACAGGCTGTGCGACATATAACTCCAAGTATGCCGATTCAAAACATGCGGAAGTTGTGGTAGAAGATAAAGAAGTGCTACACACCTTTTATTTGATAGGTGATGCCGGTTTATCGCCAATTGGAGGTATGAATCCCGCGTTAAAATTATTTAAAAAACGGTTAGACGTTGCCACTGTGAATAGTACCGCTATTTTCTTGGGTGATAATATTTACCCAGCTGGACTACCAGACCCAAAAGATTCTACCTTATCCTATCTGGAAGCCAAAAGTCATCTAGACGCCCAGTTAAAAACATTAGATAATTTTAAAGGAAAGCCACTTTTTATTCCTGGAAACCATGATTGGTACGCAGAAGGTTTAGTGGGCTTGGAACAAGAGGAGAAATATATTCAAAAAATGCTAGGGGACAAGGATGCTTTTCTCCCTCAGAACGGTTGTCCAATTGAAGTGGTAGATATAAACGAAAAGCTTGCTATTATTGTGATAGATACACAATGGTACCTCACCAATTGGGATAAACATCCGGACATTAATGATAAATGTGATATAAAAAGTAGGGAAAGGTTCTTTTTGGAACTGGAAGATGCTATCAAAGACAATATTCAAAAAACAACATTAATTGCTATGCACCATCCTATGACCAGTTATGGTCCCCACGGTGGTCAATTCTCCCTAAAACAGCAGTTTTATCCCAAGAAGTTGCCATTTCCCATTCCTGTATTGGGGACTTTTATTAATGTATTGAGAAGGACCTCCGGAGCGTCCAATGCGGATTTACAAAACAAGCGCTATAGAGAACTGTCAAAGCGGGTAACTACATTAGCCCAATACTCGGAAAAGATAATTTTTGTATCTGGCCATGAACATACCTTACAATATATTGTGGAAAATAATACTCCACAAATTGTCAGCGGATCAGGCTCTAAAAAGGGAGTGACAAGGTTATTGAACGGGAGTGCCTTTTCTACAGGACACATGGGTTATGCTACTTTAAAAGTATATACCGATGGTTCTTCCAGAGTTCGATACTATGGTATAGCAGAAAATGAAGAGGAATCATTTTTGTTCACAACTCAGGTGCTTTCCAAGGAAGCTCGAGACCTGAAAATGGATTATAACGAAACATTTCCGAAAGAAATGAAAGCGGCAATCTATTCTGAAGAAGAGGTAGATAAGAGTCGGTTTTTCAAATGGGTTTGGGGGGAACGCTACAGGAAATTTTATGGTACTAAGGTAAAAGTACCAACGGTACGTTTAGATACCTTGTTCGGTGGTTTAGTTCCCGTAAAAAAAGGAGGAGGGCATCAATCCAAGTCTCTTCGTCTAAGGGATAAGGACGGTAAGGAATATGTGATGCGAGCCTTACGCAAGAGTGCAGAACTTTATTTACAGTCCATGGTATTCCAAGATCAATATATTCTAGATGATTTGAAGGAAACGTATACGCAAGAGATTTTAGAAGATTTTTACACCGGCTCTCATCCTTATGCTCCTTTTGTTATTGGGAAACTTTCAGACGCTGTTGGAATTTACCATACGAACCCGGTATTATACTATATCCCAAAACAGAGGGCCTTAGGCAACTATAACAATGTATTTGGTGATGAACTTTATATGATAGAGGAGCACGCAGGCGACGGACATGGCGATTTGGCTAGTTTTGGATATTCCAATGAGCTTAAAAGCACGAAAAGTATGCTAGAGAATTTAAGGGACGATGAACGGTATACTATAGATAAACCTGCTTACGTAAGGGCGCGACTTTTTGATATGGTCATTGGAGATTGGGACAGACATGTAGATCAATGGCGCTGGGCAGAGTTTAAAGAAGGTGATAAAATAGTGTACCGTCCTGTGCCACGGGATAGGGATCAAGTATTCTCTAACATGGGTGATGGTGCACTCATGAACATCGCTACGAGGGCAATACCCGCGTTACAACTTATGGAGGGTTTTAATAATGAGATAAGAAACGTTAAAGGGTTTAATTCCTCGCCTAAAACGTATGTGTTGGACCTTGCTTTATTATCGGAAACTTCAAAAGAGGAATGGAGAAAAGAAGCCTTGTTTTTACAAGACTATCTAAATGCAGCGGTAATAGATGATGCCCTTATGCTATTGCCCAAAGAAGTAAGGGATGAAACGGTTTCAGAAATCAAACAGATTCTTCTTTCTAGATTGGCAGGTATTAAAGAGACGGCGGATACGTATTATGATATATTGAATAGGTATGCTGTAGTCAAGGGAACGGATAAGGATGATTGGTTTGAAATCACCAGATTAGATCAAAACAGAACTGAAGTTAAAGTGTATCGAAATATAGAGGGTAAAAAGAAAAAACAGTTCTACAGTAAAATATTTAACGCATCTGAAACAAAGGAAATTTGGGTGTATGGGTTAGATGATGATGATATTTATCAAGTTGATAATGTTCAGGATTACTCTGGAATAAAAGTTCGGCTTATTGGGGGGCAGAACAACGATGTGTATGAGGTTAATAACGGTAAAGGCATCGCAATCTATGATTATAAAAGTAAGCCTAACACATTTAGAGAAACTAGTGGAGCAAAAGTGAAACTTACAGACGATTACAATGTAAACACGTATTTACCCCTAAATATTCGCAATAGTACTAACCTATTGATTCCTACGGTTGGTTATAATCCGGATGATGGTGTTAAGGTAGGTTTTTCTAATACCTATACCTTGAATGGTTTTAGGCAAAATCCTTTTACACAGCAGCATAAGCTCCGTGCATTCTATTATTTTGCTACCAGAGGTTTTGCCGCTTCCTATTCGGGCGAATTTGCAGAGCTATTTGAAAATTGGAATTTGGAAGTCAATTCACGATTTACAAGTCCTAATTTTGCAATTAATTTTTTTGGTTTTGGAAATAATACAGAAAATTTTGATGACGATTTAGGAATGGACTATAACAGGGTTAGAATCCAGAGTTTTGAGCTTGCACCTTCTTTGGTTTGGCGAAGTAAAATGGATGCTAAGTTTAGGGTCGGTTTTTCGTATGAATCTATCGAGGTTGAGGAAACTGAAGATCGTTTTATAAACACTTTTTATCAAGATAACGGAGAGGAAATCAAAAACGATTTTGTTGGTATCCACGGTGAGTATACCTATGAAAACACAGATAATATTGGGTTCCCTACTATGGGCATGACTACCTCAATAAAGTTTGGTGTAAAAGATAATATTAGCAAAGAAGGTGTAAATTTTGGTTATGTGATACCCAGCTTGTCTTTTGCTTATAAACTAATACCGAATGGCCGGTTGGTGCTTGCCACAAAGTGGAAAGGACATTTTAATATTGGGAACGGTTACGAGTTTTATCAGGGAGCTAGTATTGGTGGCGTTAATGGGTTAAGAGGATTTAGAAATCAACGGTTCAATGGTAAAACGGCATACTATCAAAATACGGATATACGTTTTAGCCTGCGAAAAATGAAAACGAGGATATTACCCGCCTCATTAGGTATTTTTGCTGGTTATGACTATGGTAGGGTATGGTTTCCCAATAATAGTTCTAACCGTTGGCATACCTCTTACGGTGGAGGATTTTTCTTGAATGGTTCAGATATTCTATCCGTTAACCTTGCCGTTTTTAATAGTGTAGAAGGGCCACGTTTTACCTTCGGAGTAGGTTTTGGTTTCTAAAAAATTATGGTTAGTAAATAGTGCTTCGCAATACACTTTAAGGATAGGTTTCCGTAAACGTACTTGCACGAAAAGGGATATGAATAAATGACTGGGCAAATAGGTTTGTTTAATCTGATAAAATATACTTGTACAGATTTCCTCCACGGCCGTGTGAAACCTCGTCCGCTATCAAAAGCGTAGTATCGTTTAAGAAACAAACTGATTCTAATTGGGTTCTAACACCAAGGTCTATTTCTTTTTTGACTCCTTTGGAAAAATTATCCATAGAAAAATCAGTAAATACAAAAAGCTTACCATAACTCATAGCTATAATCTTTTTTCCATCGGGAGAAATTGTAATTGCGGTAATCTGGCAGGTTTTTGAGTCCTCACAAACATCGATAGTACCAACTAGTTTAGCTGCATATTTGCCTTTTGTATCAGGTATGGTGTAAATAAGTGCTTTGCCATTGAAAGGATGAGCCCGGTTTTTAGTTACCAGATATAATTTGTTCTTAAAATGGAATAATGCTTCTACATCGTAGAATCTTTTTGATTTCTTTGGGGGGTATTTTTTTTGTTCCGGATAATAAAATTCAATTTTTTCGGCCTCGATTTTATCTCCATTTTCTGCTTCTAGATTGGATAATTTGTATACTACCAAATCCTCTCTATCGTTCTCATTATTTCCGGTATCTGCAATATAGATATTACCCAAAGTATCTTTAGCTATATCCTCCCAATCATCATTTTTGGCATTCTTCACCTTAAAGGTTTTAAGGATATTGCCATTGAAACTCACCTTGTAGATTTCATCTTTATTACCACCATCCTCTATGGCCCAAACTGTTGAGTCTTTTAAAGATACTAAACCCGAGACCTCATTTAACGACTTAGGGAAGTCAGTTATATACTGTAATTGACCAAAATTACTACAGGATACTACTAGGAGTGCGCCAAAAATGAAGAGAGATTTAGTCATCCTGATATTTTAAGGGCATAAAAATTTCGGCTTTCCATCGTAGTTCATCCCCACCCATAGTAGGGTTATTAAAGAAGAATTCTATAGGTGTCGGATCTATTTCTAATCCCTTGTTTTCAGCATAGTCTAACAAAGCATACCAAGCCCTGTCCGAAGTAATGTAGTTTCCGTTATAGACGGCCTTTAACGCTTTTTTGCCCAAAAAGGTCTTGTAGGTTATATTTTTGATCAAGGGTAGTGAATCACTTTCGATTATTGGATAACAAAAATTATAGGAAATACTATCATTTTGCGTGTTCCAATTGGTTATCTCTATGAGAGGTACTCCGTTCAATTCTATTCCGTTTTTAGCCAAAACGGAGTTTAGAAGCGGATAGTTTTCCATCATTTTAGAAGCTTTCTCGAACTGTGTACTTTTCACCGAAATACAGGCACAATAGCTAGATGCCAATTCTTCTGTGTCAGCTAGGGTAATCCTAAATCTTTCTTGGTGTTCCTGTAGCTTTTCTAAAAAATCTGTGACTGTTTTTCTGGACCGTTTCTCAAAATCCGTATCGAAAAAAGGAATCTGTAACTTATTCATAATACTATGGTCCAAGTCGGTCACATCAATTTTAATATTTGCAGTACTATCCGTAGCGGATTCTATATACCATTCGTATTGGTGGGTACTGTCCGCAAATGTAATCTTCTGGGTAAGGTGGTCCAAAGCTCCTTTCTGAACTATAGATGCTTGCCCTTCCAGTGTGCTATTCCATAACTTCAAGGTCTGGTTTATGGTTCCCGTTCTGGACTTTGTCTTTACGTTAATCCTGTAATCTTGCGGCTTTAGGAATAAGTACCATGAAAGTGCTATTGCTAAAATTATGACAAGTGTTAGAATTCCTTTTCTCATTTCTTTTGGGTTGATGCTATCGCATTATTTGTGCGCATACTAGTCTTTTTAAGCAGAAGGCTGCCTACTCTTCTACCTTGATCAACGCCAACTTCTACGGCTGCCCGGTAGTGAATTCCGCCGTACATTCGGCTAATTGCCGCTTCGTCTGCTGCTTGATTAAAGGAAGAAAAACTACGTGTAGGAAGTCCAAAAGAGACCTCTGTATCATCATCGAAAGCAAAATTATCACCAAAAATATCTGTTAGGACAATACCGGCTGCACCTGAGACCACGCTATGTCCGCTCGTATATTCAGGAAAGGGAGGTGTTTGTAGGATGGGTTGCCAGCTATCATCTATATGAAGGTTGATTAAGGTTTCAGGACGAATTAGGTTACTTCTGTATTTTTCATCCCAACAACTTATAAATGCGTCGGCTATAGCAATGGATGTTTTGGTGTAAGCGAATACCGTGTCGTCAAAATTACTATTGGTCTTTCTGCTCGCAATTTTAGTTATTCCAATCCAGTGTGCGCCTGGGGTAATTTTTTTGGTAGCGAACATTAAATGGCCGCGAGTTACCGAGACATACGGGTTGCAGTCCCAAAATTGAGCAATTTGTACTTCTTCCGAGTCGTCGCCATCAGCAGTGATTTCATTACTTATGTTATAGACTTCTATGAGTTCTTTATAGAAATCGGAATCTTTATCCATAGAAAACGTTGGTGGTGGTATCGGTTTAAACTGTGCTGCGGAATCCAAATAAAACGGACGTATTTTGTTCCAATGGGGTTCAATCCCTTCCATGTAGGCAGGTGGCGTGGGTTGCCATCTAGAAACTTCGTCTGTGTTTACGGTAAATTTAGGCATGGTCCTTGTCTGGCTATAGTTATCCTTTGACATCCACTTTTTTATATGCTCTGCAACGCTTAACCCATAGGTCTTGGAAACCTCGAATTCGTCCTCGTTAGTATTTCTCCAAAGCGTATAGAGGCTGTCTTCCAATACTTCTAACTTGGCTTCCGAAAAGATAAGTTGCTTGCTTATGTTCATATGAGCAATGATGGCTGCAAGTTCTGTGTTTACCCCTGAAACACTATCTAGTTGTGGAATTGGTTGAAAATCGTTTAATTGACCAGCTAAGGAAAGATAATCAGGATTCTTTTGGGCAATGATTTCATAAGCTGCGATATTTGGATATGCAAATATTCTGCTAGCCACAGGAGGTGAGAAAATATCATGAATCATAATTTGAGTCACTTTGTCCACCGCGGCATGCAAGTGTTCTGGCGATATTTTAATTGGCTCTTTTGGGCTATTGCATCCAATCATTAGGAAACTTCCCAGCATAAAGCTTAGTATATTTTTCATAGTATTCTTAGTTCAAGAGTTTGTAAACTTGGGCCCTGTCATTGTTCATCGTAACCAGGAGATAGGGTACTTCTTTAAGATGTATAATATTCAAGTGTCTTACGGATTTGAACATAAAATCCAATCCAATGGTATTACCTAGGCGTATCGTATCCTTATTTTTGATTAAAGCTCCCGGAAAGGAATCATACCTACCGTGATAGGGTTTAACTCCAAAATAATTACCACCCACTAAAACTTCTTGTTTTCCATCAAAATCAAAATCAAAAACCAGAAAATCTAGCAACGGGGCCGATTGAAGTGCGAAATTAAAGGGAATAAATGAAAAAGAACCATTGTTGTTCTCTAAATATCCAGATTCCAGTGTGTTAACGTTTAGAACTTCAGTTGTTTTTAGTTGTTGGCTGTCAAATATTTCATCTACTGACTTTCCAGCAAAAGAAGTATAGGAAGTAAACTTTTTTCTAAGGGAAACTAATTGTCCCGCTAGTTCGTTTAAGCCATCCAAAGGATAATATGCCCCGTTTTTGTAGGTAGCTACAATAGTTTCCGTTGCGCCATTATCATCTAAATCACCATAATACATTCGCATCGGGTTATTTTTGCTAGCGCTGAATTTTGAATTGGTTCCCCAATTCCCTAGAAGGTAGTCCATGTCCCCGTCTTGATCTATATCAAAAGCTGTGATGCTTTGCCATAATCCGTTAAGTTCAGAGGAGCCTAATGCATCAAATTCTGAAAAGGAACCCTGATCGTTTTTAAAGAACTTTGGAGACATCCATTCTCCAACGATAATTAGATCTGGGTCGCCATCGGCATCAAAATCGTCGGAAATTGCATTGGTAATTATTCCTAAAGAAGAAAATGGAGCGGATTTATCTACGGTAAAGGTGCCATTCGTGTTTTTTAGCAAGTAAGAATTGGGAAGTTTGCCATAATCTCCAGTAATGGATTGATTTCCCACGAACACGTCTAAATCGCCATCAGAATCATAGTCTACAGAAAGGAGTACCGAGGTATTTGCAAAGTTCTCAGGGAAATCCATAGGAGTAAAAATACTGTCGTTAGCAGCATAGTAGCTATCTGTTAATGGGGTCATTTTATTGAAGAAATCTGCACCACCGGAACCAATAATCAAATCGTTTCTTCCATTTTTATCAAAATCGGCCACCAAGGAGATCACATCTTCTTTGATAGAATCCTTGAGTACGTTTTTGAATTTGTTCAACACGAAAGCACTATCGGTTTGCGTAAAAATCTGTGAAGGAATGTACTTAGATCCTCCAAAAAAGACATCTTCCTTTCCATCTCCATTAAGGTCGCCTACACTTGTAGCGGGACCCCTATCAGAGATTTGATATGGGATTAATTTTTGACGGTTATAGTCTGTATAAGTATCTTCTTGATGCTTAAAAGCGATGCCTAAATTGTCATCTACCTTTTCAAAAAGAGGATATTTCTTGGGATGTAGCCTATTGTAATCGAAAGGCTTGGTGTCTCCATAGTTAATTTTCAATGCTTGGTTGGTAGTTACATTCCTTAAAACTTGAAAGGTTTTGTCTGGCCAAATTACCCGGATGGAATCTATTGTTTCTTCTTGGCCATAACCAAAATGAATAATAGGTTGCGAGGAGGATTGGAATCCTCTTACGGTATATAATTCCTTGAATTGCTGGTTGCCTTTTGTAAAGGTATACACCTTGGTTCCAAGTCCAAATACATTATTTTTTTTATAGCGCAGGCTTATTTTTAGATAGTTAGCTTTATCATTGGTGCGATTTTCGAGTACAGATGGTGGAGCGTTTAGATTATTGGTAATAAGGTCCAAATCGCCATCATTATCTAAATCTCCATAGGCCGTAGCTCCAGATACCGTAATATCTTCTGGAATCCAACTACTAGACATATCCTTGAAATGTATGCTTGGCGTTCCCTTAAAAATTCTATTGGCCGCGTTACCTGTTGGCATTAGTTCCAATGCTTGCTGGTCTACCAAGTTGGTGTTGTCTATTTGGTTTTTGATTTTATCATTAGATACAAAATTGATATAATCTAAATCATTGGGCCGTTTTGGAATGCCGTTACTTATAAAGAGATCTTGTTCTCCGTCTTGGTCATAATCCCCAAAGAGTGCACTCCAACTCCAGTCTGTGGCTGCTACACCGCTTTGTAGGGCAATTTCCATAAACTTTCCGTCGGGTTGGTTCAGGTAGAGCATGTTTCGTGTAAATTGGTAATGGTAACCGTAATTTGTAGTTCTTAATTTTTGAATTTGAATATTATCATCTCCTTCTGAAGCTTTTAAAACCCGTTCGTCATCAGGTAGCATGTCCAATGAAATAAGATCGGGTAAACCATCGTGATTAATGTCGGCGACATCATTACCCATGGAGAATCTTGACGTATGTCCGAACTGATCGCGTAACGATTCTGTAAACGTACCGTTACCATTGTTGAGGTAATAGTAATCATCTTCATGAAAATCATTCCCTATAAAAAGATCTGGATAACCATCCTGATTAAAATCAGAAACGGCGATGCCTAAACCATATCCGTTAATACCGCCAAAAATACCAGCTTCCTCGCTCACATCCGTAAAACTGCCATTGTCATTTCGAAGTAATTTATCCCCAGTTTCGTAACTTCTTTGGTACCTCAAATCTACTTTTCCAAAAGATTCTTGGGTGTGAACCGCATGGTTCAGTAGATAGATGTCTAAGTCACCATCCAGATCATAATCTAAAAATGCGGCATTTGAACTGTAAGATTCAAAATCTACTCCGTAGTCAGCCGCTTTTTCCTTAAAAGTGCCGTCTCCTTGATTAATATATAGCTCGTTATGTCCATTGAAGCCGTTGAGTCCTACAACAGCACACACATATATATCTAATAAACCATCTCCATTGACATCGCCCATAACGCTGCCTGTATTCCAACTGCTATTTCCTTTAACGCCAGCTTTTTCCGTAATATCCTCAAATACTAAATTCCCTTTATTAAGATATAGGGTATTGGATACTTGATTTCCCGAAAGGAAGATGTCTGGAAGTTCGTCATTGTTGATATCCCCAACAGCGACACCACCACCATTGTAAAAGTATAAATAGTCTAAAATGTTCAAGTCGTCCGATTCGTTTAGGTCGTTGGAAAACGAGATTCCCGTTTCCTCAGCCGTTCGTTTTTGAAATACGTCGCCCTTGTTTTTGTCACAACCTAAAATCAAAGTAAGCAATAACAGCCCTATCAGTTTACTTTTCATTTACCTCGTAAATTTTAGGTTGTTCGTTGTTGATAGCAGCAACTAGGAAGGATGCTCCATTCTGGTCCTTGAATACCTGTAGATGTTTAACTTCGTTTCTAATAAAAAAACCAGTTTTGTCATAATTCTGCCATTCAAACCCAAGTTTTCCGTCACCTAAGAGGACGTTGCCGTAATTAGCATCTAATCTGGAATATTGGGGTTTGAACTCAAAATCATTTCCCGCCATGATTAAATCGGTATGTCCGTCGTTGTTTACGTCCGTGCATACAATACCACAGATACAGGAAAATTGTACTTGTGGAGGGAGTTTTTTAATCGAGAATTTGCCATCGCCATCATTAATAGCGATAATTGATTCTGATATTGAAGACTTACGAACGATTGTATTGGAAATTACCTCTGCCGAAAACAATTCGTCTATTGTTTTTTTAGCATAGACCGATGCTTTTAGGTTTTCCTTTTTCAAGGCCAATATCTGTGAAGTGAGTTCCTTTTTTTGATGTAAGGGGTAATCGCCGTTATCATAGTTTTGGGTAACGATTTGTTCAATTGTGCCATCCTTACCAAAATCATTTACCCATAATTTCATTGGCTGATTTTCCTTAGGTCTATAGTGTAGGTTGCTACCGGAGTTTCCTAGGATAAGATCCTCATCACCGTCGTTGTCTAAATCCTTATATTGTAGTGCACCCCACCAGCCGTGCAGGCTGTCCAATTGAGTTTCTAGCTTGCTTAATCTTCGTCCAGAGTTTTTAAATATTTTGGGTGTTCCCCAATCAGAAACTGTAACCAGGTCTTTCTTTTTGTCGCCATCCATATCTACCCATTTGGCATCGGTGACCATCCCGGCATCTTTGAGGTCATAGGCCGAACGCTCCGAAACATCGGAGAAAGTACCGTCTCCATTGTTGCGGATTAAAAGGTGGTTTGGGTCAACACCATAGGTTCCTACTACACTTCTAGAACCTATGAAGAGATCAATGTTTCCGTCACTATCAAAATCATGGGGCGCAATGACCGAAACATTTTTGTTTGTCGCCGGAAGTTTTATGGGAGACTTAGAAAAATTCCCTTTCCCATTGTTTACGTAAAGTCTCGCACCGTAGGTAGTTTCCATTCCTATTTCATTACCTCCGCTACCCACTACTAAATCTAGGTCCCCATCGGCATCCATATCAAAAAATGCTGCGGTAGTATCCTCAAATGAAGCGTCGGCATTAAAAAAGTTTGTAATAGGTTTTCCCAAGTTACCTTTCCCTTTATGCAAGTAAAGGGCGGCAGGTTGTCCTTTGGCACCACCTATGAAAATATCTTCGTTACCGTCTCCGTTTACATCACCAACTGCCATAGCCGGACCTTCTTGCGCCAACGAATGGTAGATAAGTCCTTCGTTGTTAAAATCGTTATAGTTATTTTCGGTGTGGGTCAAAAATGTGTTGTTGGGTAGTTCTTTTAGTAATGGGCTTGTGTTCTTTGTTTTTGGTAAAGAATATTTTTCGGTTGTATTGGATCGGTCAAATAGTATGGTCTGGTTTACCTTAACATCTACTAGTTTTTCTGTAGCGTCATCTGGCCAAATCACACGTATAGAGTCGATTTTTTGTTCTTTACCAAGCCCTATGGTCATCGGGTATTCTACAGAGGACTGAAACCCTCTGGAAGGCTGTAAGGTTTGATTGATTATTTGGTTGTTAAAATACACCTTGGCTACGGTACCAATACCAAAACGGTTACCATCTGCTCCTTTAAAATTTAGTTTTATATAATTATGCTGTCTTTTTCTTTCAGTATTGTTTCGGTATACAAAAGAGGGCATGTTCACATTGTTTACCACTAAATCTAGGTCACCATCATTGTCCAAATCTCCATACGCAGCACCGTTAGACATGGACGGTAGTTCAAAACCCCATTCTGAGTTGACTTTAGAAAAGGTAATGTCGCCATTGTTCCGATAGGCATAATTTGGTAAAGGACTTATAGGCATTTTACTTATGATGGAGTCGATAGATTCCTTTCTTCCTGTCAAAGCCATTTTTTGAATGATTTCGTTGGCAAAGAAATCAACAAAATCTAGATCGGTAAGATCGTGGTTTATACCGTTGGTTATAAAGATATCTTTTAAGCCATCATTATCCATATCAAATAATAGTCCAGACCAGCTCCAGTCTGTAGCCTCAACACCACTATAATAGGCTACCTCAGAGAAGGAACCGTTGCCATTGTTTAGTTGTAGGGTATTCTGGATGTATTGTTGATGAAAGTCTTTACTTTGCTTCAACTTAAAGACATCGTAGCCTTCAAATTCCATAACTGATTTTACACGCTGGTCCGGTTCGGGTAGCATGTCCGTAATGAAAATATCGGCATGACCATCATTGTTGATGTCCGCTATATCTATTCCCATCGCAGAAAGACTCAAATGATTGGTCCATTTTGTAATTTCTTCGCTAAAGGTTCCATCTTGCTTGTTGATGTAGAGGTAATCTCGTTCGTAAAAATCGTTTGAAACGTAAATGTCTGGGTACAGATCGTTATTAATATCAATAACCATAACGCCTAATCCAAAACCGATTAAGCTCCCGTAGATTCCTGATGCCTCGCTAACATCTACAAATTTACCGTTGTCGTTTCTTAAAAGCATATCCCCAACGCCCCGGAATATTTCGGGTACGCGTTCCCAATCCTGCGCTCTTACTTCGCGTTGTTCAGCGTAACCCAAACTACTTACTGGGATGTTACTGTTATTAAGAATGTAGGCGTCCAAATCGCCATCCTTGTCATAATCAAAGAAAGAGGCGTGTGTAGAAAATCCTGTTTTAGCCAAGTTGAAATCAGCAGCGCGCTCCGTAAAGGTGCCGTCACCATTATTAATGTAAAGGTCATTATCATGGTTATTCCCCTTCATGTTTCCCGCATTACTCACATAGATATCTAAAAGGCCATCATTGTCTATGTCTGCCATAACCACCCCTGTAGACCATGGCTTGTTACCTATAATACCCGCAGTTTCGGAAATATCATCGAATTTCAGGTTTCCTTTGTTAAGAAAAAGTCTATTTGGCACCTTGTTCCCAGTTAAAAATACATCCGTAAGTCCGTCATTATTAATATCACCAAGTGCAACACCACCGCCATTGTAAAAATTACGGTATTTAAAAATGTTGAAATCTTTCTTGTTTTCAATGCTATTGAGGAAAGATATGCCAGTTTCTTCGGGCGATAACAAGGTAAATAAAGGATCCTCGTTCGTCTCCGCAGTTACCAATTCGGTTTTAGTAGTTTCCGTACAGGAAATCATTAAAACTAACAAAGCAATGAGTACCACCGATGGTTTATATAGATTGTTCATTATCATTTTTTACGCACTTTTGGAATAAAAAGTAAGCTATCGTTGTTTCTGCTAACTAGATACCCTTTGGTGTCTTTTATATTGATGTTTTTTATAGTCCTGGCCGCTCCTGGAACGCCTAAGTATTCATGAGTGGCTTGGGTAAATGGGTGTTTTATAGATGGATGCAAAATTATACCATGCGAGGCGTCCATCCTACCTAGTTGAGTGCTAATTTCATAGTTGTTCCCTATTAAGATAATTTTGGTCGCTTCTTTATCAGTTTCGGTTAATATATCCTCTACATTGGAAACTTGGGCAATGTTAGGCAGGGGTATTTTTCTGAAGTTCCCGTCTCCAAGATTTTCGAAATAACAGCTTGCCAGTTCAAAAACTTTTTTTTGTTTACCGTTTTTAAGTTTCGCCTTAGGAAATAGCTCGTCTATGGAAGCCTTAGCAAAACTAGAGTAAGACAGAAATTCCTTGTTCAGCGAAGGTATTTGTTTGGTCAGCTCGTCTTTAGAGGCTAAAACCGTTTCTGTACCCTTATGAAAATAGGTAACAATGGTTTCTGTACTTCCATTGTCGTCAATATCTGCTTTATAAACCGTCATAGGTTCTTCTGTGGTCGCATTTAACTTGCTGTTCAATCCCCAATTGCCAGCTATAATATCCAGATCACCATCGTTATCTAAATCTGCTGCTTCTAAGGTGTTCCATAGCCCGTTGGAATTTTCTAGTCCTCCACTTTTCACCCGAGATAGAGATGTTCCACTATTCATAAATACAGTAAGGGGCATCCAATGGCCAGCGAACAGTAGGTCTTTAAAACCGTTTCCGTCTAAATCTTGGATTAAAACATCGGTTACGTTTCCTAAATTGTTAAGTTCAGGGGCGTAGGTATCGGTTATCTCTATAAATATTCCGTTACCGTTATTTTCAAAAAGGTACTGCTTTGGTGTGACGCCAAATTCCCATGGTACAGCATTGGATGTGATTACAATATCTAAATCCCCATCATTTTCCATATCCCAGGCCTTTACCTTGGAAGCATTGATGTTAAAGTTTTTGAACTGTATCGTGTCTCTCTGAAAAACACCATTTTTGTTTAGATATAATCTGGGATAGAGACTTTTACCTTCTTTAAATTCGTTTCCGCCGCTAACGATAATAAGGTCAGGATAGGAATCATTATTGGCATCAAAAAAAATTTGGGATACATCCTCGTTTACCTTGTCTTTTTGGAACAATTCCGATTGTTGAGGTGTAAAAATTCCGTGTTTATCTTGTGTAAACAATTGGCCACTCTGCTGCTTAGCACCACCAACAAATACATCTTCTAATCCATCACCATTAACATCCGAAACGGATACTGAAGGACCTTTGTTGGTGTTAGCAAATGGGACTAAAGGATCTCTGTAAAATTCAACTGAATTTCCGTCCTTGTGTACAAAGGAGAATAGATTTCTATTATATAGTTTAGTAGTTGAGTTGTTTTGTTTTTTTAGAGAGTCCTTAGCTTCATCAATGTCCAGGGATACCAATTGATTTGTAGGGATATTTCTTTTTGTTTGTTTTGCTCCGTTGGGCCATATTACTTTTAGGGAGTCTAGGATTGTAGTCTCTCCAAGTCCAATATGAATGCTAGGAGATATGGAAGATAGATAGCCTTGTGTGGTATAGTTTTCATAGGTTTGTATCTTGCCGTTCGTATAGGTGGAAATTTTTGCACCAATCCCCATTTTGTTATTTTTAGAACCTTTAAATTGTAGTTTTAGATAGTTGTTTTTGCCTAGTTCATTGGAGTGGTTTTCCAAGATAAAGGCGTTTTCATTTACATTGTTTATGACTAAATCTAGATCTCCATCATTGTCTAGATCGGCATATACGCTACCATTGCTGAAGGAATTTTCTAAACTTGCCCAAGTATCTGAAACATCTTCAAAGGTCAAATCACCTTTATTTTTAAAAATATAGTTGCTTACTTTCTTTTCTGGAATTTTAGCGATGAACTTCATTTCCTGCTCATCCATGCCATTACCAAGGTTTTTCTGAATATTATCATTGGCGATAAAGTTGATAAAATCCATATCATTGGTAGCTCCTTTTATTCCGTTGGAAATGAAGGCGTCCTTAAACCCGTCATTATCAAAATCTGCTAAGAGTACCCCCCAAGACCATTCAGTTGCCGAAATATTAGCTAGGTTTCCTATCTCGCTAAATGTCTGGTTACCAAGATTAAGGTGTAAGGTGTTTTGCATGAATTGAGGTCTGTACCCATTTTTCAGATAATTTTGGTAGGTAGGGTAGCTGTATTCTGTTCCAGCGGATTTATAGGTTTCAAGATTTTCTGGTAACATATCTAGAGAGAAAATATCTGTAAGACCGTCATTGTTATAGTCGGCTACAGCATTCCCCATAGAAAAGTGTGTTGTATGCCCAAGGGTATTAGGATCTGTAGATATAAGTTCAGTAAATGTTTTGTCTCCGTTGTTTATATAGAGATAATCGTTTTCAAAAAAGTCATTGCCAATATAGATATCAGGTAAGTTGTCATTATTCACATCGCTTACAGACAATCCTAAACCATATCCAATTTTACCTTGGAAAATACCACTTTGGGCCGAAACGTCGATAAAATATCCCTCTACATTTTCATACAGTCGATCACCGCTCAATGCATTGGGAATTAGGCGTTGGGTCCCTTTACCGTAGTTAAGGTTGGGATGCACGGAATGGTTGAGCAGAAACATATCCAGATCACCATCTTGGTCATAATCGAAAAAGGTACTTTGTGTAGCCAGTCCCGAAAAATCCAATCCATACTGTTTAGCTTCTTCTTTAAAGTTAGGAATGCCATTGACAATACCCTGGTTAATATACAATAGGTTATGTCCAATAAGGTTTTGATAGCCAGAAGCCTTACAGATATACATATCCAATAGTCCGTCATTGTTTATATCAACTACAGTTACGCCGGTGGTCCACCCTTTGGAGTTTTCTATTCCAGTCTCTTTATCTATTTTTTTAAAGCTGAGCGCACCTTGGTTAAGGTAGAAACCGTCATTACCTTCGTTTGCCGTAAAATACAAATCTTCTAATCCGTCGTTGTTGAAATCAGCAGAAGCCACACCAGCTCCATTGTAGTAGTATATATAGTTGAGAATGTTTAGCTCTGGTGCTGAGTTAAGTAGATTTTTGAAAACCACATTACTTTGTTCTACAGATACTTGTGTAAAAAGTTTTTGTTCTTTTTCTTTACAAGAAACGAGGAGTATTGCAATACTTAAAACTATTCTGTTTATAGTTCCCATGAAGGCACTTAAGGAGGGTTGTAAGGTAATTAGAAACGCTTGGATACTATTCTAAAGACCTGTTATAAAGATGTTAATTTTAAATGCTATCTGTTGTAAAAAACAAAGCAAGCATTCGTTTTAAGGTAGTTTTTATCCATCAATTTTTAAGTAATCTTGGGAGGGGTTGAATTAATTAATAAAAAAAGGCCACCCAGTTAAGGGCAGCCTTTGTAAATAGTTAATTATACGTATTAGTATCCTGGGTTTTGTACTAAATTAGGATTTGCTAATAACTGAGCTGGTGGAATTGGATATAAATTATATTTATCATTATTAATAGATCCTGCTTCCTTGAACAACCAATCTTTGCCAAATTGGCCAAAACGTATTAAATCGTTTCTTCTCCAGATTTCAGCATAAAGTTCACGTCCTCTTTCGTCTATAAGGTCTTGTTCTGTCGCTGCTCCTAATGGGGTAGCGTTTCTAATAGTTCTAAGGGCGTTCACCATCGTAGTTGGGTTTCCACCGCTACGCAACATAGCTTCCGCTTTCATAAGGTGGGCATCTGCATATCGAAAAATGATTTGGTGGTTTACCTGACCATTTTCGCTAAAACGTGGGTTGTACTTCATTACACGTATACCAGTAGTTTCGTCGTTGTTGATGAAACTAGAAGCTCCACTAGCATCTTCGAAATCTCTTTTAAAAGTTAAAGGAGCTCCTTGTCTGTCTTGCAGTGCAGTACCATCAAGCGCGTATTGTTGGTTTACTAAGAATCCGTTTCCAACGTTTGAGCCATCTTCTTTACCACCGTTGTCAGCAGTACCTTCTCTTCCTGTAAATGGAAGACCTTCTGTTGGAACACCACCTCTACGTTCTTCTTGACCGTTTAAAGCTGTAACACCGTCAACGTCGTAATTGTTGAATTCAGCGTCTCCTTCAAACAAATCATAATACTCAGCTAGAGTACTAAAACCGTTCCAGCCACCACCACTCTGTCCCGTAGAGTTATAGTGTAAGCCGTTGAATATACGGTTTCCTGAAGAAGATTTTAAAGACCAGATAGTTTCGTTATCCGCTTCTGCACGGAATAAATCAAAGTATCCAGCTTGCAGTGCATAACCCTCTGCTGCAATGTCATCTACTAAAGCGATAACTTGAGCCATGTCCGCAGCTTCTGGTGTGCTACCTAAGTACACATGCTTATTTAAAAGTACTTTGGCCTTAAGGTGTTTTGCGGCTGCTACGCTTGCTCTACCATTAGCGTCTCCGCTACCAGCGGTTACGCTAGGTAGATTGCTGATTGCTGCATCCAAATCTGCGATGATAAAATCAACCGCTACTTGTCCAGCTATTATTTCAGGTAAAGTAGAGGAAGGTAGAGTTACATCTCTAAAAGGAATCTGTCCGTACATATCCAATATAATCCACATACTAAAAGCACGTACAAAACTTGCTTCTCCTATGTCCGTTGCCGAAGGGTTACTTCGTGGGTCTAATACCTGTGAGGCCAACAACTGGTTTCCGTTGTATTGGTTAAAACAAGTAATGATAAATGGGTGCTGCCCAGTCCATGAGTGGCTGTGTAATACTCTCCATTGGCCATTATCTCCCCAGTCTGTTCCACGTGTAGGTACCAAAGCGGCATCTGTAGTTACTTCACTAAGGGCAAATAGATTTGCTTGATCGCCGATTTGTCCATTTAAACGATTGTACAACTCATCTACGGTAGAGGATGCATCTGCAAGTCCTTGGAAACCATCTGTTATAATGGAATCCGTTTCTTCAATTTCTAAATCGGTACAGGAAGACAACCCTATCACTGATATGGCTGTTAGTACAAAAATTTTCAAGTTACTTCTTTTCATGATTTTCAATTTTTTTTATTAAAACGATGCGTTTAATCCTAGAGTGAACGTTCTTGGATTAGGGTAAGCGGCATAATCTATACCTCTTGACGGAACTCCAGAATCTAAAGTTCCAGTAGCGGAAGTCACCTCAGGATCTAAGCCGCTATAATCAGTTATTAAAAACAAGTTTTGTCCAGTTAAAGAGAAACGAAGTGTTTTTAATACGCCTTCACCGCTCACAGGAACGTTATAACCAACGCTCATGTTTTGGAAACGTACAAAATCTCCTTTTTCTAAGAAACGTGTGGAAACATCTGCTGATGCTCCTGGTGCTTCACCGCTGGTAACCACATTTTGTGTAACATTTCTAGAGCTACTAATTGATCCAGCATTAAAATAGGCGTTAGCTGTGTTGTTATAAACAGAGAAACCAAACTGGCCTGAGAAAAAAGCAGAGGCATCAAAATTCTTTACCCTAAGGTTCAAACTAAGCCCAGATGTAACGTCTGGTAAGCCATCTTCGTCTACAAATGTTCTATCCGCTGATGGGTCACCCACACCATTTCCGTCTATATCTCTATAGGTAGGGAAACCTGCTGAATCATAGCCTTCGAAAATTGGCATGTAGTAAGAGAAAAGAGACACGCCTGACGCAAAACGTTGCGCAAATGCTCCGGATAAACCTTGACCGTTTATTGCTCCAGTATCTATAATACCCGCAAAATCTTGTATTTCGTTACTGTTGTACGCAATATTAAAGTCTGCTGAAAATGTAATATCATCCTTACGGATAAAATCATAAGATAAACCTAGTTCAACCCCTTGGTTAAGGATAGTAGCATCTACATTCCCAAATTGGAATGGATCTACTGCCGGAGCTGCCGGAGGTGTTTGTAACAAAAGATCAGTAGTTTCTGTGCGGTATACATCTAAGCTACCACTAAAACGATCATTGTTAAAACCAAAATCCAAACCAACGTTAAAGTTTAAGGATTCCTCCCACTTTAAATCGGGGACATCAGTAGCTACAATAGCAAGTCCGTTCTGGTTTATTTCAAGGTTACCATTTTGTATTTGATCCCTTCCTAAACCGCTAAAACGTTGTCTCGCTACAAAGTTACCATATCCAAGACCATCTTGGTTACCTGTAATACCGGCACTCAAACGTAATTTTAAGGTAGAAACGTTCTCTCCTACAAAATCCTCTTCGTTAAGTTTCCAAGCAAAAGCACCAGAAGGGAAATAACCATACTGGTTCTCCGGTCCAAAACGGGAAGAGCCATCCGCTCTAATTGTACCTGTGAAAATATATTTATTGTTGATGGAGTAGTTGGCACGCGCAAAGAAAGATTGCAACTCGTCCGTGTTATCAAATTGATCAAATGTTACTGCCTCCACTGGCTTGGCAATCGTAGAAGCAACAGGGTCTCCTGCTACCACATTTGGGAATAAACGATTTACATTATATCCATTGGTTCTGGAATCATAGTAGAATTGTTGAAAGGATCCGTTAATATCACCCTGTGCACCATTCACTACACGTCTCAAATCAGAACCCATTCCGTTAAGTTCTCCTGTTCCAAAACCTTTAGCGTTGCTAAAAAATCCACTTGAGTTAAAATCTTGGTAAGCGAAACCAACCAAAACATCAAGATTGGAATTCTCAAACTCTTTGTTATAATTTACGGTAGCTTCCAAAGTTTTGTTGTCCCGTGTAAGTCCGTTATAAGCACCGAAACCAAAACCTTCAGCATCTGCTACGTTCTGAATATTTCTAGAAGTAACCGATGTATTCTCTCCTTCAGAATAATCCCAACCAGCATTTACTTTAGCAGAAATTTGAGATGTAAATTTATACTCCAAAGACGCATTAATTAAATAACGATCGGTATTGGTAATGTTCTGTGTGTTTTGTAATAAGTTTAAAGGATTTAAATTTAAACCGCCTGCATCAAAGTTAGCGTTGGCTGGCCATGTAGGGTTGGCTGAATAAGCAGCACCCAATAAATCTCCACTCGCTCCAGCAGTACCAGCTAAAGGTGCTGTTTGGTCATTGATTCTGGAAATAGAAGTCTGTACGCCTAAAATAAGTTTATCATCTAAAAAACGATGGTTAAGGTTTAGTCTACCTGTTATTCTTTCCAAGTCGGTTTTTTCAACAATACCAAATTGTTTGCCATAACCAAAAGTAGCCCTGATATTTCCTTTTCCATAATTTTTGGAATAGGAAAGGTTTTGGTTTTGTGAAGCTGTTGTTCTAAGTACTTGGTCTTGCCAATCAGTGTCGGCACCAAAATCAACAGCACTGGCATCTCCACCATATTGTGTAATCGCACTTAGGTATTCCCTACGATTCAATAAGTCAAAGTCATTTGCTGGTGTAGCAACACTTAAGGTAGAACTAAATTCTAACACACCTTCGCCGCCTGTCTTACCACTTTTCGTGGTAATAATTACTACCCCGTTAGCACCTCTTGATCCGTATATTGCGGTTGCAGAGGCATCTTTTAGAATACTCATGCTCTCAATATCTTGAGGATTTAAAAAGTTTAATGGGTTTTTAACTGCAGTGCCACCAAATCCTGTATCACCACTTGGGGCAGTATCACCACCGGAAAGCGGTATACCATCCACAACAAAAAGAGGACTGTTGTTCGCACGTACTGAATTGGAACCCCTAATGTTTATTTGAATTCCTGCACCAGGCTCGCCACTTGTTTGTTGTATGTTAACACCAGCGGTCTTACCTTGGATTAATTGTTCTGGAGAGGCTATCACACCACCGTTAAAATCTTTTGCGGAAACTGAGGTAACAGAACCGGTAGCATCTTTAACGGTTGTTGTACCGTAACCGATTATAACTACTTCTTCTAAAGCTTCTGCATCCTCTTCTAAAGTAAAGTTGATACTAGCTCGTCCGTTTACTGCAACTTCCGTTGTCGTATACCCTATATAGCTAACAACTAATATAGCGTCACTTCCAACAGATATGGTATAGTTACCGTCAAAATCTGTTTGTGTGCCGTTTGTAGTCCCTTTTTCAATGACACTGGCACCTGGTAAGGGGCCGGTTGCATCCGAAACCATTCCGGTCACTTCCTGCGCTTGTACTACACTAAAGGACAAAAAGGCCCCTAGTATGATCAAGCTTTTAAGTAGCGTAATCTTCATAAATAGTTAATTTTAAGTTGAGTTAATTAAATTTCAATAGTTAAACATATGCAAAATTGTTGTTAAAACCCTGTAATTACAGGAATTGAAAACAACGAAACCGTTTTCGTGTTGATAACTTTTATATATTGAGAGTATGATAATTGTGTTCAGGTAATATTATGGCATCCATAATTAAAAAGCTTTCAAAATATTGAATTCAAATATTTTTCAAATATACTAATTTTATTTTTTCTTTAAATTTAAGTTAATTTCTCCTTTTTTAACCATTATCAAAAATTACAAGGATTATTGTTTTATTTAAGTTTTAAGTACTTACATTCACTTTCTTGTTAATTGTACTCATTCCAAAACTTCTGTCTTGAGAAGAAAAATTACTTTAAAGCATATTGCCAGGGAATTAGAAGTTTCTATTTCTACGGTTTCTAAGGCACTAAAGAATAGCCATGAAATAAGTAGGGACACAAAAGACAAAATTCAGGCTTTTGCAAAACTCTATAATTATAAGCCTAACAATATAGCTGTAAGTCTTAAGAATAAAAGGACAAAGAATATAGGGGTGATTATTCCAGACATTGTTCACCATTTCTTCACCACGGTTTTTAGGGGTATTGAGAAGTACGCCAATGCCCATGGTTATAATGTTATTGTTTGTGTATCTGACGAATCGTTTGATCGTGAAGTCATTAACATGGAGATGCTAGCTAATGGAAGTATAGATGGTTTTATAATGGCATTGGCAGGCGAGACGCAATTAAAGAATGATTTCAATCACCTTAAGGAGGTTACAGAACAGGGAATTCCCTTGGTGCTCTTTGATCGGGTTTCAGATGAAATTAGATGTGATAAGGTTGTACTCAACGACACCCAAATTGCTTATGAGGCTACCATGAGTTTGATTGCAGATAAAAGGCATAGAATAGCACTGTTGACCACTGATAATTTTTTTAGCGTTAGTAATAGCAGGGAGGAAGGCTATAAAAAAGCCTTAGAAGAAAGCGGTATCCCCGTAGACGAAAAATTGATTTTACGACTTCCTTATGACGAGGATATAGATGGAATAGAGCCATTTCTAAGGGAAAACAGCATGGATGCCGTGCTGTCTGTAAACGAGATATTCGCAGTTCACTTTATGAGCCTTGCCCAGCGCATGGGTTTTAGAATACCCGTTGATATAGCTATTATAGGCTTCACTGATGGGATTCTTTCAAAATATGCCGTCCCAAGCTTAACTACGGTGGCCCAACATGGCGATAAGATGGGTGAGTTGGCGGCTAAGCTACTCATAGAAAAAATAGAATCTGATATTGAGGAAGACGAAGAAGTTTTTGTTACTGAAGTGATAAAAGCTACCATCATCAAAAGGGAATCAACTACTAATTAATTTTTTAGGATAGAAATGCAGAAAGTTGGATTTATTTTCGATTTGGACGGTGTTATCGTGGATACCGCTAAATATCATTTTTTGGCTTGGAAAAAGCTAGCCAATGAACTAGGTTTTGAATTTACAGAAGAGCAGAACGAGCTTTTTAAAGGGGTAAGTCGAAAACGATGTTTGGAGATTTTGTTGGATATAGGAGGTATTACGGCAACTCAAGCACAGTTTGATGCCTGGATGGTAGACAAGAATGTAGATTATTTGGAATATATAGAAAACATGGATGCCTCTGAAATCTTGCCTGATGTTCCTAGGGTACTTGACTATTTGAAAGAAAAGAATATTCCTATTGCACTAGGTTCTGCAAGTAAGAACGCTAGGCCTATTTTGGAAAAAGTAGGTTTATTATCTTATTTTGATAGTATAGTGGATGGTAACAGTGTTACCAAAGCCAAGCCAGATCCTGAGGTTTTCCTGATTGCGGCGGCTAACTTGGGGCAGAAACCTACGGATTGTATTGTTTTTGAAGACGCAGTAGCAGGGGTGCAAGCTGCTAACGCGGCAGGCATGGTCAGTATTGGGATTGGAGATAAGCAAATTCTTTCCGAGGCTGGTTATAATTTTAGGGATTTTACGGAAATGGATGAGAATTTTATAAAAGGCTTATTGCGCTAACGGTTTAAGCTATAATTTTCCGTGATGCACTAAAGCTATTTTTTGCAATACTATATATAAGGTTAGTACGTATGAATCAAGATTATATAAAAGCGGACAAGTGGTCCATCATAGAAGAGGGTTTTGACAAGGATAGCGTAAAATCATCTGAAAGTCTATTTAGTCTAGGTAACGGTGCCATGGGGCAACGTGCCAATTTCGAGGAAACCTATTCAGGAAAAACCTTTCAAGGTAGTTATATTGCCGGAGTCTACTATCCAGATAAAACACGAGTTGGATGGTGGAAAAATGGATATCCAGAATACTTTGCGAAGGTGTTGAACGCACCAAACTGGATTGGAATACAGGTGTTTGTAAACGGAGAGGAACTAGATTTAGCAACTTGTAAAAAGGTGTCTAATTTTCGAAGGGAATTAAATATGCAAGAAGGCTGGTATAAAAGGTCCTTTGTCGCAACGCTAACTAATGGATTGGAGGTCCAAGCAGAAATACTACGTTTCCTCAGTCTAGATATGGACGAATTGGGTGCTATCGTTTATGATATTAACGTAATCAATTCAGATGCTGAGGTCAGTTTTACGCCCTATTTAGATAGTGGAATTACTAACGAAGACAGTAACTGGGACGATAAATTTTGGAATACCACTAAGGTGTCGGCTTCTAGTGATAGGGCATTTATTGAGGCCCATACGATGAAGACCAATTTTGAGACCTGTACCTATATGCAGGCGTATGTTGATTATGACGGTCAACGTGTATCAGGAACTAAAGATTCCGAAACTGAAACCACCATTTCCTTCAAGTTTTCAAAAAAAGTAACTGCGGGGCAAACCATATCGTTGACAAAATTTGGGGGTTATACTGTGTCTCGTAACCATACTTCGGGTCAATTGGTAAAAGTGGCAAACGCCGTTTTGGATACCGCTGTGGATTTGGGTTTTGATGGGTTATTGGAAAAACAGAAAAATGCTTGGTCCAAAATTTGGGAAATGAGCGATATCGTGGTTGAAGGAGATGTTAAGGCACAACAAGGGATACGTTTTAATATTTTCCAATTGAACCAAACTTATTTAGGAACGGATTCTAGGTTGAATATTGGTCCCAAAGGATTTACGGGAGAAAAGTACGGAGGAAGTACCTATTGGGATACCGAAGCCTACTGCCTTCCGTTTTACATGGCTACTAAGGACAATACCGTAGCAAGAAAGCTATTAAAATATCGCTATAACCACTTGGAAAAAGCCATAGAAAATGCTAAAAAATTAGGCTTCTCTAACGGCGCAGCGCTATATCCCATGGTCACCATGAACGGTGAAGAATGTCATAATGAATGGGAAATTACCTTTGAAGAAATCCATAGGAACGGTGCTATAGCTTTTGCTATCTATAATTATTATAGATATACGGGAGATTACAGCTATATTCCAGAAATGGGACTTGAAGTGCTTATTGGTATTTCAAGGTTTTGGCACCAACGCGTTAATTTTTCTGAAGAAAAAGGTAAGTATGTGATGTTGGGTGTTACCGGTCCTAATGAGTACGAAAATAATGTAAATAACAACTGGTACACTAACTATCTAGCTAAATGGTGTATTGGTTACACTTTAGAACAATTAGGAAAGGTAAAGGATGGGTACCAAGACGACTATGGGCGTATTATAGGGAAAACGAAGTTGACCAGCCAAGAATGTGAACTATGGAAAAATGCAGCGGACAACCTCTATTTCCCGTTTTCTGAAAAACGTCAAGTATACTTGCAACAAGACGGGTTTTTGGATAAGGAAATGATTAAAGTTGCGGATTTACCAAAATCTGACAGGCCTATCAATCAAAAATGGAGTTGGGACCGGATTTTACGTTCTCCTTATATTAAGCAGGCAGATGTGTTACAGGGTTTTTATCTGTTTGAAGACCATTTTTCTAAGGAAGAGTTGGAACGGCATTTTGATTTTTACGAGCCTTTTACAGTTCATGAATCTTCCCTTTCGCCTTGCGTGCATAGTATACAGGCCGCAAAATTGGGTAGGATGGAACAAGCCTACACTTTTTACTTACGTACCTCCAGATTGGATTTGGATGACTACAATAAAGAGGTAGAGGAAGGACTTCATATCACCTCTATGGCAGGTACTTGGATGAGTATAGTAGAAGGTTTTGGAGGAATGCGCGTAGTAGACGATAAATTATCCTTTATCCCTCAAATACCATCGCAATGGCAAGCTTATTCCTTTAAGGTTAATTTTAGGAATAGGATTATAAAGGTTATCGTTACTTCAGAAAAATCAAGTTTTGAACTAACTGGAACCAAGGAAATGTCCATACGTGTAAACGGGAAACGTGTAACACTGTCCCCTGGAAAGATAATAACGGTTTAAAACGTAACAGACAATGATGCGGAATGCATTTATTTTCTTCTTTTGCTTTGTAGCATTTATGAGTTTTTCTTGTGAACAGAAGATTAAAAAACCCGTAAGCAAGACTATGACGAAAGAAAGAAAAATTGTAGTATACCAAGTGTTTACCCGACTTTTTGGAAATACGAATACGATCAATAAACCTTGGGGCACCATTGAAGAAAATGGAATAGGTAAATTTGCTGATTTCACTAGTGATGCTCTAAAAGCAATCAATGATCTCGGGGTTACACATGTTTGGTATACCGGCGTACCGCACCATGCAGTCATTAACGATTATACCCGTTTTAAAATTTCAAATGATGACCCGGATGTTGTAAAAGGTAGGGCAGGTTCGCCCTATGCGGTAAAGGATTACTACAACGTAAACCCTGATCTTGCCTTAAATCCGGAGAATAGATTGGAGGAGTTCAAGGCCTTAATCAAAAGAACGCATGCACAAGGAATGAAGGTTATAATTGATATTGTGCCTAATCATGTAGCGCGGGGTTATGAGGGACTGACCAATCCTGAAGGGGTATCAGATTTTGGGGCAAACGATGATAGTACGATTGCCTACCACAAAAACAATAATTTCTACTATATCCCTGAAAGTACTTTTAAGGTTCCCGAGTGGCGTGATGGATATTTACCATTGGGAGGCGAGCAAAATAATTTATCGGATGCAAAGTTTGCCGAAGTCCCGGCAAAATGGACAGGAAACGGTTCCAGAATGGCTCAGCCAGATATGGACGATTGGTATGAAACCGTTAAGATAAATTATGGTGTGCGTCCAGATGGTACGTTAGATTTTGATCTGCTTCCACAGACCTATGCTGAAAAGGACGTTAAGGACCACTTTAATTTTTGGAAAGACAAAGTGGTGCCAGATTCTTGGAAAAAATTTAAAGATATAGCCTTGTATTGGATGGAATTTGGCGTGGACGGCTTTCGCTATGATATGGCTGAAATGGTTCCTGTAGAGTTTTGGAGTTATATGAACTCTACCATCAAAATGAAAAATCCAGATGCATTTTTACTTGCGGAGGTGTATAATCCTGATTTGTACAGAGAGTATATTCACAAGGGGAAAATGGATTACTTATATGATAAGGTAGAGTTGTATGATAGTATAAAACATATTATGAAAGGCTATGGATGGACGGACCATATTCCAGTAGTTCAAACTGGACTTAAGGATATAGAGCATCACATGCTCCATTTTTTGGAAAATCATGATGAACAGCGTATTGCTAGTCCTGAATTTGCTGGTAGTGCAGAGCTCGCAAGACCTGCCATGGTAGTGTCTGCAACGCTGAGCACTTCCCCAACCATGATTTATTTTGGCCAGGAAGTAGGAGAGCCTGGCGCCGAAAATGCTGGATTTGGGAGTCCGTCGCGTACCTCCATATTTGATTACATTGGCGTTCCTAATTTTCAACGATGGGTTAATGATAAGAAGTTTGATGGTGGCCAACTTAGTCCCGAAGAACTCCTTTTACGTGATTTTTATAAACGACTCTTGAATTTTACAATAAAAAGTGATGCGCTTATGGGCGCATACAAAGAAATCCATTTTTATAATAGGGAGCATACAACGGATTATGATCATCGCGTGCTATCTTTTGTGCGGTGGAGTACTAACGAAAAATTAGTAATAGTGTCTAATTTTGATGCAGAAAAACGGTATGTGTTCGACTTAAAAATTCCATCGGAAATTATTAAGGAGTGGCAACTTAAAAACGGAAGCCATACCTTAGTGGACGGTCTTTACGGATCAGAGAAACAATTATTGGTCCAAAACGGTGTAGGACATATTACCATAGCCCTTCACCCTTTGGAATCTTTTATTTTAAAAATTAAAGAGTAAAAAAATGGTTAGAAAAACAGCAACTTTAGCCTTAGTTATACTTTTTGCTTCCTGTGATAGGCATAGCCCTTTAGTAATAGGGCATAGAGGTGCCATGGGGCATGAAACCGAAAATACGCTTGCATCTGTTAAAAAAGCCTTGGATTTAGGGGTAGATATGATAGAGGTCGATGTTTTTAAGATTAAAAGTGGTGAAATCGTAGTTTTTCATGATATAGACGTACAACGATTGACCGATGGTGCTGGTCTTATTGAGTCATTTGAGCTTGAGGAGCTTCAAAACCTAGTGGTTGATGGCGGACATCATATACCAACATTGAAAGAAGTTTTAGATATGATGGACAACAAAGCCGTCTTAAATATAGAATTAAAAGGTACTGGAACGGTTAGGGATGTTGATGCTATTATGACTGCGTATATCAAGGAAAAGGGCTGGACGCTAGACAGTTTTATTATTTCTAGCTTTAAGTGGGGTGAATTAAAGGAAATGAGATCTGTAAATAAAAATGTGCCCATTGCAATCCTTACTGAAGAGAATCCGCTGGACGCTATTGCCATAGCTACGGAATTAAAAGCTGATGCCATAAACCCGTACTTTAAAAATTTGGATTTGGAAGTCGTTACTACGATAAGGGAAGCTGGCTTTAAAATCTACCCCTGGACCGTGAACGAACCAGAAGATATTAATGCAATGAAACGCCTAGCCGTAGATGGCCTTATTACGAATTTTCCAGAACGGGTAAACTAATGTACGATGTACTAGTTTTAGGAGGTGGGGCAGCAGGTTTTTATTCGGCGATACATATAGCCGAGGGCGTTCCAAGTCTTAAAATCGCTATTTTGGAGCGAGGTAAAGAAGTCCTTACCAAAGTAAAAGTGTCTGGTGGAGGCCGTTGCAACGTAACCCATGCCGAATTTGACCCAAAGGAACTCAGCACCAATTATCCACGAGGTGAAAAAGAATTATTGGGTCCTTTTCATAACTATGCCAGTGGTGATACCGTAGGTTTTTTTGAAAAACGAGGTATCTCATTAAAAATAGAGGAGGACGGCAGAATGTTTCCTACAAGTAATTCTTCACAGACAATTATAGATTGTTTTCTCTCCGAAGCTGACCGTTTGGGTGTGGAAGTAAAAACGCGTTGCTCTGTGATTGGACTAAAACCTTTTGGCGAAGGTTCTAGCAGGTATTGGGAAATTACTACACATGAAAGAACGTTTAAGACCCGCTATGTGGTTATGGCCACAGGGAGTAACCCTAAAATGTGGCAGCTATTGGATAAACTGGGACATTCTGTTGTACCACCTGTACCATCGCTCTTTACATTTAACATTTCTGATGAGCGTATCGCGGATATTCCTGGACTTAGCACTATGGCGGAGGTGACTGTTTTAGAAAAAAAATTACCTAAGAAAACTGTTCTATTTAAAGAGATAAACCAAGGTGTACTTTCCTCTGAGGGACCTTTGCTAATTACCCATTGGGGCATGAGCGGGCCTGCGATTTTAAAATTGTCTGCTTGGGGAGCTAGATTGCTTAAAGACTATGACTATCGTTTTCAGATTGGCGTGAATTGGGTGCCAGAATACCATCCAAACGGATTATTAGACTTGTTTATGGAGGTAAAGCAAGTAGAACGGAAAACAGTATCGCGTACCAAAGTACTGGAGGTGCCCAAACGACTTTGGAAAAATTTGGTGCAGGCGGCAGGGATAAGCGATACTGACACTTGGCCTGATGTATCCAAACAGCAATTACAGCGGTTGGCGGAACAGCTTACTCAGGCTGTTTTTGAGGTAAATGGAAAAAGCACTTTTAAGGAGGAGTTTGTAACTGCAGGAGGAGTTAATCTTAAAGAAATAAATTTTAAAACCTATGAAAGCAAATTATTGCCTCAACTTTATATGGCAGGAGAAATTATTAATATTGATGCGATAACTGGAGGCTTTAATTTTCAGAATGCCTGGACCGGAGGATACTTGGCTGCACAAGGAATTATAAAAAATGAAATAGAAAATCAATAAATAGTCATGAATGTGTATGTTGCCTTTTTAAGGGGAATCAATGTAGGTGGAAAGAAAAGGATACCGATGGTAGAATTGCGTCAAGCGTTAGGGAATTCGGATTTTCATAACTTGAAAACCTATATCCAAAGCGGGAATTTGGTATTCGAAAGCCAGTTGAAATCTAAGGGTGAAATTGCCGGATTGATTAACAAAGTTATTAAAGATATTTTTGGTTTTGAAGTTCCTGTTTTAGTGTTGACTGCAGTGGAGTTAGTAGTTATTCTGACCCAAAACCCTTTCAATACAGAAGAGCAAATTAAAAATAACAGAGCATATTTTGTATTATTGTTTGAAACCCCAACCAAAGAAGTTAGTACACTTTTTAAGGAGCTCACGTATCAGAGCGAAAAGTTCCACTTTTCTGACTCCTGTGTGTATCTTTTGTGCCAAAACGGATATGGCAAGGCCAAGTTGAGCAATAAGGTAATTGAAAACAAGTTAAAAGTAGTTGCTACCGCAAGGAACTATAGGACTATGCATAACCTGGTAGAATTGACTGGGTAATTTTTTCTTTCCTGGATACTTAATCTAGGTAAATCTTTTAAAAAACAGATAGGCTCAATTCAGTTCCCAAATTTTATAGTTAAGTGCGGCAGCAAAACATACCCATAGTATATAGGGAATAAGTAGTAGTGCAGCACCTCTACTGACTACATAGAACCATCTTATAGTAAGGGATAACATAGTTAATAGGGAAATAATGATTAAAAGAGCTAAAAAGGGATTCTTTAAGCCAAAAAAGGCAATACTCCACAAGGCATTTAGAAGCAACTGAAAGCCAAAATGGTACAATCCCGTTTTTACCCGCTTATGATGAAATCCTTTGCCCCATACCCAACCTGCAGAAATTCCCATAAGTATATATAGGGTGGTCCATACTGGTGCAAAAAGCCAATTTGGCGGATTAAAATTTGGTTTATTTAGGGTTAAATACCAACTATTTACGGAACTTTGGGTTGCAGCGCTGGCAAGAAAACCAATGATTAGACAGATTGTGACGGAAATAACGATATAGGTTAGTTTTCTTTTCAAGGCCTGTTGGTTTGCTCCTAAAATAAGGATTTATTTTTATTCGCGCGGGTAAAAACTATCTTTGCATAAAGCAGCTATTTAATGACCGAAAAAGATTTTATTCCTTCCCCTTACATCAACTTTAAGAAAGAAGGAAAAGTAGGCTATAAATCGCCAAGTAATATTGCGTTGGTAAAGTACTGGGGCAAGAAGGAAAATCAGATTCCAGCGAACCCCTCCATTAGTTTTACTTTAGATGCTTGCGCTACTACCACTTTTGTCTCTTATGAAAAGTTAACAGGAACAGCTGCCAACTTCTCCTTTGAGCTATTTTTTGAAGGTGAAATTAAACCAGATTTTAGACCTAAAATAGAGACCTTTTTTAATCGTGTGGAACAGTATCTTCCTTTTTTAAGGGATTATCATTTTATAATAGAGACCTCCAATTCCTTTCCACATAGCAGCGGAATTGCGTCCTCAGCCAGCGGAATGTCTGCATTAGCACTCTGTTTGGTCCAGCTAGAAATGGAATTATCCCAGGATATGACAGCTGAGCATTTTACTAGAAAAGCCTCTTTTTTGGCTAGATTAGGCTCAGGGAGCGCCTGCAGAAGCTTGGAGGGTGATTTAGTGCAATGGGGCACGCACAATGATAATAGAGCAAGTTCTGACCTTTATGGCGTAAAATATCCGTTTGAGGTACATGGGGTATTTAAAAAATACCACGATACTATATTGCTAGTTGACAAAGGGGAGAAGCAAGTGAGCAGTACAGTAGGCCATGAATTAATGCACGGACACCCGTTTGCACAACAACGATTTGCGCAGGCACATGAGAACCTTTCCCAATTAAAAACGATTTTTAAAGAAGGGAGTCTGGATGAATTCATTAAAATAGTGGAAAGCGAGGCATTGACCTTGCATGCCATGATGATGACTAGCGATCCTTATTTTATATTGATGAAGCCAAATACTTTAGAAATCATCAACAAAATATGGGCGTTTAGACAGCGTTCCAAAACACATGTTTGTTTTACTTTGGATGCTGGTGCCAATGTGCATGTGCTTTATCCTGAAAGTGAGAAGAAAGAGGTGTTTCAATTTATTCAGAATGAGTTAGTTGCTTTCTGTCAAAACCAACAGTATATTTGTGATAGAATTGGATTTGGAGCAAGATTATTAGTGAACGATTAATAATTTAAGTGATAATAAAACGTTTTAAAGCCACTATAGAACTATATTATTTGCTCTGTCATACAAAAATCGTATAATTTGCACATAGTTAGTTATCTTTAATAAAGGGCATTAAGTGATTTAGTGTCAAGACAAGACTATGAAGGGACCATTATTTTATTCTAAGATTTTATTGTTTGGAGAGTATGGTATCATTAAGGATTCCAAAGGACTTTCTATACCTTATAATTTTTTTAACGGTGCTTTAAAGACGGACGATACTACTTCTGAAATTGCTGTTAAGAGCAATAAGAGTTTAGTTTCTTTTGCTTCCTACTTGGAGCAACTTTCGGCTAACGAACCAAACCTAGTTACTTTTGATATTGATAGATTAACAGAAGATGTGGGTAACGGTATGTACTTTGATAGTTCTATTCCTCAAGGATATGGCGTTGGAAGTAGTGGGGCTTTAGTAGCCGCCATATATGATAAGTATGCCGATGACAAAATAACAGTATTAGAAAACTTAACTAGGGAAAAGCTATTAGCTTTAAAGCTAATTTTTGGTAGGATGGAGTCTTTTTTTCACGGAAAATCATCTGGTCTAGATCCCTTGAATAGTTATTTGAGCTTACCTATTTTAATTAATTCTCAAGATAATATAGAGTCCGCAAACATTCCTTCCCAGAATACACAAGGTAAGGGAGCCGTTTTTTTATTAGATAGCGGAGCTACTGGAGAAACAGCACCCATGGTTCAGTTGTTCATGGAACAAATGAAAAATGAAGGCTTTAGAAACATGCTCAAAAACCAGTTTATAAAACACACTGATGCCTGTGTGGAAGATTTTGTAAACGGAAATGTAAAATCGCTTTTTGGAAATTTAAAGCAACTTTCTAACGTAGTGCTAGATAATTTTAAACCTATGATTCCCGCTAAGTTTCATGAGCTCTGGAAACAGGGAATTGATACCAATGACTACTATTTAAAACTTTGTGGTTCTGGCGGTGGTGGTTATATTCTTGGTTTTGCCGAGGACATAGATAAAGCCAAAACTGCTCTTAAAGACTACCAATTAGAAGTGGTCTATAACTTCTAGCGATACCCAAACTACATGCTCAATAGAAAAAACAAACTCTTACTTTTAAAAGTATTGAGTCTGTTTTCCGTGGTTCGTGGTTACAACATCTTGGTTATAGCACTGGCTCAATATTTGGCATCTATTTTTATTTTGGCGCCCGATCTACCAGTTAGAAAAGTGGTTTTGGATATCAACCTTTTTCTATTGGTATTCGTATCTACCCTAGTTATTGCCAGTGGATACATCATCAATAACTTTTATGATGCGGAAAAAGATTTGATTAACAAACCAACCAAGAGCATGTTGGATCGTTTGGTAAGTCAGCGATTTAAGTTAAGTGCTTACTTCATCCTTAATTTTATTGCAGTTTTTTCAGCAAGTTATGTGTCTTTCCGTGCGGTACTTTTTTTCTCGGCCTATATTTTCGGTATTTGGTTGTATTCACACAAGCTTAAAAAAGTACCTTTTTTTGGCAATTTTGTTTCTGCCACATTAGCCATTACACCTTTTTTTGTAATCTTCGTGTATTACAAGAATTTTGAAACTGTAATTTTTGTCCATGCTGTATTCCTCTTTCTATTAATATTGGCACGGGAAATGATAAAGGATCTCGAAAATATCCCTGGCGATATGGTGCAAAATTATAGGACTATCCCAATTATTTATGGCCCTATAGTTTCCAAAACAGTAATCGGTATCTTAATATTACTCACCTTAATACCTTCCCTTTTACTCATTTTTACTTATGATATTGGGTATATGGATTATTATTTCGCTCTTTGTGTGACTTTGCTTCTGATTTTTCTTACTTTATTACCTCAATCGACTACCAAAAAGCATTATGTCTGGCTGCATAATATTTTGAAATTTATCATCGTTTCAGGCGTTTTTAGTATTCTCTTGATTGATGTAGACCTTGTCTTAAATCGTATTTTATAATGGATAATATACTCAAAGTAGCATTAGCTCAGATTGCCCCAATTTGGTTGGACAAGGAAGCCACCTTAGTAAAGATTGAAAGAACAATTTTAGATGCGGCTAAGGAAAAAACCGAATTGATTGTTTTTGGCGAGGCCCTTTTACCGGGCTACCCTTTCTGGCTGGCCTTAACTGATGGCGCCAAATGGGATTTAAAAGTGAATAAAGAAATCCATGCACATTACGTCAGAAATTCTGTTCAGATTGAAGCAGGGGAATTGGATAGTATATGCGATTTAGCTCGGCAATATAAAATCGCTATTTATTTGGGTCTAATGGAGCGAGCTAAAGATCGTGGTGGCCATAGTATTTATGCTTCTCTAGTGTATATTGACCAGAACGGTGCTATTAAATCTGTACATAGAAAATTACAACCAACCTATGATGAACGTTTGACTTGGGCACCTGGCGACGGCCATGGCCTAAAGGTGCATCCGTTAAAGCAATTTTCAGTAGGAGGACTCAATTGTTGGGAGAATTGGATGCCATTACCTAGAGCGGCGCTTTACGGTCAAGGAGAAAACCTGCACGTAGCAGTATGGCCAGGAAGCGAACATAATACAAAAGACATTACAAGGTTTATTGCAAGGGAGTCACGTAGTTATGTCATTTCGGTTTCCTCTTTAATGAAAAAAGAGGATTTTCCAAAAAATACACCTCATCTAGAATGTTTACTAGAAGCAGCCCCGGAGATATTAGCCAATGGGGGCTCCTGTATTGCAGGTCCTGACGGCGAATGGATACTAGCGCCAGTGCTTCATAAAGAAGGATTATTAATCCAAGAATTGGATTTTAATCGCATCTATGAAGAGCGGCAGAATTTTGACCCAGTAGGACATTACTCCCGTCCCGATGTCACACAACTTACCGTAAATAGGGAACGTCAATCTACAGTACGATTTACCGAATAATTAAATTTTTTTCACTTTTTTCCTTCGGACGTCATAAGCTCATATCCCTGATTAATTCCTTTTTGAATAGGAGGCACCCCTTTTTCCATCCAAACAGGCTTGGCCGCTCCTTTTAAATAGTAATCAAAGAACTGCGCCATGCGAATATTAAAATCCTTCCGATTTTGCATTTTTAAGGGCCAATGTGGCTCCCCATTATAGTTAAGGAACCAAGAGGGTTTTCCTAATCTTCGTAAGCTTACAAAGAATTCTATGCCTTGGTACCAAGGTACGTGACCATCCGCATCATTATGCATAATTAATAACGGGGTATTTATCTTGTCGATATTAAAAATAGGAGAGTTTTCTATATATCTGGCAGGATATTCCCAAGGAGTTCCACCTATTCTACTTTGGGTGTGTTCGTATTGGAACTGACGGCTTAAACCTGTCCACCAACGAATACCACCATAGGCACTAATCATATTAGGTACTGGTGCGCCAGATTCCGCAGCCTTAAAAATATCGGTCTTTGTCACAAGATAGGCAATTTGATAGCCGCCCCAGCTGTGTCCTTGCACCCCAATATTGTCCTTGTCCACGAAGCCCTTTTCAATAAGAGAGGTTACTCCGGGAATCACGCAATTGTAGGCACTCTCTCCGGGATAGCCAACACGATATTCTATATCCGGGTTAAAAATCACATAGCCTCTACTGGTGTAAAAACTGTAGTTGAGCGATGAGCGCTCTGGCTTTGGTGCACGATGTCTGTGGATACCATCCGAACTTTTTTCGTAAAAATTAACCAGCATCGGGTATTTTTTCTTAGGGTCAAAATTTTCAGGTTTTACCAACATGCCGCTAAGTTTCTTGCCATCCAAGGAGATCCAGTTGGTTAGTTCAATACTTCCCCAATTATATTCCTGTTGCTGCGGGTTGGCATCACTCAATTTTAGGTTCTTTTTGAAGCTCAAATCGGAAACGCGTAAATCAGGAAATTCGGTAAAGGATTCTCGGGTGTAGATAATAGCATCTTTATTTAATGCTTTTTTAGGTTTTGAATACCGGTAGGGACCGGACAATACGCTTTTAGTTTTTTTAGTTTTTGGATTATATTCTGCATAACCTCCATCTTTAGTTTCTTCGTTAAAGGTGCTTAGTAACCAATTTTTATTTGAGGGAATATACCTTAGTTCGTCCTCCAGAGAAAAGTAACGATATACCGTTTTGCTTTCCCTGCCAGAAGTCAGTTTCGTGCTAGCTCCCGTTTTTGGGTCAAATTGCCAAATATCGTAACGATCGTAGAGAATAAGGTGCTCGTCGTTCTCTGTCCATCCGGCAGTTCCATAACTATTAGGAAAATTGGGGTAATCATTCGTTTCGCTAAAAAACTGTTTTCCTTTAGTTAAAGCACTATACTTTCCTTCAGGAATGGTGTAACTGAACCACGTACTATCCACTTGGCTATAGCCATAGCCATATTGTGCTTTGGGACTCAGTCGTATTCTGGGAACTTTAGTAAGGGAAAGCAAGGTTTCCCCTGAGCTTGTGCTTACTAGATTATAATCATTTTCCCTTCTTCCGGTCCACTGACTTTCCAGTTCATGAGGAAGTGTGGTGTTGATCAAGGTATAAGCTGCATTACCCTCATCACCCAATTCGGTATTGGGAAAATCACTTTTAGCCAATTGCACCACCTTGTTGTTTTTAAGATGCACCGCTGTTTGGTAAGATGCTATGGAATCGTTCTTTAGTTGTAACTCCTGCACGGTGTACAAACGAGGTTCGTTATAGGTCCATACCTCTACATTTACAATTTCGTCCTCTGTTAACGTTGTATCTTTTACAATAGGCGGAGTTGCCAAACCAAAGAAAAGTTTGGATTCGTCCTTGGAGAAACTAATAGCACCATAGGAAGAAACCATATATCCTTTTGGGGCACTGCTAGCATTTAGGATTTTTGTGGCTTTCTCGTTGCCTTTAGTCCACGTATATAATTCGTTGGGTCTAATTTGTGTCTTAGTGGTGTCCATATCTGTGACAAAACCTAAGTGGCCTCCGGAATCGCTTAGATTAAGATTAAAATATTTTGCTTTTTTCGCACTATGTAATTTAAGGCTGCTCTGAGATTCTAAATCCATCATATAAACGGCTGCATCATCCTCTTTGCTTTTCCCCGTGGTAGTATAGGCAAGCGATTTTCCTTCTTTCGCAAAGACGAATTGGGTTACGTAGCTAAGGGTGTCCTGTTTTCCCGTTTTTAAATTCTGTAATACCAAGTGATAGCCGTTTTTCTTACTTACTTTTTTAGGTTTATCCTTTTTTTCTTTTTTACTCGAAACGGTATCTTTTTTCTTATCCTTTTCTTCTTTTATTTCTTCCAAATAATACGCTATATAGCCCGACCATTTTTCTGGAATTTGGTAGGATTTTACATGAGCTATTTTTATGAACTGTTTCGTAGTCAAATTTAAAATACCCAACGAATCTTGAGGTAAATCTGCTTTTTTGGTTTTTCTGCTTTTCATAGCTCGTACACTATCTTTCCATGCCGTGATGGTAAATAATGCAAATTCTGAATTATGTGTAAAGGATGCTTTTTCTGCCCTCTCGTGTTCAAAAATCACTTTACCTTTGGTATCCTTTACTTTTAAAAAAGAGTCTTTTTCCCCTTGCTCCAGTTCATAAAGCACATAATCTCCGTTTGGGGAAATGCTAGCGTTTTGTATGGCGTTCCATATTTCATAATCTGTATGATCTAAAACTTTTTTTTGGGCGAAAACAGATAGGGATATCAGTACAAAGGACAGCAAAAGCAACTTTTTGATCATGATGGTTTTTAGATTTCCCTAAATATAGAGAATAATTGAAAAATGAAGGCCAATGAAAATTGATTTAAAACACACAATTTTAATTTGATATGGAACGCTTTCCTACCTTTGCACCAAATATGAGTGTTATGAGTAGGGAAGACTCCAATAGAGGTAGAAAAGGATCAGGAAGGCAAGTTGGTAATTTTAAGAAGAACAGTTATGCGAAAGGCAATGCTCCTGTAAAAAAGGACACCACTCCTAAACAAGCCTCGGACCCCAATTCCATCCGATTGAATAAATATGTAGCCAACTCTGGGGTTTGTTCCCGTAGAGATGCGGATATTTATATAGCTGCTGGTAATATTACGGTTAACGGAAAACCTATTATTGAAATGGGCTACAAAGTTAAACTTACCGATGAAGTTAAGTTTGACGGTCGTCTATTGAACCCGGTAAAAAAGGAATATGTAGTATTGAACAAACCCAAGGATTTTAGCACAACTATTAGAGATGAAAAGGGTAAAAGACACGTTTCGGGCCTAATTTCCAATGCTTCAAAATCCAGGTTGCTACCTATTGATAAGCTAGATAAAGAGGATACTGGATTGCTAGTTTTTACAAATGACGGTGACTTAACCAAACGATTAAATAGCCCCATCAACGGATTACGTAAAATTTACCATTTAGTACTGGACAAGGATTTGATTACTGCCGATCTTCAAAAAATAAAAGAGGGTGTAATGGTAGACGAGAAAGTAGTGCGGGTACAGGATATAAGTTATATAGATAATGCTCCAAAGCGAGAAGTGGGCGTTGAAATTTTTAGTTCACGGGCAAAAATATTAGAACGTCTTTTTAAACATTTGGATTATAAAATCATGAAGTTGGACCGTGTTGTATATGGTGGACTTACAAAAAAAGACCTTCCTAGAGGGCATTGGCGATTTTTGACGGAACAGGAAGTTATCAATTTTAATATGATTAAGTAATTTTGTTTCCAAAAACTTAAATAATAGAATAGCTATTTTATATAATTTGATTTTCAGTCTATTTTTATAGGAGCTATAAATTAACCCATAGATTTTCTTTTGTTAGGGTATGGTTTAATTTCTTGCACATCCATCCTTAAAAAAGAAATTGATGTCAAGACTATTTGGATTGTTCAGAGGCGAATCGTTAGTGGTGAGGTTATGTTGTTAATAACCCTTGTATTCCTCCAAATAAAAATTATTTAAATAAAGCATCCATTTTTAATTGAATTTCTTCTAAACACAGATTACCTAAACTACCCTCATGCGTGTGATCAATGTCACGTTTTGGGGTAAATGTACCTTGTTGTATTTCCTGTCCCATTTGTTTATAAGCATCCCGGAAAGGCATCCCGTTTTGAACAAGCTCGTTTAAGGTGTCTACACTAAAAAGATAATCATATTTAGGGTCTTCTAAAATACCTTTGTTAACCTGTGTCTCCTTTAGACTAAAGGTCATGATTTCCAAACAGGCCTTCATATCATTTATGGCTGGGACTATGGTTTCCTTCACCAATTGCAAATCTCTATGATAACCGCTTGGTAAATTATTAATAATCAAAGTAAGTTGATTAGGAATAGATTGGAGTTTGTTGCATTTGCCTCGTACAAGTTCAAAAACATCTGGATTTTTTTTATGAGGCATAATGCTGCTGCCGGTAGTTAACTCATCTGGAAAAGAAATAAAGTTGAAATTTTGACTCATATATAGGCAAATATCCATGGCCATTTTAGATAGTGTAGCTGCTATACTAGCCATACCAAAAGCGGTAGCTTTTTCTATCTTACCGCGACCCATTTGTGCGGCAACCACATTATACTTCATAGTTTCAAAACCCATTTCCTTTGTGGTGAAACTTCTATCTATCGCAAAAGAACTTCCGTAACCCGCAGCACTTCCCAAAGGATTCTGGTCGGCTACTTTAAACGCTGCATCAATAAAATATAGATCATCTATTAAACTTTCCGCGTAGGCAGAAAACCAAAGGCCAAAAGAAGAAGGCATGGCAATTTGCAGATGAGTATAGCCTGGAAGCATTACCTTTTTGTGCTTGTCTGCTAAATTTAATAAAAGATCAAAGAGTTCTTTGGTCTGGTACTTTATTTCATTGAGCTCATCCTTTAAATATAAGTGCATAGCTACAAGGACTTGATCATTTCTGGAACGGGCCGTATGAATTTTTTTCCCTGTATCTCCCAGTTTTTCTGTGAGTACATATTCTATCTTTGAGTGCATATCTTCAAAAGATTCTTCAATAACAAAATCTCCCGTTTCAATAGATACGGTAATGGCATCCAATTCGCTAACTAAATCATTTGTTTCAGTTGCTGATAGTAAACCTATTTCACCTAACATTTTTGCATGGGCCTTAGATGCGATAACATCATATTTCGCCAAGTAAAGATCTAGTTCCCTGTCGTTACCCACTGTAAAGAGGTCAATTTTTTTATCCGTGCTAAAGCCTTTGTCCCAAAGTTTCATAAATACATATTTTATCTTTATTCCCATAAAGGTGGGAATCTATTTCATTTACTATAAAAGCGATCAGTACTAGCAGAGTCAAGAACGATTTAATAACCAAAATGTATCTTGACTGTGCCTGATGTGACAGTAGGTTTATTTCAAAAAACGCGCTAATATTTTTATATACAAATCCACGCCTTCCACAATTTCATGCAGGTAAATATACTCATCTGCTGAATGGGAACGCGTACTATCACCAGGACCAAGTTTTAGGGATTGGCATGTTAAAGCAGCTTGGTCAGAAAGAGTAGGGGAGCCATACGTGGATCTGCCTAAAGCAATACCGGATTGAACTAAAGCATGGCTCTTATCAATTTTTGAGGAATTGAGTTTTAACCCACGTTCTTGTAGTTGGCAGGGAGCTTCTGCTTTTAATAAGTCCGCAAGTTCTTTGTTGGTGTAGGCGTCGTTTACCCGTACATCTAACACCAGTTCTACTTGTGCAGGAACAACGTTATGCTGTGTCCCCGCATTTATTTGGGTGACAGTCATTTTCACATCCCCAAGAGTTTTGGAACTTTTTTTAAAACTGTAATTTTTGAACCATTCCAATACTTCAATGGTATTGTAAATAGAATTGTCAGTGTTTGGATGTGCTGCATGTGAAGGAGTTCCCTTAATTACGGCATCGAATACTATGAGGCCTTTTTCGGCAATGGCCAATTGCATCAATGTAGGTTCGCCAACAATTGCCACGTCTATGCTGGGTAGATTTGGTAATAACCCCCTAAGGCTATTTTTACCTGCACTTTCCTCTTCCATTGAGGCTACCATTAATATATTATAGCTGAGGTTTTCAGCTGCGTAAAAGTGGGTGAACGTGGCTATGAGGGATACCAAACAGCCACCAGCGTCATTGCTACCTAGTCCGTATAACTTACCATCCTCTATATGTGGATGAAAGGGATCTTTTGTATAAGCTTTGTTCGGTTTTACAGTGTCGTGGTGAGAATTTAATAACAGTGTTGGTTTACTATCGTCCCAGTGTATGTTTTTGGCAATGACATTATTATGTATTCGCTCAAAGGGAATGTCAAAGGTCTTAAACCAATCTTCTATGGCATCTGCAGTCTTGTCTTCTTCGGAAGAGAAAGATTGTATTGAAATCAGTTTTTTTAATAAGCTGATAGCCTTTTCTGTGAGTTGTGATTGGTTCATATTATAGTGTGATGGTTGAGAAATTTTCATTTTCTGAGTTGAGCATCGTGGGATGCCCTATGCATACTTTACTTACGTTTTTGTTCAATGCATGAAAGCAATTTCCGAGTTTCGGAAGCATTCCGTCCGTAATAATTCTGTCTGCTAATAACTGTTGATATGTTTTGGAATCGATATGACGAACTACGGAATCTTCATCCTTAATATCCATCAAAACCCCTTTCTTTTCAAAGCAATAATATAATGTGGTTTCATAAGATACGCTCATACCAATGGCAATTTCCGAAGCTATGGTATCTGCATTAGTATTCAATAACTGACCGTTCCCATCGTGTGTCATCGCACAAAAAATAGGTGTTAAGTTGGCTTCTAATAATTTTAAAATCACAGTACTGTTTACGTGGTCTACATCGCCTGCAAAGCCATAATCAATTTTTATCGTAGGTCGTTTATGGGCTTCAATGGTGTTTCCATCAGCTCCACTTAATCCAATTGCGTTACAATCGTGGGATTGCAGTTCTGCCACTATATTTTTGTTGGTTAAACCGGCGTAGACCATGGTAATGACCTCTAGAGTTGCGGCATCGGTAATTCGTCTACCGTCTACCATTTTAGATTTGATTCCAAGTTTGGCAGCTAATTGTGTGGCCAGTTTTCCGCCACCATGGACTAGAATTTTTGGTCCGTTTAAGTTCGCGAAAAGGCCTAAGAATTTTGTTAGTTCTTGTTTGTTTTCGATGATGTTTCCGCCAATTTTAACTATGGATAGTTTTTGTTTCATTTTAGGTGTTTAATATTCCTCCATCAATAGTCATTGCTGTTCCCGTAATCCAAGAGGCTTCTTCGGAGACTAGAAACAGCGCTAAATTTGCAATGTCTTCTGGCTTACCCAATCTATTCATTAGCGTAGCCTTACCTGCTTTTTCAACTGCCAATTCAGGGTTTTCAAAGGCCTTGGCAGAATCCCAAATTAGTGGTGTATCCACTGGCCCGGGACAAATGGCGTTTACCCTTATTTCTGGGGCATATTCTATTGCCAATTGCTTCATTAGGGCAACAGCACCAGCTTTTGAAGCACAATAGGCAGGATGATTTGGAAAACTCTTGTAAGCGGCAATTGAGGCATTGATTAAGAGCGTTCCTCTTTGTTTTTTTAAAAGAGGAATGGCATATTTTGAAAGGTAAAAGATAGCGCTGAGGTTTGTGTCAATTGTTGTATGCCAGTTCTCGTAAGATAAGTCAACTACGTTACCTAATCCCAAGGCTCCTGCATTGATGGATACAATATCTAGCTTTCCAAACTTATTTATAGTCTTCTGAATAAGTTGTTCATTGTACTTGGGGTCACATACATCTCCCGCCATAAAAATAGCGTTACTAAGTTCTTTGGCCAGTGCATTTCCACGCTCTTGGTTTCTTCCAGCTAAAACAAGCTGTGCACCTTCATTAGAGAACCGTTGTGCGATAGCTTTACCCATGCCACTAGTTGCACCAGTTACAATACATACTTTATCCTTCAATTTTAAGCTCATTTTGTTCTATTCTAGTATTTTTTTTAAAACCACTTGAGCAGCATAAGTTCTATTATTAGCTTGTTCGATAACCAAAGATTGTCCTCCGTCTAAAATAGCATCTTCAACCACTACGTTTCTTCGAACAGGTAAGCAATGCATAAATTTTGCATTTTTTAACTTTTCTTGGGTCATCATCCAATCGGAATCTTGACTCAAAACCTTTCCATAATCAGCATAGCTGCTCCAATTTTTCACATATACAAAATCAGCGTTTTCCAAAGCTTTACGTTGGTCATATTCAATAGTACTGTCTTTGGTAATTTCAGGGTTAAGTTCATAGCCTTCAGGATGGGTAATGACGAATTCAGCATTTTGTAACTGCATCATTTCTACAAAGGAATTGGCAACCGCATGAGGCAAAGCCTTTGGATGTGGTGCCCAAGAAAGCACCACTTTCGGTCTTTCTTTGGTGTTTTGCTCGTTTATTGTAATCGCATCGGTAAGTGCTTGCAATGGATGTCCTACGGAACTTTCCATATTCAGGACTGGTATGTTTGCATATTTTACAAAGCCACTAAGCACTTTCTCTTCTTCGTCTTTTTGCTTGTTGGTTAATCCGGCAAAGGCCCTAATCGCAATAATATCACAAAATTGGGATACTACCTGTGCTGCTTCTTTTATGTGTTCTGATGTTCCTTGATCCATGACGGTGCCATCACCATACTCCAAGGCCCAACCTTCGCTACCAAAGTTCATAACCATAACTTCCATACCAAGGTTTAGTGCTGCTTTTTGTGTGCTTAAGCGTGTTCTCAAACTATTATTGAAGAAGAGTAGGCAAATGGTTTTTCCTTCTCCTAATGCTTTGTGAGCCCTTGGATTTTTCTTTAAATTCCTAGCTTCGGATACCCAATCCGAAAGAGAGTTGATATCCTTAATAGAGAGATAATGTTTCATTACAATTCTTTTTTAAGCGCTTCAAAGAAGACATCTAAATGTTCGGTGGTTATATTTAACGCAGGTAATATCCTTAATACATGTTTGTCCTTTGCACCACCGGTAAAAAGGTGCTGTTTGTAAATTAGTTTTTTACGAAGTTCTGCTACCTCAAAATCAAACTCTAACCCTAGCATCAATCCACGTCCTTTTACACGTTTTACTTGAGAGATATTTGCTGCTTTCTCATTAAAATAGGCTCCCAGTTTTTCAGCGTTTTTAATGAGGTTTTCGGTCTCTAATACTTCTAAGACTGCCATAGTTGCTACGCAAGCCAAGTGATTGCCTCCAAACGTTGTACCCAACATGCCATATTTCGCGGCTATGCTATTATGAATAAGTACGCCACCTACGGGAAATCCGTTACCCATGCCTTTTGCAATAGAAATAATATCCGGTTCAATGCCATGATGTTGAAAACCAAAAAATTTACCGCTTCTCCCAAAACCAGATTGGACTTCATCTGCAATGAGTATTACGTTATATTGTTTGCATAGCTGTGCTATTTCTTGATAAAAGTCGGTAGTAGGTTCGTCTAAACCACCTACACCTTGAATGGCTTCTATGATTACACCGCAAACATCCCCTTTTTCAATTTCATTTTTAAAGGTGACCCTATCGTTCAATGGCAGTATGGTTACTTTTTGTTGTTTATTCAAAGGGGCATTGATAGTCACATTATCGGTAACGGCAACAGCTGCTGATGTGCGTCCATGAAATCCATTTTTAAAAGCGATTACCCTAGACTTTCCAGTTTGGAAAGAGGCCATTTTTAGGGCGTTCTCATTGGCTTCAGCACCAGAATTACATAAAAATAGATTGTAATCTTCACATCCAGAAAGTTCACCTAATTTCGTTGCTAATTCTATTTGTAAAGGATTATGTACCGCGTTACTATAAAACCCGATTTTATCCAATTGATTCTTCAGGCGTTTTACATAATGTGGATGGGAGTGTCCTATGGAAATCACTGCATGGCCTCCATAGAAATCTAAATACTCCTGACCTTTATCATCTGTCACAACGATGCCTTTCGCAGAAACTGGGGTTACATTGTAAAGTGGGTATACGTCAAATAGGTTCATAATTCAAGTATCAAGTTCAAAGACAAACGCAAAATTTAAAACGATTAGGTTGGTTGTACATTTTATGTTTGATGTTGTTTTTACTTCGTTTTAAACTCTGTTATTTTATTAAAGGAGGCCACGATTCCTTGTATTAAGGAAGAACTTAATCCTTGTATTTCCATTTCGTTCAATCCTTGTATCGTGCATCCCATAGGAGTGGTAACCCTATCAATTTCTTCTTCAGGATGATTCCCTGATTCAATTAAAAGACTTGCTGCACCGTTACAGGTATGCATAGCTAGTTCCTGTGCTTCTTTTGCATCAAAACCTAATTGTATAGCACCTTGGGTAGTTGCACGTATTAAGCGCATCCAAAAAGCGATACCACTAGCGCAAATTACGGTTGCAGCCTGCATTTGTGTTTCGGGAATTTGCATGGAATGTCCCATTCGATTAAAAATAGCTTTAGCAAGGTCTATCCGTTTCTTACCCATTTCGTTACTACAGATACAGGTCATGGATTTGCCCACAGATATTGCTGTGTTTGGCATACTTCGTATAATATATTGCTCTGTACCAACCAGTTCTTCAATTTTATCGATTCCAAATCCTGTAATGGTGGAAATTAGCACGTGCTTTTCTGTGAGTAAATCTTTAATATCCGTTAGGATTTTCGCAAAATGTCCAGGTTGCACGGCAAAGATGAGAATGTCTGAATTTGAAACAGCTTCTCTATTATCAGATGTAACGGTAACATTACCATATTTCTCAAAACTCAGAATGCTGGCTGTATTTCTTTTCGTAAGATACATGCTTGTAGCACCATTACTATGTAAAATACCTTTTGCTATAGATAGTCCTAAGTTGCCAGTTCCTATAATTGCTACTTTCATGAATATTAATTTTACGTTCATGCCCATGAAGACGGACATATTTTTAATTCAACTCTCTAATTTTTAAAAAACTCCTGCTTTTAAATTCAATCCTAAATCCTCCTCTAGCCCAAAAATTAAGTTCATGTTTTGTACTGCTTGTCCGGATGCCCCTTTTAATAAATTATCTATTGCCGAGGTAACCAGTAAGGTGTCTTCATGTATATGCAAATGAATGTGGCATTGATTTGTATTTACAACCTGTTTTAGGTTAATCGGTTCCTCTGCAACATGGGTAAATAAAGCATTGTTATAAAACGTTTTATATAATAGTTGCACATCTTCCAAGCTACCATCAAAATGGGTATACGCAGTGGCGAGAATTCCCCGAGTAAAGTTCCCCCGGTTTGGAAGGAAGAACAAATTGCTAGTATTCTTTTGTAATGACTTTAGACTTTCATTGATTTCCCCTAAATGCTGATGTGTAAATGGTTTGTACCAACTTATATTGTTGTTTCGCCAGCTAAAATGAGTAGTCGCTGATGGACTAACACCAGCCCCTGTGCTCCCAGTTACGGCATTGACATGCACGGCTGAATTTAATTTTTTAGCTTTTGCCAAAGGAAGTAATGCCAATTGAATTGCTGTAGCAAAACAGCCTGGATTCGCAATATACTGCGC
>RCNE010000034.1_pt1 | contig 53037 bp, 51 predicted proteins | sample 2041361 | NCBI WGS metagenome assembly RCNE01 (sample SAMN09708229, study PRJNA481090) | Marine sediment metagenome, whole genome shotgun sequencing project. | reverse complement strand
AGGATCGTTGTGAATAGTGTGAGAGGGGGATTGAAGCTCTCCTTCTCACACGTTAAGTAACTTTTTAAATTTATAAAGTCAATCGGTGAGATGAAAAAAATAGGACGCCCTGCAAAAGACACCGAGCAAGTCACCGTTCGTCTGCCTGTGGAGACCATTAAAGCAATCGATGAACAGCGGAAAAAACAGGACGATCTGCCGAGCCGTCCCGAGATGATCCGCAGGATGCTGGATGACTGGCTTCGGGAAGATAGCCAAGAGGAATTGCCTTGAGAAGTTGATTGCCGACTTCCTGCGCGCTCTATGATGCGAAGTCCGAGAACCTATGATGGAATTGTTGATCGAAGAAGGAGGCGTTATCGTTGCGGAACGCATCATAGAAGGCATCACGAGCAATCCTGCAATCCGCCGTTGACATACTCAAGCTCGGACGTCCAAGTGAGAAGGGTGTTGCATTTTTCCTTGGGTAGGTTCGTGGGTTTGAGCGCAGCGATCACGGTGTCGGGCGCTTCCTTGCCCTTGTCGTCCGCATGGGAAAAGTCAGCCTTGAGAATTGGTTGTCCGGAAAGATGCCGACGTCTTCCGCGAACATGCAAAAAGATCAACCGCATCATAAGCTGGTTCATCTCATGGCGGCTCGCGTCCGAACCCCAGTCCGGGTTCGCCTTTGTCAGTGCATCATAGAGCCGCGCCAGCTTTCCGGTGGCTTTGACGTCGATGGGGTTTTCTTCCACGGCGCGGTAGCGTTCCTTGCCCGCCGCAGGCAGGAAGAAGCCGAAGTGATCGCCCATCTCGGCAAAGCTGCAAAGGAGCGTATCGCCCGAGGCAGGATGCTCCGCCGCGATCATCTCGCCATCGGTGGCAATCAGGTCGCAGGTTTGGCCGTCTTGGTTTTCTTTGAGCTGCGCAACTGTTCCAGAGTGACTTCGACCATACCCGTGAGGGCAGGCGCATAGTGGAATTTCTTGTTGAACAGAACACCGCTTGGCAGATCGGATTTGCTTGTGGTGCCGGTGCGGAGCTTCGAGATTTCTGCCTTTGCCGCATCCGTGGCCTGCGCAAATGCAAAGGGGATTTCAATCGGATATAAGGGCGCATCTGTAATATCAGCGAGGGCGTCATGTATTTCTGCCGGGTTCATCGGGCGCTCTCTGCAAGTGTCTGAATTAATGGTATCTAACGCCGCCGCAATAAACTACCGCAAATGGAAAAAATCTGCAGTTTGGCGTTGAGTTGACCATGTTATCCACAATCCATTTCGGGGGTCGGCTGATAATCGTTTCTGTTTTTCATAACTCTTTTGTAAATCTGGTGATCAAGGCCCCCAGCGTGGGCCCAGAAATGTAGGAAAGAAGAGATGAAGGCAAGAAAACCGATCAAGCACTTACAGGTGAAAGTGCATGTGACAGATGAGGAAAAAGAGGAGCTGAAAGCTCGGGCGGATGCTGCTGGCCTGAGCCTTTCGCGCTACCTGTCGACAGTTGGTCTGGGGCGTCAAATTGGCGTTGCTGCTGAACGGAACAAAGATCATGTTGACCTGCTTGAAATGGTTTTGTCGCGGCTCACAGTGATTGCTGAAAATACTGCAGACGGCAGTGCTGATAGTTTGATGGTTTTGGAAAAGCTTCGCCTGCTCGAGCAGCATATCATCATGTTGTCGCCTGTTGCGTCAGTCGAAAAACACTCAGAATGCTGATTGGCTGGTCCAAACACCAAGCGTCCAGTGACCCGCTGCAGCCGTCAACCTATATGCTGGATGCGGTCGTTGAAAAAGACTTCGCTCATGGCCGCGGGCTGGAAGCCCGGACTCCGGTTCCTGAGCTTTTGATAGGCCATCCCATTGTCTTTCCATCTCGCGCTATGTGTCTACTGAGTCCGGAAATGCTTCGCCGCGATGCACATAGAGCTTGCGCCAAACGGGCAAGGCTGATGGGTTTGCATGAAAAGATGCTCTTGATGCGCGAAAGTGCTTTGGAAAATGGATTGGAGTTGATTAGTGGACGCTCAATCTAGGTGACTTCGCGGCTATCGAAAAATCAATCTTTCTTGACCCCAACGACGAAGTTACTGGGATTGGGCATCACTTTATGGATGGGCCGCTGCGAGAGCCCACTTCATAGCATGATGGCGATTCTAAACTGGAAACAAGAAAGTAACTTTACTTAGTGAGTTTGCTCCATAATGCCGCAAAATTACCAAGCAAAACGCCTGCAAATCTAGGGCACCTCACCTCAGCAGCATTTGTTTTCAGGTTTTCCGTAAGAAGCAAAAACGGGGTCATGTTGGTGTTCAAAGAGGCGAATCTATGCAGAAAATACTCTGGATGGAAATCTATCATTGCAGGAGTTAGGTAACCTGCCATCATCTTGGTTCCAATTGCAATGGCCCGTCACAGGTTGCGGCGATGCTAATCTTCGTGATCTACGGCGGCAAAAAACTTCCGGATATAGTTGGGGACATGCCAGCTACAAATAGTACCCTTCGGGATAAAGAATGCATCGCCTGCGTGAAACGTCTGGCTAATATTACCCGGTTCCGATATTTTGACTTCGCCATCGACCATGAAGACAAGTTCATGTGCGGGGAAGGCCTCCATTTCACCTTCTGAGGCTTGGCAATCCCAAAGCCCCACTGTCATGGTTTCAGCATTGTTTGTGAAAAATTCCTTTTCACGCTCAACTGGATCACCGAATTCTTCAGGGGCCAAAATATCGGCGTCTGTTAGGTCGATCATAGGATCAATCACGATCACGCCGCCCTCGGCTGTAGGGAGTTCAGACATAGCGGTATCTGGAGTGCGCAGCTTAAGAAAGAACTTCTTTAAGTAGCCCGATTGTTTCCAGCTTACGGGGATGCCACTGTGAAACGCGGTAAGCTGGTTCTTTTTAACACTAACGGAAGTACCGTCTTCGTCCAAAATATCGAATTCACCGTCCAGCACTACGATAAATTCATCGCCGGGGTAGGGGCCAAATGTTTCTTGCATTGCTGTGCTGTCCCAGACGCCAACAGTCAGACCCCGTTCGGGATCGCTGTAGTAGACGTGCATGTTTTGCTGGGGGAGCGTTGATTGAAAATCCTGAGAGCTCAGCTCAATTGGCGTTAGAATGTCGGGGCTGTTCTGTACGATTCTAATGACGCGCGGGGTTTGTGCCATCTTGGTATGTTCCCGTTTGGAGCGTAGTCGCAGAAGGCCCAATGGGGCGAGTGTCCTGCCAATCCGACAGCGCGCTACACTATGTATGGTGGTGTGCAAAACTGATTTCCAAGGTGCAACAGAGAAATCTGAAATGCAACCAGTGAATGAGTGTTCAATGAAATTCGTTGTGAGATACAAGATCTACCAGATAATTACTTGATTGAATGATTATTCAGTAGTACGAACTTAGGGTAGGTATTGTAAAATCGCCAACCGCACGAAATCTGTGGGCGCACACTTAGGGCCGGTAATTCGCTGTATGCAGCGGCTGATCAGCACAATGGAGAATTTGAACCATGACCATAACGACAATCAAACAGGCATCGTTGCTTGGCGCGGCGACTTTCATTTTTTGCTCTGTAACATCCATGGCGGCCGCTGGTGTGCTGACAGGTGAACAGTTTGTGGAAACCCACGCTGGTAAGTGCATTGCCTATGAAGGTGAATCCAAGGGTGTCCAATGCTACCATGCAGATGGCACAATGGACTATGATGATGAAAGCTATGGCAAGGACGCCGGGACATGGTCGGTGAAGGACAACACGATCTGTCAGGAATGGTCAGCCGAGCCAGGCGTATCTTGTGTGCCGTTCAGCGATGACGGTAACGGCACCTATTCTGAGGGTGCTTACACTTGGACAATCATCGACTGATACTGCGCGCCGCGTCCAAGGTGCTTTTGCGGTTCGTCGTTACGCATCTCAACCACGCCTTCCGTATCGCCCGACGCATGGCCATGTGGTCAGAATTGAAAGGCTACATATGTCTAATGCTAGAGTTATTGTGCTTGGGGCAGGGTTTGCCGGTCTCGGCGCGGCACGTGTGCTTGCAGACGCGGGCGTAGAGGTCACCGTGATTGAGGCGCGTGACCGAATTTCTGGGCGTGCATGGACCAGTAACGAATGGCCAGACCTGCCTGTCGATATGGGAGCCAGCTGGATTCACGGGATCACCGGAAACCCGCTGACAGAGCTGGTAGAAAGGCTGGGTATCAAGCTGTTTCCCACAAGTTATGGCCGAACCCTTGCCTTTGATGCGACGGGCAATGAGGTCGATTTTGACGCACTTGCCGATGAGGCGGAGCAGCTTGTTGAAGCCGCTCGCGAGGCGGTGGACGATTTTGACGATGACATGTCTATCAAGGCCGCTGTTGAGCGATCACCGGAATGGGCCGCTCTGTCTGCGCAGCGAAGGCAAATGATCCGGTTGGCCATTCACACGCGTATCGAGCATGAATACTCTGGTGATTGGAGCAGGCTGTCGGCGTGGTACTATGATGACGGGGGTGATTTTCCGGGCACCGATGCTGTAATGAAAAAGGGCTACGGCCCTTTGGCAGAGTATCTCGCGATAGGCTTGGATATCCGCCTGAACGAGCCTGCTGTGCGCCTTGAGAAAACACCGGATGGCATAAAGGTCGAAACCACCAGCAATACCTATATGGCAGGGAAGGTCATCGTGACGGTTCCTCTGGGTGTTCTGAAAGCTGGCGACATCCAGTTTGATACGCCACTGAAAAGGAAGCGGCAAGGGGCGATTAATGACCTTGAAATGGGGTTGCTCAACAAGTGCTGGTTGCGATTTGAGAAGGCATTTTGGCCTGATGATATCGACTGGATCGATTATTTGGGCGCGTGGGACGACAATGTGCCGGGGCATTGGCCAGAATTCACCAGCTTTAGCGGCCCAACAGGTGAGGCGCTGCTGGTGGGGTTTAACGCAGCGGCCCCTGCCGAAACGCTCGAGGCGATGGATGATACGGCAACAGTCGCGTCTGCGATGGTGGCGCTTAGGTCCATGTTCGGTGAGGATGTTCCCGACCCGATCGCCTATCAGGTGAGCCGCTGGCGGCAGGATCCCTTTGCAAGGGGCGCCTATTCGTTTCAGCCTGTGGGAACCAGATCAAAAACCCGCCGCCAGCTGTTTGGTAGCGACTGGGACAAGCGTTTGTTCTTTGCGGGGGAAGCGACATCGGATGACCAGCCCGGTACCGTTCACGGTGCGTTGATGACAGGACGGGCTGTCGCGGCCAAGCTGATCTAGATCGTTCAAAGTCTAGGCTTTTACCTTGGACATGGCAGGATCGAGGAGAGGCTTGAGGGAGGCCGTCGCTGCAACGTGATGTCCTGCAACCTCCACGTGCCAATCGCCACTTTCGACGATTTGCGCTGTGACGGGTTCGCCCAGCGTGACAAAACCAATGCCCACGGCCCCACCCAAACTATGCCCATAACCGCCCACCTGAAGGTAGCCCACTGCGTTCCCACCCAGAAAAATCATCTCGTTGCCAAACAGCAAGGGTTCAGGGTCTTTCAGCAAGAATTGCAGCATCCGCGTTTTTGGCACACCGCGTGCTTTTATCGCGGCAAGTGCGTCGCGGCCAATGAATCCGCCCGGTTTGTCGAGCTTGACTGCAAAGGCGAGCCCTGCCTCAATCGGGTTATCAGTGTTGTCGACGTCCAGCCCGAAATCACGGTAGGCCTTTTCCAAGCGCAGCGAATTCAGCGTCTGCATGCCGGCATTGCGCAATCCGAATTCGGCACCTGTTTCGCAAATCAAATCATAAACCTGTACCGCTTGCGTGGCGGGAACGTGCAATTCCCAACCGAGTTCACCGATGAACGTCACGCGGTAAGCCCAGACAACGCTGTAGCCTACGTCGATTTCCTTTGCCGTCATAAAGGGGAAGGCCGTGTTACTCATGTCGGCGGTGGTGATTTTTTCCATCAGTGCGCGCGCTTTGGGGCCATGCACGTTGATCTGTGTGGTGCCTGCAGTTGCATCAAAAACGATTGCTTGCTCGTCCATGCCAATCTCGCGGCGTAGGCGCATCTCGGTGTTGCCATGCGAATTTTCACCGACCACAATCATGAAACGATCCTGCGAAAGGCGGGTGACCGTCAGGTCTGCCTCGAAACCGCCACGGGTATTGGTCCATGCGGTATAGACAACACGGCCGACATCAACATTCACTTCGTTACAGCTCAGGCGGCTTAGAACCGCACAGGCATCACGCCCTTCCACTATAAATTTGGACATTGTGGACATATCCATAACGATCACGTCCTCGCGCGCGGCACGGTGTTCTTCGGCGTGCCATTCCCACCAATGCTCGCGAAACCAACTGTGCGTCTGGACCTGTGCCTGCTCCCGCGTTGGAGCAAACCAGTCGGGCATTTCCCATCCGCTTCCTTCGGTGAAATACGCACCATTATCCGCCAGACGGTCATGCAGTACCGAGCGTTTGACATTGCGCGCTGTTTGCGGCGCCTCATTTGGGTAGTGCTGGCCAAAAAGCTTGCCCAAAAGCTCCGGTGTGCGGTCGCGGCGAAAAGCGCGAGTGGCCTCACTGCGGGTAAAGCGATTGACGTTGATACCTGTCACATCGATTGGCGGTAGGCCGTCATGGATCCAATGCGCAAGAACCATACCCGTGCCCGCGCCGTTCAGAATCCCGAGCGAGTTCATCCCGCAGGCGACAAAGCAGTTGCGTAATTCGGGTGTTTCACCAACCAACGGCGCAAGGTCTGGTGTGAAGCTTTCGGGGCCGCAAAACAGCTTGCGCACTCCTACATCCATTGCAGTTGGCACACGGCTGTAGGCGCGCTCAAGATGCGGACCAACGCGGTCCCAATCCGGTTCGATCTCTCCAAACGCAAAGTTCGCAGGCGTGCGGTCAAGGTTCCATGCGGCGGCACTCGGCTCGAACAGCCCGAGCATCAATCCGCCCACTTCCTCACGGTAATAGGTGTATGTTGACGGGTCTTCGAGTACGGGCAAATTGCGAGGCAATTCGGGAATATCATCAGTGATCAGATAGTAATGCTCTGCCGCTTGTAGGGGCAGGTTAATCCCCGCTCGTGCGCCGAGCTCACGCGACCACAATCCGCTACAAATGGCTACGTTTTCGCAGGTTATTGTTTGACCACAAGCGGTCGTTACGCCGGTCGCCACGCCATTGGTGGCGATGATCTCGGCAACGGTTACTCCCTCGGCAATTTGTGCGCCGCCCATGCGCGCGCCCTTGGCCAGTGACATGGTCAGATCAACAGGATTGGCACGGCCGTCTTCGGGAATGTAGAACCCTGCCAACACGTCGCTGAGGTCTGCAATCGGAAATAACTCCGCTGTTTCGGCGGGGGATATCTCGTGCAGGTTTATGCCATGGTGGCGCATGAACGGTGCGATGCGGCGCAATTCGTGCACGCGTTCTGCATTGTTGGCAATTTGCAGATACCCGACATCGCGAAAACCCGTGGAGAGGCCTGTCTCTGCCTCCAGCTCTGCGTATAGCTTGCGACCATGGGTATAAATTTCACACTCTGCCTCACTGGTGAGAATGCCCGCTACGACCAATCCCGCCGCGTGCCATGTAGTGCCTGATGTCAGCTGGTCACGCTCAAGTAGCAGTACGTCCGTGTGCCCCAGCTTGGTCAGATGATAGGCGGTGTTCACACCAATGGAGCCACCGCCGATGATGATGGTTTGCACATGTTTGGGCAGTTTGGGCATTGGTATTTTTTGGGTCATCGGGCGTCCTTAACCGTTGAGATCAATCCAGATTGTCTTGAGTTCTGTATATTGTTCGTGCGCGTGGATGCCATTATCGCGCCCGCCAAAGCCTGATGCCTTGAACCCGCCAAACGGCGTTGAAATCTCACCCTCGGAATAGGCATTCACCCCGACGGTACCCGCCTTTAGCTTCCGTGCGTAGCGGTGGGCCTTACCGATGTCGCGGGTATATAACGTGGCGCACAACCCGTAAGCGGTGGCATTGGCCAGCTTGATGGCTTCCTCGTCGCTGTCAGCTTTTGTGATGGCGACCACAGGGCCAAATATCTCTTCGTTAAATATTTCCATGTCCTGCGTGACATCGGCAAACACGGTCGGATGAAACATTAGCCCCTCGCCGCGATCACCGCCGTGGGCGACGCGCGCGCCTGCGTCTATGCCGCTTTGAACGAGGCCGGACACTTTCTCCATATGCTCGTCACTGACCAACGGACCGTTCTGCGTGTCGGGGTCAAGCGGATCACCCAAAACCCACGTCGCTGCTTGCTTTGCCATCGCAGCAACCATCTCATCGTAGCGATCTTTGTGCACGATGACGCGGCTGTTGGCGGTGCAGTTTTCGCCCATATTCCAGAATATCGCATTGGCCTGAACTTCGGCGATGGCGTCGATGTCTCCTGCGTCTTGCAAAATCACGGCCGCGCTTTTCCCGCCCATCTCAAGGCAGACTTCCTTCATATTGCTCTGTGCGGCATATTCCAGAAACCGTCGCCCCGTCGCGGTCGAGCCCGTGAAGGTCAGCGCATCTACATCCATGTGCCGGCCAAGCGGCTCACCCACATCAGGGCCCATGCCAGTTACCACGTTTAGAACACCAGGCGGCACGCCTGCTTCAATCGCGAGCTCTGCAATACGGATCGCAGTCAGGCTGGTTTGCTCGGCGGGTTTGACAATCACGGAATTGCCGGTGGCAAGTGCGGGACCGATCTTCCACGCCATCATCATCAACGGGAAATTCCATGGCAGTACTGCGGCCACTACGCCGATGGGTTCGCGAACGATCAGACCCACGGCATCGGGTGCGGAGGGCGCGATCTGGTCGTAGAGCTTGTCCTGCGCTTCGGCGTGCCAGCGGATGCAGGCGGCGGTTTCAGGCAGGTCGATCTCGACACAATCAGTGATGGGTTTACCTGCATCCAGCGATTCCATCACGGCCAGCTCTTGTGTGTTTGAAACAATTAGATCGGCCAGTTTGCAGAGCACTGTTTTACGCGCAGTCGGGTGCAGGGCGGACCAGTCACCTGCCTCAAATACACGGCGTGCAGAGGCGACAGCCACGTCTACATCTTTTGGCGTGCAGGCAGGCAGTCTGGACAGTAGTTGCCCATTTGCTGGGTTGCGGGTCTCGAACGTTCCGCCACCTTGCGCGGTATAGGGTTTTCCGCCGATAAAGCTGGCTGTTGGCATGGTCATTGCGTCTGCGATTTGTCTGTAATCTGTCATGTTTCAGCATCTTTCTATCGGGTCAAAAAATATCATTTACTATGGATTGTGCTACATATTTGCCGCTGAGATAGGCACCACTAACAAGCTGCATGTGACTGCCGCCGACCGCTTCACCAGCAAAGAATACGCGGTTTCCAATTGGGCGTGCCAGTACGTCACGGGCCGAGGCATGGCCTGGTTTTGCGGCAGCATATGCGCCCAATGTGTTTGGGTTTTCTGCCCAGCCGCTCATGTGCCCTTTTACAAACCACTTGCGGGCATCGCTGCCGACCATTTTGACCATCTCGCCCAAGGCAAAATCAATCGCGACATTAGGGCCTTGGGCAGAAAGTTCCCAACCAAAACGACCGCCGATGTGGCCCATCATATAGTTGTAGCCATGCGGCCAGGTGACGAAAAAGCACGCAGGCGTGGCGATCGCATCAGAAATTTCGTAAGCAAGCCAATCGTTAGGATTGAACCCCATGTGCGCCGCGTTGAATTGGAGTGCTACCTTAAGCAGTAAGCCCATCGGGAGGTCGCCAATCGCATCTCGAGTATCAGTAGGCAGGGCAGGGGTGAAATTGATTTTTTCGGCCCGCAAAACACCCGTTGAGACGGTCACAATGCACGCTTTGGCACGTATGGTGCCACCCGTGGTTTTTACATGCACGCCGGAACCGCCCCAATCGATGTCTGTCGCCTTTGTATTCTTTTTGACAGGTAAGCCCTCCCCAAGGGTCGCAACAACGCTGCCCAACCCTTCGGCCACCAGATAGCTTCCTTTGGCACCCGTGCCGCGATACCAGTCGCCGGTTGAAAGTTGGTCCATGTCGACCCCGTAATCCATTGGACCGGTCCACGCATGCGCCGTTCCACCAAATGGCATGTCACGGGGCAGGACGGTATTTGCGGCAATATCCCGCCCCCCATTCGACCCTTCGTTGAGCGCGGATTCCATCGCTGCAAAGGTGCTATTATAAGCGCTAACTTCTGCAGGGTTGGCACGGCGGTTTCCGACATAAAGGGCGCTGCCAGCGGTCGTGTGATCCAATAATGTGAACCCTTTGTCGCGGGCGATCTCTTTGAAAGGGTTTTGACTGGCAGCAGATATCCATGCGCAGCCGTGATCATAGGGCAGCCCGAATGTGCCACTTTCGGTGTAGGCCCGTCCCCCAATGCGGTCCGCAGATTCGAGTACCACCACCGATTTTCCTGCATCCAAAAGTGCGCGGGCCGCAGACAGACCAGCAGCGCCTGCGCCAATAATGACAACATCAGGGTTGCTTGGCAGGGTTTTTGCAAGAACGGGCGCGCAGGGCAGGGTCATCAAGCCGCCAACTACATGACGGCGAGAAAGTTGAGTGGTGATGTTTGCCATGTTTCGCGTCCCCCGGACTCGATAGTTCAAAAAACGCTTATAATTTGTGCATATATTTTCTGTACTTAGTTATGACTTGACTCAGAATAAATTACAAGCCAATGATTGAATGGACGTTCAGTAAAAGCATACCAGTTTGCGTGATCTTATTCATATTATCAGCATAAATCTTTGATTTCTGGGCGGTTTTGCATGCGAATACCATAGGGGAGTTTACTGAGAATGGATGTACTTGATCAGCTGGGGGCCTTGCGCGAAGGTAAGATGAGCCGGAGGGCATTCAACCGCTCTTTGATGTCGGTAGGGCTTGCGACTGTCGCCATGCCGCTGGTGCCACGCCGCCCGCTTGCCGCACCAGAGGATCAGGCAACCTATTTCACTTGGGGTGGATTTGATATCCCCAACTACTTTGAGGAATATGTCGAAAAGCATGGCGAGCTCCCCAATTTCTCAACTTTTGGGTCTGCTGAAGAGGCGATCAACAAACTGAATTCAGGATTTATTGCAGATATTGCGCATCCCTGTCTAACGGACGTGCCGCGCTGGTCGAGCACGGGATTATTTCAACCCGTTGACACGACGCGCTTGTCGAATTGGGGCGATATGATCCCTGAACTTTATGATATCCCGTTCAACATGAACGAGGGTAAGCCGTGGCTTGTTCCGTTTGAGTGGGGTCAGACTTCTGTAGCGTACCGAACTGACCTGTTCGAGCTTGAGGGTGAGGAAAGCTGGGACATGCTGTGGGACAAGCGTTATGCGGGCAAGCTGGGCAGCCTTGGTGCTGGCGGTGACGTTTGGTGGTGTGCCGCGATCAAGGCAGGGGTGCCGTACGATCAAATCCATACCGATGAGGCGTTCGAGAAAATCGCGGCGGTGTTGCGCGAACAGCGTCCACTGATTCGCATGTATACAGACGACACTACGTCGCTGGACACAGCATTGGCAGCAGGGGAAATCGTTGCGTCGATGGCGTGGAATTCTTCTGTCGTATCCTTGCAGGCTCAGGATGTGCCGATAAGATTTGCGCAACCAAAAGAGGGCGCCCTGACGTGGGTCTGTGGCATGATGCTGCACGCCGAGGCGCCAAAGCTCGACAGTGCTTATGATGTTCTGGACTCGCTGATCAGTGAATCCTCGGCGATCTTCAACATGCGCGATTACGGGTATGGTGGTGTGAACCGCAAGGCGTTCGATGCATTCACAGACGAGGAACTGACCAATCTGGGCCTTGCACGCAATCCTGTCGATGTCTTGGAGGCGGGGCATTTTGGCGTGCCGACGACCGCAGAATGGGACCGGCGCATGACCGAGACCTGGGAAAAAATCAAGCTGGGATTCTAGAGCGTGCTGTTGCCTGATGCCGACACGCAGGGATGCTTATGACCAGCCTCAATCAGCCCGCTGATGCAGAGCGGGGGCAGGCGACCGGTCTGATCGGTGCATTCATGCGCTTGTTCCGCCGTAGTCCTGCGTTGCGCGGCTACCTGTTGCTTTCGCCCGCGTTGATCTTGATGCTGGTAGCAATTACGGTGCCGTTGTTGACAATGCTCGCGATGAGTCTGTGGTCCATGTCTGGCTATGACATGGACACTACGGTCTCGGCGGGTAACTACCTCAAGATGGCGGACGAGCCAGTGTATCGCGTGCTCGTCTTGAGGTCGTTGACTGTGGCATCCTACGCCACGCTCTTTACGATTATCGTTTGTTATCCGATGGCCTACTATGTTGCGTTCCACGTGAAGCGGAACAAGGTCGTCTGGTTAATTGTCATGACTCTACCCTTCTGGACCAGCTATCTTTTGCGGGTTTTTGCGTGGAAGGTCGTGTTGGGTTATGAGGGTGTGATGAACACTGCCCTGATGGGCGTCGGCATTATCGATGAGCCTATCACGGCACTACTCTATAGCCAGACTGCGGTGACGCTGGTGCTGGCACATTCATGGGCCGGTTTTGCGATCTTGCCGATTTATCTGAGCTTGGAGAAGATCGACAAGTCCCTCCATGAAGCAGCGTCCGACCTTGGCGATGGACCCGTGCGTCGGTTCCTTCGGATCACGTTACCGCTGTCTCTGCCCGGTGTTCTGGCCGCGTTTTTCATGATGTTTATCCCGACTGTCGGTGACTATATCACGCCCGCGATGGTTGGCGGGCCGGACGGCATGATGGTCGGCAACCTAATTCAGGCGAATTTTGGACCGATGAACAATTGGCCTGCAGGTGCGGCGTTGTCGGTTGTAATGATCTTTGCGATTGCCGTCGCAGGGCTGGCCTTTGTCGGGTTAAGCCGATTGATCCGGAGGTAGCGGTGTGAAAAGTGCAACTAAGGGCAAAAACTACCCGTTGATGATCTATGCAGTGCTTTTTGCGATCTTTCTGTATTTACCGATTATTTTCATTCCGATCTTTTCCTTCAATGCCGGCGTCTATGTGAAGTTCCCGCTCGAGGGCTTTACGTTTGGGTGGTACACTGACCTCGTCAATCGCCCACCGCTCATGCGTGCGTTCATGAACAGCGTTAAAGTCGGCATATTTGTGTCCATATTCTCAACGCTGCTGGCTGTTCCTGCGGCAATGGCCATCGCGCGCTACCGAATGCCAGGGAAGAAATCCATCGTCGGTTTCATGATGCTGCCTTTGGTTGTGCCGGGAATTATTTTTGGTGTTGCGTTGCTGTCTCTCGTCAACCGCCTCGGCATTTCTTTGTCATTGGTGACAGTCACTGCAGGCCATATGGTGATCTGCATGCCCTTTGCCATTGCAGTCCTGCTGCCCCGCTTTGAGGGGTTCAACCGCTCTATCGAGGAGGCATCGGCCGACCTTGGCGAAAACGCTTGGTGGACATTCTGGCGTGTGACATTCCCGACCATTCGCCCTGGCATTCTGGCATGCCTTTTAATGACCTTCACAATCTCCTTTGATGAGTTTTTCATGGCGTTTTTCCTTAGCGGTACAGAGGTAACACTGCCGATGTACATCTGGGGTCAGTTGCGCTTCCCCTCCGACTTCCCCTCCCTGTTGGCGCTTGCGACACTTATCTTAACGTTTAGTTTCCTGTTGGTCTTTGCCAGCTTGAAACTGGGCCAGATCAGCCCGACTGCACCCGGACTTGAACCCAAGGACACCAAATGATCTCCATTCAAAATGTCAGCAAGTCTTTTGGGAAAGTCGCGGCGGTCACCGACGTCTCGCTCGAGATTGAACAAGGCGAGTTCTTTTCGCTGTTGGGGTCATCGGGGTCCGGTAAGTCAACTTTGCTGCGGATGATTGCCGGTTTTGAAGGGCTGACACGCGGCGAAATCGTGATCGACGGTCAAAAGATGAGCGATGTGCCTCCTCATCACCGCCCCATCAATATGGTTTTTCAGAATTACGCCATCTTTCCCCATCTGAATGTACGTGACAATATTGCATACGGTTTGCGCAAGCTTAAGAAATCGCGCGCAGAGCAGAATAAAATGGTAGATGAGATGCTCGACCAGATCGCCCTGCCAGGCTACGGGGACCGCCGTTCCAATGAGTTGTCGGGCGGCCAATTACAACGTGTCGCACTGGCGCGTGCGCTGATCTTGAAACCAAAAGTGTTGCTGCTCGATGAACCGTTGGGCGCTCTGGATAAGCAGCTGCGCGAACAGATGCAATTGGAACTGCGCGCCTTGCAACGTTCGGTTGGAATCACCTTTGTTTTTGTGACCCACGATCAAGAAGAGGCGCTGACCTTGTCGGACCGCGTTGCGGTTATGGCAAACGGTAGGGTCTTGCAAGTCGACACACCCGAAGGCTTGTATGAGACACCGAGAACACGAGAAGTTGCCGGTTTTGTTGGGAATATGAACTTTTTCGATGCAACATTGCATCTGGACGATGGAAAAACTGCGTCGCTTAACGTCAAGGGTTTAGGGAAGATTTCTGTGCTAAGCGACAGTGTCTTCCAACCTGACGGGGCGGCAGTTCAGATCGCGTTGCGGCCCGAAAAAATCATCCAGCACGATACAAAGCCGAAAGGTATCCGCAGTTTGCGCGGAGAAATCCAGTCGGTCGCCTATCTGGGGGAGCTCAGTCATTATTTTGTGCGGGTGGAAGGGCTGGAGAAACCTATAGCCGTATCAGAGCAAAACGAAGATCGTGTGCGTGATGTCAAAGCAGATATGGGCGAACCTATCTGGTTGAGTTGGAATGACAGTGCGGTCGTAGTATTAAGGGGCTGAGCGTGAAAGCGCACACATTGAAAGCAAAGCCGAGTAGAGAATGACACCAGATATTGATCAACAGAACCCTGAAAAAATACCCCGCACCCGACCAAAGCAGGAGCGGAAGCGGCAACTGATCGACGCTACAATATCATCCATCGCAAAGCACGGAATCCCCGGCACCACAGTGACCACAGTGACCAAGATTGCCGGTCTTTCGCTCGGCATCGTGAACTTTCATTTTGACAGTAAGCAGAAGCTGTTTGAGGAGACACTGCTTTTCTTGGCAATGGAACATCAGGAGATGTGGCGCAACGCGATTGCAAACAAGGACCTCACCACAGAACAGATCATCCTTGCGATTGTTGATGCACATTTTCACCCCAAAGTTGCAAGCCGCAAGAAACTGGGGGTCTGGTTTGCCTTTTACGGAGATCGCGGCAATCGGGCATCTTACCGCCGTATTGTGAGGAACATTGACGATGCGCGATATGATTGCTTGCTGAGCCATATCACCGACCTTAAGGCCAGCGGCGACTTCCCGCACGTGAGTGTCACCGACGTCACCACAATGATGGAAGCCATGTTCGACGGCTTATCTCTTACGATGCTGATCTATCCTGAAGATGCCAGCCGCGCAGACGCGCGGCGTAACATACGAAGCTATCTAGCTGCGACGTTTCCGGGCCGCTTCACACCGCCCGAAACCCCACTTGAATGGAGTACTGATGACCAGAAACCCGAACCATGACATTCTCTTTGAACCACTTCAAATTGGGCCCGTAAAGACGAAGAACCGGTTCTATCAGGTGCCTCATTGTACCGGGATGGGCTGGCAAAGGCCGCGCACATTATCAGAGATGCGCAAGGTTAAGGCGATGGGTGGCTGGGGGGTTATCAACACCGAGTATTGCTCGATCCATCCAGCGTCTGATGATGCATTGCATGTCTCTGCCACGCTATGGGACGATAGCGATATTTCCGCGCACCAAATCATGACGGAAGGGGTGCATGAGTATGGTGCACTGGCAGGCGCCGAGCTGTGGTTCGGCGGCGTGCGCTCCGCAAACCTGTCGACGCGGCTGACGTCGATGGATGTGGACAGCCTGCCCAACGGTGTGGGCCATCCGTTCCAAACCCGCGCGATGGACAAGACCGACATCCGTGATTTGCGCCGCTGGCACCGTAAGGCCGCGTTGCGGGCACGGGATGCAAATTTCGACATTGTTTATGTCTATGCGACCCACGGCTATCTGCTGGCGAATTTTCTCGATCCGCGCACCAATACGCGGGGCGATGAATATGGTGGTTCGCTAGAGAACCGCACGCGCCTGATCCGCGAATTGATCGAGGAAACCAAAGAGGCGGTGGGTGACAGATGCGCCGTTGCCGTCCGATTTGCCGCCGATGAATACGAGGACGAGGACGGTAAACCGGTGCACGGCGAGCGCCGCGATATGCTGGCAATGCTGGCTGAGCACCCTGATCTGTGGGACATTAACATTGCCGATTACTCGCTCGAAATGGGCGTATCACGCTTCACAAAAGAAGCAGCTCTTGAACCCTATATGAATTTTGTAAAATCCGTCACGACCAAGCCTGTGGTCACTGTGGGGCGCTTTACATCGCCTGATACGATGGCCAGCCAGATCCGGCGCGGTGTGACTGATCTGATTGGTGCCGCGCGCCCGTCCATTGCAGACCCCTACCTGCCCAACAAAATTGACGAGGGCCGCGCTGACGACATTCGCGAATGCATCGGTTGTAACATTTGCTATTCCGGTGACAGCCTTGCTGTGCCTATCCGCTGCACGCAAAATCCAACAATGGGTGAGGAATGGCGGCAGGGGTGGAACCCTGAAATTATCCCGTCCAAACAGTCTGATGCTACCGTACTGGTGGTCGGCGCAGGGCCAGCGGGCCTTGAAGCGGCACGGTCTTTGGGCAATCGCGGCTATAGTGTGATGCTGGCGGAGGCGACAAACACTCTCGGTGGGCGTGTGACCCGCGAGGCAAACCTGCCGGGGATGAGCGAGTATATCCGCGTGCGTGACTACCGCGAGCAACAGTTGTTGGTTATGCCAAACGTCGAGATTTTCCGCGAAAGCCTTCTGACGGCGCAGGACGTTTATGACGTCGGTGCTGACCATGTAGCACTGGCCACGGGGGCCAGTTGGCGCGCTGACCGCTACGATGGCGAAACCTACTCCTCGATCATCGAGGGCGGTAGTGACGTTGCAATACTGACACCTGATGAAATCATGGACGGCAAACTGCCAACGGGCCCCACGTTGGTTTACGATTCGGACGGGTACTATATGGGTGGTGTCATCGCTGAAAAGTTGCACCTTGCAGGGATTGAAGTGACCATGGCGATGCCCGGCGACAGTGTGTCCCCCTGGACGGCAATGACATCCGAGCAGTGGCGCGTGCGCACGCACCTTATGAAAATGGGGATCACCCTCGTGATGTCGCATAACATCAACCATTTCGATGGTGCCCACGCGACCCTTGTATGCGTCTATACCGAAACGCCCAAGGTTATCCCCGTTCAGTCCGTCGTTATGGTGAGCCAGCGCCGCACCAATAACGAACTCTACAATGCACTAATCGCCAAAGCAGAGGGCATGCCGGAAAACCTGCCCTTTAGTCTCAAACGCATAGGGGATTGCGAAGCACCGGCAATCATTGCCGCAGCAGTTTACGCGGGACATCGCTACGCCCGCGAAATGGACAACCCGACCGATCCAGACATGCCACTGCAACACGAAAAAGTGGATGTTAGACTTGTACAATCTGCGCCTTTGCAGAAAGCCAACCAACTCCAGGCAGCGAAATAATGCTGGTTCAGCCCCCCACCCAGCAATACCTTGATACGCTCCTGTTGTATTACGAAGAGGAGATCATGGGCGAAGCGTATTTCCGTGCCCTGTCAAAGCGGTTCTCCGAGCCTGACCGCGTCTTTAAGATGGAACTCATGGCGCAGGTGGAGCGGCATGCCGCTAATTCGGTTCTCCCGTTGGTGCAGAAATATAAACTCACGCCGCGCACTGATGCAGAACTACATGCAATCGAGCTAGATGGTATTGAAGATGTGACATCTGACTGGACCGCATTGATCGCTGAAATGCAGAGGTCCTTTCCCGACTACATACCGGAGTTTCACGCACTGGAAGCGATGGGGCCTGAAGCTGACATGCCACGACTACAGTTCTTCACGGATCATGAAGTGGCAGCCATCGAATTCCTCGATCTTGAGGTGCAAAACCGTGAAAGTGTGATGCCGATGCTTGCATATTTGAAAGCTGATCCAGATCCGGCTTTGTCACGATGAAGCTGGCGTTGATTATCATAGCGATGCTCGCGGTTCCGTCTGGAGTGGTTCTGATCGGGCAGCAATTCAAAGAAGTTGCCCAACCAGAGTGTAGCAACTGCTCCGCCCGCAAACGGAGCTATCTGGGCCATTGATCTGATGAATGGTATATGCTGGCTTATCAAAAAAGCGTTCTGCGCCTCCAACTTGTGGACAAACCAAAACCGAGAGGCTGAGATCAATGATAACCTGTTTCGAAAGTAAGCGCATTGGATTTCGACCGTTAGAGGAAACCGATATTGATCTGGCGGTTGCGCAATGGACTGATCCCGAAGTCGTGCAGTACGTTGGAAACACGACCCTTACCAAAGAAGAGCTCATTAAAGAGATGCCGCTTGTTACACGCCGTTGTGGTGGTGGATGCATTGGCATTTGGGTCATGACGGACCTGCTTACAAATGATAAAGTTGGATCTGTTTTTCTCCTGCCGATGCCTGTTGAACTTGACGACACCGAATGGAGTCTTGTTCAGGGCCTCGCCATTCCCGATGGCGAAATCGAAATAGGGTGCATACTTAAGAAATCCGCCTGGGGAAAAGGCTATGCGACGGAGGGTTGCAAAAGATTGTTGCGATTTGCCTTTGAAAAGACGCCGCTAGAACAGGTTGTCGCAGTTATCGACCCGCAGAATACAGCATCGGCCTGCGTTCTTCGGAAGAGTGGATTTAGTGAAACTGGACCAGTTCGCGCATACGGTGAGGACCTATCCGGTTTTCAATTCACCAAGCGGAACTGGCTGACGCTTTAACTCACAGGACGCACTCAAAATTGACCATATCTAACCACGTCCGCACATCCTTTTATGGTCGAATACACTTGTAAGAATAGCCGATGCTTTCTAGGTTGGGATGATAGGTCACAAACTACAACAGGAGGGGACAAGCTGAACATGCGTATCATCCGCCGACTTCAGCATGGTCCCCGTTTCGCCCTGTAAATTCGTTTGTAGTGCTGGCCCGAGACACGACATCTCATTTGGTCGGCCCAAAGCCGTGTTGCGGCCTCCTTCTATTTGACCCGAGATTATCATGACAATTTTGAATATAAGCAATTTGGGTGTGACCCTTGGTGAACCTCTGTTTAGCGACCTGACCCTAACCATTTCGAAAGGCGACCGTATCGGGCTGGTTGCTGCAAACGGACGCGAAAAAACGACTCTGCTGGAGTGTCTGGCTGGACTGTCCGAGCCAACAAATGGGGAGGTGACCCGCCCACGCGGACTGCGCGTTGGATATTTGTCGCAAAACAGCCCCCAATCTGCCCACGCGCAAACATTGTATGAATGGGTATTGGCCGCCCTTCCTGAGACGCAGGCGGAGTATGAAAGCTGGCGTGTGGAGGTCGTACTTGACGGGCTGAGCGTGCCACCTGATTTGCAGCAGAAACCCCTGAATGTGTTAAGCGGTGGGTGGCAACGCAAAGCCCTTTTAGCAGCTGCGTGGGTCACCGAGCCGGACATATTGCTGTTGGATGAACCGACCAACCATTTGAACCTCTACCGCATTGGACTCCTTCAGGAGTGGCTATCTGCCCTGCCGCGCGATGTGCCGGTGGTCATCACCTCTCATGACCGGGCATTTCTGGACGCCACAACCAACCGAACACTGTTTCTGCGCGCCGAGCGGTCACGGGTGTTTCAGCTCCCGTACATCACAGCCCGCGCCGCATTGGATGAGGCTGACACTGTGGATGAACGTCGCTTTTCCAACGATTTGAACAAGGCCCAGCAGGTGCGCAAACAGGCTGCAAAGTTGAAAGATATCGGCATCAATTCCGGCTCTAATCTATTGATTATCAAGACAAAGCAGCTCAATGAACGCGCCGCACAGTTGGAGGCGGCGGCCAAGCCTGCCCACCGCGAACGCAGCGCAGGCGATATCAAGATTGCCGACAGTGGCACCCATGCAAAGGCGCTGGTCACATTCGATAATGTACCGGTCGGGACACCGGACGGTCAGTTCCTTTAAGAGACTGGGCAAAAGTGGATTTTACCGGGTGATCGCATTGTGCTTTTGGGGGCGAATGGCACTGGTAAAACGCAACTCGTCAAGATGGTACAACAGGCATTAGCCGGATCAGGTGGTGCGGTGAAATGCGCGCCCTCGGTTGTGCCTGCCTATTCTGACCAGCACCTCAGCCAGCTTTCAAACACTGACACGCCCATGAGCGCAGTTGTGGAAGAATTTGATATCGGTGATCAACGCGCGCGCGGTGTGCTGGCCGGGGCAGATGTGAATATCCAGATGCTGGACACCAAGATCAGCGCGCTGTCAGGGGGCCAGAAAGCACGCTTGGCGATGTTGGTACTGCGTCTTAAGAACCCAATTTTTACCTACTTGATGAGCCAACAAACCATCTCGATATCGAAGGGCAAGAAGCGTTGGAGGGCGAGTTGATCGAACATGATGCGTCATGTCTGCTGGTCAGCCATGACCGCAGCTTTCTGCGCAGTGTCGGTAATCGGTATTGGTGGATCAATGGAAAAAAATTACAGGAAGTGGAAAGTCCTGAGCCGTTCTTGAAGGGCGAGCCTTAACCTAGACGAAACTGAGTGACGTTGGTTGGATTGCTGGGGCTTGTATCCGAAAGCTTCGTACCGGGAGGGGGGTGGGCACCGTTGGAAAACTATGTCCGTGGTCGGGACTTTGCGGCATGGTTGGGCATGGTTCCGCGTCAACACTCGAGTGGAGGCAAAGACCGATTAGGCCGCATTTCCAAAATGGGACAGCGCGACATTCGCAGACTTCGGGTCATCGGAGCGATGTCCATTGTAAATTGGGTCAGCCGAAAGGGGAGCGTGAATTCTTGGCTTAGCCGTTTATTTGATCCGCTTATCCACAATCCATTTCTATGGCTAACTGGTAATATTTTCTGTTTTTCATAACTCTTTTGTAAATCTGGTGATCAAGGCCCCCAGCGTGGGCCCAGAAGCGTAGGAAAAAAGAGATGAAAGTAAGAAAACCGATCAAGCACTTACAGGTGAAAATGCATGTGACCGATGAGGAAAAAGAAAAGCTCAAAGCTCGGGCGGATGATGCTGGCCTGAGCCTTTCGCTCTACCTTTCGACAGTTGGTTTGGGGCGTCAAACCGGAGTTGCTGCAGAGCGAAGCCGCGATCTTGTTAACTTGCTCGAAATGGCTTTGTCGCGGCTCACCGTGATTTCGCAAGAGATCAAAGATGACGGTGTCGATACATTAATAGTCTACGAAAAACTTTGTGAGGTTGAGCGAATGATCATCATGCTGGCAGCTTCTGCATCCATCGGGAATCAGCCATAGTGCTGATTGGATGGTCCAAACATCAAGTGTCAGACGACCCGCTGCAACCATCAAAGTACATGCTTGATGTGGCAGTTGAAAAGGAGTTCGCTGACGGCCGTAGATTAGAAGTACGGACACCAGTGCCAGAGCTTTTGGTTGGGCATCCTGCTGTCTTTCAAGCGTCTTTGAAAGTTGCAAAAACTGTTCTCCGCTATCGGGTGGCTACTATGTCCTTCGCTGCTGAAGATATCGATGTAGAAGCTTTCAATTCAGGTGACGTTGAAAGCCGGAAGGCCATTTCGATTGCGATCGACCTTTTTCTCGAAATGGCATTCGCCGGAATCCCGATAGATCACAGACCGCCCGTTTTAGTCGGTACACACACTCACACCGGTCGGCTTGAGATTAATATTGCTATTCCGCGCTATGTGATCCACGCCTACGGGAAAGTGCGTAGTTTTAATCCACACCCACCCAGCTCAAATGGACGCACCGACTTTTGGGATTCTTCCGGCGACTTTCTCAACAATGAGTTCGAGTGGGCGAACCCGAGGGCCGCGGGGCAGGCGTCGCAGATTAAGGGACCGGACTGGGCGGAGAAACGGGTTGCTGCTGCTGACCGCGTTGGGCAAACATTTGACCCCGAAATTCATCCAAGGCTCTTTCTCCTTCAAAGCGCAAAATCGATTGTCAGACAGCATCATGGAAAGAGTCCGGCGACCTTTTGGGGCGCGTTTGGGGCTGCAATTAAGTTAACCGAATATAGATCCACTCCGGATGAAAAGGGTCGGCTATGGTTCACAAGTCTTGAGGGCGAACCGCTGCTTCTCAAGGGTGAGTTGATTAATTCGCCAAAAAGTTACTGCGATACCACTGGAAAGCTGGATATAAAGCAAGACATCGATACACTTTGGAAACGGCGCGCAGGTCACAATTCGAAAGCATTTTCTGGTAGTGCATGGGATGAACCCGCCCCGATCTGGGCAGCGTACAGCTCCAGGGCATCTATCCAGCTGCCAGCCCATCACCCTGACTTCGACCCACCGGCACCGGATGGAGGTGGATCGAACTTCATTTCTCTGGCTTCACGGCTCTCTGCAGCACTTCGCGCAGTGCGCAGTGTCTTAACACAGAGAGTTGTCGGGTTCGTGGTCCGCAGCGGGCTTGCATCCTTACAACCGAATTTATTCAAAACAATCAAACATCAACTGGAGAACTTAGAAAATGAATGTCCCGGAACCAAAAATGTCAAAAATGATGAGCCTGATGACCGACCTGTGCGATCTGCTGCGGAAGGTGTTGGGGAAGGAGGTCGAGACGGACATCGACGTGCGTATCGCCGAGATGATGGCCGACCTGAACGAGATCAAAGGGCTGATGGAGCGCTATACGAAGGCGATGGAAGCTTTGGTTCCGGCAACGAGCGCACTGAAGTCGGTGACCGAGACGCAACACGAGATGAAAGCACAGCTCGCGGCACAGGGCCGAGACATCAGATGGCTTCGCCAGCAACTGAGCCAATCGGCCTTTCCAGAGTAAAATTTCTTGCTGACCTGCGCAGAGCAACTGATCTTGTTTTCCCAAAGGATGAAGTAAGCATTGGGATGACCGTCGATGGCTGCTTTCGGATATCTTTGCCAAGAGGGGACATTCTAGTCTCCCGCGAGAGGGGAGTGGTTGGCACACAAAGCATATCCGAGAACGAAGTCATGGAGCTTGTGAATGCGCTTCCTGAGGCAGTGCTATGCAAGTTAACTCCTCCGGAGGATCGGGATGCGCCTGAGTTCTTTTGAGACTTCGTGCTGTTGGCCCTCCTAAATATTTATCCTATGTTTTGGTTCCTACTGCACTTGTCGGGTGCAGTTTGTACTTTTTATTAAATTTTCCGTAATTCGACATCACCTGCCCTGAAAGCAATAGATATGCGAGCGTTGGATGTGCTTTTGCCTAAACGCCAGTCAATGATGGAAAAGTGAAGGAATTGCCTCCGATAATCGGCTCTTCAGTCAAGGTTATTTTGCTACACATTTTGCTACACAAGGCATTTATAAGAAGCGGTTTAAGCTATTGATATATATATGTATACTTGTATAATGTTGTGGTAAATGGCTGACTGTCGATCCGCCATTTTATCTCAACATGGCAGTGACAGAGAAAACTGACTTGAGCAGGGCCGGGCTGTTTCGGGGCGTTTGGGAATAGAAACGATCCCCTTTTCGCTTTTTTAAAACTTCTCCCGAAATCATCCGTCTGGCTGTGATAATGTATGTGCGTTTTACGCTTTCGCTTCGAAATGTCGAAGACCTGCTTCCCGAACGGGGCATTGAACTCAATCAAGAGATGGTTCGGATTTGGTGGAATAAGTCCGGCCCGATGTTCGTAACCGAAATTCGTAAGAAACGTATCCGGCAGATGCACGCCCATTCAAATTTGCAGTGGCACTTTGATGAGGTCTTCGTGAAGATCAATGGTGAGACGAACTACTACTAGGCGTGCCGCTGATCACGAAGGCGAAGTGCTTGAAAAGCTATGTGATCAAGCTCGGCTCTCTCCGAGTGGCGCCAGCTTTGTGCGGCATAGGTTCTGGCACCTAGCGGCAAACAGAGACTGGCCCGCATTTGACTGACACCACCGCTATCAGTCTTTGGTTGCCGGAAAACACAACAAATAACTGTCCGTCGCGCTATGTGCGGCCCCAACTTTCTTGAAGTCACCGGCCTTGAGCGCCTCGGAAACAGCAGCCAGTGCGCGCGGGATGGGGTCGGGCTCCTCTACGCGCTGATAATTGGTATCGAAATACGTCAGATGCCCTGGAGCCCAATATCCCGCCCCTGTGCGTGAGGCCACGAATGTGGACAGAGCGGCCCATTCAATCTCGTGCAAAAACCCCTCGAATGTTACCGTGTGCCAGATGCTGGCCTTGGTCCAGTTGGGCAAGAAAGGGACAACGTCATGTTCAACCTGAAACCGGAATGTCTTGTCCGACAACCCCGATGCATCATAGCCTTCCGCAAAAGCCTCGTCGACGGACACGGCAGGTGCAAACGCATAGACTTCGATTTTATCACCCAGCTCCGGCCATGTTTGATGCACGAGTGACGCCAAAAGGTATGTCATCGCGCCACCCTTGCTGTGGCCTGTGATCAGCACACCTTTTGGCGCCTGATCGAGAACGGCGTTCAATTGCTCTTCTATCCATGGCCATAATTCCTGAGCGGATTGCGCAAAACCACGTTCTGCATTGCCCTGATGCGCCTTGCCGAGCACCCATTTCAGGGGGCGCATATGGGCATCGTTCACCCAATCTTTGATCCAGCCCATGATGTTGCCGCTGCTCAATGTCGGGGGCAGGGTGCCGCGCACGGCGACTACAGCATATCCATCATGGGTGAGCCCCACCATACAGCCGTTCATGTGATCTTCACCGTCGCAGGTAAACGCCGGAGTGTAGGTTTCCGGACCTTCGATGAATCCCACTTCACCCTGCAATTTTGCGTCCACATCGTAAACGCAGCCATTGCCGTTATCGACGCGGCGCAGGATATCCGGTGTGTCACCAGGCGCTTTTTCCACATGGTGGATGTTATACGCAGACGCGCTGGCATTCATCATGCGGCGGGCCATGTTCAGATCAACGGTCATGTGATTTCCTTGCTGTTAAAATCGTTGTGTCATTGACGGCACCAGTCCGCCAATCGGCGCGCGACGCTATCGCCACCCGCATCCTGATCGCAGGCGTCAAAAAGCCGGGCCGCCGTATCAATATCGCCATCCACTGCTTTTTGCACAGCCCTCGCGAATTGCGGCAACGTGTCTGTGATGCGTGCCTGTACGTCATTCGGATATACATCATAGCATTCGTGAAGCTCGACTGGATCGGTCTGTCCCGGAACGTTGAACTTACCGACAGGTCGCAGCAGAAACCGCTCCGGCGCTTCGAGTATCTCGATACATTCGTTGTTCACCAGAAACCGCGCCCCGGTCTTTTTGGTTAATGTTTCGATCCGCGCGCAAATGTTCACCGCATCGCCGAGCACGCCGCATTGGATGTGGTCTTCATCGCCAATCATGCCCAGCGTAACAGGACCGCGATTTACGCTGATGCCGATGCTGAGTTCGGGGAAATCGCCGCGATCCCGGTTATAACCATCTAGCCCCCGCGACATCGCAATCGCTCCGTGCAATGCGTCGTCCATACGCCCCGGAAACAGCGCCAGCAGGCCATCACCCATGTAATTGCCGACAAACCCGCCATTGGCTGCGATGCCCGCCTGCACATGGGACAGGTATCGGTTGATCATCTGAATGGTGCGCTCCGGACCGATTGTGCGAGCGATTGCCGTAAAGCCCCTGATATCGGCGAATACGATCGACATCTCTTGCTCGGCCACATTCCCCAGTTCGACATCCGTGATGCTGTGCTCGCCCAACGCCTGCAACAAAGCTTCGGGCACAAAGCGTTGGTTCGCTTCGGCTTGTGCCGTTTGCCGGTGCAGAGCAGATTGGATGTCGCCATAAAGCTGCGCGTTTTCCAACGCGATACCGGCCTGAGACCCGAGCGCTTGCGCCAGTCGCGCGCGACCCGGTGTGAACACATGGCGCGTCAGGTGATTGGTCAGACACAAGGCCCCAAACGTGTTGCTGTGCAATAGGATCGGCACACATAGGAGCGATTTCGCCTCACCTGTCTCGTCATTCTCCTTATTCAGGAAGTCACGGGAGGGATCATTGGACACGATTATCTCGCCGCTTTCAAAGCAGCGCTGAATTGCGGCGGCCCAGATTGGGTTGCCCTCCGACAAGGGCAGTTTTTCGAGGCTGGTGTGGCCTGCGGCATCCGTCGCGATTTGGATTTGGGGATCCACGTCTGAAACTACTTTAACCAACACCCCAGAATCGGCGTTTGTGGTTTGAATTGCACTTGCCAAGATGCGTTCTAACAAAATGGTACGGTCCTGTTCCTGCGCAATGGCACCCACGGTGTCCAGAACATCCGCGAGATCCATCGCCTTGGCGTCGGTGCCGGCGGGTGTGTCTTCTTCTTCGATCGCGAACTCGTGCCGAATTTCATTCACGACCGCGGTGGCGCCCCAGGCTTGTGCGTCCTGGATCGCTTGTGTAGCGGCGCGACGCGCTGCGTTGTTCTGACCAAGGTTCCTCAACACCTCTGCGCGGCGGGAATTTGCAAGAAACGCATACATCGGAGAGTCCGTCCCGGCGATATCATATGCCCTATTCAGATGGAGCAAGCCGTCACCCATCTTTCCCCGGACAAAACAGTCTTCAGCATCAAGCAACGCCACCCGATGTGCCAGATTGACAGGCGAGACTTTCATCCAGTTGCGCAATCGGCGGTGACACCTGCGGGCGTGGCGCAACTTGCTCTTTGCGCCACCATGAGCAAGGCGATACGCATTCAATGCTCGGAAAAACGCCAGCCCCGGCACCAGAGGTTGTGCGACGATATTCTCTTCGTATTTTTCGGCCAAAGCCAGACGCACTTCTGCGCGCTTGTACCTTCCAGCGAAAAAATCCAAAATCCCCGCGCTGATGGCACATTGCGCGATCAGCACACCTTTACCGTCGAAGGTCTGTGATTCAGTTGCATAGTCGTGCAATTCGCCGTGCAAATCATCGCTCAGCTCTGGCGCGCGCAGCGCGCGCAGAAGTTCAAGAGAGGACATGAACGATGCTTTGACATGCAGCATATCGCTGTTTCTCAGGTAATCGGCCAATTCCGGATGCCGCAGGTCAATATCCACACTCCGCCCGGACAGCAGGTCTGCGTTAACGGCAGTTCCTGCGCAATAGGTCGCGTTTTCATGGTCTCCGGCATCGCGGTTATATGCCCAACTGCCATAAAGCGCAGGTGCCACTTCGGATAATGGATGCTTCCAATGTCGCACGAAGGTGTTGAACACAAATTGCGCGCGGGCTTCATCGCGCCCACCATAGCGTTTCCCGGCAGCAAGCGCCAATTCGCCAAATTTGTAGCCACGTTCGATCATATTGAGCGGACCGCAATAAATCAGCGCCTGTACCGCGAAACAATAGGGCGATCCCGGCGCGATCCCGTGTTTGATCGACAGCCGTGTGCCGGTAATGCCCAAAAGCGGCAACAAGTTCGGGTCCGAGAAATAGGCAACAGGGCAGGCGGCCGCAATGAGTTCTATAGCTTCGCGAATTTTTGGATCACTGGCCTCTGGTAAATCAGCAAGCTTGCGCGGATCGGTATTGCCCTGTTCGATTAAAGCCCGCAGCGCCGTTCCCAACACTTGAAGCTTTGAAGGCCGCAGCGGCAGCGACACGCCCAAGGTTTTGGCCACTGACACCGCGATACTGACTGCTGCGTCAAATTCATTTTGGGTGCCAAGATAACCGATACGCATAATCTGCAGCGGCGTTGTCTTGATCGGGTCAGACACGTTTTCCAGAATGGCGCGCGAAGACGCCTCCAGCGCATCCCGGTCCGCCAGCGCAAAGGCGCATTCGACCAACCCTGTTTCGAGGTTGAGTTTAAGGTCCTCATGATCGCGCCACGCATGGGCGGGGAGCAGAGCACTTGCGGCGATCAATTGTGCCCGGGCTGTCGCAAATGCCAGCCCCTTGCGCGAGGCGCGGCTTGCTTGCAGGCCAATGTGCGCAACTTTCAGCCGCTCAACAGGGTCTACGATCAATTCGGCCCCGTATTCCAGATGCGCAAAGATTTCGACAGCTTTGGATTTGCGCTCTTTTTCATCCAGCGCTGCCAATATCAACCGCCCAATCAACAGATGCAATTCTGCGCGCCGCTCTGAGGTCATACGGTCATGCGCGGCGAGCCGGGCCTGATCATGGCGGAACCGGTAGCGCGCATTGCCCAGACTGTCGCTGATGCGCTGAGTACTTTCCGTGTCGCCAAACGCCTCATATAGCCTTTGGTTCGATCCCAGAGGCACAATCAGTGACCCGGTTATCGCGGGCACCAGATCGGATGCGATTTGCGACATGCTGCGCCCTGACACCTTGGACAGCATCAACAGATCAAAACTGTTCCCGATGCACGACGCCATATCAAGCAGATCAAGCGTCTGCTTGGGCATATCCACAAAACGGTCCGTGAGCATTCCCGCCACACTATCGGGTACGGAAACGTCGCTGATCCCATCGAGGTCAAACTGCCAGTCGCCGATCCCCTGCTCGAAACGGATCATATCTCGGTCCCGCAAAGAGATAAGGAATTCGCGCGCAAAGAACGGGTTACCGGATGCAATTCCGTGCACCAACTCGGCCACAACATCGATGTCATCGCCCGTGCGGTTTAACGCATCGCGCATGATTTCCCGCACATCTTCAACTTTAAGTGGGCCAATTTCAATTTCGGTGAATTCATCGACCTTGTCGCGCATCACGTCAATCGCTTGTTGTGCGGGATGACCGGGGCCGACCTCGTCCGAACGATACCCCAACACCAGCACGAAATGCTCGAGCCCCGGCATCTCGGCCAGGGCTTCCATGATCGCAAGGGATGCATGATCCGCCCATTGCACATCGTCGATGAACATCACCATCGGCGTTTGGGGGGACGCCATCGCTCTGAAGAACCGCCCAACGACCGCATTAAAGCGGATTTGCGCCTCAGTGGGTGAAACTTGGGCAACCTCGGCCTGAGGGCCCAGAAAGTCGGATAGTTGCGGAACAAGCTCGGTCAGCAAACCACCGTATCCCCCGACCGCGTCCTGATAATGCGCGCGTGTGGCTGCGCGTTCATCGGGGTCGAGCGTGCGCTGTATCCGCGCAAGGTTCGCAGCCGCTTCGGCAAACGCAAGATAGGGTTTGTCGCGCTGAAACTGGTCGAACTTGCCGGTTATGAATTGCACACCGGCAATCGCCAATGGAACGCGCAGCCGATCCACTACGGTGGTTTTGCCGATCCCGCTGGGGCCACTGATGGTGATCACCGTGCGGGGTTGATCCGCTTCATGCAGATTACACGCCGCCAGCAGGGTTTGGATCTCTTGCATTCGACCATAGGGTTTGTCGCTGATTTCAAAGCGCGACAGCTTGTCTTTTTGCGCCAATTTGAACGCGCGCACAGTGCCGGAGCGGTGGAATTGTTCGGCGCAGGCGTTCAGATCATGCAGGACACCGTGGGCGGTATCATAGCGATCATCGGGGTCTTTTTGCAAAAGCCGCGCCGCAATATCGCAATAGACTTTGGGCAGTTCGGGCCGCAAACGCGCAAGGTCCGGCACAGGCTGCGTAACATGTGCATAAGCCATTGGCCGCGCACCAATCGCAGAAAACGGCGCTCGTCCGATGGCCATATGAAACAGGCACGCCCCAAGGCTGTAAAGATCGGCGCGCATATCGACCGCAACTTCCATACAGCCGGTCATTTCAGGAGCGGCGTATTGCGGATTGACCGTTAGATCGTCGCCCGATGTGCCTGCACCATGTTGCAGAATCGCGGCGCTTTCGAGGCTGATCAGGCGGCATTCGCTGGCATCTTCGGTCACAAGGCAGGCATCCGGGGTCAGGTCGCGATGCGCGATCCCCTTGAGGTGCAGCGCATCAAGCGCGCGGGTCAGGGCCACGCTGATATCGATGAGTTTATCGAGCCGCATACCCTGCGCAGGAATATGGGTTTCCAGCACGGTTCCTGGGAAGGCGTCGAGCACCATAGCCGCCGTGTCACCCGCGCTCAGCACGTCACGGCATACCAATGCCCCGGCACCCTCCAGAGTGCCGGAAAGACGCGCCGCAAACCGGTAGCTGGCTAATAAACGCACAGGGTTCTGATCGGCCTTGGGTAGGCGGATCAGGACCTCTTTGCTCTGCGGGCCGACCGCATGAAAATGAGGGCCCGTAGATGTGTCAAAGGCAAGTGACCCTAAACGATAGCCCGGAAGCTTAATCTGTTCCGTTTTTGGGTCCGCAAGTACCATGTGATCTTCCTCAGTATTGAATGCTCTGTGGGACCGTTTTTTCGTAAGGCACCAAGAATTCACCTGGCTTGTTCGGATTTTCAACCGGCTCTAGGGGCATGCATGTGGTGATGGCAAAACTGTCTCCGCCTTTGACCACTTGCGCTGGCAACAGGTGGCAGAACTCAGCGTTGACCTTTTTCAATCCGGCATGGAACTCAAAGCTGGCTTTAAGCAATACAGGATCAGTAAAGGCATATTGCGTTTCCGCAAGGTTTGGCTCGATCGCCCATGCCTGGAAAAACATGTATTGGCACAGTGCAGCGCGTTGCATGTCGTTTGGTGAAAAGATCTGCCCGCCTTGTGAATTGGCATTGTTAACCGGAGCTTCGTTGCGACCAGCCGGGGGCGCGCGCCGGATCCGCAGGCACTTTTCGACTGGAGATACCTGATTGGCAAAACTCCAGTGATCGCCACCATGCGAGATCGAATTGTTCCACGTATAGATCGCCAATGCCTTGGCCAACGTGTCCTCATGGCCTTCCTCTTCGCCAGCGATTTGGGCTGGGGTGGGGAAGCCATGCACATGGTTGCTGCAATATTTCGCCCAATGTTTGGCGTAGTCCAGATGGCCCTTATCCGCTTTGATCGCTACGGCAACTTGGCGGCTGAATTCAAGGAACACGTCGTAATAGGCGCCGAGCCATTTGCCATAGAAGCTGTTGAACTTGTTGCCATCTTGATAAAAGTGCGGTTCCATGTAGTTGTAACGCGGATAAGCACCGGGCAGATATTGCGGGCCGTTATCCTCGGCGGCAACACCGTTATATCCCGCCCCGAACAACAGCTTGAGATTGTAGGCATCCGCCGTCAACGGGTCGAACCGCGTGCCTTGGGCGTTGTTGTTCACAACCGACATCGAACTTTCCAGCACTGCATTGTCCAGCGGCAGGGAATAGGTGCTATGCGGCAGGAATAATTGGAACAGAGGATGCCCCATCGGTACAGATGTCTTGGTGATCGCGTTGATCGAATCCATCGGGAAATGGATCGCCGGATGTACCACAAACAGCACATGATAGGCCGCGCCCTGCATCGCATAGCAGTTTGCAATACCCCAGCTTCCATCGTCGCAATGCACAAATGTGTCGTTCACCGAAATGATCCGGCAGGACGCGCTGGCGTCGTCGCCATCATCTGAAAAGCGGATGAACACTTTGGTGCCCGCGCTGTAGGTGCCTTCGATCGGTTTGACCATGTCCATGGCCGTAAAGTCGTATTTGTACCACTTCCCAGACTTCAATTCTTCGAGGATTGCAGGATCATCGGCAAAGGCGGAATTCAGCGCGTCAACTTCGCTGCCGTCCAGTTCGGTTTTGAATCTGGTGTACAGCGTTTCGAGCATGATCTCGTCAAACCGGGCATGGTCGACACCAGTCCATCCGGCCATCGAGGCTGCGTATTGCGCGGCATAAGCCGGATAGCCCATGCGCGCTTTGAGATAGCGCAAGCCGATGGTCTGGTTGAACATCAACTCTTCCATCTGCGGAATGTGCAAAACTTCGTCCGCGCAAATCATTGGATGCGACGGCGATGGCTGCGGCCATGGCCCCTGACGTGAGTATAAAAACTGGTCGGGAAGGTCGGTCTCGATCATAATAGCCTCCAATATGTGAAAGAACCAAGTGCCTTAAGCTTACGTTAACTGTCGCCAAAATCAAAACACGTAAATGTAGAACGCGCGAAATTCACTCTGAGGAGGTTACCGCAAAACCACCGAACAATTTCAGAAACTTACCTCGATATCAGCTTCATTTCAGACAGAGGAATTCAATCCTAATTAGAACTCACTGATTGCTGACGCCTCAAAATAATTGACTGCGGCGTATAAACCGCACGAAAAGTTGGCAATTTCGACGGGCTACAGACCGTCTTGCTCACCTTCAAACACTTTGCGCATCTCTTCTCGCAAGTGGGTAAGATCCTCGTCGACAGATCGCTCCGGCACACAGTGAAACAGCGGCAGCACCTCGATCTGGACGGTGCCAGTACGAGGAAGTGTTTTGCCACGAGGCAGCAGCGTGTCCGATCCTTTGATTACAATCGGCCTAATCGCGCGCCCGGTTTCACGTGCCGCCAGCACCCCTCCGGGTTTAAATTCGCCCAATGTGTCGCTGCGCGTGCGCGTTCCTTCTGCAAACAGCACCACGGATCGGCGCTTGGGCATGTCGCGGACCGCTTCAATCAGCGTGTCCAAGGCATGTTTGCCCTTCTTGCGGTCGATTTCGACCAGCCCAGCACCAACAAATCCGCGCTTGAGCAACCCGGAATCGAACAACTCCTTTTTGGCTGCGAAGGTGAACCATTTCTCGTCGGGGATGGTGTCCATCAATGAAAACCCATCAAGGTTGCTGCGGTGATTGACCATGATGATGCTGTTTTCATCTTCACGGATCGCCGCGCACGCCGCAGGAGTCATTTCCGCTTTGATATCCAGCAACCACAACAACGCAGAACAGGCCCGTTTGACACGCCGCCAGAACCAGCCACGAAACCCCGAGCGTTTGTGGCATACGGGGGCGATGACGGCGATGAAGATGAACAAAAGCGGCCCCGCAACCACCAGCGCCAACAGCTTGGGTGCACGCAGCACTATAGACCGCCCACCGCTCGGGCGCGGTTGTGATTTCGAAGTATTGTCCATGATGTCCCATCTCAGTGGCGGCGTCCTGCACCGCTGCTGGGCATGGAGGATTACGCCGCGTCATATGTCAATCCAAAAGCCGCCAAAGCATGAGCTTGATGGCGGATCAGCGGCACTCTGTATGGCGGGCGGAATTGCGAGGCGGTGCCGCTACCGTGCGGTGTTGAAGGTAGTTAACGGCTGCCCGGCTATGGTATAGCCGTTGATTGGGCAGTGTCATGCCGCGCCGCTTCTACTCACACGCCAATTTCAAGATCACTCGAAGCGACGCTCTCTCCAAATGGCGCCAACCTTGTTCGGCATAGGCTCTGGTATCTCGCGACAAATAGAGAACCATTCGCATTTGCCTGACACCATCTGCATTCCCGTTAGGGTTGCATCTTACTCCATAAATGCCGCGCTTGTTCGAATAGGCACTGCGGGATTGCTGCGGTGAAACACTTTCGCAATATTTCACGTTGTTCTCTGGGCAGCCACCTGATCTAATTTGAGCGTGGTAGTTTCCTGCCCAACGCTCCGGTCAAAACGAAAGTATGAAATGCGAAATCTTGAAGCTTCTAAGCGCCGTCCTTTGAGTGGCAAAAATATCTCTCGTCTTTGTTGGCCCATGGCATTCTCACTCTTGTTGCTCGGATGCGGTGAGGGGTCATATGACGAGATCGAGCTGATGCCATCTCCTGTTATCTATTCCGAGACAAATTTCAGTCCCTTTCTGGCAGAAGAGGGCGAGGAACTGGCGGCTCAGTCAAAGCTATTTTTTGTGACAGACCGCAAGAAGGCAGGTCCAGAAGATAAGCAACCGTATTATACGAACCAGCGCGGGCAGTTATCACGCGCAGGTACGGTCGACGTCGCATTGTCCCCGACGGTGCGAAACTGGGAGCAATTTGTCGATGTAACTTTGCAAGGGCACCGCGACCGTGAATATCTGCTCAATATGGCTAGTGTAACAGATATGGGTGTACTGCCCTACAGCGTTGCTGATTTGTATCCATCCCCTCCGACTGATGCTGAAATGGAGGCTGCCGGCAAGACCTTTGCGAAAGCAATCAATGCCCAACTTGCCTTGTCGCAGAACAAAGACATCCAAATCTATATCCACGGATACAACGTTGATTTTGAGTATTCGACTCTTGTTGCCAGAGAAATTGAACATTTCCTTGGGTATCAAGGCGCTTTCATCACATACAATTGGGCGGCGACCCCCAGCAGCCTTGCCTATTTCAAGGATCAGGAAACGGCGACGGCCACACGGCGCAACCTCAGATCTCTGATTGAGTTCCTGTCTGACAACACAAACGCAAAGCGCATAAATTTGATCGGGTACAGCGCAGGATCACGATTGGCATTCGAAGTCACCTACCAGATTGCACTCCTGAATCGTTCTGGCTCGGGTCCACGTCTTGGTGATGTCATCTTGATCAGCAGCGATATGGATCGCAGCTATTTCGGACATGCTTTGGCTGACGGTATCCTCGATGCAGTTGATCAGCTTTCGGTTTACACTTCAGGCACGGATGCAGCTCTTGGCATGTCGAGTTTCGTATTTGGCCGCGACCGGCTTGGACAAAGCTGGAGCAAAGATGGCAGTGATGTCTGGCCAGCACTCGAAGAAAAATTGGCCAGTTTAGAGAAGCTTGAGATCATAGATGTAACGGATGCGGAAGAATCTTCGGTTGGAAATGGTCACTCATTTTTCAGAACGTCACCCTGGGCTAGCAGCGATATCTTCCTATCTCTGTTGACGTCTCTTACTGCAAAGGAGCGGGGCCTTTTGCGACAAGAAGGGAAGTCTGTTTGGACGTTCCCACCAGATTACCCTCAGCGACTTGCAGTTATTACGGCAAGATAATTACATGAAAAGGGGCCTTCGGAGTCAGGCGTGGCGTAAAGAACGGCTCTGTTATCTTACGTGAAACAAGTTCGCATTCGTTTGACAGCCCCGCCACGATGCACTCGCGCTTTGCAGTGCTGCGGCCCAACGTGTTGTTGTGCGGTGTTCCGAATACTTGCCCCGATGCAATGTAACCTTGCGGGTCGGGGCAATAAGTACCGCTTATTCCGCAACACCTTCTATCATACCAACACGCGTTGCGTGGCGACCGCCCTCGAACTCGGTGCTCAAGAACGCGTCCACGATATCAAGCGCTAACCCTTCGCCGACGACACGCACACCGATGGACAGCATGTTCGCATCGTTATGGGCGCGGATCATACGGGCGGAGAAGGCATCGCTACAAACACCGCAACGGATGCCTTCGACCTTATTAGCGGCCATCATAATTCCCTGACCCGTGCCGCACAGGACAATGCCCAATTGGCAATCGCCTGATGCAACATGCTGCGCTGCTGCTTTGCCGTGTGTCGGGTAATGCGTACTCTCGGAGGTGGTCGGACCGATATCAACAACCTCCCACCCAAGTGCCGCGATATGCTCGGCGATTGTTTGGCGCAGCGCGATGGCGGCGTGGTCACTGGAAAGGACGATGCGTTTGTTAGGTGTCATGGGATGTTCCTGCCGTTAGCGAAAGCACCGGATCAGAAACATCCGGTGCGCAATAGGGGTATTGGCCACCTGATAGCATAGCGTGGCGGAGGGTCCAGCGGTTGCGGACACACTAGGTGGGTGAAGGTTTGGCGGTGCGTACATCCTTGGCCGTGCTCTTTGCCACATCAAAGGCTTGCTTTCTACGGGTGATCTCTTCGGCCGACAGCTTGGCGGCGTTGGAGTAATCGTCCTTCCAATCGAGCGCGCCGCGCCATTTCAGTGGCGAGGCGTGCGTCGTGCGGGGCGCGGTGGCCTCCTCCAGCATGCCGAGCGCAAGTGTCACCGTTTGGGTTTGCGACGCAGGATCATTGGGACGTCCCGCGCCATTGCCAAGGGGGAAATCGCTGAACAGCAGGCGCGGCACACCGACATGCTCCACGATATCCTTGGCGCAGCCCATTATGACGGTCGCAATACCCGCATCTTCCAACATGCGCGCGGCGATGGAGACAGATTGATGGCAGACGGGGCAGTTCGGAACTAAAATCGCGGCATCGATCCTGTCCTTAAGGCATTTCGCCAGCAGTGCAGGTCCGTCGACTTGGGTGGTGGTTTTGATTGAGCGGTTGGTGGGCAGTCCGTAGAATTGCTCACCAATCTGTCCGATCTGGCCTGCCTCGGCTGCTTGTCTGAGGGCAGCCAAGGGGAAGTAACTGCCCAAATCCTCCGCAGTGGTATGGTCACGGTCAATCGCAACATGGGAGATGCGCAGGTCTGGTATCGTTGCTGTACTGGCGGCGTAGACTTCATAGAATTTTGCGCCTGCGTTATAGGGTGCGCCGGGTCCCTGATCTCCTTTCTCAGGCTGATAGGGTGCTGCCGTGGTGATCAATCCAACGCGACACTGCGCCAGAGGTCTGTCCAGCTTGGTAAACGGCACGTCCTCAAACTGCGCCCATTGGTACGGTGTGCCATATCCAAGGGCCACATAGTATTCGCGTGTCCGCTTGATGTATTGAAGGGGCTGATCGGGCTCGTGCATGGACAGTGTCCTCAGGGTTCGAAAAGATGTCTTTATTCGACGCCAGTTGTGCGAGAAGCTCAAGCTAAATCCATTGAAGAAGCGAGATCACACAATGCGCAACGATATGATCATCTTACTGAATGAAGTGATGAGCCTTGGGGTCGCGCCTTTGGGGGCGGAGATGCAATATCTGCGCACGGCTGGCGGTGACGATCTGCTGTGGCATGGCGATCCTGCGTTTTGGTCAGGGCGCGCGCCGGTGTTGTTTCCTATCGTCGGGCGCGCCGTGGATGATACCATTGCAGTAGAGGGTCACAGCGCGCCGATGCCCCAGCACGGGTTTGCGCGGCGCAGCATGTTTGAACTGGTAGAGGCGTCAGAGGGTATGTGCCGCCACAAGCTAAGGGATACAGCAGAGAGCCGCGCCGTCTATCCCTTCGCGTTTACGTTGGAGATCAGCCATAGGCTTGAGGGCCATACGCTTCGTGTGAGCGCTCAGGTGACGAATGACAGTAAGAGACCGATGCCCTTCGGGTTCGGGTTTCACCCTGCGTTCAACTGGCCGTTGCCGGGGGCTGATGGGGCCGCGCACCATGTCACCCTTGCGAACGGTGGTGCGCCTGAGCAAGTGGAGCTGGAGGATGGTCTATTGCGCCGTGCGCCTATGGACGGGCCATTTGTGGATGGTGATCTGAAGATTGCAGAACCGCTTTTTACAGATGGTGCGCTGGTCTTTCCCAATGCGGCCGGTGCGCTGCGCTACGGTCCCCGGAAGGGTCTCGCGCTAGAGTTCAACTTCACAAACCTGCCCGATCTGGCGCTTTGGCGGTCGAAGAATGCACCGTTTTTATGTGTAGAGCCATGGCACGGCACGGCCTCCTATGTTGGTGACGGTCCGCAGATTGCGCAACGCCCTAACAGCATCACATTGGCCGCAGGCAAAGCGGCTGAATTCGGCTATGCTGTTACAGTTGTTTCCTAGCGCGCCTAGATGCGTGGACCAAAGCCCCAGATCAGCTGTCGCAGGCCAACGGCAGCGCCTAGCATGATGCACACAAAGGTAACCGGAGCGCTGTAGGCTAGGACCGAGAAGGCCGATAACCCTTGGCCGACGCTGCACCCTACGGCAACCACTGCGCCTACGCCCATGATAAACGCCCCCAAAAGCTGTCGGCGCAATTCGCGTGGATCATCACAGGCTTCCCAGCGGAAATGCCCTTTGATCAGGCTGCCCAGCAACGCGCCCAGCACAACCCCAACGACGGATCCTGTGCCAAAACTGAGGGAGTTGCCTGAGGAGGTCATGGTGTAGATGATCGTCTCGCCCATCGGGGCAGAGAACGTGTGACTGATCACGCGGGGGGCGTCATAGCCGTTGTTAGCGACCCATTGGGTGCCAGCCCAGCCTGACACAATGGCAAGGCCCACAACCGTACCCCAAATCAGATGGCTAGAAGATTTCCAAATTTCACGATTGAGGGACGTAAGTAAAAGGATTGCTGAACCAAAAGCGATACCAACGGCGTTTACTCCTAACCCCGTCATGCCCGATAGTGCGTGTGCGATGGAGGGTGCAGTCGTCGTTGGTTCCGCCCCGCCGAACAGGCCGATGCGCAGCGCAGACAACGGACCGCCAAGGGTCATATAAGCTGCAATGCCCATGATGAGCACGATGAGAAAGGAGCGCAGATCACCGCCACCGACCCGTGCCAGCGCGCCGTAGCCACAGTTGCCGGCCAAGGCCATGCCATACCCGAACATCAGCCCGCCCACCACACTGGCAATCGGGTTCCACTCTTGCGAGAGATAGAGGGTCTGATCAAGATCGAGCAATCCTGTGGCAGACAAAAGAAATGTCCCGATGATTGCGACGCCAATCGCAATACCCCACATGCGCAGCCGCAGGGTGCTTTCACCGTAGTACACATCCTCGATCGCGCCGAGCGTGCAAAAACGCCCGATCCGTGCGGCGAGACCGAGAAACAGACCGCCGCCGAGGCCTGCAAGAGCGGTTAGCGCAGGTTCAGAGATGAGGTCCAGCATGGGGTTTTCAATTCAGACAAGGGAGCAGCGCGGCATTATTTTTCGCGACAAAAGAGGTCATAGACCACTTCCATGATTTTCTTGGAGCGGTCGTCTGTCAGGCTGTAATAGATCGTCTTGCCCTCGCGGCGCGGTGTGACCAGCCCCTCAAGTCGCAAGCGTGACAGTTGCTGGGACACGGCGGCCTGACGTGCGGACAAAAGCGTCTCAAGCTCGGTCACTGATTTTTCACCCGAGGCGAGGTGGCACAAGATCATCAATCGGCCTTCATGGCTGATCGCCTTGAGAAAATTGGATGCTTGGACAGCGCTGTCTGCCATCCTATCCATATCTTCGGAGCACATGTTAACGTCAAAAACTGGAAGGCCCATGGGTTCCCCAATACGTGGTTAAGGCGTGGCCTCAAAGGCCATGTTGTGCGGTGTCATAGTGATCGATGCTCATTTTAACAACAATTTGTTGAAGTGTATCATACTGCGCTATTCACGAACTTCAATATTTGCATCACTGAGCATCTTCTCCAGCAAACCCCAAAAGAAATCCTCACCCGGGTAGCCTTCGATGCGCGACACTTCTGCACCATCGACAACCAAAACGAACGTTGGCGTGAAAAACAGCCCGCGTTGGAATTTCAGATCATCAGGTCGGTCGGCGCGGATATCCATGCGGCGCAGCGGTGCCGCTTGGCCCTCTGGGGTCTTGGGGTAAATTTCCGAAACTTCTTTGTTCCAGCGTGCGCACCATGCACAGCCGTCTTCCTCAACCATGACCAGTTGCGGGCTGGCAAAGGCGGTGACGGCACTGGCTGTGACCAGCAGGGCACTAAAAAAGGAGGTGCGGAGTGACATGGTAAATTGACCTTTGATGATCACATAAAGTAATGTGAATATGTAATGTATGCAAGGGTGGACCGTTTCCATGATGGATATCACGATTCTGGGTGCGGCGCTTGCGGGGCTCTTGTCCTTCCTGTCGCCGTGTATTCTGCCCATTGTTCCTTTCTACCTGAGCTATCTCGCGGGTGTCGGAATGAACCAGATATCTGCGGACGCAACGATTGACAGCCGCACACGGACGCGCGCTGTACTGGCGGCGTGCTGTTTTGCGGCGGGGGTGATCACGATCTTTATGGGGCTGGGGGCGGCGGCCTCTGTCTTTGGTCAGGTGGTGCGGGAGTATTTTGATATCCTGCGCTGGATTGCAGCAGCAGTGATCATCGCGATGGGCCTGCATTTTCTCGGCGTTATCCGCATTGGCATCCTCTACCGCCAGATGCGCGTGGACGCGGGTGAGACCTCTAACGTGAGCTACGCAGGAGCGTATGTGATCGGGCTGGCGTTCGCCTTTGGCTGGACCCCATGCGTGGGGCCGGTACTGGCCGCGATCCTGTTTACGGCAGCGGGGACCGATACGGCGGCAACGGGGGCATGGCTTTTGTTTGTCTACGGCGTTGGCATGACCGCACCGTTTATTGTGGCAGCGCTGTTCATTGGGCCTTTCATGCGCTGGATGCACAAATTCCGCCGACACCTGGGCACCATCGAGAAGGTCATGGGCGTTATGCTCATCGTCTTTGGCCTGCTTATTGCAACAAATTCAGTGAACTACATCGCACAGTGGATGTTGGAGGTATTCCCCAACTTCGGCGCGATTGGATAACAGGGAGACGGACCATGAAAAAACTGATCACCGCCTGTGCGGTTCTGGTGTCTATGACGTTTGGCGCATATGCGGCCACCTTGGGCGATGATGGCCTGCACAAAGCGCCATGGATGCGCGACACGTTCAAAGATTTGCACGAGGATCTGGAAGAGGCCACGGCCGAGGGCAAGCGCCTGATGATTATCATTGAGCAGCGCGGCTGCATCTACTGCAAGAAGATGCACGAGGAGGTCTTTCCCGTTGAGGAGATCGCAAATTACATCGACGAGAACTTCTTTGTGGTGCAGATCAACATGTTCGGCGACGTCGAGGTGACCGATTTTGACGGCGAGACATTGCCGGAAAAAGATATGGTCAAGAAATGGGGTGCGCTGTTCACGCCATCGATCCTATTTTTCCCCACTGAAGTTGGCACCGATATCTCGGCAGGGCGCGCTGCGGCAACCACTATGCCCGGTGCGTTTGGACGGTACACCACATTCAACATGCTCAATTGGGTTGTGGAAGAGGGATATAACGGGGACGAGAGCTTCCAGAAATATCATGCCCGCAAGTTTGCGGAACAAAACGAATGATAAAAGCTAATCCTGTTTCGTGTTGCGTTAAATATTAAAATTCAATTAGTTGAATTTGATGTTGCGCGATCACGAAATTGTGCGCTACGGTATACAAAATGCAGTTTTGGGAGGACGCATGAAAATTTCTGTCATAACAGCCATCGCGGCAGGGTTTGTGGCCTCAGCCGCTTACGCCGAGGATATTAATCCAACCGCGGTGAGCTTTACCGAAGGCGCCGTTGAGCAGTCTTTGTCCGGTGTTTCGGGTGATGCGGCCAATGGTCGTGTGATTGTCGGCGACAAGGGGCAGGGCAACTGTGTTGCCTGTCATCAGGTCTCTGATCTGGCCGATGTGCCGTTTCAGGGTGAGATTGGCCCCATGCTCGATGGAGCTGGCGACCGCTGGTCCGAAGCAGAGCTTCGCGGGATCGTGGCAAACGCCAAGATCATGTTCGAAGACAGCATGATGCCCTCGTTCTACAAGACCGAAGGCTTTACCCGCCCGGGCAATGCCTACACCGGAAAAGCCGCAGACGAGACGTTCGGGCCGCTTTTGAGCGCCCAGCAGATCGAAGATGTTGTGGCGTATCTCGGCACACTCAAAGAATAGCCAAACCCTTATAGGTGAACCCCATGAGGGAACGAAGGAGATCACTATGGAACTGACAAGACGTAATGCCATTGCGATGGGGGCAGGTGCCCTTTTGATCGCAGGCCTGCCATTCCGCGTATCAGCAGCAGCCGAGGATGCGATTGCCGCGTTCACGGGTGGTGCCGAAGTGGGCGAGGGCGACATCAGCCTGATCGCGCCAGAGATTGCCGAAAACGGAAACACTGTGCCAATCGAGGTAGCCTCGGAAACGGCAGTGGAAATTATGGTGCTTGCAACAGGCAACCCGACACCCGGTGTGGCAACGTTCAAATTTGGTAAACTGGCGGCATCACGCGCAGCCTCCACACGTATCCGCCTCGCCGGTACGCAGGATGTTGTGGCAATTGCCAAGCTTGAGGACGGATCGTTCGTACAAGCGTCCAGTACTGTCAAAGTAACAATCGGCGGCTGCGGCGGCTAAAGCGACTAAGGAGAATTAATATGGCATCTGGTGTAAAACCCCGCGTCAAAGTACCAAAAACAGCGGCTGCTGGTGATAGCATTACCATCAAGACATTGATCAGCCACAAAATGGAATCCGGTCAGCGTAAAGACAAGGAAGGCAATGCCATTCCGCGCTCGATCATCAATCGCTTTACCTGCGAATTCAACGGCGAAAACGTAGTTGATGTGACCATGGAACCGGCGATTTCCACAAACCCGTACTTCGAGTTCGAAGCAATGGTCCCCGAGGCCGGTGAGTTCAAATTCACTTGGTACGACGACGATGGCTCAGTCTATGAAGAGACCAAAGCAATCGCAATCGGCTAAACGTAGAATTCTTGGGAGGGATACCATGCGGATATTGACAGGCGCCTTGCTGGCGGGACTGATTTCAACAACAGGCGCATTTGCCGAACCAGCTGATGATAAACTGGTCTTGAACGAAGAGACGGAGATAGTTGTGCGCACAGCAGCACCAGCACACGTCTCAGAAGCCCTTGACGAAGTGATGTCAGGTTGGCTGTTTCGCGGTCAGGAAACCCGCGCCATGCAAATGGACGATTTCGACAACCCTGGAATGATCTTTGTCGAACAAGGACAGGATACTTGGGCCGAAGCTGACGGGTCGGAGGGCAAGTCATGCTCCTCATGCCACAACGATATGGACAGCATGGCGGGCGTAAAAGCCACCTATCCCAAGTGGAATGCTGAAGCGGGTGAAGTGCGCACCTTGCAGATGCAGGTCAACGCCTGCCGCACGGAGCGTATGGGTGCAGAGGCATGGAAGTACGACAGTGGCACAGCGATCAACATGGAAGCCGCACTGGCGTCTGTCTCGCGCGGTTTGCCTGTGAATGTCGCCATTGACGGTCCTGCGCAATCCATGTGGGAAAAGGGTAAAGAGTTGTACTACACACGTACAGGTCAGCTCGAACTTTCCTGTGCGAACTGCCACGAAGACAGCTATGGCATGATGATCCGCGCAGATCACCTGAGCCAAGGCCAGATCAACGGCTTTCCTGTTTACCGCTTGAAGAACACCAAGCTGAACGGCTCACACTCGCGGTTCAAAGGCTGTATTCGTGATACACGCGCCGAGACCTATTCGCCCGGTAGCGAAGAGTTTGTCGCACTTGAGCTTTATGTCGCGTCACGCGGCAATGGCCTGAGCGTTGAAGGTCCTTCAATCCGCAACTAAGAAAATGAGTGCCCCGCCCGAGCAATCGGTGCGGGGCTTTCTTTTTTTATACTAATTCAATAATGCGCATATGTATGCCTATCTAGGAGTTCCGAGATGATTTCCCGCCGTGATTTTATGCAGACCAGTATGGCTGCTGCCGCGCTTTATGGTTCTTCCGGTTTCGGGAACTGGTCCCGTCTGGCGGCCCAGCAGCTGTTGACGCAGGACAAGCTGCTGGAGTTTGATACTTTCGGGAATGTCTCGCTCATCCACATCACGGACATCCACGCCCAGCTCAAGCCGATCTATTTCCGTGAGCCGTCGGTCAACATCGGCGTTGGTGGCAACAAGGGGGCCGTGCCGCATATTACGGGCGCTGACTTCCGCAAACTTTACGGCATCGATGATGGCAGCCCCTCTGCCTACGCTTTGACTCACGATGATTTCAGCGCGTTGGCCCAAAGCTATGGCCGAGTTGGTGGTCTGGACCGTGTCTCCACCGTGATCAATTCGATCCGCGCGGACCGTCCCGATGCGCTGCTCCTTGATGGGGGCGACACGTGGCACGGCAGCTACACGTGCCACCACACGCAAGGCCAGGATATGGTTAACGTCATGAACGCGCTCAAGCCGGACGCGATGACGTTCCACTGGGAATTCACCCTCGGGTCCGAGCGGGTGAACGAGATCGTTGAGGGCTTGCCCTTTGCTGCTCTTGGCCAAAATATCTTTGACGCGGAGTGGGACGAACCTGCAGAGTTGTTTCCACCCTTCAAGTTCTTTGAGCGAGGCGGTGTGAAGATCGCTGTGATCGGTCAGGCGTTCCCGTATATGCCGATCGCCAATCCGGGCTGGATGTTCCCCGAGTACTCTTTCGGTATCCGCGACGAGAACATGCAGGCCATGGTCGACGAAGTCCGCGCACAGGGGGCCGAACTTGTGGTGTGCCTGAGCCACAACGGCTTTGACGTGGACAAGCAGATGGCAGGCAAAGTGACTGGCATCGACGTGATCCTGTCAGGCCACACCCATGATGCGCTCCCCGAGCCTGTTATGGTGGGTAACACAATCATCGTCGCCTCCGGCTCCAACGGTAAATTTGTCAGCCGCGTTGATCTGGATGTGCGTGATGGCCGCATGATGGGTTTCCGCCATAAGCTGATCCCGATCTTTTCCGATGTGATCACGCCTGACGCAGAGGTGACCAAGGTTATTGATGCGCAGCGAGAACCCTATGCAGACAAGCTCGCCGAGGTCATCGGGCAGACTGCGGATGATCAGGTTCTCTACCGCCGTGGCAACTTCAACGGCACGTGGGACGATCTGATCTGCGATGCGCTGATTTCAGAGCGTGAGGCCGATATCGCACTCAGCCCCGGTGTGCGTTGGGGGCCGTCCATTCTGCCCGGTCAGGACATCACCCGCGAGGATATCTGGAACGTCACCTCCATGAGCTATGGTGAGGCCTACCGCACTGAAATGACGGGTGAATTCCTGCATGTGGTGTTGGAAGATGTAGCCGATAACCTCTTCAACCCCGATCCCTATTACCAACAGGGCGGCGATATGGTGCGTGTCGGGGGCCTCGGCTACCGCATCGACGTGACCAAGCCGCAAGGCGACCGGATTACCGAAATGACTTTGCTCAAGACGGGCGAAGCGATTGATCCCTCCAAAGGCTATCAAATTGCGGGCTGGGCCTCGGTCAATGAGGGTACCGAAGGCCCTGCAATCTGGGATGTCGTTGAGGCGCATATCGCCAAACAGGGGACGATCTCCCTTGATCCGAACAATAGTGTGAAAGTGGTTGGCATCTAAGCGAACCCAAGCGACAGGAGACACACGACATGTCAGACAAAGACACATCAAATGGCACATCGCGGCGCGCGTTTCTGCGCGGTGCGGCAGCGGCAGGCGCGGGCGCGCTGAGTGCAACAGCCGCGCGGGCGCAGACGCCTGATCCATTGATCACCGAAGTACAAGAATGGGCGCAATCCTTTGGCGACGGGGTGGACGAGACGCCATACGGCTTGCCAATCAGCTATGAGGACGATGTGGTGCGCCGCAATGTTGAATGGCTGACGGCCGATACGGTTAGTTCGATCAACTTTACGCCGATCCACGCATTGGATGGGACGATCACCCCACAGGGGTGCGCGTTCGAGCGTCACCACTCTGGTGCAATTGACTTGAAGAAGAGCGATTATAGGTTGATGATCAATGGCTTGGTGGACACTCCTCTTGTGTTTTCCTACGCTGATCTTGAACGGTTCCCGCGCGAGAACCACGTCTATTTCTGCGAATGTGCGGCCAATACCGGCATGGAATGGGCGGGCGCACAGCTTAATGGTGCGCAGTTTACCCACGGTATGATTCACAACATGGAATACACGGGTGTGCGGCTGCGCACACTGCTTGAAGAGGCAGGTCTTGATACGGCAGGTGATCTTAAGGATAAATGGGTCTTTGTGGAGGGTGCGGATGCGTCGTCCAACGGTCGCTCCATCCCGATGGAAAAGGCGCTGGATGATTGTCTGATCGCGTTCAAGGCCAACGGCGAAGCACTTCGCAAGGAGCATGGCTATCCTGTGCGCCTCGTGGTGCCGGGCTGGGAAGGCAACATGTGGGTCAAGTGGATCCGCCGGATCGAAGTCATGGACGGCCCCGTGGAAAGCCGTGAGGAGACGTCGAAGTATACCGACGTCCTGGAGAACGGCATTGCGCGTAAATGGACTTGGACGATGGATGCGAAATCCGTGGTCACCAGCCCAAGCCCCCAGTCACCCATCACGCACGGCACGGGCCCACTGGTGATCAGTGGTCTGGCGTGGTCCGGCAACGGTGCGATCACCCGCGTGGATGTGTCCAAGGATGGCGGCATGACATGGGAGACTGCGCGTCTGGCCAAGGAAGGCGAGAGCAAAGCACTCACAAGGTTCTATCTGGATACGGAGTGGGACGGCTCGGAAATGATGCTGCAAAGCCGCGCCATGGACGAGACGGGCTATGTCCAGCCTACCAAAACGCAACTGCGCGAGGTGCGCGGGCTGAACTCAATCTATCATAACAACTGCATCCAGACATGGTTGGTGCGCAGCAACGGTGAGGCTGAAAATGTCGAAGTTTCTTAAATCCACCGCTATTCTGGCGGCTCTGTCCCTGTCCACAACGCCCGTATTGGCCGATAAGATGGGCCTTGGCCGTGCCGCATTGCCCGAAGAGGTCGCAGCATGGAACGGTGAGGTCAGTGCCGATGGCACCGGGCTGCCTGCAGGTTCCGGTGACGCGATCGATGGCGAGGAAATTTTTGCCACCAAATGCGCCGCGTGCCACGGTGATTTCGCGGAAGGTATTGATAACTGGCCCAAATTGGCTGGCGGTGCAGACACACTTGATCATGAAGATCCGCTCAAGACGGTTGGATCATACTGGCCCTATCTGTCCACGGCGTTCGACTACATCAAGCGCTCTATGCCCTACGGTGATGCAGGCACGCTGACCGATGATGAGACATATGCCATCGTAGCCTACATTCTCTATTCAAACGATCTGATCGAAGACGATTTCGTTCTGTCCAAAGAGACGTTCTTTGACGTGGAGATGCCTAACGCGGAGGGCTTCATCCTCGATAACCGCGCCGAGACGGAATACGCGATCTGGAGCGGTGAACCGTGCATGGAGAACTGCAAGCCCGAGCCTGTGAAGGTGACGATGCGTGCGATGGTTCTGGACGTAACACCACAAGAAGAAGGCGCTGAGGATGCTGCGGCTGTGCCAGCAGAGGACGCTGTTGTGGCCGAAGCGGAACCGGTCGCGGAGGAAGCACCTGCCGAGGCGGAAGTGGTCGCCGCTGCCTTTGACGCTGATTTGGCCGCTGACGGCGAAAAGGTATTTCGCAAGTGCAAGTCCTGTCACCAAGTGGGTGAGGGCGCCAAGAACCGTGTAGGGCCGACCCTCAACGGTGTTGTTGGTGCAGATGCGGGCATTGTTGACGGGTTCAAATATTCCAAAGCGTTGATGGCAATGGCCGAGGGCGGGCTTGTCTGGTCCGAGGCAGAGCTTGCCGCGTTTCTGGAAAAGCCCAAAGCCTATATGAAGGGGACAAAGATGTCCTTTGCCGGGCTGAAGAAGGAAGATGACCAACTTGCGGTGATCGAATACTTAAAGTCCTTCGAGGATTAAGTGCATGCGGTGCATTTCGCTCATACCATTAACCCTTGCCGCGGCTGTCGCGGCTGGGGGGGCTGTTGCCAGCGGATTGGGTGATGCTGAAAAGGGCGCAGAGATCTTTCGCAAATGTGCCACCTGCCATGACATTGGCGAAGGAGCGACCAACCGCATTGGACCTCAGCTGAACGGCCTGTTCGGACGCACAGCTGGAACGATGCCAGATATGGTATACTCCAAGAACATGATCCGTATGGGTGACGATGGCCTGATCTGGACTGCGATTACCCTTGACGCCTATATCGAAAACCCGCGCGCGCTCGTCTCCAAAACGCGGATGAGTTTTCGGGGCATTGACGACCCTCAAGAGCGCTCTGACCTGATGGCATACTTGCGCCGTTTTTCGGATGATCCGGGAAACATTCCCGAAGCGGAACCGACCGCGACAGGAACTGATCACGATATTGATCCTGCAATCCTCGCGTTGCAAGGGGATGCAGAGTACGGTGAATACTTAGCCAGTGAGTGCCAGACTTGCCATCAGGCAAGCGGCGTGAATGACGGAATTCCGGGCATCAGCAACTGGCCCACCGATGATTTCGTAGTCGCCATGCATGCTTACAAACGCAAATTAAGGCCGCATCCTGTCATGCAAATGATGGCGGGGCGCTTGTCGGATGAAGAAATCGCGGCGTTGGCTGCGTATTTTAAGGACCTCGATTGACGGGGCCGTACTCTGGGAGGAGAATACTATGACACTGAATAGACGGATTTTTCTGGGCACAGGGGCCGCTGCTGCTGCAACCCTTGCGGCACCGACGGCCTTTGCCGCAGGGCACGGTAAACCTCATGTGGTTGTTGTGGGCGGGGGTGCCGGAGGTGCTACGGCTGCACGCTATATCGCCAAGGACAGCAAGGGTGAGATCGCCGTTACGCTGATTGAGCCCACGCGCGAGTACTACACCTGCTTTTTCTCGAACCTTTATCTCGGCGGGTTCAAGGAGATGGACGAGCTTGGTCATTCCTATGGTGGTCTGGCCGCAGGTGGTGTGAACGTCGTGCATGACTGGGCTACGGGCGTTGACCGTGATGCCAAGACTGTGGCGCTCGCCGGTGGTGGTTCGGTTCCTTACGATAAATTGATTTTGTCACCCGGTATTGATTTTGTGGACGGCGCTGTGGAGGGCTGGGACCTGTCCACGCAGAACGCGATGCCCCATGCATACAAGGGCGGCTCGCAAACCGAGTTACTCAAGGCGCAACTGATGGCAATGCCTCAGGGCGGGACGTTTGCGATGGTAGCCCCGCCAAATCCGTTCCGCTGCCCTCCGGGCCCCTATGAGCGGGTTTCGATGGTCGCGCACTACCTCAAGGCGAACAATCCCACGGCCAAGATCATTGTTGCCGATCCTAAGGCGAAGTTCTCCAAGCAGAGCCTTTTCCAAGAGGGTTGGGCCAACCACTATGAGGGCATGATCGACTGGATCGGCGATGACTTCGGTGGGGGCAATGTATCGGTTGATGCAGACGCGATGACTGTCTCCATTGATGGTGAGGTGACCAAAGTTGATGTATGCAACGTCATTCCCGCCATGAAAGCAGGCCACATTGCAGAGGTTGCTGGCGTTACCGATGGCAATTGGGCACCCGTGAACGCGGCAGATATGTCGAGCAAAGCGGATGCGGATATCTATGTGCTGGGCGACGCGGCGCAACAGGGCGATATGCCCAAATCCGGCTTTTCCGCCAATTCCCAGGCCAAAGTGTGCGCCAATGCAGTGCGCGGTGCGCTGACAGACTCACGCGTGTTTCCTGCCAAGTTCTCCAACACCTGCTGGTCGCTCATCGACACAAACGATGGTGTCAAAGTGGGTGCTACCTATGAAGCAACAGATGAGAAGATCGCGAAAGTGGACGGCTTTATCTCGTCCACGGGCGAGACGGCGGAGCTTCGCAAGGCCACCTTTGAGGAATCCGAAGGCTGGTACGCGGGAATCACTTCGGACATGTTCGGCGCGTAAAATAACGAGAGAGCTTTGATCTGGATCAAGGCTCTCTAATGCCTAAATGGGCAAGATGTTCAAGAATAGGGGATATATCATGAGATCATTGATTTTAGCAGGCATCGCTTGTGTGGCATTTATTGGAGCAGCACAGGCTGAGAACTCCTCGACGGTTTACGATTTTGATGGCAGCTTTGATGACGCCACCTTCAGCGTGGAAAGCGCTATCGTCGGAAAAGGGCTCGTTATCGACTATGTGAGCCACACTGGTGAAATGCTGAACCGCACGGGCGCCGATGTTGGCAGTACGAAACCGTTGTTTGATGCTGCTGACATCTTTGTTTTCTGCTCTGCGGTTCTGTCACGCAAAATGATGGAGATTAACCCGATGAACATCGCCCATTGTCCCTATGGCATTTTCGTTGCCGAACGGCAGGGGCGTGTGATGGTCGGTTACCGGAACTATCCCGACGGGCCAATGCAAGAGGTCCAAGCACTACTGGACGAGATCGCACGTGAGGCGGTGGAGGACTGATGAACTATCAAGACTATTTTAAGACCGCGCTTGATGATCTGCGCGAGCAGGGCAACTACCGCGTATTTGCAGAGCTTGAGCGCCATTGTGGTGCCTTTCCACGCGCCACGTCGCGTGGGGAGAAGAACGGCGATGTGACCATTTGGTGTTCGAATGATTACCTCGGCATGGGGCAACATCCGACCGTTCTGAACGCCATGCACGAAGCGCTCGACCGCTGCGGTGCAGGGGCAGGTGGTACGCGCAATATCTCGGGCACTACCCATGACCATGTGCTGTTGGAAGCAGAGCTTGCCGACTTGCATGGCAAAGAAGCAGCCCTGCTGTTCACGTCCGGTTATGTATCCAATTGGGCCGCTCTTGGTACGCTGGCGGGGCGCATCCCTGACTGTATCGTGTTGTCGGACGCGCTGAACCATGCCTCGATGATTGAAGGTATCCGCCATTCACGCGCGGAGCGGATGATATGGGCGCATAATGATCTCGAAGACCTCGAGGCCAAACTGGCAGCACTCCCGCTGGACCGTCCCAAGCTCATCGCGTTTGAGAGTGTCTATTCCATGGACGGTGACATCGCACCTATCAAGGAAATCTGTGATCTGGCCGATAAATATAATGCCATGACCTATCTGGATGAAGTGCATGCCGTCGGCCTTTACGGTCCGCGCGGTGGCGGCATCGCAGAGCGTGAGGGTCTGATGGACCGCCTCACAGTAATTGAGGGCACATTGGGTAAAGCGTTTGGCGTGATGGGCGGCTATATCACCGCCTCCGCCGAGCTGTGCGATTTCGTGCGCAGTTTCGCGAGCGGGTTTATCTTTACCACTGCTATTCCGCCCGCCGTTGCCGCAGGGGCTGCCGCTTCGATCCGACACCTCAAGACCAGCTGTGTCGAGCGTGAGCAGCAGCAGCAAAAAGTAGCAGATGTGCGCAGCCGTCTGGATGGCATTGGAATCCCCCATGTGGATAACCCGAGCCATATCATCCCCGTCATGGTAGGTGATCCGCACAAGTGTAAATTCATCTCCGATACGCTGCTCAAAGAGCACGGCATTTATATTCAGCCCATCAACTATCCCACCGTTCCCAAAGGGACCGAGCGGTTGCGCATCACGCCATCACCGGTGCACAGCGCGGCAGATATTGACGCGTTGATTGATGCGTTGGAAGACCTGTGGGCGCAGTGCCAGTTGGCGCGGATGCCGATGGCCGCGCAATAAGCGCAGCCGAACGCAGCCATGCGATAGTGAGGATGCGGCAATGATTGAAGGACTGTTGGACCGGTTTGGCGATGGTGCGGTGCTCGCCGCGGCTGGTGGTGCGACAGGCTTGCTTTTTGGTGCCATGGCGCAGCACTCGCGGTTTTGCCTGCGCGCGGCCACTGTTGAAGTGGCAGAGGGGCGGTTTGGTGCGCGTCTGTCGATTTGGCTCATTGCTTTTTGCGCCGCAGTGCTTGCCGTGCAAGGGCCTATCGCCGCTGGTGTTCTTGATGTCTCAGGCTCAAGGCAACTCGCCGCGACGGGCAGCATGTCCGGCGCGATCATCGGCGGGTTGATGTTTGGCTGTGGCATGATCTTGGCGCGTGGCTGTGCGAGCCGCCTTTTGGTTCTCTCTGCCACCGGCAATCTGCGCGCGTTGATCACTGGTCTTGTACTGACTTTGGTGGCCCAAGCCTCCTTACGCGGGGCTTTGTCTCCACTACGCGAAAACCTTGGGGGACTCTGGCTCGTCGAAGGGGGGCAGGAGCGTAACATCCTGTGGCATCTTGGCCTGACCTCTCTCACTGTTGCCGTTTTGGCGGCTTTTGGTCTGGCAATTGCCTTCTGGCTGGCCAAGCACGGAAAGGTTCAGGTCACCCGTGCGCTTGCTGCGGCAGGTGTTGGTGCGGCGGTCGGCCTTGGATGGCTGCTGACCTATACGATTGCGATTACGTCGTTTGAGGTCGTTCCCGTCTCCTCCGTGACCTTTACCGGACCTTCGGCAGATACGTTAATGGGGTTGATCAACACGTCCGACCTGCCGCTCGGCTTTGGCATGGGGCTGGTGCCGGGTGTGTTTATCGGTGCCTGCGGCATGGCGCTGCTCACCCGCGAGGCGACGATTGAACGATTTGGCGTCGATACCCCGATGGAGCGGTATTTGCTGGGCGCGGTGCTTATGGGCTTTGGCAGCATGTTGGCCGGTGGTTGTGCTGTGGGGGCCGGCATGTCAGGCGGATCAATCTTTGCGCTCACCGCATGGGTGGCGCTGTTCTCCATGTGGATCGGCGCGATGATCACGCACCTCGGGCTGTCGCAGATCACTTTGCGCAGATCCACGACAGCCTAAGAGTTACTCAAATTCCATCTGCTCGTACACGCGCCCTGCGTTCTTGGTTGCCAGCTCTTCAAAGGTGTCGAGATGCGCATAGGGCGTCTGATCCACGTAATAAGCCTCTGCAAGCCCGTCACCGTTTTCGATCAATTCCCCCACTTTGCCACGCAGATAAACCAGATAATCGTGGGTATAGCGGCGGACCTGATCCATATTGGTGGGGTGGCCGTGGCCGGGTATCACATAAGTCGCGCCCAAAGGTTCAAACGCGGTTTCCCACGTCTCGATCCAGTCGGCGGTCATGGTGTCCTCAAAGATGGGCAACATCCGCTCGTGAAATGCCATATCGCCCGAGATGACCATGCTTTGCTCTGGCAGCCAGACGACAATGTCACCGGGACTGTGGGAGGGGCCAAGGTAGCGTGCTTCGACCTTCATCTCGCCCATCTCAACGATATATTCATCCTCGAAGGTGATCGTGGGGGCGGCAAGCGTGGTTTTGTCCGCACGCTCTTTGACCCGCGCGATGGCAGCGCGCAGGGACATATCACCTGTCTCCTCAAAGGCTGCGGCAGCGTCCACATGGGCCACGATATCCACACCAAGGTGGGCCCAATAGGAATTGCCCAGCATGGCATGGCCCTGACCGTTCTCGTTAAACACCAGTTTCACGGGCTGATCGGTGACGCTCTTGATCTCGGAGTGCAGCGCTTCGGCCAACTGGTACGACGCGCCGCCATTGATCACCACCACACCGTCACCCGTAACAATAAAGCTCAAGTTGTTGTTATGGCCTGCATTCTCATAGGTTGGCGGTGCAGTGGCGCCAATGGCCGAAAAGACATGCGGGATGACTTCGACTGGTTTCGAATAGAGGACCGATGCAGGATATTGGTCCGCAATATCTTCGCTGGCAAGCGCAGGTGCGGCGATCAGGGCGAAGGCGAGGGATGTATAT
>RCNE010000033.1_pt1 | contig 53229 bp, 41 predicted proteins | sample 2041361 | NCBI WGS metagenome assembly RCNE01 (sample SAMN09708229, study PRJNA481090) | Marine sediment metagenome, whole genome shotgun sequencing project. | reverse complement strand
ACTGAACCGAGGGCGAGGATGGCGCCGGTGCGGGGATCGAGAATGACCGCCGACGCGGCGTCGGCCCGCAACTCCTTGATGGCCCTTTGCAGTTCGGTCTCGCACACGGCCTGGAGCCGCGCGTGCAGCGACAGCTCGAAATCACGACCATCGCGGCCGCGCTCGAGCCGCTCGAGCCTGACCTTGCGCTGGATCGCGTCATTGATCGCCAGATAGGTCTGCGGTTCGCCGGCGAGTTCGTCGTCGAAGTGGTGCTCGAGACCCGCCCGGCCCACCATCCGGAGCTCCTCCCGGCCGACGAAACCGACCACCGGAGCCGCAACCTCTCCCAGCGGGTAGACGCGTGCGAAATCGGGAACCAGAACCACCGCGGTGGGCGCGAGTTCTCGGACCGCTTCGCCGGTTTCGACGGATGCCTGCTTTGCAAGCCACACCCTCCGCGGACCACCGGTCAGCCGCTCGCTGAGATCATCTCCATCGATCCCGATGAGCGGCGCCGCCGCCCGGGCGAAGAGTTCGGAGTCATTCAACAGGCGGGTGTTGGCCTGGATGGCCACCCGCTCCAATGAGATGGCGAGGATATAGCCGTCAGCCGTTCGAATGGTGCCGCGCGGACCGGGGACCTCGATGACCTGTTGATGCTGGCGCTTGGCGCGCTCCTGCCACTCCTGGCCATCGACCACGGTGATCTGGACCGCCCGCACGACCACCGTCATTCCACCGACGACGAGCATGAGCACGACCACCCATAGCCGCCGCCCGCTCACGACACCCCCCCGTCGGCAGGCGCCGGTGTCTGACCGGACTGCTCAGAAGGCACGAGGCCGAGTTCGGCGGCCCGCGCCGCCAGGACCCGAGGACTTCTCTGATACTCGAGATCCAGCCGGAGGACCCGTTCACGCGACTCGAGCTGATCCACCTCCGCCCGAAGCCGGATGAGGTCGTAGTGGATTGAAGTATTTTTGAGCCGCGGCCAACCCACGAGACCAAGGGCCCCCACCACGAGCACCGCAAGCAGCACGAAGGTACTCAGTACGTGCGGCCAGCGACGATCACGCTGGGGAACCAGAAAACGGTTGGACGGACCGACAACAGGGAGCTCCACCTTCAGCCCCCCTTGCTCCGTTCGATGACCCGCATCCGGGCCGACCGGGATCTCGGATTGTCTCGGGTTTCATCGTCGGTGGGTCGGATGGGGCTCCGGGTCAGTACCTGGAGAAGCTCTTCGGGCTCGCAGCGGCACTCGGGGAAGTCCGGTGGACAGGTGCACTTCCCCTGCAGCCTCACAAAGGTGTGCTTGACGATCCGATCCTCCAGCGAGTGAAACGAAATCACCGCCATCCGCCCGCCCGGCCGCAACGACCGGACGGCGGGCTCAATGAATCGTTCGAGCTGACCGAGTTCATCGTTGACCGCGATTCGCAGCGCCTGGAATACGCGGGTCGCGGGATGGATTCTCTGGCCCTTTTTTCGGGGTATGACCCTTTCGATCAAACGGCTGAGTTCATTGGTCGACCCCAACGGTCGCTGGCGCACGATGGCGCGGGCAACCGCCCGCGACCGTCGTTCTTCGCCATAACGCCAGAAGAGGCTCACCAGATCCTCCTCTTCGGCCGTGTTGACCAGCTCGGCCGCGGTGGCGCCTTCGGACCCCATTCGCATGTCGAGGGGGCCGTCAGTCGAAAACGAGAATCCACGCTGGGGTGTGTCGAGCTGGAGGGACGAGCATCCGAGATCCGCGAGAATCGCCACGGGACTTGGAAGATCCCGCTCGGAGAGAATCTCCGGCAACGTATCGAAACGACCGTTGACGATGGTGACCCGACGGCCGTACGGCTCCAGCCGTCGCCTCGCCTCGGCGACGGCCTCCGGATCACGGTCGACACCTAGGAGCTGGAAACTCGGAGCGGCCTCGAGTAGGGCCATGGCGTGACCACCGAGACCGAGCGTCGCATCGACGAGAAGACCCGGCGCCGCGGGCGCCAGCCACTCCACCACCGGGCCGGCGAGAACCGGAATATGGACGGAGAGCACCTGGGTCCTCCATCACAGCTCCAGATCGGCGAGCTCGTTCTGCTCGTCATCGCTGAGCAGTTCATCAGTCAGGAAGGACACGGCCCGCGAACGGTTGGTCACGGCAAGGTGGTTGATTCGACCCGAAACCACAACTTCACCCTCGACCTCGACCATTTCTCTGAGCAGGGCCGGCACGAGCATTCGGCCGTGGTCGTCCATCTCCTGGAGTTGGCCGTAGTTGACCCGCTCGATGAGCTTTCGGACCGCCGGCTTCATGGTCGGCTTGGAGAGCAGGCGCTCTTCAACCCCCTGCCACACCGGCAGCGGATAGATCCTCAGTTCGTGGGGGAAGAAAGAGCAGATGTAGACTTCACGTCCGAAGGAGATCTCGAGCTGCTCGCGCAGCCTCGCCGGCAGCTTGACCCGACCTTTGGCGTCGATGGTCGCCGGGAATCCCCCACGAAAACGTTCCACTCTTGCTCCTTTCGACGTATCGAGCGGCTCGCTGACACGTCGCGAGCCACTTCTCACCATTTCTGACCACTTCAGACCACCCAATGATGAAGGGCTTACCGAGCGCTGTCAAGGGCTTGGGCAGGAAGAATTTAGGGGTTTGTACGACCACCGGCGGCGAACCATCGACCGGACCACGAGAACCACAATATCTTGTGCAGTTTCGAGTCAGCAACCACTATATCTTGGGGATATCGGGAGTAACCGAGTCCCCGGCCGAAACCGGGATCCGCGGGTCGTTTTCCCGATCGAGGCAGCGATGAGAATTTTGTGCTGCTGAGCCCCGCGTCGGGCTTGTACAATGGCGCGGTGACTGAAAACACCATTCGCCGTGTCGGAGTCGTGCTCAAGACCTCGAGCAACGAGGCCGCCGAACTCGGCCGTCAGCTTCTCGTCGAGCTCGAGAACCTCGGGATCGAACCCGTTCTCGACGGGTCATCGGCAGAGGTGCTTGGAACCGGAGTCGGCTGCCGGCGTTCCGAACTCACCTCCAGCTCCGATCTGGTGGTGGTTCTCGGGGGCGACGGTACCCTGCTGTCAGTGACGCATGGACCGATCAACGGCACCCCGATTCTCGGAATCAATATGGGCACCTTGGGTTTCCTGACCGAGCATCCGGCCGAGCAGCTCTTTCCCATGCTCTCCGCCGCCATCGAAGGCCGGGTGACCCTCGAGCGCCGAGAGCGGCTCGAGGTCACGGTCCACACCCCGGGCGAGCCGGCGGCGACGCACCCAGTCCTCAATGACATGGTGATCAACAAGTCGGCCGTCGCAAGGATGCTCGTTCTGTCCATGCACGTCGATGACCAGTTCGTCAGCCGTTTCAAGGCGGATGGTCTCATCGTGGCGACACCAACCGGATCCACCGCCTACAGTCTCTCGGCCGGCGGGCCGATTCTCTATCCAACCCTCGAGGTACTCCTTGTCACCCCGATCTGTCCCCACACCCTGACCAACAGGCCCATCGCCCTGTCCCTCGACTCGGTGATCGACATCCGGTTGGAAAGCCTCTCGGAGGAGGTGTTTCTTACCCTCGACGGCCAGCGGGGCTTTCCCCTGACCACTCGGGATCTGGTCCGAATTCGGCGATGTTCAGATCCGGTATACCTGATCATCGAGCCGAGTCGGTCCTACTTCCAGGTGCTCCATCGGAAGTTGAAATGGGGCGAACGCGGAGGCTGAGATACCGTCATCTCAGACGCACGGTCATTGCCGTACTGGCAACGGTCGCTGCGTTCCTGTTGGTCGTCCTCATCGCGAGGATGCTGCTCACGGCCGGGCCTACCCGTCGACTCGCGCGCGAGTGGATCCAGGCGGTCGCCGAGCAGCGTGATCTGATATTGGAGATCGACGATCTGTCCTGGGGGTTCATTCCCCTGAGACTCCACCTCGAGGGTGTTCGACTCGAAGGCCCCGGCATCCGTGCCGAGATCGACACCGCCGAGGTCGACCTCGCGAGGATCTGGTTCACCCGCCAGACCATCGAACTCGGCACTGTCGCCGCCGCAGGCGTCAAGGTCACGCTCGACGGCACTCCTTCCACCGGTGAGGGAAGAGAATCCAAGCTCAAGATTCGGGTCCGCCAACTCGACCTCACCCGCATCGAGTTCGTCGGCACCGATATGCCGGGAAAGATCGACCTGTCCCTCGCCGGGATGGATGTCGGATGGAGTTCCGAGGACGGCCCGCCGACCGGTTTCGTGCGAATTGACAACGCCGATTTCCGGATTCCCGGGTTCGAGCCGTTCAGCCTCGAGGTCGCGGCCCGGCTGGTGATCGAGGACGGGCTCCACCTCCCGTCGTGGACCGTCACCGGCGATGGCATCGCCCTGCGCGGGCACGGAACCATCGGCGGAGAGTCCGTGACATCCGTTGCCGCCAGCGGCACCATCGATCTCGCGATTCTGGACCGGGTCGTCAAAGCCGGCGGGATCCTGTCCGGCACCATCGCCATCGACTCGTTGATCCAACCGGGAACGGACGAGCCTGTTCAGGTCGAGGTCAGGTCAGGCCACCTCGAGGCCGCCGGCTTCCCCCTCGACAACGTGTCCGGTCGCCTGAGCTTCGCCGACGGCGTCCTCCGCGGCGATCTCAACCGCGCGACCTTCTTCGGCGGGCGGCTCAACGGCGTGTACTCGCTCGCGGATTTCGGCGGCAGCTTTTCCCACAATGTTCGAGTCGACGGCCGCGGTGTCGAGGTCGCGGAGATCCTCCGCGGTCTCGGTATCGCGTCTGCCGGAATCGCCTCGGCGCTCGATGCTGATGTGGAGATCGAGTGGAACGGCCGCGCATTTCCCCTCGGACATGGCCGCGCCGAAACCGTCTTCCACCCCACCGAAGGCGTGCTGCCGGCATCCGGACCGCTGCTTGTCGAACTCAAGGGAGATCGCGCGCTCAGCTTCAGCTCCGATGAACTCCGGATCGGCAACTCGGTCATGAGCTGGCAGGGGCCTCTCGCCATCGGCACGTGGCGGCCCTCGTGGTCCGTGACTGCGATGCCTGCGGTCCTGGAAGAAATCGTGCCGATGGTCAACTCATGGATCGGCAGTCAGGCGTTGCCGCCGGTTGAAGGCAGCGGTCGCCTCCAGGTCAGCCTGAGCGGACCGTGGCAGGAACTCCTGGTGAGTGCCCGCCTCGATGCACGACCCCTGCGCTGGGGCCCGATCGCGCTCGACCACGTCGTCACCAACGCCCTCATCGGCGGCAAACGGCTGACCCTCGAGCCCTCGCGTTTCAGCCTGGGCGACGGTTCCGGCGAATTCGAGGGAACGTTGACCTGGGATCCGAACGCCGGTCAGGAACAACTCGGCCTCGATCTCCGGGGCCACCGCCTACCCATCGCCACTATCGCCGGGTGGGTTGGTCTCGAGGGGATGGCGGACGGCGCTTTCTCGTTCACCGGCGGTCTCCGCGGCGCCCTCGGCCTCCCCCGGGGTTCGTGGGCCGCGGGTCTGGCGGGTGTGGTTGCCGCCGGCCTCGAGCTCGGCGACGCCACGGCGACCATCAACCTTGCCGATGGCCGTTTCGAGGCGCGCGGACTCGACTTCGACGACGGTCTGCAGGGGCGCGTATGGTGGCAGGTCGCTGACGGCGAGGTCGGCACCGACCTCAATTGGAACGGCATGCCGCTGGCCTTTCTCGGCGACACCATCACCCGCACCATCGGCGACACCACCGATGCTCGACTCGTCGGCCGGCTCACACCGGACGGCCACCCCACCGGGAGCCTCGTTGCCAAGACCGAGGCGGGGAACATCACCGTCACCGCGGAGCCCGACCGCTGGGTCGTCCGCGGTGAGCTCGCCGATGCGGTTGACGGCTCGGTCGAGCTTCTTCGTCAGGCAGAGGGACAGCTCGCCGGAGGCGGTGAGCTCCGGCTCACATCGGCCCAGGGTCTCCTGGCCAGAGTGCTCCCGGACTCGGGGATCCCACTGGACGGGACCGCCGAAGTCCACATCGATGTCGACTGGCCGGCGGGCTCAATTCCGACGATCACCGGCACCGTGGAGAAGCTCGGGCTCAATCTCCAGGACGATCCGGTTCAACTCCTCGGACCGGCTCACTTCTCCCTGTCGGGCGATGGACTCGAGGTCGAGGATCTCTATCTCGGGCACCGCAACGACCGCGTGTTCCTGCGTTGGGGGATCGGTGCGGACGGATCGATCCACGGCAACGCCACCGGCACCCTGGACGCACTCCTCCTGCGTTTCGTCGTCCCCGAATGGGAACCCGCGGGACGGGCAACCGGGGTCATCGAAATGCTCGGCACCCTCGATCGACCCCGCTTCGAGGGGATCGCCGAAATCGCCCAGGGTTCCTTCCGCCTCCCTGGAGGACAGACGATTCTGTCGGGGATTGACGGCACGATTCTGTTGTCCGAGGACGAGGTCGTGGTCGATGGTTCGGGGTTCCGATTCATGCAGGGTCGAGGGATCGCCAACGGACGAGTCAATTGGCGCAACGGGATCATCTCGCTCGACCTCGCGGGCGAAGTGAGCGGACTCAGATATCCCGTCTTTTCGGGTCTGAATGCGCGTCTTTCGGGTCCCTGGAGGCTCAACGGCCCCACCGACGATCTCCACATCAGCGGTGACTTGAAGGTTGACCGCGCCTCGCTGCAGCGGCGCGAAGCCCCCTCGATGCTCATCCTGGAGTGGTTCGGAGGAGCATCCTCGCCGCCCGGAGAAGGCGGCCCGAGCCTCGATCTGAGGATCGAAGCCGATCAGACCATCGAGCTGCGCAGTCCCTTTATTCGCCTCGTGGGCTCGGCCAATCTGCACGTCACCGGCACCACCAACCGTCCTGGGCTGGTGGGCAAGGTCGAGTTCGAGGAGGGGGGAGAGATCACCCTCCAGAACCGTCGATACGATCTCGAAAGGGGCATTTTCACCTTTGCCGATCCCGATCGAATTGACCCGAGCATTGAACTCCAGCTCATCACCTTGGTGCAGAACTACCAGGTGACCCTGCGGGTCTCGGGCACCTCCGACCGGCTCATTCCTCAGGTCACGTCGAATCCGCCGTTGCCTCAGGAACAGGTCTATTCGCTCCTCGCCATGGGCCACCGTAGCGACAGCCTGGGCAGCGGCGCCATGGGAGTCGGACTCGCATCGACGATCCTGTCGGAGCAGATCTCCTCGGAACTCGACCGCAGAACCAAATGGGTGCTGCCCCACGTCCGGGTCGACCCCTTCTCCAGCAACGCCACCAGCGGACCGGCGGCGCGGGTCACCGTCGTTCAGCAACTCGCACCCAATTGGACCGTCACCCTGCAGTCGAATCTGTCGAGCGAACGGGCCGAAGTCATCGTCAGCCGCTGGTACCTCGCCCCCGGCATCTTCCTCGAGGCGAGCCGCGACCTCGATGGCTCCTATGGTCTCGACATCAAGATGCGGCGACCCTACTGAGAGCCTGCGTCGTGGCATCTCCCTCCCACCGCGTCCCCAGGTTTCGATCGATCCTGATGGGAATCGCTGCGTGGCTGATCGCCACCACCGCCCCGCCCCTGGCTGCCGACATCAATGAGACTCCCATCGCGAGCCTCTCGGTGGAGAGCGACAGCCCGGTGAATCGCGAAGCCACGCTCGAGGTGCTCGGACTCGAGATCGGTGGAAAACTCGACCGTGCCCTCCTGCGCGACGCAATCCTGTCGATGTATGCATCCACCGACGCCGAGTGGGTCAAGATCGAGGCCGCCGAGACACCGGACGGTCTCGATGTGATGGTCCGGATCAGCGTCAAGCCGGAGATCTCGCATATCCACGTCGAGGTCGGTAACCGCATCCTGCGCAAACGGATCGAGAAATGGCTCGAGGTCGGCCGGGGTGACGTGGTGTCGACGACGAGCATCGAGGCCGGCGCCCGGCGGATCACCCGCAAGCTGCGAGAACGGGGATACGCGGACCCGCAGGTCGATGTCTATCTCGACTATCAGCGTGCGACCAACACCGTTGCCGTCACGATCACCGCTGAACTCGGTCCGCCTCTGACCGTCAGTGCCGTGAAGCTGGACGGCATCGACGATCCCGAAATCGCAGCCATCGTCACTCCCAGGATCAAACCGGGCAAAAAGCTCACCGTCAGGTTTGAAGAGAATATCCGGCAGAAGGTCGAAGATGACCTCAAGGAGGCCGGCTTCTGGGAGGCCGAAGTCCTGCATGTCGGGCACGTCGGTGACGGCGACACCATCGAACTCGAGGTCTCGGTGGATCCAGGAGTCCAGTATCGGATGGAACTGACCTACCCCGAGGAGGGATCGAAGGCGTTTCTCAACGCCGTTCCCAATCCAAAAAAGGAAGAGATCCACCCCCACCAGACCGACGCCCTCGCCGATCGGGTCCGCGAGCGTCTCCAAGAGGCCGGGTATCTTCTCGCGGAGGTCTCTGCCGAGCTCGTGGCCGACGAGTCCGGGCCCATTCTCGAGATCAACGCCGATCCGGGGATCGTCAGAAAGGTCGGGGCCATCGAGTTCCCAGGTGCGAACAGCCTCACCGAGAAGCTCCTCCTGTCGACCGTCACGACCCGAACAGGGGCGGTTCGCGGGCTCAGGGGACAGGACGTGAGTCAGAGCTCCCTCGGAAGGGACCGTCTGGCCCTCATCGACCTTTACCGCAAGAGTGGCTTCCCCGGAGCGGAAATCGGCACCCCGAGCCTCGAGGCCGAAGGCGAGGATTCGGCGCGGGTGGTCTTCCCCGTAACCGAGGGATTGCGGTGGTTCCTCACCGATCTCCGCATCGAGGGACTTCCCGCCGAAACCGTCGCCGCACTCGAGAAGACCCCACTGCCCATCGAGCAGGCGACTCCGTGGGACCCACGTCAGGTCGAGGAAACTCGCCGCCTTCTCGAGGCGATGCTGGCGGATACCGGCTATCCCGACGGGCGCGTCGAAGCCGAGGTCGACGCTTCTCAGCTCGGAGAGGCGCACGTGGTGATCACCGCTGAACCCGGCAGCTTTGTCCGCATCGGCAAGATCGTCATCGCAGGTCTCCAGCGGACCCGGAAGTCGGTGGTTGCAAGGGTCCTCCGACGGACCGGGGTCCGCGAGGGCGAGCCCTATTCACGAGCCCAGATGCTACTCGCTCAACAACAGCTCTACGAACTCGCGCTCTTCAGACGAGTGGAGCTGCTGCCCATGCCGGGTCAGGAGCGGCACACCGACCGCGGGCTCGTCGTCCTCCTCGAAGAGGGCCTCCACAAGAGCTATGTCGTCGGTTTCGGCTGGAACGAGACCGATCGTTTCCGGGTCACCCTGGGCTGGTACCACCTCAACCTCTTCGGCGGAGCTCATGCGTTTTCGGTCGAAACGGTTCTCTCGGGAACCGAACAGCGCTTCCAACTCGGTATCCGCGAACCCCGCCTACCCAAGCTCAACGTCCCGGCCTACTTCGTGATCTTTCAGACCTATGAGCAGTTCCCGACCTACGCCCAACGCCGGCAGGGTCTGTGGATCGATGTCGGTGACCGCTACAAACGACCCTTCCGCTCGTGGTGGCGCTACGAGTATCAGATTGTCCAGCCCGAAAACGTGAGCGGCGAAATCGGACGAGAGGACGAAGAGGCCCGCATCTCATCCATCACCCCCACCCTCGAATGGGACTTCCGCGACAACCAGTTGGTCCCGACCCGGGGGACATACTCAGAGATCGCCCTCGCCTATGCCTTTCCGCTCTTCCAGGCCAATGCCGAGTTCTTGAAGCTCTTCGCTCGAACAACCCTCTACGGGTCCATCGCCAACGGTCGCGGCGCCGTCGGCGTTCGTCTCGGCGCCATCCACCCTCTCGGCCCCGACAGCCATCTCCCGGCAAACCTACAGGTTCCGCTCAACACCCGCTTCTTCGCCGGCGGCGCCAACACCCACCGTGCCTTCGCCAGAGACTTCCTGGGAATACCGGGTCAGACCATCAACTTCGAAGGCAACCCCATCGGTGGAGCCGCCCTGGTACTTTTCAACGCCGAGTACGTCCGTAAGGTGTGGTGGCTGTTCTCGACGCATATTTTTGTCGATGCCGGAAACGTCTGGGCAAGCCCGAGAGATGTGCGTTTCGGAGACATCCGCTGGGGCGCCGGCCTCGGCTTCTCTCTCGATACGCCGGCCGGCCCCATCCGCCTCGAGTACGGTTGGAAACTCGATCGCGAGCCCGGCGAGTCCGTCGGCCAGCTCTGGTTGAGCTTTGGAGTCCCGTTCTAATTCTTAATTTTGAATTCTCAATTCTTAATTATCCATCGCAAGGGCGCTTCTGAAAGTGCGGGTGAGGCGCGCCCAGCGGAGCGTGCCAGGTTCATGATTCGTACGAACCGGTTCCGGCTCGCCAACGCTCTTCAGCGAATTGTGAACCTGGCAACTCACGGGAAGCGCAATGGGAGAACCAAGTTGGCAGCGCGCCTCCGAACCTGATGCTCGAGAACGCGCCTCTGACCCCGATGCTCCCATCGCGATTGGCCGAGAGAGCCCCCCTTGACATTGTTCGGCCTCGAGGTATCACGGACCGTTGAGGTCAATCTGAATCCGAACAATGTTAAGGACGGCACGTCCGTTCGAGGCCAGAACCTCCCACCATCAACGGCGGGCTCTGCGATGTAATTCAAAATTAAGATTTTAGAATTGAGAATTGCGGGAACGGCTACCCGCCCCGCACCATGACGAAGGCGACGTACGCCGTCACAAGGATGAGCATCATCGCCCCCTCGGCGCGGCTGATCCTGCCGTCTCGGATGACGACCTTGCCGACGATGAAGGTGGTGAGGACGAGAAACGGGATGTCCTGGCGGATGACAAAGACCGGTACCGCCGCGGGGTTGATGGTGAAGGCGGTGCCGACCACCAGGCCCAGATTGAAGATGTTGGAGCCGAGAACGTTGCCGATGGAGATCTCCGACTCACCCTTGAGGGCCGCCGCCACCGAGGTGGCGAGTTCGGGCAGCGAAGTGCCGAAAGCGATCAGGGTGAGGCCGATCACCGCGTCGGAGATGCCGAATTTCAGGGCGAGCTCGATCCCACCCCAGACCATCATCTCGGAACCGATCACGAGCACAACGATGCCCAGTACCGTGAGCCCCAGATGTCGCAGGGGCCCGCCGCCGACCACGGTCTTGCCGGTGTTCTCGGTCTTTGCCTGACGCAGCGCGAGGCCGATAAAAGCGGCAAAGACGACGAGCAGGAGCACGGCGACCTGGCGGCTGATGAAACCGTTCCACGCCAGGGTCATGATGAGCAACGCCGGAATGACGCCGAAGATGAGATCCCGCCGGAGCACCCGCTCACCACCGACGACCTGGATCGGTTTGAGCATCGCGGCAACACCGAGCACGAGCAGGAGATTCATGATGTTGGAACCGACCGCGTTGCCCAGACTCAGGCCCCCGGAGCCGACCTGGGCCGCCCGGACCGAAACGGCGAACTCGGGCATGGATGTTCCGAAGCCAACGACGACGAGCCCCACCACCATGGGCGAGACCCCGAGACGAAGCGCGAGGCGAGACGCCCCATCAACCAGCCACGACGCACCCTGCCCAAGGCCGACAATGCCGACCACGACCATCACCCAGGGGAGGAACTGCTCAATACTCATAGCCCTCAAATCCTACAGCAATTCGTCGGACGAATTGCGGCCGCTCTCGCTTCGCTCGTGCGAGTCATCTCATGGGCTGTCGCCAGACTTGGGATGGACTGCGATAAATCGGCGCGTCCGACGCGCCGCCACAATTCGTTCGACGAATTGTCAGGCTACGTCTTGAAGATCTGCTGGCGGCGAAGTTCCTTGATGCGGTCACGAAGCCTCGCGGCCTCCTCGAATTCGAGGGTCTTGGCGGCGGTCCGCATCCGCTTCTCGAGCTCGGTGATGAGCTTGGCCAACGAAGCCGCGTTTTCGAACTCGCCCTCAACGGGTTCGGAGACCCGCGGGCTCGCACCGCCGGGGCCGTAAAAATCGAGGTTCGACATGGCCAGCAGCGGACTCGCGACATCCTTGATGATGGAGCGCGGTTCGATCCCGTGTTCGGCGTTGAACTCGGCCTGGATGGTCCGCCTTCGCTTGGTCTCGGCCAGCGCCCGCTCCATGGATCCCGTCATCTTGTCGGCATAGAGGATTGCCCGGCCGTTGAGGTTGCGCGCCGCGCGGCCGACGGTCTGGACAAGCGAAGTCTCTGAGCGCAGGAAACCTTCCTGATCCGCATCGAGGACCGCCACCAGCGACACCTCGGGCAGATCGAGGCCTTCCCGCAGGAGGTTGATCCCCACCAGTACATCAAACTCGCCGCGCCTGAGATCGGTGAGGATGGCGATGCGCTCCAGGGTTTCGATCTCCGAATGCAGATAACGGACCCGCAGACCGACCTCGGCGAGATAGGTGGTCAGATCCTCGGACATCCTCTTTGTCAGCGTCGTCACCAGCACCCGTTCGCCGCGTGCGACAACGGTGCGGATCTCGGCGAGGAGATCATCCACTTGGTGCTGCGCCGGCCGCACTTCGACCTCGGGGTCGAGCAGCCCGGTGGGCCGGATCACCTGTTCCACGATCTCGCCCGCGCTGTGCGTGAGCTCGTAGGGTCTGGGAGTCGCCGAGACAAAGATCGCCTGGTGGATCCGCTCTTCGAACTCCTCGAACATGAGCGGCCGGTTGTCGAGGGCCGATGGCAGGCGGAAACCGAAATTGACCAGATTCTGTTTGCGTGACCGGTCGCCGTGGTACATCCCGCCGACCTGGGGGATGGAGACGTGGGACTCGTCGGCGATGAGCAGAAAGTCCTCGGGGAAGTAGTCGAGGAGGGTCGGCGGCGCCTCGCCCGGCGATCGTCCGGTGAGGTGGCGCGAGTAGTTCTCGATCCCCTGGCAGTAGCCGAGCTCGGTGAGCATCTCGAGATCGAAGAGCGTGCGCTGCGAAAGCCGCTGCGCTTCGAGGAGTTTTTCCTGCCGGTTGAGTTCGGCGAGGCGATGGTCGAGCTCGTCGCGGATTCCGTCGATGGCCCTGAGCAGATTCTCGCGCGGCGTCACATAGTGGGTGCGCGGGTAGATGGGCAGGCGGTCCACGGTTTCGAGCACGCTCCCTCGAACAGGATCGATGCGTTGGATGGTCTCCACCTCGTCGCCCCAGAAGGAGACCCGCACCGCGGTGTCGTCATACGGCGGGTAGATCTCGAGGACATCGCCGCGCAGCCGGAAGCTGCCCGGCGCGAGATCGAGATTGGTGCGTTCGTACTGCATCTTCGCGAGCTGGCGCAGAACCTCCTCCAGGGGTTGTTCGGCGCCTGATTCGAAGAGCTGGAGCATGTCGAAGTAGGCCTCGGGCGATCCGAGACCGTAGATGCAGCTCACCGAGGCGACGATGAGGACATCACGACGCTCGAAGAGCGAGCGGGTCGCCGACAACCGGAGGCGTTCGATCTCTTCGTTGATCGAGGTCTCTTTTTCGATATAGGTGTCCGATGACGGGACGTAGGCCTCGGGCTGGTAGTAGTCGTAGTAGGAGACAAAGTACTCGACGGCGTTGGTTGGGAAGAACCCCTTGAACTCCTGATAGAGCTGTGCCGCCAGCGTCTTGTTGTGGCACAGCACCAGGGTCGGTCGGTTGGTGATCTCCACGACCTTGGCCATGGTGAAGGTCTTGCCCGAGCCGGTGACACCGAGCAGCGTCTGGTAGGCCAGACCCCCTTCAACACCCTCCACGAGCCGCTCGATGGCGGCTCCCTGGTCGCCCGCCGGTTCGAACGGGGTATCGAGAACAAATCGCTTGCTGCTCACCAGGGGATTGTAGCGCCTGAAATCAATTATGAATTATGAGTTATGAATTATGAATGACGTCGCAACCGGCATTCAAGCACGAAAGCAGATCCGTTGCGATGCAATTCATAATTCATAACTCATAATTCGAAATTATCTTATGGCATCGAGTACGGCACGGCCAGCGCGGTACCGGCCAGCTGCGCCTCCACAAAGAGACTGATCTCCTCCACCTCACCGCGGGTGACCGACCTGTCTACGAGCGCCTCACGGGCCAGACGTTTAAACTCACCCATGACGGGGAAGGGGTCGTCCTGTTTTTTTAGGTGGACCGAGAACGCATCCAGATTTCGTTTCAAACGCATTCGTTCCGCGGGTTGCACGTCCCCCGCCACATATGCCATCACCCGTTGCGAGGCGCCGGCATACCCGGCCCAGACGGTCTTGCGCATGATGGTCGAACCGGTGAAGAGCGCCGCGATGAGCACCACGATTCCCAGCCCGCAGCCGATGGTGGCCCACCGCCCGGAAGCGCTCCCCGTCTTCCATGCCGGCTTGTCCGCACGGCCCGCCGCCATGAGTTCCGGCGACAAGGTCGGCGACGGCTTCGGGGCCGGTGCTCCGTCGGTTCCGGTCTCGACCGGGGTCGTCTCGTCGTTTTCCGTGTTCATCCCCTTATTGTAATGCGGCGGGTTGAGAAGGTTAGGAAGTTAGGAAGTTAGGAAGTCAGCGCTCCCTTTGGTCGCTAGTGAGGAGTGAGGGGGTGAGCGCTCACCTCCTAACCTCCTCACCCGCGAGCGACCGAGCGAAGCGAGACAGCGAGCGCTACAATCCCCCCATGAGCAACCTTCTCGAACGCAACTCCGCCATGCTTCTGGTCATCGATGTCCAGGAGCGCATCAACACCGTCATGACCGATCAGAGCCACATCCCCCGCCTCGAGGTCCTGGTCGAGGCATGCCGCGCCCTCGATGTCCCCATCATCGGCAGCGAGCAGTCCCCCAAGGGTCTCGGCCCCACCGTCGAGCCACTCGCCGGACTTCTCGGGGGAACTCCCGCCGCCAAGAACACCTTCTCCTGTGCACGCGACACAGGAATTCGCGAGGCGATCGCGGCGGCCGGACGCGCGCAGGTGATCGTCACCGGGATCGAGACCCACGTCTGCGTGCTTTCGACCGCCCTCGATCTCATCGGCGCCGGCTACCGGGTCCACGTCCCCCACGACGCCGTCAATTCCCGCCGGGATGCCGACAAGGACTGGGCGCTCGAGCGCATGCAACAAGCCGGCGTCACCATCACCACCACCGAATCGGCACTCTTCGAGCTCCTCGAACGCTGCGACACCGACGACTTCAAAACCGTCGCCAAGCTGGTCAAGAAGCTACCGGTTCCGTAGATCGTGATCCGTGGCCAGCCGTAGGGTCGACGCCCCCAACACCTGAGCCGCCGCGACGATGGCGCCGTCCTAGTTAGAGATTCCGTACCGAAGAGCGATCTCGATCCCCGCGACGATGAGCGGGTAGTCCGTTCGAACCGGGGTGTGTCCATGCCGTTCAAGCTCGAAACCGATGACGGCGCCCGCCCCCTCACCCAGGGCCAGAACGTGATCGGCCGCACCGATGAGGCCGACATCTGCGTCGACAAAACCGAGGTCGCGCGCTGTCACGCCATGATCACGGTCCAGGGCACCTCGGCCGTCATCGAGGACCTGGGTTCCAAGAACGGAACCTATTTCAACGGTCGACAGATCGACGGCCCCACCGCCCTCAACAACGGCGACGAGATCTGGCGGGCGTTCGATCTCAAGCTACAGGTTGAGGTCGGATTAGGGCGCTTCTGGGAAGGTGGTTCCGATCTTCTCCCAAGCCTCTGTCTCGCTGTCGCAGACATGGAGGATCTGCTCGAGCATGACGATGGAGAAGATCTCACGAACCTTGCTGCTGCAGCCAAAGACCGCCAGTCTCCCCTGGTAGACCTTCAACCTTGTGTAGAGCCGGACCAGGATCCCGATCCCGGCGCTGGTCAGGATGGTCACCCTGGTGAAGTCAAAGACGACGAACCGCGTCTCTTCATCGACCAACTGCGAGGCCGACTCCCACAACTGACCCGCCGCATCTTCGTTGAAGACGCCGCTGAGGTGGGCGACGAGGGCTCCCTCGCGCCCTGCGGGGGTTTCATAGGTCACATGCATCAGAAACCTGAATCGACTTCGAGCTTAGCACCCCTGTAGACCTCGGGAGCAGTTCCGTCCAAACTCAAAGACAGCGTACCCGAATAAGCAACACGATCCGGTTTTGCCCCGAGCGGGGTGCAAATCCGCGTCCCTGGACCGAGGGGGAAGTCGTGGCAGTCATGCGGAGGGGGTTCTGCTCACCCGTGAGGCCGGATTCACGCTGCCGGCCGACCCGGAGATGGATGACCGACTCGCCGAGGTCGACTATCTCGAAGAGAGCATCGGGCCGACCGGGCTCCTCTCCCTCCACCCTGTGCGTAACATGAGCGATCGGGAGATCTGGCAGATCAACGCCCTGGCTCGGTAAATCGCAGTCGCCGTCTTCGACTCCTCACTGGCGTGCCTGCCGGCACGGAGTTCCGAACGAAGCCCGGACGCCCGCCATTCGCTTGCAGGTCACCACCATGGCTGCGATAATCAAGTCACAGTGATCAAGCTCGACATCCGACCAGCCGATGGCGATCGTTTCGAATTCGCCGTCGAGACCGATGTCATCATCGGCCGTTCGAATCTGGCGGATGTGACGATTTCCGACCGGTTTCTGTCGCGCCGACACGCACGCCTCTTTCGCGATGGAGACGACTGGCAGATCGAGGATCTCGGGTCGCGCAACGGCACCCTCGTCAACGGGGTGAAGATTTCGGCGCCGACCGCGGTCGCCCCGGGGGACGTGATCGGAATCTCAGCGTCCATTCTCGAGGTCAGCGGCGCCAATGCTCGACGGACAGAGACCGTCGATGACGGCACACGTACGATCTTCCGCGCCGCGGAGACGATTCTCGGCGAGTCGAAACAGGCCATGTCTCGACCCGACGTCGCAGACCAAGAGGAGCTCCGTCGCGCCGCAGATCAGCTCCGGGTGATGGTCGATGTCCACCAGGCTATGGCCGAGTCGATGACCGTGGAGGAGCTCTTTGACCGGGTTCTGGACCGGGTCTTTGTTCACTTTCAACCGCAGAACGGTGCGATCTTCCTGCTCGAGGACGACGCGCTGGTCCGGGTGGTCAGTCGTTCGACATCGGCCTCCGAAGACTCCTTTCCAGAGTCGCAGAGCCTCGCCGCCGAGGTCATCGACAAGGGCCTGGCGGCCGTGGTCTACGACACGAGCACCGATGAGAGGTTCCATAAGGCCGAGAGTCTGCTCATGGCCGGGGTGCGCAGCCTGGTGGCCGCCCCCCTCCTCACCGGGGCGGGCGCCCTCGGCATGATCGTTCTCAGCTCACAGCTCGCGCAGCGAGAGTTCCGCGAACAGGACATGGAGCTGTTGGTGGTGGTCGCCTCTGCCGTCGGTCTGCGGATGCGCAACCTCGCGCTTGCCGAAGAGGCCGCCGAACGAAAACGATTCGAACGTGACGTTGCCCTTGCCAGACGAATCCAAGTCAATTTCCTGCCGCCGGAGACGCCCCAGCCGCCAGGGTTGGAGATCTACGGAGGCAACATCCCGTCCCGCGGTGTCTCGGGCGACTACTACCAGGTCGTCGAGAGAGAGGACCACGGCGATGTGGCGGTCATCATCGCCGATGTCTCGGGCAAAGGCATCGCCGCCTCGCTGCTCACCGGCTATGTCGACGCCCTCTGCCTCGCGTATCTCGGTGAGGGCCACCCACCTGAGGAAATCTTCAACCGGGTGTCGCCGCAGATGAACAGCAAGACTCCGGTCGAGTCATTCGCCACGGCATTCCTCGGTCTTCTCGATCCGGCAACCGGTCGATTGACCTTCGCCAGCGCCGGCCACGACCCGGTGGCCCTGGTCCGATCCTCGGGGGAGCTCGAGTGGCTCATGCCGACGGGGATGCCTCTCGGTTTGATGCCCACTGCAACATACACCGCGTCCGAAGCGACTCTGGAACCCGGTGACACCATGGTTCTCTACACCGACGGTATCACCGAGGCCGCCGATCCCGATGAGGAGGAGTTCGGTCGCGAACGCCTCGGCGAGTGCTGCGTGGAGAATCGTGAGCTTCCGGTGGACCAACTGGCGGAGAAGCTCCAAACAACCGTCGACGATTTCGTCCAGGGCGTCCCCTACCACGACGATCGAACGCTGGTTATCCTGCGGCGAGTTCAGGCCTGAATTCTCAATTTTAAATTCTTAATTTTGAATTATTTACGATCCATTGTCGCCGCAAGCTTCCAGCTTGCGACCTGAAGATGGTACACCCCAGAAGCGCGGCTGGAATCCGGAACTCGGCAACCCCGACGACCTGGAGTTCTGGCGAATCAACGGTAGCGACAAGATCGCACGGTTCTCACCAATGTTGTTCTAGTACCTGAGCAACGCCGCGATGGAGTCGTGCTTGCCGAGCCTCTTGGCCGCCGGGCCGTCGATGACTTCGACCTTGCCGCCCATTTCGAGGACGGTCTGGCTGAGCCGGTCGAGGGTCTGGGCCACGGCTTTGACCTTGGCGCCGCAATAGGGGCACGGCCCTTTGGTCTCGGGCGAGTAGGATCCGCAGTCGGGGCACTCGCCACCCTTGACCTTGAGCTTCTTGTCGTAAACCAGCTTCCAGACCCGGCCTTGATTGATGGCGTCGAGGACGGGGGCGAAACCGGCCACCGCCTTACCGCCGTCGTGGAGCTCCGCCTCGAGACCTTCGATGAGCTTGGACTCCTGCTCGCGCTCCATCATCAGCTGAAGCTTGAGAATTCCCTCGAAGACCTCCTTCTTGCTCGCGGTCACCGGCATGGTGATGGTCCGCACGAGCTTGCCCTGGAGCCGGCGCGGCAGCAACCGGACGAGTTGGGCGGTGGCTTTCTTTGTGCCGGCCACGATGAGCCGATCGAAGGGCTCCTGCAGGGCGAGGTCGTGAAGGGCGTCAATCACTATTTTCGCGTGCAACGCCACCTCTTCGTCGTGGCGGCGTTGGTGCCTGCCCTGCGACCGCCACTGATCGGTACCGAGGGCCCGGGACCGCGAGGTAGTGTCGAAGATCAGATCCTCGTGCTCGGTGATCTCCCCCATGTAGGAGGTGAAGATTCGGGCCCGTGTCGTGCTGGTGAGCACGACACCATAGCGCTCGTTCTCGTCCATGGCCTCGACGATGGGACGCAGAAAGGCTCCCGTGCGCCAGTGGGCCGAGGCTGCGAAGGACAGGCCGAGTTCGTTGATCTCGGCGAGCTTGGTCGGTGTGTTCACCACCACCACGGCGGCGCGTCCTTTGGGGCGGAGCTTCTTCACCAGATCGAGGGCCCGGCGGCTGGCGACAGCCAACTGCCGGTCGGGACCATGCGTCGCCTTGAGATCCTTGAGCAGGGCCTCGGCCTGCACGACAAATCCTCTCTTCCGGTTTGCCGGCTTGTTCTGATCGATATCCAGATACAAGGTGAGAGTGAACGTCTCCTGTTGTGTCAGAGTATGCAGACGACTCAAAACACCTCTTCCAAGCATGATCACCTCCGTCGGATTGTGGGCTATCTTCCATGGTACCGCGTCTCGATCTGATTCGTAGGACAAATTGAAACCGGATACAATTCCGGACTCGGAGGACCGCTATGAAGGAGTACGACGTCCGAAATCTCGCCTGCCCGGGCCCGGTGCTCAAGCTCCGCGGGCTGCTCGAGGAGGGCGAACGAGAGATCCAATTCTGGGTGGCGGATGACCTGTGTCGGTCAAACGTCACTCGTTTCGCCGCCTCGCGCAAGATCGAAACCGAGGTTGAAACCAATGACGACGGCACCTTCCATGTGACCTTCCACGCGGGCGACGGACTGAGCGAAGCTCCCTCCGGCGGGGAGGATCTTCTCACCAGCGATTCCCCGATGGCCGCCGGCCCGACGGTGGTGCAGATCTCCGCCTCGACCATGGGCTCGGGTGACGACGAACTCGGAGCTCTCCTGATGCGCTCCTTCGTCAAGACACAGGCCGATCTTGAAGACCCACCCGACGCGATGATTTTCTACAACTCCGGTGTCGAGTTGTGCTGCGAGGGCTCGCTGCTGCTCGACGATATTCGGGCTCTCGAAGCGTCGGGGATCGAAGTCATCGCCTGCGGCACCTGCCTCAACTATTTCGAACTCGGCGACAAACTGGCGGTGGGAAGGGTGACCGACATGCTCGAGATCGCGGGTCGCCTCGCATCCGCCGGGCGCGTGATCAGACCGTGATCTACCTCGACCACGGTGCGACATCGTGGCCAAAAGCGCCGGGAGTGGTCGAGGCCGTGGCCCATTTTCTCGAGCATGAAGCCGGCAACCCCGGCCGCGGTGGTCACCGGCTGACGGTGGCGGCGTCCCGTGCCATCGAAGCCGCCCGCGAAGATGTCGCTTCCCTGCTCGGGGCTCCTCCCGAGCGGACGCTTTTGGGACCCGGTGCGACATTCTGGCTCAACACGGTGCTGCTGTCCCGGCTCGATCCTGGCGATCGGGTCGTCACCTCGGCGCTCGAGCACAACGCGGTCATGCGGCCGTTGCGCCAGCTTGAAGCGTCTCGAGGCATCGAGATCGTGGTCGTACCGGGCGAGGGCCCGGATGGCCTGCCCGCCGCCGAGGACTTCAAGGCTCGGGTCGAAGAAGCGCCCACCGCCCTTGTCGTCCTGACTCACGCCTCCAACGTCACCGGCGCGGTCTTACCGGTGGCCGAGATAGCTCGCGCTGTGGCGCCGACGCCGGTCCTGGTCGACGGCGCCCAGACCGCCGGGAGTCTGCCCGTCGATTTTTCTCACCTCGGGGCCGCCGCCTATGTCTGTTCCGGTCACAAAGGACTGCTCGGGCCGTCGGGAGTAGGGCTCCTTTTGCTCGACGAGAACTTCGAAGTCGAGCCGCTGATTCGTGGCGGGACGGGTTCGAGGTCCGAGAGTGAAGAAATGCCGGACCACCTTCCCGACAGCCTCGAAGCGGGGACTCCGAACGGCTCGGGCATCGCCGGGCTCGGCGCCGCCTGTCGTTGGTTGACCGACCGCGGGATCGCGGCCGTGGCCGAGCACGAGCAGCACCTCACGCGTCGGCTCGCCGACGGCCTCCGCGAGATCTCGAGGGTGAGCCTCCAGGGCCGGCACGACGATTCGTCTCACACCGGAATTCTCAGCTTCACCATCGACGGCGCCGACAATGGCGAACTCGCCGACCGCCTCGACCGCGAACACGGGATCATGCTCCGCGCCGGGTTGCACTGCGCCCCGGCCGCGCACCGCCGGCTCGGCTCCTTTCCCGATGGCACGCTGCGCGCCGGGATCGGGCCTTTCAACACCGCCGACGATGTGGATGCGTTGGTTGAGGCGGTTCATCAATTCTCAATTTTGAATTCTAAATTCTAAATTCATCGCACTTGGCAATCATTGCCCTGGAATGCACCGTGTGATGGAAATTATGAATAATGAGTTATGAATTATGAATTTCCATCGCGGCGTTCTCCGGAGCGGTTGCGATGTCATTCATAATTCAAAATTCATAATTCAAAATTATTTTGGTGGCATACTCATCACATGACGACGGCAGATTCCACGGTCATCGGAGTCGATCTCGGCGGCACCAAGGTTGCCGTTGGTCGGGTACACGAGGGCGAGCTCTTTCAGCTGGTCAAGCACAGCGTTCCGGCCCACGAGGACATGGACACCGTACTCGCGGTTGTGATGGACGCCATCACCGATGTGATGACTCCCGAGGTCGTCGCCATCGGCTGCGGTGTTCCCAGCGTCGTCGATGTGGTCGAAGGCATCGTCCGTGAGGTCGGCAACATTCCTTCGTGGAAAGCGGTTCCGCTCAAGGCGAAACTCGAGCGGCGATTCGGCATTCCTGCGGTCATCGACAACGACGCCAACGCTTTTGCCCTCGGCGAACTCGTCTTCGGCGCCGGCCGGGGACGCCGCCACCTGGTGGGAATCACCCTGGGCACGGGACTCGGCGCCGGCGTTGTGATGGACGGCCGACTGCTCCACGGCGCCAATTGCGGTGTCGGCGAACTCGGGAAGACGGCGCGCAAGGGGATGCGCCTCGAAGACTGGTGCGCCGGTCCCTACTTCCGACGCGAGTGGGGCGCCGGCGCCGACGAATTCCACCGACGGGCCCGACAGGGCGACCCGGAGGCATTGCGGGTCTTCGAGTGCTACGGCGAGGAACTCGCGACCACGATCATGCGCGCACTCTATGTCTACGACCCGGAGCTCATCGTCCTGGGCGGATCCATCAGCACCGCCTTCGCTTTCTTCGAAAGAACGATGCGTCAGGGCCTCGAGAACTTCGCCTATCCGCACATCATCGACCGGCTGATCATCGAACGGAGCCGGCTCGACCACGTGGCGGTGCTCGGCGCCGCTGCGCTGACCCTCGACGGCAGCCCGGCTCTGCCGCCGGCCGTTCCCTGACCGCCATCCATGCAGCTCGCCACCATTGACTGGATCGTCATCGCGGTCTGCCTGGCGGCGGCATTCGCCCCCGCGCTCTACTACGCCCGGCGGGCGAGTCGGAACACAACCGAGTTCTTCGCCTCGGGACGGACGGCGCCGTGGTGGCTCATCGGCACCTCCATGGTGGCCACCACCTTCTCCACCGACACCCCGAACCTCGTGACCGATTTTGTCCGCACCAACGGGGTGTCACAGAACTGGGAGTGGTGGGCCTTCTTGCTCACCGGGATGCTCACCGTCTTCTTCTACGCCCGTTTGTGGCGGCGCTCGGGAGTCCTCACCGATCTCGAGTTCTATGAGCTCCGTTATTCGGGCAGGTCTGCAGCGTTTGTCCGCGGCTTCCGGGCGGTCTATCTCGGTCTCTTCTTCAACTGCACCATCATGGCCGCCGTCACCCTGGCCGCAGTCAAGGTCGCCAACGTGATGCTGGGTTGGGATCGGCTCCAGACCGTCATCGTGTGCGGTCTGATCTGCGTGGTTTTTTCGGCCCTGGCCGGTCTCTGGGGAGTGATGGCGTCGGATCTCATCCAGTTCACAATCGCCATGGTCGGTGTGGTCGCTGCGGCGTATGTGGCGCTTTCTCAGCCTGAGGTCGGTGGCCTCTCCGGTCTTGTCACCCGAATTGATCCCGCCACTCTGAGCCTGTTGCCCGACTTCTCCGACTGGGGTCTCACTCTTTCGGTGCTCATCATCCCGCTCACCATCCAGTGGTGGGCCGTGTGGTACCCGGGCGCCGAACCCGGCGGCGGCTCCTACATCGCCCAACGGATGCTCGCGGCAAAGGATGAGAAGAACGCCATGGCCGCCACCCTGTGGTTCAACATCGCCCACTACGCGCTGCGACCCTGGCCGTGGATCATCGTCGCCCTGTGCTCCATCCTGGTCTTTCCCACTCTGGCGGACATCAAGACCGCGCTGCCCCACGTCTCGGACGATCTGATCGGCAACGACCTCGCCTACCCCGCCATGCTGACCCTCCTGCCGGCGGGTCTGCTCGGCCTGCTGGTTGCGTCGCTCCTCTCGGCTTATGTCTCGACCATGTCCACCCACCTTAACTGGGGCTGTTCCTATCTCGTCCACGATCTTTACCGGCGCTTTCTCCGGCCCGACGCCTCCGAACGCCGGCTCGTGTGGTTGTCCCGCGTCATGACCGTGGTGCTGATGGTCTTCACCGGCGCCACGGTCTTTCTGCTCTCGACCGCCGGTGAAGCCTTTCACCTGCTGCTCTCCATCGGCGCCGGGACCGGGCTCATCTATCTGCTTCGCTGGTTCTGGTGGCGGATCAACGCCTGGTCCGAGATCGCGGCCATGGCCGCGTCGTTCACCATCGCGATGGGACTCTTCATCGCCCGCAAGGGTGGTCTCGAACTCTCGTCACACGCCGCCCTCGTGTGGTCGGTGGGGCTGACCACCGTGGTGTGGGTCGCAGTGACCTTTCTCACGCCACCGGCCGACCTCGAAACCCTGAGACGGTTCTATCGAAAGGTGCACCCCGCGGGTCGCGGCTGGGCCAGGATCGTGGGAGACGATGAGGTCGCCAAAGCCGAGGACAGCCTGTCGTTGGCCGTTCTGGGGTGGGTCCTGGGTTGCACCTTTGTCTACTCGGTTCTCTTCGGCACCGGCGCCCTGCTCTACGGCCAGTGGCTGCAGGGTGGGCTGTGCTTCACCGTCGCTGCCGGCACCGGGATCGGGTTGATTCGGGTAGTGCCGATGATCTGGAATGAAGGAGAGGGCTCCCATTAGCGTCGTATCACTGTCACCCTGAGCACCGCCACGCCGGCGTGGCGGCGGCGATCATGACTCCATCCAAACTCTCCAAGCCGCATTTCGATCCCGATCCCGATCCCGTTCCCGGATGGCCGATTTCGGGATCGGGATCGGGATCGGGAACGGCCACTGACAACTGCGGTATGATTCTCCGTCGCAGGATGAACCATGACTAACGCAACCCCTCGTGATCTCCTCATCGTCTTCGGCTCGGTACAGCGCGTCATGCGTGCCGAGCGCGCGGCACGTGACCGCGGTCTCGATGTGGACGTGGTGCCGGCGCCGCGATCGGTGAGCTCGGAGTGCGGGATGGTCCTCGAGGTCCGGAGTGCGGAATCCGGCGCTATGGCCGAGGTTCTCGACACGATCAAGCTGACGCCGAAGGCGGTCTACCGCAACCAAACCGGAACCTGGACGCCGAGCACCCTGCGATCCACCGAGGCCGTCAACGTCGTCAAGCTCACCGAAGGCTCAGCCTATGGCGGCTGTGGCGCCAAGCTCTCGAAGGGGCTGCTCCACACCGTCCTCTGTGGTCTGCCACGGCTCGAGTCCGAGGATCTCATCGTCGGTATCGAGTCCGCCGATGACGCCGGGGTGATGAAGGTCTCCGACGAACTCGCCATCATCCACACCACCGACTTCTTCCCACCCATGGTGGACGACCCCTACACCTTCGGTCGAATCGCCGCGACCAATGCCCTCTCCGATGTCTGGGCCATGGGCGGAAAACCGCTCGCCGCCATGAATCTCGTGAGCTACCCGCTCAAGGCGCTCGGGAAGGACGCCCTCAAGGAAATCCTTCGGGGCGGACTCGAGGCCATGGCCGAATCCGGCGCAGTCCTCGCCGGAGGCCACACCGTCGAGGGCGCCGAGCTGCTCTATGGCCTCGCCGTCACCGGCACCGTCCACCCCGACAAGGTCTGGCGCAACGGCGGCGCGTTGCCGGGTGATGTCCTCGTTCTCACAAAACCGCTCGGAACCGGGCTGGTCACCACCGCCGCCAAGGGCGGGATGGCGGCGGCCGACCATGTCACCACTGCGATGCGCTGGATGACGACTCTCAACAAGGACGCCGCAGATGCGCTCCATGGCGCCGACCCACACGCCGTCACCGATGTCACAGGCTTTGGCCTCGCCGGTCACGCCGCCGAAATGGCCGAGGCTTCGGGCTGCGCCATCGAGCTCGATCTCGATGCCCTGCCCGTCATGCCGGGCGCCCTTGAAGCCGCGGCAACCGGACTGGTTCCCGTGGGCGCGGGCAAGAACCGGACGAGCATCGCCGCGGTGCTCGAAATCGCCGACGGCGCCGACGAGCTCCGGGTCGATCTCGCTCTCGATCCCCAAACCTCCGGCGGCCTCCTCGCCGCCGTGTCCGCCGAGGCCGCCGAGACCATCGTCCGCCGCCTCCCCGGCGCTGCCATCGTCGGCCGCGTCGTCAAGGGTAAGCCCGGCGTCGTTCGGCTGCGGTAGACGGGTATTGCCTCCAGCAACGCGATGGGAGCATCAAGCTCAGAGGCGCGCTCCTGAGCCCGGCTTTCCATCGCCCTTCGCGAGCGGTAGGCAAAGGCTGGCGAACGAATGTCAGCCGTGTCAGGCTACCGTGGACATTCGGACGTCCCGGGCCACGTTGATGGCCCGCTCAACAAAGCGAATCTCGGAGGTTCATGGGCTCGCTACCGATCGCCGCCGCGCTTTCGATCACCGCAGCCGTTCTGCTCGGCGCGGCGGTTTGGAGATATCGGATCGGATCTCCACGAAGCGCATTCCTGCTGATTCTGGCGGCCGGTCTCCTTCTTCGGTGCGCGGCGGCGACCGACCACTTCCTCCACCCCTGGGACGAGCGGTACCACGCGTTGGTTGCCAAGAACATGATCGATCAACCGCTGCGACCAACCCTCTACCGAGATCCCGTTCTCCCTTACGACACCACGCACTGGTTCTCAAATCACGTTTGGCTCCACAAACCGCCCCTGACCATGTGGCTCATGGCGGGAGGCATACGGATCATCGGGATCGACGAGATCGGGCTGAGGCTTCCCGGTGTTCTGCTTTCGACCCTGGCGATCATCGCCACGTGGGGCATCGGTCGGCGGTTGTTCAACGACCGCATCGCTCTGCTCGCGGCGGGTCTGCACGCGGCCAACGGGCAATTGCTGGATCTCGCGGGAGGGCGGGTCCCGTCCGATCACGTGGACAGCCTAGCCATCGTGTTGATCTCGTTCGCGTTCCTGCTCGCGCTCGATCGGCGACGCAACCTCGCGTGGCCATGGGTGGTCGCCATCGGTGGGCTCACCGGTGCCGTACTGTTGACCAAGTCGGCCATCGCCCTTCTCGTTCCCGTGGTCTGGGCCGTCGCGGCGTGGCGTTCGGATCGGCCGTGGCAAATCGTCCGGAAGGCTCTGCTCCTTCTCGCGGTCGCGGCAGCGATCTGGATGCCGTGGCAGCTCCACATCCGCGCCGAGTTCCCCATCGAGGCGAATTGGGAGTCCGAGTACGCCATTCGTCACCTCTTCGAGGTCCTCGAGGAGCACGATCAGCCCTGGTGGTTCTTCTTCCAACAGCTCTTCCGGACCGCCGGACTCACAGCATGGATCGCGATCGCCTGGTTCACGACCCACGTGCTCAGGAAAGGGGCCACGGCCGAAGGTCGGGCCATTCTCGTTTGGATCGCAATACCGACCCTCGTCTTCACTCTCGCTTCGACCAAGATGCCGGCCTATGCATCGATCGCCGCGCCCGCGGTCTTCCTCGCCATCGCGTCGTTCTGGTGGAGGCTCCACGATGCCTCAAGGCACGATGATCGACACCCGATTCGACGGACGGGTCTCGTCGTGCTGATGGTCCTGACCCTGCTGCTTCCGGCCGTCTACACCGTCGAACGCCTCAAGCTCCACCCCGGTTACGACCGGAACCCCGTTTGGGCGCAACAGCTGCGCGAGCTCCCACGAATTCTGGGCCCCGGTCCAGCAGTGATCTTCGGATCGGATCACGCCATCGAGACCATGTTCTATACGCCGTACATCGCGTATCCGCATCCGTCTCCGAGCGGGGCAACCATCCGCTCGCTCCGCGATTCGGGCTACCGGGTGTTTGTTTCGCACGCCTCTGAACCCGGTGTTCCCGTCGCTCTTCCCGTGCGGTAGCCAGGCAACCGGTCCGCGTTCTCTCGAGGGCCCGCGGAGTTCGCTTCGACCGGACGTGCCGCTTGTATCATTGTTCGGAGGAAACACGTCCCGGCAGGCCAGGCGATTGGGCCGAACAATGTTACGGGGGGCACTCTCGGGGAGGGCGATGAGAGCATCAAGTCGGAAGCGGGATCCTTTCGGCGAGGCGCTGGAATCCGACGATGCTATATAGTTTGATCTGAGGTCTTCATGCTGAGAACCATCGAGTCTTTCGCGTTTTCGACCGCAGTTCTGCTAGTCTCGGCGACCAGCATCGCCGGTGACGCGCCCTGCCCGGGAAACCTACGGACCGTCCCGATCCACGGCCCATCGGCCATCGATGCCGTGGCCACCAACGGTGAGCTCGCGGTGACTTGGGACGACTTCGGTCTGACGGTGTGGGATCTCCGCGACCCGACCGCAATTCGGCCTCTCGGCTCCTATGTCCAAAGACGCGGCTGGAGACCGAGCTATCTCGCGCCGGAGGCCCTGTATCTCCACCCGGACAACTGGGCGCTGGTCCTGCCTCGGATGACAGCTTTCGATCTTCGCAACCCCGCCCAGCCCGAACCGAGGCCGCTCAGCCCCGGCTGGCCCTACGAGGGTCGCGCATCGAGTTCCGATCCGTGGCAAAGAGTGGCGATCAACGATGATCTTCTGGCCGCGACCGCGGGGGTGAACGAAATCCGTCTCCTCGACCTCGAAGACCCCTTCAGCGGACTATGGCTGAACCCCACCTGGCCCGGTCTCGATCACCCCGAAAGTCTGACCTTCTCGGATGGGCGGCTGGTGGTGCTCGACCGTCTCGGCGGGATTCAAATCTATGGTCTCGGTGATCCCGCCAATCCCAACCTCCTGGGATCGACCGCGCTGCCGGTCTTCAACACCTTTGGTTGGAGCCTGGTGGGATCCGGAAACGTGGCGCTCGCCATTTCCCGGGTCAACAGGTGGACCAGCGCACCCATCGATGTTTGGAGCATCGATCTCAGCGATCCCGCGAATCCCGTGGCCGGCGATGTGACCTCATTCTTTGAGTGGTCCTTCGTCAGACAGGCCTGGTTCACCGGCCGCAACTCGGTCGTCTTCGCCGACGACTTCAACTACCCGGGTCCGTGCTGCCGTCTCTTCGAGCTCGACTGGAGTGATCCCCAAAACCCGGTCGTGGTGACCTCAAGGCAGGTTCCGCTGACGGATGTCGCCCTTTCCTCGACCGGAGTGGTCGGTTCACTCGAGGACCGGCTCGAGATCTTTGATCGAACCGTTGATTTCCCGACCCTCGGGGCATCGCCCATCGAGGGTGTCGCGGTCGATCTGGCGGTGACCGGCGCCACCGGAGTCACTGCCGACGGGAACGCCGGGATCACGGCCCTCGATCTCAGTGACCCGTCATCGCCGGTGGTCGCCTCCCGGCTCGACCTCGACGGAGAGGTGAGAGCCGTCCGACTCGTCGGTACGACCGCGATCGCGGTCGTCGTCGACGTTCATGACTGGAGCCTGGTCACCATCGACGTCACCGATCCGAGCGCGCCATCAGTCCTGGCCGTGCTGCCCATCCGACCCGGTGTCAGGGATCTCTCGTGGGACGGCGACCTCGTCGCGCTCGGCATCCCCTCGTACACCTCCGAAGGGCTGGTGGACATCGTCGATGTGTCCGATCCGTCGGCGCCCTTTGTCCGATCCACATTCTCTACCGGCATCATGTCGTCGTCGCAGATGCGGGTGCGGCTGTCCGGCAGCACCGCGATCATCGGCAGTCTCGATGCCGTGATCTCGATGGACCTCGCCGACCCCGATAACCCGGCCGAGCTCGATCGGATCGAAGTAAACGGCTTCGAGGTCACGGAACTGGAGATCATCGGCAACCGCGCCGTCGCCGTCGCCGCTCGCGAACTCTATGTCATCGACATCTCCGACCCGACATCCCTGCTCGAGATCGAGCACTATGGAGGCTACTGGAGCGACATGGGCGCCCCGGGCGCAGGGTTGCTCGCGACACAGATCGCAAGCTACACGTCGTGGCTTGAGGACTACGCCGACCTCGCCTCACCGATTTCCTACCCGGCGCCCCTCCAAATGCGGTGGTGGAATCCGGGGGTCATTCTCGGCGACGCGTGGCTGCGCCCCTCCGGCCCGTTCCTCGACATTGCCAGCCTCGAATGCCGCGCTCCCGAGGCCGGGTTCGGTTGGGCCGGTCTCGGTAACGAGATCTGGTTCGTGGACACGAGCAGCTACCAGATCGACAGCCACACCTGGGATTTCGGAGACGGCACCATCAGCTCGGTGATCGGTACCGACCCGAAGCACGACTACGCCTCGCCCGGCCGCTACGACGTGGCGCTGACGGTCACCAACCCCCAGGGATCGGACACCTACACCGAGGTCATCGAAGTCGGCACTCGCGTGTTCTGGGACGGCTTTGAGACCAGCGACGAGATCGCGTGGGGCACAAAGCTGCCGTAGCCGCACGGGAGGAGCCCTCACCGGGAGCGCGCTTCGGGTGTCGACGTCATGATTCTCCCCCCGACCGGAGGGTTCAACGATCTCTCGGGTAGGCCAAACCGACGTCGAGGTCACTGACGGGCAGCCTGAAAGGCCGCCCCTACAACTCTGCTCGACGTCTTTGTGGTTCCTTCGTGTCTTCGCGTCTTCGCGTTTGCGACGGCTATCCCACCCGCAACCGCTCGAGCAGAATCCCCGCGGCGACGGCGACGTTGAGGCTTTCGATCTCGCGGTCGAGGGGGATGGTCACCTCGCCGGTCGCAACGGCCCGGGCCTCGGGTGAGAGCCCCGCGCCCTCGGCGCCGACGAGAATCACCACCGGTCGGGAGGGCGCCCAGCGGTCGAGCGGAATGCCGCCCGGTCCGGCCGCCCAGACCTCGCCGCTCGCCTCGCTCATACGCTCGGCGACCCGAGCGACGGGGACATCGCGGGTGACCGGCAATCTGAAGACCGCCCCCGCCGAGCCACGCACGGCGGCGTGGTGGAAGGGATCGGCGCAGCCCGGCGACAGCAGAACGGCCCGCGCGCCGAGGGCCGCGGCCGATCGCACGATGGCTCCAAGGTTGCCGGGATCCTGAACCGTGTCGAGCCAGAGAGCGGCCCCTTCCCTTGCCGGCCATGGCGGCCGTTTGGGATCGGCCACGACAGCGAGCACGCCCTGCGGGTGCCTGGTGGGAGCGAGTTCGTCGAGGACGGCGGAATCGACCGTGTAAGCCTCACCCGCCGTCGCAACGATCTCGGGGTCGGGTTCGATTCCCTCGGCGAGGTAGAGTTCAAAGACCGGGACGTCCCAGCGCACGACATCGGCGACGAGCCGCCGGCCGTCGACGATGACCTGGCCCTCGGGCCGCCGTTTCACTCTTCGTCGGAGATCCTTGAGACGCGCGCCGTGTTTGCCGAGTTTTTCCATGCGCCCATCGTACTCCGTCATGCCTCGCGAATGGCAAGCAGGGATGCTTGCCGCTACAAAGGAACTCGATCACCTGCCGCAACAGATCCCCGCGGCCCTTTGTAGCCGCAAGCTTCCAGCTTGCGATCGCGTTGGCTAACGATGCACAAACAACTGGATTTTCAGAGGCTATATGAGATAATCCCGACCATCTGTCGCCGGGCCGAACCGGCGGAAGGAATGGTGCACCATGAGCCTATCGTTGATCGCGAAGAACGTTAGCGAGTCGGCCACGTTGAAGCTCAACGAGATCGCCGCGATTCTCCGGGCCAAGGGTGATCCCGTGATCCACCTGGGCGGCGGGGAACCCAAGGGAAAGGCGCCGCTCGATGCGGTGCTCGCCGCCACCTCGGCGGTGGCCTCGGGCGAAATCAGATACACCCCACCCGATGGAACGCCGGAGCTCAAGAAGGCCATCATCCGCTACACCGAGGAGTTCTACGGTTTCCGGCCCGCGCCGGAGAACGTCATGGCCTCGGGCGGTGCGAAGCAGGCCATCATGACGGCGCTCCACGCCCTCATCGACCCCCAGGGCGAGGTCATCTTCCCGGTGCCCTACTGGGTGAGCTACCCCGACATGGTCAAAATCGTCGGCGGGATTCCGGTGCCGGTGGAGCCCGAGGACGGCTCGTTCATCCCACGGATCCAGGATATCGAGCAGGTGGTGGGCTCCTACACCAAGCTCGTCATCATCAACAGCCCCAACAACCCGTCGGGGGCGGTCTACCCCGAGGAATTCATCGCCGACATCGTGGATTTCTGCGAGCGGCGTGGGCTGTGGCTGGTCATGGACGACATCTACCACCGTTTGGTCTTCGACGGCCGAAAGCCGATCAATCCTTATAAGTTCGCCAAGGACCGGAGCGAGAACTCCAAGCTCATCCTGGTCAACGGGGTCTCCAAGCAATACGCCATGACCGGATTTAGGATCGGCTGGGCGGTGGGCAACCGCCGGCTCATCGAGGCCATGACCAATATCCAGGGCCACGAAACCTCGGGACCATCGGTCCTGCTCCAACACGCCGCGGTGGGCGCCATCAACGGTCTCCAGTCGCCGGTGGAAGGTCTGCGGGCGACCCTCGAAAACAACCGCAATGTCCTCGTGGCCGAACTCAAGGCCTTTGAAGGGGTGATCATCGACAAGCCCGGTGGAACCTTCTACTCGTTCCCGGACTTCAGCACCTACGGCCGTGACTCGGTCGCCCTGTCCAAGTTCATCCTCGACAAGGTGCAGGTGCTGACGGTGCCGGGTAAGGAGTTCGGGATGGAGGGCCACCTGCGCCTGAGCTTCTGCGGCTCGATCAAGGAGATCACCGAAGGCATCGAACGCATCAAATGGGCGTTGGACCCCAATTCGCCCAACGAACTCTATATCGGAGAGCGCAAGCTGGTGAGGGACTGGACATGAGCAAATACCTGAAGTTCGCCACACCCGCCGCGGCCCAGGCCGGGGACCTCAAGAGCCGCTTCGGCATCGGCAATCACGGCCTCACCCATGTTGACCGGGTCTACTGGAATCTCCCGGCACCGGCGCTCTATGAAGAGGCCACCTTCCGCAACGAGGGCTCCATGGCCCACGGCGGCCCCTTTGTGGTCAACACCGGCAAATGGTCGGCCCGCGCCGCCCAGGAAAAATACGTCGTCCGCGAGAACTCCACCGAGGACAAGATCTGGTGGGGCGAGTACAACCGTCCGTACAATCCGGAACTCTTCTCGAGCCTCCACGGGCGGATCCAGGCCTTTCTCCAGGACGAGGAGCTCTTTGTCCAGGACTGCTTCATCGGCGCCGATCCCAAGTACCGGATGCCGGTGCGGATCATCACCGAGTTCGCCTGGCACTCGCTCTTCGCCCGCAACCTCTTCATCACCCCAAAGAACCAGGACGCCTACCAGAGCCACGTCCCCGAGTTCACGGTGATCGTGGCGCCGTCCTTCCACTGCGACCCGAGGCTGGACGGCACCAAGTCGTCGACGGCCATCATCCTCGACTTTTCCAAACAACTCGTCCTGATCTGCAACTCCTCCTATGCCGGTGAGATCAAGAAGAGCCTCTTCACCGTGATGAACTTCCTGCTGCCGCTGCGCGAGGTGCTGGCCATGCACTGCTCGGCCAACATTGGGAAAGCCGACGATGTGGCGCTTTTCTTCGGGCTCTCCGGCACCGGTAAGACCACCCTCTCGGCCGACCCCAACCGGCGGCTCATCGGCGACGACGAGCACGGCTGGTCCGACCAGGGAATCTTCAACTTCGAGGGCGGCTGTTATGCCAAGGTCATCCGGCTTTCGGCCGAGAACGAGCCCGAGATCTACGCCACCACCCGCCGCTTCGGCACGGTCCTCGAGAATGTGGTCCAGGACCGGACATCGCGGAAGCTCGATCTCGATGATGATCGATTCACCGAGAACACCCGCGCCGGCTACCCGCTGGAGTTCATCCCCAACATCGTGCCCGAAGGGATGGTCGACTCACACCCGAAGAACGTGGTGCTGCTGACCTGCGATGCTCAGGGAGTGCTGCCGCCCATCTCTCGACTTGACCCCGAGCACGCGGTCTACCACTTTATGTCAGGCTACACATCGAAGATCGCCGGCACCGAGATCGGTCTCGGGATCGAGCCCGAGATCGCCTTCTCGGCCTGCTTCGGCGCGCCCTTCATGGTCCACCACCCCTTTGTCTACGCCGACATGCTGCGCAAGAAGATGCTCAAGCACGGCGCCACCTGTTGGCTCGTCAACACCGGTTGGGTCGGCGGCGGCTGGAACGTGGGCAAGCGGATCTCCATCCGACACACCCGCAACCTGCTCAACGCCGCCCTCGACGGCAAGCTCGATCATGTCGAGTACCGCAAGGACGATCTCTTCGGCTTCGAGGTCCCGCTGAGCTGTCCCGATGTCCCGACCGATGTCCTCGATCCGTCGACCTCGTGGGGCAACAAGGACGAGTACTGGAAGCGCTACGACGGGCTCGCGGCACGCTATATCGAGAATTTCAAGCTCTATACCGATGGCTGTCCCGAGGAGGTCGCGAGCGCTGGACCTAAACGACTGAAGTAGGTTGCAAAGGTATTAGGTACTAGGTATTAGCTTCATCGCAGTCAACACAGCCGGAGACGATTCGTAGGCGGGTCGTTGACGACCCGCGACCCAACCGCCGATGCTCGGCGGGACAAACACGGTTTCTCTCGAGGCTCCAGCAGACCCAGCATTCTCGATTCATCAAGGATCTCAAGTAGCGCGATGGGAGCGGTGCGCAGGCACGCACCTTTTTTCGCGGCTCACAAAGGTGGATGCCAGGCACCGAGCCCGCGTTCTCCCAACGGTCACGGCTCGAGGCCGAACAATGCAAAAAGCGCCTCGTTCATCAGGGCCCTGGTTACTCTTGGCGTTTTTCTCCCACCAACCCCGTCACCGGGGCGAAGGAAAGGAAGAGACCCACCTGACAGAAGGCCATCACGAGACCGACGATGATGCCGAGGACCGTGCTCGCGATCGTTCCTCTGAGGATCTCGAGGTGCCACCCCAGGATCACTGGGGCGACGCCGGCGGCAAGACCGGGCACCACCCACCCCATCAAGGTCAGAAGCGATCGCACGGGTTGTCTGAGGGTTCCCCACAAACCGCTCAGCCACGCCAGAACCGCCGAACGGCGATGACTCTCACCGAGCAACCAAGCGCCCCTGAGGGTAGCCAACCAAACCAGCAACGCGGCCGCGAGACAGAGCAGGATTCCCGTCTCCAGATAGATGCCGAGGCGTGAGTCGTCAGCGAGGACCGCGGCGCGTTCTTTGAGTTTGACAAACGCCATGCCGGCCAACGAGTGGACAAGCACGAGCACCGCCACCGAGGTGAGGCCGAGGCGGGCCCAGCGCCACCAGCCGAAGAGCCCGCGGCTGAGAACCTCCGCCAACCGGATGTCGTTCTTTCCGGAGTAGAAGAACCACCGCACCAGACCGGCGTGCCAGAGCACCGTCCACACCCACAGCGCGAAACAACCCGAAAGAAACGCCAAGGCCAACGAGGGCCAGATGGGGCGCAGGAGTTCGGTGAGGATCAGCGCGATCTCGCCATTCGGAAGATCGCCATCGGGAAGGTTTGCGAAAACTCCCCCCACCGTGGTCCAAAGCACGAGTCGAGCCGGGACAAAGACCAGAACCGACCCCAGAAAGACCAGAACGACGACCCGCCACAGGCCGAGGGATTTTCTCAGGCCGAACAACCAGGAAGGTGCGGGATTCGTCACCCTAGCTCCACGGCACCACGAAAAAGCTCACCATACGAAGGGCGCCATCGAGCCACCACAACGGTCCGGCGTCGACCGGCTCGCGGGACCAGTGCTCATTACGCCAGTAGTTGTCGGCGCGCCTGGTTTCCAACGCCCAGGCGGCGTCGGGATCGACCACAACCTCGATCACCAACTCGGGAGACTCTTCGATCCAGCGAACCCAGCGGTCGCGGCCATCCCAGATGCGGCGTTCGACCCTCCCGCCTTCCCACTTCAGCTCCACCTCGACCGGCCCAATCAGATCCGTGAACCTACCGAGATCGATCTCGATCCGCCACTGACCGGGGTCGTCCTCGTCATCGATTTCGTGCCACCCACCATCACGCCAAACCATTCCCTTGGCGGGCCTGACCCAGTGATGCCGCACCGACAGCACCGCCCAGTCAGGGATCAGATCACCCCGAATCACAGAATCAAAAAACCAGGCAAGATCCTCGCCCAAGGAGTTCTCGAGGGCGTGCTGCAGATCGAGGCCTGTGGGATGGTCATAGCGGTGCTCAGCAACATATGCCCGTATCGCCCGCATCACACGATCTTCCCCAAAGATCCCCTCGAGGGTTCTCACGGCCAACGCGGGCTTGGCGTAAGTGGCGAAGAATGAGTCCATCAGCCGGCGCCGCTCCCAGTTTGGGCGATCTATGATCACCGGCAGGTGCTCGAATGAGGCCCGGACACGCTCTATTCCCCAGAATTCGGCGAATCGGATCTCCGGAACCAGCCCGTCAGCAATCATGTCGGAGAGGCAACGGTTCTCCGCCCAGGTCGTGAGACCCTCGTCGAGCCAGGCGGCCTCGAACTCGTTGGAGGCGAGCAACCCTTGGAAGTACTGATGGCCCATCTCGTGCACCGTGACCGATTCGATCCTCTTTCTCCACGACAACACCGGCGAGGCGTCGAGCCGGCTCGCCCCGGTGGTGATGAGGGTCGGGTACTCCATCCCGCCGGCCCTCTCCGCTCCCGGCGGCGGTGACACCACCGTCAACTGCGCATGCGGATAGGGACCAAAATAGAGCCCGAACCACGCGATGGAGAGGCGTGTCGCGCGGATCATCCTGGGGATCAACATACCCTGGGTCTGCGGCACCAGAAAGCGGATGGTCATGGGGGGCAACTCGAGAGCCGCCGCTCCCAGATCAAGCTGTTCTCCGGCCCGCTCGAGCCAGACCATCGGAACGTGACGGCCGGGATCAAAATCGACCTCGAACGCAGACATCAGACTCGGCGGTGAGGTGGTCCAGGCAAAATCGTGGACATCTCTCGCGCGGAACTCGACCACGTCGTCGGTGCCGACGGGCTCGCGCGAGATCTGCTCACCGGTGGCGCCGACCACCCAACCGCGCGGGATTCTCATCCTCACCCGGTAGCTCCCGAAGTCTGCGAAGAACTCACTCGATGCATGAAACTGGTGGCAGTTCCACCCCGCCTCGCCCTCGAAGACACCGATCTTGGGAAACCACTGGGAGACCATGTGAAAGTCGCCGGAAAAACCGGTTCGGACGACCACCTCCGGCAGACGAGCCTCGAAGTCGAGCTCGAGCTCCACCGCCTCTCCGGGCAGCACCTCCCGCGGCAGCTCGACACGCACCACGGTGAAGTCACTCTCGTTACCGTCATCGGGCCGCTCAAAGCGCAGCCCCGGCATAAGATCCGCTCCATCGGCAAGCGCCAGACGAGTGATCCGGGTCCAACCCCACTCGTCGTCGGGAGTCACTGAACTCCCCAGAGGATCGTTCGAGAGTTCGCGCATGAATGTGCTCTCGGAGTTCGAGAACGCGTTGAGATAGAGGTGAAACCAGATCTCAGAGGTTGCCGCATTCGCGGTGTTGCGCCACCGCACCATCTGCGACGCGGTCAACTCATGGCTTTCCGGGTCGAGAGCGACCTCGATGTCGTAGCTCGCAACATCGAGGTTCTGGGCGACCAATGGGGAAGCCAGGGCAAGAACCAAGAGGCCGATACTGGTGACGATGGATTTCACGAGCGAATTGTAGCGGAGCGGGGGCCCGGGGCGCGAGGGCTTGGAGTCCTGGGATACTCGCGGCTCGTCCTCAGGTCCTCAATCCCCGGATCCTCACGCCCTCGATCCGGAAACATCTGGCGTTGCCTCGCGTTGATCATTACATTGGGAGACCTGATGCTGATTCGTCTCGCCCTCGTCCTCGCGCTCATCATCGCCGCACCGGTCGTGGCGGATGAGGTCGATGACAAGAAACAGTTCAACCTCGATCTGGAGAACGTCGACCTGCGCCCCCGCGACCCACGCACCGAGGCCCGCCTCGCACGGTGGAACGACGACCCGATGGCGAGAGTCGCCATGGCCATGGCCTCGGAGCAGGCCCACATACTCGGCGGCCACCAACCGGGGATGGGCAAGCCACGGGCGATGGTCTTTTCAGTCCGGTTGCAGAAGGGCCTGGCTGCCGCGCTCATGGTCTCGTCGTCGGCGAGTGGCGTCGAGTTCTACGAACGCCGGATGGCGGTCATCACCTGGCCGTGGGAAGACGAGGAAGAAACCAAACCGGCCATGCCGCTGGATGAGCAACTGACGGTGATGCTCGGGAAGCGGCTTGAAGACCGGTGAGATATGAGAAGGTCAGCGTTCGCTTCGCTCGCTAGTTAGGAAGTTAGAAGGTGAGCGGAGCTTTTTACCTTACTTCCTAACTCTCACTCTTCACGCGGACAGCGGCATCCACCAACGAGCGAAAGTTAACGAACGACAACCGGACGGTCGGAGCGACCCGCTACAACCGTTCCTTCAGGTTCTTCGAGACCTTGAACCGCACGCTCTTGGAGGCTGAAATGGTGATCGTCGCACCGGTGGCCGGATTTCTCCCCTGACGTTCCGGGCGTTCGGAGATCATGAAGGTCCCGAAGTTGGGCACCGTGATTTTTTCGCCCTCGGCGAGCATCTCGCCCGTGATATCGAAAATATTGTCATACACCATGGCGATGTGGGTTTTGGGAATGCCGGTGAGCACCGAGATACGATCCACGAGTTCCGCCTTACCTGCCATCTTTTCTCGCCTCCCGTCTGATCATTGCACACGCTACCGCGGCCTCGGTGAACCGGTCAAGGGCACGGTTGGGCGGACGCCGACGCGTAGAATGCCGGCATGACAAATGATCAACCCCGCTCATGGACCACTCTGGCCACCGAGATACTCGGCACCTACCCCATCTTCGAACTCTCACGGAGCCGACAACAATCGCCCGTCTCGGGTCGCGAACACGAGTTTCTGCGCCTCGATTGTCCCGACTGGGTCAACGTCGTTGCCCTCACCGATGACGGCCGGATGGTCCTTGTCGAGCAGTACCGTCATGGAACCGACGAGATGACACTGGAGATCCCGGGCGGCGCCGTGGATCCGGGCGAACACCCCGAAACCGCGGCGGCTCGAGAGCTCGAAGAGGAGACCGGCTACCGGTCATCGGAGCTCATCGAAATCGGCACCGTCGATCCCAACCCGGCATTTCTCTCCAATCGATGCTGGACCTATCTGGCGCTGGGGTGTCGCGCTGATGGTGAAGTCCATCTCGATCCGTCGGAAGAGATCGAGGTTTCCCTTGCCCCGTTCAAGGACTTTGCACGCCTCATCGATGAAGGCGACATCACCCACTCGCTCGTCATTGCCGCCCATGACCACCTACGGCGGGGCATCAGACGTGGAGCGGAGTGGGCAGCGAAGCTCGACCGCCTCTAGTAGCGCGATGGGAGGGGTGCCACTTGAGCCTCCTGCAAAAGCCATCTTTCCCGATGGTTCGTGGTCTCTGTGCCGGCGAGACGCCGGCACTACTAAGGGCTGAGATTCATTGTAGGGCCGGCGTCTCGCCGGCCTCCGGTAGCGCGATGGGAGGGGAGCCAGGCACCTTTTCGCGACGAAAAGAGAGCCAGGCACCCATCCCGCGTTCTGTCGAGGTCACGCGGTATTGGCCTCAAACGGGGTGCCATCTTTTGTCATTGTTCGGGCGGCGGACCGCCGATGTGGACCGCCACGCTGATCCCGAACAATGCTAAAGGTGGCTCCCTCGGCCAATCGCGACGGGAGAATCTCGTCGGTGGCGCGCCTCAGAATCGGGAATGCCCCGAACCCCGACAACGGTTCCCCTTCATATCATGAAGAACCACACGTTCATATCACTCATGCTCGGGGTGGCGCTCGTCGCCACCGCGGCGCCCGCACAAGGAGACGACGCCATGCTCGAACCCGGAATGCCGTTCCCCAGTTTCGAACTACCTGCCCATGACGGCACCACGGTGTCGAGCGCCGATCTCGATGGGAGTCCGTACCTGCTCTTCTTCTACCCCAAGGCCGACACCGGTGGTTGAACACTGGAAGCCAACCAGCTGCGTGACAGCTGGTCAGATCTTCAGGCTCGCGGAGTGAACGTCGTGGGTGTCAGCTTTGACAAACCCGACGCCAACAAAAAGTGGGCGGAGAAGAACAACCTCCCGTTCAAGCTGCTTTCCGATCAAGAGAAGGCCCTCGCCAAACAGGTCGGCGCGGCGCGCTCGATGATCCCGCTGCCGAAACGGATCTCATACCTGGTCGGCGCAGACAGCCTCGTCCTCGTGCCCTACCCCGATGTCAAACCGGGTGAGCACGCCGCCGAAGTCCTCGCCGATCTCGAACGCCTCGGCGTCGGAGACTCCGACTAGCCGGAGTCTCCGAGCCGGGTGGTGCCTACAGCTCAGACGTACAGTTGGGGCATCGGGTCGCCGTGATGGCGATCTCCGTCGCACAGTAGGGGCAGTCCTTGGTGGTCGGTTCGGCCGCAGGCGCTTCTTCCTCGCGTCGCATGGCGTTGATCGACTTGACCAGCATGAAGACCGCAAAGGCGACGATGAGAAAGCTGATGATGTTGTTGATGAACAGGCCGTAATTGACCGTCACCGCCCCAGCGGCCTGGGCATCGACAAGTGCGGCATAAGGCCCGGCCGGGTCCCCCTCCTTCATCACCGAGAAGAGATTGCCGAAGTCGACACCGCCCAACAGCAGGCCGATGGGGGGCATGATGACATCGCTCACCAGGCTCTTGACGATGGTGCCGAAGGCCCCACCGATGACGATGCCGATTGCCATGTCGAGGACATTGCCCTTCATGGCGAACTCTTTGAACTCCTTGAACATACGCTCCTCCTTCATTCCTCAATAATCCGGACGATCCGCCTTTGTCGGGAGATCGCCATTATCGATCTTCGATTCTCAACCTTCGGAGCTCTCGCCTTCCGAACGCCCGCCACCACTCATATCCGAAATCCAGCCCTTCATGGCGTCGGCGGCCATTTCTCGGCACCCGAGCCCGAAGGCCAGGGCGAGCGCAACAGCGATGGCGCCGAGCAGGAGACCAAAAGCGAGGGTGATGATCTCGTTGGCGAGCCCCATCTGCCGAAGTGCCATGGCTCCGGCGAGCACAAGAATCGCGATCCGCGCAGCCAGCGCCAACATGGGCGCCTGGGTCGAACGGCTCGCCTCGATGGTTCGCGCAGCGAGATTGCCCAAGAAAAGCCCGATGCCGAAGATCACCAGACCGAGGGCGACATGCCCGGCAAAGATCATGAACTCGGTGATGAGCGCGGCCAGCGCCTCGAACTGCAGCATCCGTAGCGATTCGATGGTAGCGAAGAGCATCAGCGCCACGAGCACCAAATGACCGACGATATCCGAAGGGGTCTGCTTACCCTCCTCGGGCTCACGCCCCACCCCGAGCCGCTCGAGGACACTGTTGAAGCCGATCCCGGCCAGTACGTTGGCCACCAGTCCCGACACGATCCGCCCCACGAAGAACGCGATGGCGAGCACCAGGGTTGCACCGAAGAGCAACGGCAGCGCCGCCAAAAGCGTCTGCAACATGTCGCTCGCCGGCGCCGTGATGGCATCGAGGCGCAGGGTGTTGAGCGCCGCCACCAGCACGGGGATCAGGATGAAAACATAGAGCAACAAGCCGATGAGACCCGAGAGCTTTTGTTCGCCCAGGGCCGTGGCCACACCGGTGTTCTCGGCCAAGCGATCGGTGCCCACCGCGGCCAGAAGATTGGTGACCACCCGCTGGATCACGCGGGCCAACAGCCACCCCGCGGCCAGGATGAGCATCGCCGCCAGCAAATTGGGCAGGAAGGCGAGCATCTTGTCGATCATGCCCTGCACCGGCTGCAGCAACCCGTCGAGCTTGAGCGCACCAAGGATCGCCGGCAGGAAGAGGAGGTAGACCAGCCAGTAGACCGCCTCGCTCACCGTCTTGGCGATGGAAACCCGGGGCTCGTCTTCGAGCCCCGCCCCTTCGCCCAACTTTTCGTCGAGGGCGATGGTTCCGAGTACGCGCTGAACGACGAACCGCAGACCGGTGGCGACCCCCCACGCCACCATTGCCAGGATGGCGGGCCCGATGAGGTTGGGGACATAACCCGCCACGATCTCGAGGAACCGGTTGAGCGGCTCGGTGATCAGACGAAGCCCCAGAGCCTCGAAAAAGGCCACCAGGACAAAGAGCATGAGCAGCCAGAAGACCGCCCTCCCCGCCCACTTCTCGATCTCGGGCGGATTCTCGGCATCCTCCCCCATCAACCACTGGGCGATCCGGTTGTCGAACTCGGTCTTGCCGAGCGCCCGGCGTACCAGGATCGATGAGACAAGGGCGATCAGCCAACCGACGATCAAAATGGCCAGCGCGATGAGCATCTGGCCCAAATTGGCGGTGATCAGTTCTCGTAAATAGTCCATGATCTGTTGCATGGCTCCTCCTCCTGATGAGGCGATTTTGCGATCGCCTCGTTGACCACCTGTTCTTCAGTGCGATCTACAGGTTCGTTCGAATTGGTCAGTTTCTCATCCTAGGGTACACCAAAAAACGCGGGACCCGAATCGGGGTCCCGCGTTGATGTCTTCGAGCCGGCGAAGGTCAGCCGGATACCTGGTGCATGTGGACATCCTGCTGCGGGAAGGGGAAGGAGCAGCCGGCGGCCTCGAGACCTTCCTTGAGTTGTCGGGTCAGGTCAAAACGAACACCCCAGTAGTCGGCGCCGTTGACCCAGGGCCTCACCACCAGATCCACCGATGAGTCCCCGAGATTCGACACCGCGATCGTGGGTGCGGGCTCGGCGAGGACCTTTTCGTGGGCGGTGACGATCTTTTGGATGGTGTCGATGGCGACCTGGATGTCGTTACCATAGTCGATGCCCATCACGAGATCGATGCGCCGGGTGTCGAAACCGTTGTAGTTTTTGATGGTGCCGCCCCAGACCTGTGCGTTCGGGACGGTGATCATGATGTTGTCGCCGGTCTTGATGACGGTGGAGAATATCTTCACGGCCACAACCGACCCGCTGATACCACCGATCTCGACAAAATCTCCGACCTTGAATGGCCGGAACATGAGCAGCATCACCCCGGCGGCGAAATTGGACAGGGTGCCCTGCAGGGCGAGACCCACCGCGAGGCCGGCCGCGCCGAGGACCGCGATGAGTGACGTCGTCTGGATGCCGAAGAGGCTCAACACCGCGATGATCACCACGGCAAGCACCGTGTAATAAACCAACGACGCGACGAAGGGGATCAGGGTGGCGTCCACTTCGCCCTTGGTCATGGCCTTGCGCACGCTGGCGCGGATGATGCCGGCCACCATACGACCGATGATGAGGACGACAACGGCGCCGACGATCTTGAGACCCCACTGGGTCAGAATCGGAACGAGTGTGTTGGGATCAAAGTCCATCATTCTCTCCTTGCGCTCTTACGAACCGGTCAGAAATTCAGAACCACCGACACCTTGGTGGTGGTGTCGGTCTTCTCGTTGTCGCCGATGGGCTCGTTGCGGTAGCGTACCAAATAGCTGAACTGCAACGCCAACAACTTGGTCAACGATGCCGTCACCGCCGTGTCTGAAGCGAGCCGCCAGTCCGCACTTTCATCGAAGTTGGGGTAATAGAGAACTCGCTGCGACAACGACGCAGACTTGCTGAAGGCCCAGTGCCACTTGAGGCCGGCAACCCCGCCGAACCAGTCCACCGTCTCGGTAACTTCCTGCATCAGGTCATCGTCGTAGAAGATCTGATCTTCGCTGGTCCAGGTGAGACCGGCGTCGAACGAGAGCGTGTGCTTCTCGGTCTTCACCGCAAGGTACTCCGCACCGGCCTCGGCGATATACCGATTGTCGAAACCGCTGAACGGGTCACGCGCCCAGCTGAGACCCGCGAAGAGCGACCAACGATCGCTGAGCTGGCGGAGCCCGCGAGCACCAACCAGATACTGCTCGGCGGTGACGACGCTGTCGTTTTCGGCTCGGGTGAACATGGCGATGAGATCGAGACCCCAGGGGGTCGGTTTGCGGTTGCCCTTGTAGTCGAAACCAAAGCTCGAGGTGTCGGTGTTGCCACTGGTCCCGAGGTACGACAGTCCGAGTTCATTTGTCCAGTTTGGCTCGGGTGGTGCTTCCTCTTCACCCTCCTGGGCGAAAACGAAAACCGGGATGGTGGTCAGTGCCAGAACGAACGCGGCCGCTTGGGTGGCGAACCTCTTGGTCTTTGAGCTTTTCATCTTTCTTCTTCCTCCTTGATCGACACCACCTCGAGGGTCATGCCTTCGGTCAATCTCAGTTATCGCTGACGGGAAACACACTCGGAGGTGCCGATCTTCCGTCATCGGCAAAAAAAAAATCTGCAAATTCGAACCGCCCGGTGAGATGGTGTTTCAATGCGAATCACTCCCATCTTGTAACAGGACAGACAACAGGGGTATTTAGTCACATCGCACCATCATTTCTTGACCAGCGACTCGCAACAACCATTTCAGGGACACCGACACTCCCTTATACTCGAAACGTGCACCCGCACGACCCCTACGACGTCCCGGCAGGCGCGATCTGGCCGAGCTGGCGAATCATCACCCTGAGTGCCATCGTGGCGGTGTGGCTCGTGGTGGCCACGTCCCAGGTCGTGGTGACCTGGGACGGAGACCCCACCGAGCTGTTGCTGCTCATCGGCGGCAATGCGTTGGTGTCAACCGCAGGGGCATGGCTCTTTCATCTTCGATGGCTCGCCACGGGGAGCCGTTTCGACCTCCGGATCCGGAACGCCTACTTACCCATCGCGACCTATTTCCTGGCCCGCCTCGCGGTGGCGCCATTGGCAGTACCGCAGCCGACCTTTACGTCCGCTGACGGCGTCGCCTGGTTGTTGGCGCAAGCGGCTGCGGTCACAGTCCTGCTGCTCCCGGTGCGGGACGAGATGCTCACCGTCGAGCGGGGGCAGGCACGTCGCTGCGCTTTGGCCCTCACCACCGCGTCGGTGGTGACCCTGGCGATGGTGGGTCTTCAACATATCGGCTGGCTTGTCGGCGTCCAGCCGGCGGAGGTCGGCCTCAGCATCGCCTTTGCCTCTGCATCCGCGATGCTCCTGATCTGGCGCGAGAACGAAGGACGCGATCTCTGGCTCGGTGTCACCATGATGTTGGTCGCCGGATCTCATGTCGTCCTCGCCCTGAGCCTCACCCCCTATGATGCCTCGGTGATGTGGGGCCTGGTGCTTTTCGGGATCGCCATGGCCACCCCCATCTTGGGTTCCACTGGTGAGAACGCCGCTCGCCTGCTCGACCAGGACGCCATGCACGACCGGTTGACCCGCTTGCGTCGCCGCACCGAGATTCTTCTCGACACCCTGCCGGCCATGGTTCTTTCGGTGGACCGTGATCGCAAGCTCCACTATGCCAACCGCCAGGCACGAACGGCTTTGGGCATCTCTTCCGAATCGGAAAACGACTCCCCGCCCACCTGGCTGGAACGATTCCACCCCCACGATCGTCCTCAGCTCCACTCCGCGGTGGCCTCCGTCCTCGAACGCCCCGGTGGAGTCTGGGAGGGTGTGATCCGAACCGAAGACCCGGGTGGAGCCGTTCGCTGGTTGAGCACCCATCTTCACCAGGTTGTGGATCCCACCGAAGACCAGACCCTCGTTCAGATCGTCGCCACCGAGGTCACCGATCTCTTCCTTGCCCAACAGTCCGCTGAAGCACAGCAGTCCCGGCTCTCCTTTCTCTCCAATCTCGCCCAGACCATGGCCGGCGAGGTCGAGGAGGAACGGATTCTCGAACGCTATCTCGAGACGGGTCAGCAGGTGATGCCCATGAAGGCACTGCTGCTTTACCGCCCCCTCGCGGGCAGCAGTGAGCTGCGTCTGGTCGCGTCGGCCGGCCCCGGGGTCGAGTTCTTTGCTCAACACCGGAGGAAAGCTCCAGGGTCGGAGAACCACCCGTGTGCGATCGCGTTTCAATCCGGCGTCCCCCGGACCGCGGAGGTGAGCGAAATGTTGTCACCGGATGACGCCGCACGGTTCGGCGCAGAGCACGACATCCGACATTTCGGTTTCCTCCCATTGCTCGCCGCCGGTACGGTCATCGGAGTGTTGGTCACGGCCTCGAGCACGCCGCCTCGACTCGCGGCCGACGACATGGATCTGATGACCCAGATCGGCTTCCTCCTCGGCGGTACGATCTATGTCGCTCAACTCGTCCGAGAACTCAACGAGCAACGAGCCGTCGCCTTCGAGGCATCGCGGCTCAAGTCGGAGTTTCTGGCCAACACCTCGCACGAACTCCGCACACCGTTGACCGCGATCCTCGGCTTTCTCCGGCTGGTCATCGACGGAACCATCGACGATGTCGACAAGCAACGTGAGTACCTCGCCATTGCCCACGACTCGGCCGAAAAGCTGCTCACCATCATCAACGACGTCCTCGATCTGGCCAAAATCGAGGCCGGACGACTCGAGGTTCACCGGGTTCCAGTCCCGGTTCGTTCGGTGCTCGAAGGAATGGAGACGCTCTTCAAGCATCAGATGAAGAACAATGGGATCAAATTCACCCTGTCTTCGGAGAATCCCGGCCTCGTTCTGTGGGCGGATCCCGATCGAACCACCCAGATCCTCACCAACCTCCTCTCGAACGCCATGAAGTTCACTCCCCGCAACGGAACCATCGATGTGAGAAGTGCCGAGGACAACAAGGAGATCGTCTTTACCGTGACCGACAGCGGTGTCGGAATTCCCAAAGCAGAGCTCGAGAGGGTCTTCTCGAGCTTCTACCAGGTCGATGGTTCCACCACCCGGGAGCACGGCGGCACCGGGCTCGGTCTCACCATCTCGCGTCGTCTCACCGAACTCATGGGCGGAACCCTCGATCTCGAGAGCGAGGGAAATGACAACGGAACCACCGCGCGGTTCACGTTGCCCGAGTATCGCGAGGACAAGGCGAACTAGGTCGGCCCACCTATGCGATGGCCTCATCCAGCATCCTTCATCGAGTATCCCGAATGAAACTCACACTTGATCAAACTCAACATCGATAGACACTTAGATCTCCACGGTCTATCCTCATATCATGTCAATCAACCGTCTTTGTAAGGGTTGACAGTTTAAATATATTTATATATTCTTAAATAGTTATATAGCGAAGGAGGAGCTGCTCCATGCGATGGATTCCGCTCAGCTTGCTGATCACTCTCACAACCGGTGGCGGCCTGGCCGCTCAGGTACTCACGGTCGAAAACGCCGTCGAGTCCGCCCTGGTCTCCAACCCGGCCGTCCAGGCAGCAGCCGCGCGTTCAGAGGCAGGAGATTCGCGGGCGAAACAGGCCAAGGGCCACCGTTGGGGCCGTCTGGATCTCGCCGAAACCTTTAACTACTCAAACAACCCTGCCGAGGTCTTTGCCCTGACCCTCAACCAGGGACGTTTTGATTTCGACGAGTTCTTTTCCTCCGATCCCAACAATCCGGCGGCGATCTCGACCTGGATGACGACCCTCGATCTGACTCTGCCCATCTACACCGGCGGCAAGATCGGCGCCCGCGTCGAACAGGCCGAGACCATGGCCGGCGCCGGGCACGAAACCTGGCGCCATACGAGCGAGCTGGTGGCCTTCGACACCACCACCGCCTTTGTGAATCTGGCCAAAGCGCGGGAGAACCTCGAGCTCCTGGGCAAGGCGCGGACCACCACGGCCGAGCACGTCAAGCTCGCCGAGGCCTACGCAGCGCAGGGCATCATCCTCACGGCCGATGTCCTCGACGCCATGGTTTATCTCTCCGAGATGGATGACCTGCTCCAACAGGCGAAGAATGGCGCCCAACTCGCCGAGGCCGCACTCAACTTCCACATGGGCGCTGATCAGGCGACACCCCGCCAATTGGCGCCGATTCCACCGCCCCCGGCGATCTCCGGTGAACTCGATGAGTGGGCCGATGCGGCCGTCGATCGACGACACGATCTCGCCGCCGCCCGACAGCAGCTTGCAGCCGGCCGCCTCGAGACCAAGGCCGCCAGATCCGGCTATCTCCCGGAAGTGGCTGTTGTCGGCCGATACGGTCTCTACGACGACACCATCTTTGGTTCCAACGGCCATTCGGGAACCATCATGGCCGTTGCCAAGATCAACCTCCTCGGCGGCATAGCCGACTCAAAAGCACGAAAGGCCGCCGAGCACGACACGGTGTCCTTCGAGGCTGATATTCGTCGATTCGAGGAAGGCGTCCGACTCGAGGTTCGTCAGGCGTGGCAGGATCTCGAGACCGCCCGCAACCGTCACTCCACGGCTCAGAGCGTACTCGCCGCCGCCAACGAGGCCCTACGCGTCCGCGAACACCGCTTCAAGCAGGGTCTCGAAAAAATGGTCGATGTCCTCGACACCGAAACCGCGCTCCGCGAAGCCGAGACCCGCGAGTTGGTGGCCCGGTACGACGTTCTGCTCAGCACCACGCGTCTCCAATTCGTCTCCGGTACGACCCTGATTCCCAGCATGGAGGAGTCCCGATGAAAACCCGCAACCCCCATCTCTTCGCCCTCGTCGCCCTTGTTGTCGCCACCGTCACCACCATGGCGTGCGGCTCGCACGAAGCCGAACTCGCCGAAGCCGATCTCGCTCCGGTCTCGGTCACTCTGGCTTCGGTGGAGAACGCCTCCGACGCCAACACCATCGAAGTTCGGGGCACGGTCCATCCGGTCCGCCAGGCCTCGATTTCGAGCCGTGTGATGGGCCCGGTTGTGGCGGTCAAGGTCCGCGCCGGCGCCACCGTCGCCAAGGGTCAGACTCTCATCGAGATCCAGCCCGAGACCAGTGACGCTCAGCTTGCCCAGGCCACCGGCGCCCTCGCCCAGGCCAGGGCCGGTCTCGCCCTCGCCGAGCGCAACTTCCAGCGATACCAGGCGCTTTTTGCCGAAAAAGCCGCATCCGAGCTCGAGCTCGATATGGCCCGGATGCAGTACGAACAGGCTCAGGGAGCCGTTGAACAGGCCGACGGAGCGGTCCGCGCCGCCTCTTCGGTCGCTTCTGAGTCCGTCGTCAAGGCGCCCTTTGCCGCGCGCGTGGTCAAGACGATGGTCGAAGTGGGTGATCTCGCAGCGCCCGGCCGGCCGCTGGTCCAGGTCGAGTCGCGTGAGGGCCAGCAGATCTGGCTCGATGTGCGCGAGACCGACATCCAGCGCCTCGCCATTGGCGACGAGATCGCCGTCCGCCTCGACACACGGCCCGATCTCGGTGTCGTGACCGGTACGGTTCGCGAAATCGAGCCCTCCGCCAATTCGTCCACCCACACCTTCACGGTCAAGGCCCATCTCGGGGAACTCCACGTTGCAACTGGTCTCAGCGGCCGGGCTGCCATCCCCGGTGACGCCGGCGAGCGCCTCCTCGTACCGGCCGCAGCGGTCCATCGCCGCGGTGGTCTCGAACTCGTCGTGGTCCGCGCCGACGACGGCACCGCCCGCACCCGCGCGGTCACCACCGGGATCGATCTCGGCGACGGACGAGTCGAGGTCCTTTCCGGTCTCGAAGCCGGCGACCAGGTCGCCATCGACCTCAAGGCGCCGGTCGCCGACAGCACCCCGCTGGAGGTGGTGCGATGACCGAGGACACCCGCGACACTCACGCTGCAAAGGGGGAAAAACCCTCTGCCCGGGAGCTCGAGCAGGCGCGTCGCGATGCGCTGCGTCTCAAGATGACGCGGCGTAAGCTCGGCCTTGCCGGCCGCATCGGCCGCGCCTTCCTCGAATCCAAGCTGACACCGCTCATCATCGTCGCCTCGCTGCTCCTCGGGGGCTTCGCCCTCCTCGTCACCCCGTCGGAGGAGGAGCCTCAGATCAAGGTGCCCATGATCGACGTCATGGTCGGCTTCCCCGGCGCCACCGCCGAAGAAGTCGAGCACCGCGTCATCACGCCGCTGGAGAAGCTGCTCTACGAGATCGAGAACGTCGAGTACATCTACTCGATCTCGCGGCCATCGGGTGGATTCATCGTCGTCCGCTTCCTCGTGGGGACCGACCCCGATCAGGCCGCGGTCCGGGTCCACACCAAGATCGCATCGGTGATGGACGAGCTCCCGGAAGGTCTCATCGCGCCCGTGGTCAAACCGCGCACCATCGACGACGTCCCCGTTGTCGCCTACACGCTGTGGGGCTCCAACGCCACCTCCACCGAGCTTCGGCGGGTGGCTGACGAACTCAAGGTCGAGATCACCAAGCACCCACGGGTCGCTCAGGTTTGGGTCATCGGCGGCCAGCGCCGGGTGGTCCGGGTGGACTTCGACCGCGAACGGCTGGCGTCGTTCAACGTGTCCCTCCTCCAGGCCCACCAGGCCCTTCAGAGCGTCAACTGGCGTCTTCCGGCGGGATCGACCGCCATCGCCAACACCGAGGTTCTGGTCGATGTCGGTGAATTCCTCGCCGATGCCGACGATGTCGGCAACGTCGTCGTGAGCGCCTCGGGCGGCCGCCCGGTCTATCTCAAGGATGTCGCCGAGATCATGGACGGCCCCGAGGAGCCCGACTCCTATGTCTGGCTCGGCTCCGGTCCGGGCGCACCCGAGAAGGGCCTCGAGCGAGCCGGCATGGATCTCCCCGCCGTCACCCTCTCGGTGGCCAAGAAGCCCGGCACCAACGCCGTCGACATGGTCACCGACATTGATCGCGTCCTCGCCCGTCTCGAGGGCCGGGTCATCCCATCGGACATCGAGATTCTGAAAACCCGCGACTACGGCGCCACCGCCAAGGAGAAATCCGACGAACTGCTGACGCACCTGTGGTCGGCGACCCTCGCGGTGATCCTGCTCATGTGGATCACCCTGTCACGGCGTGAGGCCATCGTGGTCGCGGTCGTCATCCCGGTGACCCTGGCCCTGACCCTGGCCGCTTCGTACTTCTTCGGCTACACCCTCAACCGGGTGAGCCTCTTCGCCCTGGTCTTCTCCATCGGGATCCTGGTGGACGACGCCATCGTCGTGGTCGAGAACATCCACCGCCACATCAAACTCCGCTGGGGAAAGCCAAAACAGGCGACGATCTACGCCGTCGACGAAGTCGGCAACCCAACCATTCTCGCCACCTTCGCCATCATTTCAGCGCTCATGCCCCTGGCGTTTGTCCGCGGGCTCATGGGCCCGTACATGCGCCCGATCCCCATCAACGCCTCGGCTGCGATGCTCTTCTCGCTCGGCGTCGCCTTCACCATCTCGCCCTGGCTCGCCTACCGGCTCTTCAAGAAGGAGGCGTCGAACGACAAGGGTTCGCATGAGGATCACCAGACCGTCGAGGACAGCTTCCTGTCACGGATCTACCACAAGCTCATGCAGCCGTTGATCCGATCGGCGGCGCTGCGCTATTTCTTCCTGGCCGGGGTAGCCCTGCTGCTTGTCGGCGCCATGGCCACGGTTGGGGTGGGTTTCACCACCGTCAAGATGCTGCCCCACGACAACAAATCGGAGGTTCAGGTCGTCATCGACGCGCCCGAGGGCTTCACCCTGGAGCAGACCAACGCCGCGGCTCGGGAGCTTGCCGGTGTCTTCCGCACCATGCCTGAAGTCACCGACTACCAGGTCTATGTCGGCACATCGGCGCCGTTCAACTTCAACGGCCTTGTCCGGCACTACTTCCTCCGCTCCGGCGCCAACGTCGCCGATATCCAGGTCAATTTTGTCCACAAAGAGAAACGCGATCTACAATCGCACGATCTCGCCAAAAAGGTCCGCGACATGCTGGTGCCGGTGGCCGAGCCCCTCGGCGTGACTTTCAAGGTCGCCGAGATCCCGCCCGGTCCCCCGGTGATGTCCACCCTCGTGGCCGAGATCTACGGACCCACGATGGAGGGCCGGCTCGAGGTCGCCGACAAGGTGCGTGAGATCTTCGCCACCACCGATGGCGTGGTCGATGTCGATTGGGAGGTCGAGGCCGCCGGGCCGCGGCTCGACGTCCTCGTCGACCGCGAGAAGGCCATCCGGGCCGGGATCACCGTCGAGCAGGTCGTGCGCACCGTCCGGATCGCCCTCTCAGGCGCCGACGCCGGGCTCATCCACGATCCCACAAGCCGAGATCCGGTGCCGATCCGGTTGCGCCTCGATCGAGCCCAACGCTCCCACATCGACGACCTGCTCCAGCTCTCGGTGCACGGCGGCGACGGCGGGATGGTGCCGTTGTCGGAACTGGTGAGGGTGGTCGATGGCGAGCGCGAACGCAGCCGCTACCACAAGAATCTGCAGCCCGTGACCTATGTCTACGGCGATGTCGCCGGCCGCTTCGAAGCGCCGGTCTACGCCATCCTCGAACTCGAAAAGCGCCTGTCCGAGATCATCACCCCACTCGGTGAGGAACTCGAAATCATCGCCACCTCCATGCCCGAGGACTCGACCCGCTACATCATGAAGTGGGACGGCGAGTGGCACATCACCTATGAGGTCTTCCGTGACATGGGGATCGCCTTTGCGGTCGTGATGGTGCTGATCTATGTCCTGATGGTTGGATGGTTCAAGTCGTTCATCACACCGGTGATCATCATGATCCCGATTCCACTGACCCTGGTCGGCATCCTGCCGGCGCACGGGATCTTCCACGTCTTCTTCACCGCGACCTCCATGATCGGCTTTATCGCACTCGCGGGCATCATCGTCCGCAACTCGATCCTGCTGGTTGACTTCATCAACCTAGAGCTCAGGGCCGGTGAACCGCTCGAGGAAGCGGTGGTCAAGGCGGGCGGGGTGCGGCTGCTGCCCATCCTCCTGACCCAGCTCTCGACCATCGTCGGCGCCTCGTTCATGTTGTCGGATCCCATCTTCCAGGGTCTCGCCCTGGCCATGATCTCCGGCATCGTCGTCTCGACGGCTCTCACCGTGGGGGTCATACCGGTGCTCTACTACATGTATCTGAAATCCGTCGGCGTCGAAAACGTCGTGGAGATCGACTGACCTTCTTTTTTCGGGTCCCATTTCGAATCACCGATTCGAAAGCGAACCCGGGAAAAGAAAAATGGAAAATGGAGAACGCACATGACTGTCAATGAAGCCCTCAGAGCAATGGCCGGATTCGTGACCCTGCTTTCCCTCGGACTCGGTTACTTTCTCGAGAACCCTTACTGGTACCTTCTCACCGCCTTTGTCGGTGTCAACCTGCTCCAGTCGGCCTTCACCAAGTGGTGCCCGGCCATGGCGATCTTCAAGAAGATGGGGCTGAAGGAAGGTTAGACGTCACACGGAATTCTTAATTTTGAATTTTGAATTGCGCTGCACCCGGCCCACCCTTGCGAAAGGAGTCCGGTGCGATGTCATTCAAAATTGAGAATTAAGAACTGAGAATTCAAGCCCATTATCTTCGGAGGACACATGAAGCTACTGATGATCATCGTCGAGAGCCATTGCCGCGAGGAGCTCGAGGTGCTGCTCCAGCGCAAGGGCATCTCCGGCTACACCGAGATTCCAGGCACTCACGGCATCGGCGCATCGGGCGTCCGGATGGGTTCGAGCGCCCACCCCGAAACTTCATCCATCTTCTTCACCGTGGTCGAGGACGATCAGGCCGCCGGTCTCAAGGAGACCATCTGTTCCTTCTGTGACGCATCGGACAAGAAGATGAGGATGATCCAGTGGGGAGTGGAGGAAGTCGCGTAACGACTTCTCCAAGAGTGCATATTAGATATTGAATGATGAACTATTTTCGTGACAAAGTGAGATCAAAAACCATGAATGACTTCCTCTTGATCGGCGGCTTTCTCGTGGTCTGGCTGGCGTTGCAGTACGTCATCCTGCCCAAACTCGGGGTCGGCACGTGAGCCGTACCAAACCCCCCGGCCGGTGGCCGGGAATGCAACACCGAAGAACCGACCGACGAGGCGGAACGAGGATCGAATTCTTAATTTTGAATTCTTAATTTTGAATTGACATCGCAGCAGCTCTACTCCTCCAAACATTATGGGTGTGCGACGTCATTCAAAATTCATAATTGAGAATTCA
>RCNE010000032.1_pt1 | contig 53246 bp, 52 predicted proteins | sample 2041361 | NCBI WGS metagenome assembly RCNE01 (sample SAMN09708229, study PRJNA481090) | Marine sediment metagenome, whole genome shotgun sequencing project. | reverse complement strand
AAAAAAAAATCCCACTCTTGTAAACAAAAGTGGGAAAATTGCTATGAAAAAGAATATTACTATTAAAAGTAATATAAATAAGACTGTAAAAATACAATATTTACAATAATATCCTAATCTAATTGAAAATTTATTTTTTAAATGTTTTGAAGATATATAATCATAAAAAAACCCACTCTAAAAAAGAGTGGGAAAATTGCTATGAAAAAGAAAAAGTTACTGAATTTAAAAATCCAGCAAAACAAATATAATGAAATTATTCTTAAAAAAATCCATTATCATCAAATACTTCCTTATAAGAAATTGATTCTTGCAAAGTTATGAAAACATGTCTTTTACTTTTTCAAAAAAAGATTTCTCCGAAATAGATGGATTTGGGATGAAATTTTCATGATTCTCAACACTTTCAAAAAATGCCTTTTGATCTTTTGATAGCTTTTTAGGGGTCCAAACATTTAGATGTACCAATAAATCACCATTTCCATATCGGTCGAGACTGGGTAATCCTTTGCCTCTTAATCGCAAGATTTTTCCACTCTGAGTGCCATCTTCTACCTTAATTCTTACTTTTCCGGTAAGCGTATCTATTTCTTTACTGCTTCCGAGTGCTGCCTCCGCAAAACTAATATAAAGGTCATAATGAAGGTTATTTCCTTCCCTTTTTAACTTTTCGTGTTGAATTTCCTGTATTACTACAAGAATATCTCCTGGAATACCATCTCCCGGAGCATCATTTCCCTTACCGGATACTTTGAGTTGCACTCCATCAGTAACTCCTGCCGGGATTTCGATTTCAACCGTTTCTTCTCTTATAATCATGCCATTGGCATCTGATCCTTTTGGCCTGTGATCAACCATCTTTCCGGATCCTTTACAGGTCGGACACGTAGTGGCTGTTTGCATTCTCCCGAGAATAGTATTGGTAACCCTCATAACGTTCCCTTGTCCGTTACAAGAAGAACATGTATTATAAGTAACGCCTTCTGCTTTCACCTGGCGTCTAACTTTTACTTTTTTATTTACGCCATTTAAAATATCTTTTAACTCCAATTTCACCCTGATTCTCAAGTTACTTCCCTTGATACGGGTCTGTCTTGATCCACCACCAAAGCCACCTCCAAAGCCACCACCAAAGTGACCCCCAAAAATGTCGCCAAACTGACTGAATATATCATCCATGTTCATACCTCCGAATCCACCTCCAGCTCCCCCGTTTTCAAAAGCCGCATGACCGAATTGATCATATTTAGCCTTTTTATCAGTATTGCTCAAAATCTCATAAGCTTCAGCAGCTTGCTTGAATCTTTCCTCCGCTTCATTATCTCCAGGGTTTTTATCCGGATGATTCTGAACCGCTTTTTTCCGATACGCTTTCTTTATCTCATTGGCCGTAGCATTCTTAGTTACACCCAGTATCTCGTAATAATCTTGTTTCACAAATGATGGTTTTAAAATGATTGGTACTGTTAATTACCTAAGACTACTTTTGGGTAGCGAATGATGGTCTCTCCTAGTTTGTATCCCTGCTCAACCGTGTCAATAATCTTACCTTTCAGTTTTTTTGAAGGCGCCGGGATCTGAGAAATGGCTTCATGAATCTCAGCATCAAAAGTATCTCCTTGCTTCACTTCCATTACTTTAAGTCCTTTTTGACTTAGTATATTTTTGAATTTGTTATCAATCAATTTCATACCTTCCAACAATACTTTATCAGAAGATTTCTCAACCTCTTTTAATCCCCTTTCAAAATCGTCCAAAATTGGCAACAAAACTGTCATAAGTTCCTTGTTTGCTGTACTAAACAACTCAATCCTTTCTTTAGAAGTTCTTTTTTTATAATTTTCAAATTCGGCAAACAGTCTTAGAAAATTATTCTTTTCCTTTACTATTTCTTCTTTAAGTATATCTACTTCAGATTCAACTATTTCACTATCAGCGTCTTGTGAATCATTTAAGTTATCAGCCGCTACTTCCTCATTATTATTATCTACTTCCTGATTTGATATATCTTTATCCATTTCTTTCTCTTTATGTTCTTGATCTCTCATGTTTACTCAATTTAATCCTCCTACACCTAGCTAAGCAAATTACTTGCCAAGTGCATAATTGTGTCATATTGTCACAAAATTAAGATTAAGGTTAAAGATTCTTTAGAAGCTAGTTTCGATTCTTTCGATCCTGGCTCCTATGGAGCGTAATCGCTCATCTATGTTTTCATATCCCCGATCAATCTGATCAATATTGTGAATCGTGCTTGTACCTTTAGCAGACAAGGCCGCAATAAGCAGGGAAATTCCTGCTCTTATGTCTGGAGAACTCATCGTAGTTGCCTTTAAACTAGACTCATGATTCATCCCTATGACTGTCGCCCTGTGCGGGTCACATAAAATGACTTTGGCTCCCATATCAATGAGTTTATCAACAAAGAACAACCTACTTTCGAACATTTTCTGATGAATCAAAACACTGCCCTTGGCCTGGGTTGCAACAACCAATACAATGCTTAGGAGATCCGGGGTGAAGCCAGGCCAGGGTGCATCCGACACTGTTAAAATTGAATCATCCATATAGCCCTGAATCTCATAACTTTCCTGAGAGGGAATATAAATATCATCATTGATTTGCTGAAGTTCAATACCCAGCTTTCTGAATACACTTGGAATTTGTCCAAGGTCTTTCCAGCTCACGTCTTTAATCGTTAAGGCCGACCTTGTCATAGCTGCCACACCTATCCAACTACCAATTTCTATCATATCAGGCAGTATACGGTGTTCACAACCACTGAGTTCTGACACTCCATTTACGATTAATCTGTTCGAACCTATACCAGAAATGCGCGCTCCCATACTGACAAGCATTTTACACAATTGCTGAATATAAGGTTCGCATGCCGCGTTGTAAATAATCGTTTCACCTTTAGCCAAAACAGAGGCCATTAAAATATTCGCTGTTCCGGTCACTGACGCTTCGTCAAGAAGCATTTCTGTTCCGTAAAGTTCAGCGGCTTCGACACCATAAAAATATTCTTCCTTATTGTATCTGAAGGTAGCTCCCAGTTTTATAAACCCCTCAAAGTGAGTATCAAGTCTTCTGCGTCCGATCTTGTCGCCACCAGGTCTTGGAATATAACCCTTTCCAAATCTGGTGAGTAAAGGCCCTACAATCATAATAGAACCACGAAGTGAACTTCCATCTTTTTTAAACTGAAGAGATTCCAGATACTCCAGATTGATATCATCTGCCTGAAAACTGTAGGTATTTGGATCCAACTTTTTGACCTTTACACCTAGTTCTCCTAGTATAAAGATAAGCTTGTTAACATCTCTAATGTCTGGAATATTGTGTATTACAACCTCAGAAGCTGTTAAAAGAGTAGCGCATATTATTTGAAGTGCTTCATTCTTAGCACCTTGTGGGACAATTTCACCTTTGAGACGATGTCCACCTTCAATTTTAAATATTGACATTAGCGGAGAGTATTAATAGGAATTATCTTTTTCTAAAATTCTTTTTGCCTTGTTTCTGTGTGTTCTTCTGATACGATTTAGTCGGCTTTTTTCTCAACAAATCTTTTGATTCCGACAAAGTTTCCTTGTCTTTAAGCATCAGTACTCCTCCAGATAATTCACTTAAATGCCTAAAGATTACCTCGTCATCGACAGTGTCTTTATTCCAATTCAAGTAACACTTTTTCATATGGTTGGCTATGGTAAATACCAAGGCATCTTTCATCTCCCCTTCTTCCCAGGTGAGAGCCGTATCAATCATGATTTGAATATTATTACCGTAAAATCTATATTTAGAAGCCGATTTTGGATAATCCATTCCATCAGGCTTAGCCTGTAAAATCTCTCTTTCCGGTTTTGGATAAGGCGTATCCACGTCTAAATTATAATCAGACATGATAAACAACTGATCCCATAATTTATGTTGAAAATCAGGCACATCTCTTAAATGTGGTTGCATATTTCCCATAACATGTACGATGGCTTTTGCCATAGTATTTCTCACATCTCTATCTTCTAATTTCATGCAATGGCTGACAAGCTTTTGTATATGCCTGCCATATTCCGGTATGATCAAATGTTCACGATCTGCATTGTATTCTAAATCCATCCTTCCGTTTCTTTAACGCTACGTTTTACTAAAATTTTATCTAGCTGCAAAGTAACAATTATTTTGATGATCAAAGCAACGATTTAACCAATAATCTTCAACTTCGCAAATTGTAACAATAACTTCTTTGTATCGCCTGATTCAAATCTAATTTCTGCCTTTTTATTGTTCCCAACTCCCTCAACCAAAAGCACTTCCCCCTTGCCAAATTTTGCGTGTTCCACAAAATTTCCCTGCAACAGATCATTATCGAAGAGATTTTGAGATCCCTCCATGTCGCTTAGTTTTTTAAGGTTTTTGGCCGGTTTAAGTTTAACCGGCTTAGCCAAGGGTTTCTTGGCGGTCTTTTCCGCGTTCCTTGGCACTGGTTTTTTAAACCTGATCTTATTTTGATCCGGGGTCCCAAAAATGTCTTTATTTATAAATTTGTTAGCAATTGCCGATTCTTTTCGAGGGCTTATAAAGTCAATATATTTATCATCAATTTCCTCTAAAAATCTGCTAGGTTCACAATCAATTAATTTTCCCCATCTGTACCTTGACTGTGCATAAGACAGATACACTTGTTTTTCAGCTCTTGTCAATGCCACGTAGAACAATCTTCGTTCCTCTTCTATCTCACTTCTGGTATTCATACTCATGGCTGAAGGAAAAAGATTTTCCTCAAGACCAACGATATAAACATAGGGGAATTCTAAACCTTTGGATAAATGAATGGTCATTAGAGAAACCCTGGGAACATCTTCCTTGTCCTTATCAAAATCTGTGGCCAGGGCCACATCTTCAAGAAAATAAGCCAAAGAAGCATCTTCCTCTTTCTCATTTTGCTCTTCTATAAAATCTTTGATGCCGTTCATTAACTCCTGAACATTCTCAATCTTGCTAACGGCCTCTGGTGTTCCATCGCTTTCAATATCACGGATTAAACGAGTTTTTTTGACTACCAGATCAGCTACTTCAAAAGCATTTTTAGACTTGGCTTCAATCTGGAAACTCCTGATCATATCCCTGAAATTGAAAAGTTTGGTCTTTATCCCAGAATTTATATTGATCGATAGATCATCGAGTTGATGAAGTAATTCGAAAATTGAGATCTTATAGTGATTTGCGGCAATGACCAATCTATCAATGGTAGTTTGACCGATACCTCTGGCCGGATAATTGATCACTCGCTTCAGTGCCTCTTCATCTTTTGGATTGATGAGTAATCTTAAATAAGCCAACGTGTCTTTGATCTCCTTTCTTTGATAAAATGAAAGGCCCCCATAAATCTTATACTTGATATTTTTTTTTCTTAAAGCATCTTCAATAGCTCTGGATTGAGCATTTGTTCTGTAAAGAACAGTAAAATTGTTATTTGGAAGCTGTTGCTGCATCTTGTTTTCAAAAATGGAATTTGCCACAAACCGACCTTCATCCCCTTCTGAATAAGTACGTATTATCTTAATAGGTTCTCCCTCTTGATTTGAGGTCCAGATTTCCTTATCCAGTTTGGTCTTATTCTTATCAATAACACTGTTGGCTGCCTGAACAATCGTACTGGATGAACGATAATTCTGTTCCAGTTTAAAAATTTTTACATCATCATAATCCTTCTGAAAATTAAGAATATTTTTAATGTTGGCACCTCGAAAAGAATAGATGCTTTGACTGTCATCACCCACCACACAAATATTTTGATATCTGTCTGCCAGCGCCCTGACTATAAGGTATTGAGAATGATTTGTGTCTTGATATTCGTCAACTAAAATATACCGAAACCTGTTCTGATATTTTGCCAGCACTTCGGGGAACCTTGTTAACAATTCATTAGTCCTCAGTAAGAGGTCATCAAAATCCATGGCACCTGCCTTAAAACATCGCTCCACATATTCTTTATATATGGTTCCAATTTTAGGCCTTCCCGAAACCTTATCAGCTTCCATAAGTTCAGGGTTTTGATAATAGGCCCTGACGGTAATCAGGCTATTCTTAAACTGTGAAATTCTTCCAAGAATTTGTTTGGGTTTATACTTATCTTTCTCTAGTTGCAATTCTTTGATAATGGAGCTGATCAATCTAACCGAATCCTGGGTGTCGTATATAGTGAAATTAGAGGGATATCCCAGTTTTTCAGCTTCACTTCTGAGGATCCTTGCAAAAACACTGTGAAAAGTACCCATCCATAAATTCTTGGCCTCACTGGGTCCTACAACTCCTGCAATCCTGCTCTTCATTTCCCTTGCCGCCTTGTTCGTAAAAGTGAGCGAAAGGATATTAAATGGGTCCACCCCATTTTTCATCAAATGAGCAATTCGATAGGTCAGTACTCTTGTTTTACCTGACCCTGCTCCTGCAATGATGATCATAGGTCCATCCCTTTGAAGAACCGCCTCTTTTTGCGCTTCATTTAACTCGTCCAAATAACTACTCACTACACCTCGTTTTCTTCAAAAATACAATGCATATTGAAGAACAACAATAAAAGTTATTGACATTTTGTCAAAAAAAAACCGCTTAATAAAAAGCGGTTTTTAAAAAATGCTGTGTGAGCTCCTAGTTGTTAGAATAGATTTCTACCCTTCTGTTGGCCTGACGACCTTTTGAAGTATTGTTGTCTCCAATAGGTTTTGAAGAACCGTATCCTGCGGCTTTAATATTCTCTGCAGGAAAACCATTTTCTATTAAATAATTCATCACTGCATCAGCTCTTTTTTGAGATAATTCACTATTGATCTTATCACTACCAGTGCTATCAGTATGTCCTTCAACTACAAATGATGAAGTGGTGTACTCAGTAAGGATCTTGTCAATACCTTCAAGTCTGATCTGCGTTTCATCGGTAAAAGAATCTTTCCCGGTTTTAAAATAGATAGCTCTTGCCAAATCAGTAAGTTCTTTTTGCACCTCTGGGGTTATGACAGGGCATCCGTAATTTTCAGCCGCACCTGCTACATTCGGGCATTTATCCTGATCGTCAGAAACGCCGTCGCCATCAGCATCTTGCACTGGGCAACCTTTATTCTCAACTGGACCCGCTTCGTTTGGGCATTCATCTTTAGAATCCATCACGCCATCTCCATCTGTATCAGGACAACCATTGAATTGTTCTAATCCCGCAACGTCAGGACACATATCAACGTTGTCAGGGAACCCGTCACCGTCTTTATCTGGACAACCATTGAATTCGGCTAAACCTGCTTCGTTTGGACACTTATCTTTAGAATCCTGAATACCATCGGCGTCTGTATCAGGACAACCGTTGAATTCTTTAAGACCAGCTACTTCAGGACATAGATCATCTTTGTCTTTAACGCCATCTTTATCGGTGTCTTTCCCACCAAGGTTGAAGTTCAAACCAACCATAATCATAGATGTGGTCATATCATAAGCGACTTCGCTACCAGGAATTTTACCAAGAGGATCAGTGGGGCTAATAAATCCAGGATTTAACATACTACCTGAAGTTTTACCATCACTTGTTCCATAATGATAGACTGCATCTAAAACAAAATTATCACTAAATTCATAGCTCAGGCCAAATTGAAATGCATGGGCTATAATAGCCGTTGCAGGAACTGAGAAAAAGGTTAATTCCTCATTGATCGGATTCGAACTATAGGTATACCCAAATCGCAAAGGCAAGCGGTTTATCGCTTTCAATTGTAATCCGACGGATACGATGGAAATATTTTCCCAACCAAATCCTTGAACAGTACCGAATTGCGTCCAACCCGATTGCTTAAAGCCTTCAGTGCCTTCATAATCAACATAACGATAATCTAAGGCAAAATCTACAATTCCTTTGGAATATCCCAGTCCAACTGAATAAACTGCTGGGTAATCCATTTGAAACGTATCTCCGTTTCCAAAATCAAATTCCGAAAAGGTTTGTGGTGTTTTATATGAAGCTCCTAATTTGATTCCTTTTTGTGAATCATAGAATAAACCTACTTGCCCACCAAAACCTGTGGCCGTTGCATCCCCTTTAGGATAACCTGTTGGGCCAGGTTGAGCCAATGGGTTAGGTTCCAACGATAAAGATGCCCAGTTAAAGGTAGGTTGTAAACCAATGGAAAATTTGTCTGAAAAATTATAAGCCCAGGTAAATCCAACTTGTAATAACATATAATCAGATTCAACGCGTCCAAAACCATTGGGTTGCGGATTGTTGATTGGGTTTGACATGTTTTCCGGGAAGGTTACACCAAAACCACTTACGCCAAATACAGATACCCCAAAGGTATGATTTGATTCTTCCTTACCCCATGCAATAGCCAAAGCCGGCATTGGAGATGTTCCTCGATCATCTTCAGTGGAACCGCTAAAAGATCCTCCATCTGGAGTTGGCACCGTAGAATACAATGTTGGTGATGAAAAGAATGCTCCTACATCCAATTTTAATTTAGTTCCGTCAAATACAGAAAGTGCGGCAGGGTTCCATTGCATGGCCCCACTAATATCAAGAGGTTGGGCCGTTGCGGCTCCCCCCATTGACATATTCACAGCCCCTACACCCTGCATCAGATGTCCGGTTTGGGCCATAGCCATACTGCTCAAGAGTATTAAAAATAGTTTGATTGATTTGTGTAACATAATGATTAAATTTGTGCCGCGTTGTTGAAAATAAGTGAAATCAACTCTAATAATATTGATTTCATCTTTTTTAACTTATGCGATCTGTTAATTTAGATCAAATTTAGTATCATATGTTACAATTAATTGTGACAAATGTCATCTAAAATTCGCTTTGTAATTATAGTTACATAAGCTATATTTTAACCTCAAATTTCTATCTATGGACCTGATAAAAATTATAGAATTAATATCCTACACGCTACCTGCGGTGGTTACCGGACTGGTTGCCCTTTACTTCTTCAAAAACCATACAGCCAACGAAGATAACAGGCGTGCTTATTTGCTTAGAATGGAAAGTCAAAAACAGGCTTTACCTCTTCGTTTGCAAGCTTTTGAAAGGCTAACGCTTTTTCTGGAAAGAATATCACTTAACAAATTATTGATCAGGATAAAGCCCACAGGCAAAGATCCTGAAAAATACAGTCATAAATTAATTAGCATCGTCGAACAGGAATTTGAACACAACCTTGCACAGCAAATCTATGTGTCTGAAACGGCCTGGAAAGCTGTAGTTACTTCCAAAAATCTTATTGTTAAAATTATCAGGACCACCGCTGATAAAAAGGAGATTGAAACTGCAGAGCAATTGAGGGCAGATATCCTGAGCAATCTGGGTAAAAATGACGGCCCTACGAGTGCTGCTATCTCCTATTTAAAAATAGAGGTTAAAAAAATATTTTAGACCTATCGCTATTCAATCTCTTTTCATGATTTCAGAATGTGAAGAGCTGCTGCGCTTATTTATTATCTTTAACAATCTAAAAAAATACCATGAACAGAAAATCTATCTCCATTTTCCTTATTCTTCTGAACACCCTTCTTGTATTCGGTCAAAGACCTGAAGCTGATGTGTTTAAACTAAAAAAAGGAGACCTTGTTATACAACCCATCCTACATGGAGCCCTTGCCTTTCAATATGAAGGAAAAGTTATTTATGTTGATCCATATGGAGGAGCAAAGGCTTTTGAAGGCATAACAAAGCCAGATTTAATTTTGATCACAGATATCCACGGAGATCATTTGAACGAAGAAACACTGGATGCACTGGAAACAGAGGGAATCAAAATAGTAGCTCCTCAGGCAGTAGCCGACCAAATTTCTGAAAAATACCAAAGTCAATTGGTCATTCTGTCAAATGGCGAGCATAGTAAGCAACTGGGAATTGATATAAAGGCCATTCCTATGTACAACCTTCCTGAAACAGCTGACGCCAAACATGTAAAAGGAAGAGGCAATGGCTATCTGCTACATATTGGCAAAAAGAAGGTCTATATTTCGGGAGACACAGCAGATATTGATGAAATGAGAGAATTAAAGGATATTGATATTGCCTTTGTGTGTATGAACCTGCCTTATACAATGAACATCGAACAAGCCGCAAGTGCTGTACTTGAATTCAAACCAAAGGTGGTATATCCATACCATTATAGAGGTAATCCTGACATGAGCGATACAGAAGCTTTTAAACATCTTGTTAACATCGTAGACCCGGCTATAGATGTAAGGCTTCGTGACTGGTACGCGGAGTATTAATGAATTAATCAATGTATCACTCTAATTATATCATGCTTCGTAATAATGTGATAATGACCATCTCCTGAATCAACAATCACGGCTTGATTGTTTTTGTGGATCAAAGAGGAAATTTTTTCAACCGATACGCTTTTTTTGACTACTGGATAAGGCTCGCTCATAACATCTTTTATGGGCTTGTCTGCAATATGTTTGTCTTCAAAATACAATCTGAATAACTGGCTTTCATCCAAGGATCCAACAAAACCTTGAGCGTCCATTACAGGAAGCTGTGATATTTCATATTTCCGCATGCGTTCAATGGCATGAGAGACCAATTCCTCAGTTTTAACAGAAACCAACTCCTCATTTTTATTTTTAATAAGATCTGCTGCAATTGTGATGTTTTCATCAAGAAAGCCTCGTTCCCGCATCCAGTCATCATTAAACATTTTTCCTACATAACGGCTCCCATGATCGTGAAATAAGACTACAACCACATCATCAGGCTTAAAAAGCTCCTTTAATTGCAGTACTCCTTTTATTGCAGAACCAGCAGAGTTACCAACAAAAATACCTTCTTCCCTTGCCAGTTTCCGGGTATAAACGGCTCCATCTTTGTCGGTTACTTTTTCAAAACCATCAATGATGTCAAAATTTACATTTTTTGGTAGAATATCTTCCCCGATCCCTTCTGTGATATAAGAATAGATTTCATTTTGATCAAAAATTCCTGTTTCATGGTATTTTTTAAACACGGAGCCATAGGTGTCTATCCCCCATATTTTGATGTCTGGATTTTTCTCTTTCAAGAATTTTCCAACACCGGAGATGGTTCCTCCTGTACCCACTCCCACAACAAAATGCGTTACCTTCCCATCTGTTTGTTCCCAAATTTCGGGCCCGGTACTTTCATAATGAGCAGCTGTATTTGAGAGATTATCATATTGGAGTGCATACCATGAATTTGGTGTTTCCTCCGACAGTCTTCGCGAAACCGAATAATAGGATCTTGGATCTTCAGGCTCCACATGAGTAGGGCAAACAACCACTTCGGCTCCCAGGGCTCTTAAAATATCAATTTTTTCTTTCGACTGTTTATCTGCGATAACGAATATACATTTATAGCCCTTTATATTGGCAGCTATGGCAAGTCCCATACCAGTATTTCCAGACGTTCCTTCAATAATCGTTCCTCCAGGCTTTAACAATCCAGAGGCTTCCGCATCCTCTATCATTTTAAGCGCCATACGGTCTTTCACCGAGTTTCCAGGATTAAATGTTTCAACCTTAGCCAACACCAAGGCATCTATCTCTTCAACTATTTTATTGAGTTTTACCATAGGTGTATTTCCGATGGTTTCTAATATATTTTTGGCGAATTTCATTTGCTCTATTTGGGATTATCAAATTTAAGGAAAATAAAATCAGAAAGCAGCAACGAATAATACCTATGGAAAATATCTGCTAAAACATTCCGGGAAAAGCCTCTTTGACCTCCATACGAAGTACATGGAGTCTGAAAAACGATCTTAAGTAACCCCACCCATAGCCAAAGAATTGAACATACATCGCCAACACGCCTAACAAGGCCACAGAGATCTGCTTAGTCTTTGAAAAGGCATCTGCAGCTACTAGTAACATATAAAAAACAAAAATGATCAGCGCAGCCATATAGCCTGCATAGAACAGAGCAATTGCCCCCAAAAATCCAGTGAGAAAAACTGATGGCAACCAATAAGTCCATTTGCCGGAACCAGGATACATTTTGTTTAAAATAGGTCTGGCCGCCCCAAAATTTTTGGTTTGTTTGAAAAACGCCAACAAGCTGGTACGTCTTTTGTGGTACACGAATGCTTCAGGAATCAGCTGTGTAGAACAGCCATGCTTTAACAGCTTAAAATTAAGGTCAATATCCTCTCCTATTCGTTGTTTGGAAAACCCCCCGGTCAAAGCAAAAGCCTGTTTTGATACCCCCATGTTAAAACTTCTTAGCTGGAATTTTCTCGAAGAAGTTTCATTACTTCTTAAACCTCCTGTGGTAAGAAAAGAAGTCATACAGTAATTAATGGCTTTTTGCCAGCTACTAAAACTTTCGTGAGCCGTATCGGGTCCTCCAAAGGCATCGCTATAATTAGTATCAAGGGCATTTGTTAGGGTAGATAAATATTCTTTGGGAAGGATACAATCAGAATCCAGGAGGATAAAATAAACTCCTGAAGCACGCTCCATTCCATAGTTTCTACTCTCACCAGGTCCTGAGTTTTTCTTAAAACAATACTTTATAGTAAGATCATCATTGTATTTATCTACAACATTTTTACTTAAAATAGACGAGCCATCCTCTACAACTACCACCTCCGTTTTATGATCAATATCTTGATCAACAATACTTTGAAGCAGCTCATCGAGCTCCTCAGGCCTGTTGTAAACCGGTATGATAATAGAAAAACGCAAGGTAAATAATTAGGGAATAAAGTTTAAAATAAAATCGGGAATTTAAGATGCACTCAAAAATTTCCCGATCATTAGTTGTCATTCAAATTGAATTAATTTATTCTTCTCCTTCCATAAAACCATCCATAATCACATCACTAATTCCCATATTTGAGAATCCTCCGTCATGGAATAAATTTTGAAGTGTCACTTTTCGGGTGAGATCAGAAAAAAGTGTAAGTGTATAATCTGCACATTCTAAGGCGGTAGCGTTACCTAAGGGAGACATTTTTTCAGCATAATTTAAAAACCCTCCAAAACCTTTAACGCCGCTTCCTGCAGTAGTTGGTGTTGGAGACTGGGAAATCGTATTTACACGAACTTTATGATCACGTCCGAAGAAGTACCCAAAACTTCTTGCGACCGATTCCAAATAAGCCTTATTATCGGCCATATCGTTATAATCAGGAAAAACCCTCTGGGCAGCCATATACGTTAAGGCTACTATGGATCCCCATTCACTCATGGCCTTTTTTTTATATAGCACATTCATCACTCTGTGAAAAGATAATGCCGATACATCAAAGCCCTTATGTGTATAATCGTAGTTGGATTCGGTATAATGATTTCCTTTTCTAACATTAATTGACATACCAATTGAATGCAGTACAAAATCAATTTTCCCTCCCAAAATTTCCATGGATTTCTCTACTAAATTTTCAAGATCTTCCATATTTGTAGCATCCGCAGGGATAATCTCTGACCCTGTGTCGGCAGCCAACTTATTGATTTCACCCATTCTCATAGCAATAGGGGCATTAGTCAATACAAAAGTGGCGCCTTCCTGATGTGCCCTTTCGGCAACCTTCCAAGCTATAGAGTCTTTATTTAAAGCTCCAAATATGATCCCTTTCTTTCCTTTTAATAGATTGTACATACTTATTGTTTTATTATTTTAGTATTTGTGCTAATGTTCTACAGTTATTTCTTCAGCGAACACCGGCAAAGTTAAGCGTTTATTTTTATATGAATCTTATGATAAAAGCTGTTTAGCATGAGCTATTGCAGATTCAGTAATTTTATTACCTCCCAGCATTTCGGCAAGTTCAACCAAACGTTGATCTTCATTCAACAACTTTATATTTGACGAAATTCCCTCCCTTTGTTCTTCTTTATATACCTTAAAGTGATGTTTCCCTTTGGCTGCTACCTGAGGAAGATGTGTTATAGTAATCACTTGCATATTCCTGCTCATGGCCAGCATGACCTCCGCGATTCTGTTAGAAACCTCTCCCGAAACTCCTGTATCGATTTCATCAAAAATAATAGCCGGAAGATTCGAATATTGAGAAAGGATCCATTTAACAGCCAACATCATTCTTGACATTTCACCTCCGGATGCCACCTTCTTCATAGATTCATATGTTTTCCCCTTATCAGATGACATTAAAAAGACTAACTGGTCTTTACCATTGGATAAAAACTCTTCTGTTTCGGAAAGCTCTACCCTTAATCGTGTGTTTTTCATTTCAAGACCTGTCAAGGATGTTTCGATTTGTGAAACGAATTGAGGAATGGCAAGCTTTCTTCTTTTATGCAACTCCTTGCAAAGCCCATCCAATAAACCTTCAGCTTCATTAATGTTTGCCGACATTCTTGAAATAATGGTTTCTGCCTGATCAACATCAGCAATTTTTAAATTATAACCATCTCGCACTTCGATCAATTCTTTAACCGTGAAAACTCCATGTTTCTTCTGTAAATCATATAGAAGCTGCAACCTGTTCTCCACCTTTTGCAATGCGACAGGATCATACAACAAATGATCATTTTCAGATTCAACTTCTCCGAGTAAATCCTTAAATTCGATCAACAAACTTTTCATCCTATCAGATAAGCTCTCGTAAAGATCAGCATATTCACCAATACGTGACAATTGATGATCAATTTCTGACAGCTGGCTCAAAGTACCAAGCGACTCTCTTTCAGATATTTCGAGTATGCCGGATAAGTTTGCTTTGATCTCTTCAGCGTGTGACAATTTTTCCAGCTCCTTTTCAAGAACTTCCTGTTCATCAATTTTTAAATCAGCTTTATCCAGTTCATCCCAGAGAAAGATATGATAGTCGTATTCCTTCTGAGCCTGGCGTTGAGATTCTTTAAACACCTCTAATTTTCTAAGCAAAAGTTTATACTGTGAATAAGTCTCGTGATAATCATCAAGATACTTGCTATTATCTGCGAGTGAATCAATAATATGAAACTGATAAAAAGGATCAGACAACTGTAAGGTTTCATGTTGAGAATGTATATCGATCAACTGCCTGGACAAACTGTTTAATACTGCCAAAGTTGCGGGGGTATCATTAACAAAGGCCCTCGATTTTCCATTGGGTAAAATTTCCCTCCTTATAATTACCCAAGGATCATAGTCCAAATCATTGTCATCAAAGAATGCCTTCAGATTATAGGCTCCGATTTGAAACTCTGCCTCTATCACGCATTTTTTTGCCTTGTCATAAACCAAACTGGTATCCGCTCTTTTTCCAAGGACCAACGCCAGACCACCCATCAAAATCGATTTACCAGCACCGGTCTCACCGGTGATAATAGATAAACCCTCCTTAAAATCGACTTTTAGGTTTTCTATCAGGGCATAATTCTTTATAGACAGCGATGCAAGCATAAAATCTATTCAATTAATAAATATATGTATCTATTAACAAACTTAATTAAAAAGTACAAGCGTTATTCAAAGAGACTAGATTTTAATTTCCTTCCATTTTTCGTCAAAAGCAGGGTAAATCCTGGAAAGGACTGCTCGAAGTTGCGAGGTATCAATTCTAGGTCCATCGGCAAAAACGTCAACGATTTCATCTCCTTTGGTATCAAAGAATACCCTTATTAAAAAAGTATTCGGTCTCTCATTATATAACTTTTGAAGGTCCGTTATCGATCTGCTCATTACCTCTTTGGCTTCTCTTGTATTGTCGACCATTCTGTCGAGTCCAAGCAGATGGTACTCATACATGCTCTTTCTGTATTGCTCATATACAGGAGATAACAGATTCTCATTTAGTTGATATCGCGTATAATTACCATCAATCCTGTTCCAACCTATTCCACCACCTTGTTGAGCCAGGTTCACCACGTTTTCAGCTTGTTTGAAGAAATCATCGCCCCCTTTGTAACCAAAAGTATCAGCCTGATATCCCAAGATCGTATAGGCATAAAAGGTCATAAGGGAAGCAAGATTGGAATCAAAAGTATTCTCGTTATATACCAATGGCTGAAATTCCTGATACGTAAAGGAAATATCATTGTCATTTAAATTCAGAATCGCAGTTTTATAGGTTGCATTATAAACAGGTCTCGAAATTTGAAGCTGCAAACTACCCCGAAAACTATTACTTGATAAGGCCTCTAAGATATTTATCGTAAGTGAACATTCGATGCGCTCATGCGTTTTATATACAGAGCTTGTCCATTTAGTATTGTTCATATACTCGAAGATGTCATTCTGCATTGTGTCAAACAACTTCTTATTGGAAATACCAATTTCAGCGCTATTGATAAAAACAACACAGTTCAATTCCTGAGCCGATAATTTCATCCCAAATAAAAGCAACCCTATGATTAAAAACTTATGCATGAACACTTTTTAAAATCTCATTAAAAATATCAGTAGCCACTTCCTGTTTACTCTTGAGGCCAAACTCCTGAATTTGAAAATTTTTATCAATAAGGGTAACCTTGTTGGTGTCAGATTTAAATCCAGCTCCCTTATCCTGAAGAGAATTCAGCACGATAAGATCCAGATTCTTTCTTTTGATCTTATCTTTAGCGTTTTCAAGTTCGTTTTCAGTCTCTAATGCAAAACCAACCAGGTATTGATTGTTTTTTATAGCTCCTGCTGAAGCTAATATATCTTTGGTTGGTGCCAGAGAAATCTGCATGTCAACAGATTTCTTTTTTATTTTTTGAGAAGATACAACTTTTGGTGTAAAATCTGAAACTGCAGCCGAAAAGATAGCGATATCAACCTCTCCGATAAATTTATGAGTTGCCTCATACATTTGTTCTGCGCTTACTACATCGATCCTGTCAATATTCGATTGATCCACCATTTCATGGCTCGGACCTGAAATCAATGTTACCTTTGCACCTAATTGAGCTGCTTCTTCTGCGAGCGCAAAACCCATTTTCCCTGAGGAGTGATTTCCTATAAACCTTACCGGATCGATGGCTTCGTAAGTTGGACCAGCCGTAATTAATACATGTTTTCCTCTAAGGGCTAAACCCTCCGTCAAATGCTTTTCAATAAAAGTGATGATCTCTTCAGGCTCTGCCATTCTTCCTTCGCCTTCCAGGCCACTGGCCAATTCTCCGTATGAAGGTGGAATAAAAATATTTCCTCTTGTTTCCAGAGTACGAATATTTCTGGAAGTTGTCTCATGCTGATACATGTCCAGGTCCATAGCTGGGGCAAAATATACAGTTGACTTTGCTGAAAGATATGTGGCTAAAAGTAAATTATCACAAATACCGTCAGCCATTTTGGCTAAAGTATTAGCCGTTAAAGGTGCAAATACCATGAGATCTGCCCACAGTGCTAAATCTACATGGCTATTCCATAATTCATTCTCTTCATTTTTATCATAAAATGTGGAATGAACAGGATTCTTAGATAAGGTGGAAAGCGTAAGCGGTGTTACAAAATCCTTAGCAGAAGGAGTCATCACTACCTTTACATCAGCACCCGCCTTAATAAATTGCCTTACCAGGAAGGATGTTTTGTAAGCAGCTATTCCCGCAGTGACCCCGAGAAGAATATTCTTACCGCTTAAAACAGACATAATTAGTCTAAATTATCGTTACTTGTATCTGGAGTTCTATAGTAAATTTCGCCATCCAGCCATTCCTTTACCGCAATAGAAGTTGGCTTTGGAAGACGCTCATAAAAACGAGAAACTTCTATCTGCTCCTTATTTTCAAAAACTTCTTCAAGACTGTCATTAAAGGTGGCAAATTCCTCTAGTTTATCAATCAATTCACTTTTTAGATCTTCATTAACCTGAGATGCTCTTTTTGACATAATGGCAATAGCCTTGTAAATGTTCTGAGTTGGCTCTTCAATTTTGACTTTATCAAAAGTAATCGTGCTCTCAGGAGCTTCTGTGTTTTTGTAATCTTTCATCAGTTAATTATTTTTGTGATATTGTATTAAATAATTCTTTGGTATCATTTAGTTCCTCCTCAAGTTTAACATTCATCCCATCCAGCTCCTTCATTTTGTCTGATTCAGGGAATGTTTTTTGAAATTTTTTATAGGACAAAATTGCCTCATCTAATCTTTCTACTTTTTTAGTTAACACACTTTTCATAGCTAAGGCATACGCTGACTTAAAGCTGAAATAAAATGTCTCCTCCTTAAATTCTGACCCAAGATGATCTTCGTTGAATGTTTCAAAAGCCTGTATTGCAGAAGCATACCTTTCCGTATGATGATATTGTCTTGCCACTTCAAAATCCTTGAATTGCAATTTCCTGTTCAATGCTGCATAATCTTTGTTTGCTTCCTCAATCAATTCAGAATTTGGATATTTATCAATAAAGTCCTGATAAGCCGACAATGCTTTATAAGTATCCTCCTGATCCCTACTGTAAACAGGTGATGCCAAATAATAACTCTTAGCGCTCAAATAAGCAGCTTCCTGAGCTTTAGTGCTTTCTGGATAATTCGTAATGAATTTCGAAAAATAATACGAAGCCATCGTATAATTCTCAGTTTGATAATAAGAATCTGAGATCATAAATTGAATTCTTTCCATCTGAGGTTTATTGGCATAAGGCCCCATAACCTTTTCAAACAGCTCAATGGCTTTTTTGAATTCCTTCTTTTCATACAATTCGACCGCCATCTGATACTTCTCAGTATTCTTCCCTTTGTTCAAAACCTTATGATACTCACCACATGAACCCAGTAAAATGGTCATCAACAAAACTATGGCTAACTTCTTCATTTTTTGCATTTGGCAAAATTACTCTTTTAAAACGGAAATAGAAAAAATATTTTTATGTATACACAGAAAAAGAATCAAGTATTAATCACTTGATTCTTAATTAAATAATTTAACACTTTGTTAAATAATCCAGTTTACAGAGGTGCAGCCTGATTTGCAACAAGTAGTTTTACATCGTTATCAAAAAGGTACAGTCCTCCTTTATCATCACCGATCAAATTGATCTTGTCAAGAATATTTCTAGCTAAAGCCTCTTCTTCAATCTGCTCAGCTACATACCACTGCAAAAAATTATGCGTGGCATAGTCTTTTTCCCTAAGGGTTATATCAACGAGATCATTAATCTTTTGTGATACCATCACTTCATGATCAAACAGACTCTGGAACATTTCTTTGAAAGACCCAAATGAAACAGGAGGCTTTTCCAAGGACGTGATCTGCGCGTGGCCACCTCTTTCATTAACGAACTTAACCAGCTTGAGCATGTGCATTCTTTCTTCATCGGAATGGGCATACATAAACGATGCTACTCCCTCAAAACCTTGAACTTCAGCCCATGACGCCATGGCTAAATATATTTGTGAAGATTCAGCCTCAATCTGAATCTGGTGATTTAATGCTTCTTGAATTAAAGTTGAAACCATTAGTTACTTTTTAAAATGAATGACAAAGGTATTAATTTTTTGTTGTAAATCCTGCGTATTAGGTACCAATGGTAATCTAACAAATGATTCAGAGATATCCAGTGCATCTAACATACTTTTGACCCCTGACGGGCTACCTTCAGCAAAGATCAAATCAATACTGTCTACCAGGCTGTAAAAGATTTTAAATGCCTTTTGGCTCTCTCCTTTGAGCCCTAAACGTATCATTTGACTAAAAGCTTTTGGCAAGGCTTGTCCAATCACTGAAATCACACCTGCTCCTCCGGCCAATACGAAAGGTAATGCCAGTTTATCTTCTCCTGAGATAAGGAGAAAATCAGCAGGTTTTTTCCTGATCAGCTCCAGAGCTTGCTCAAAATCTCCTGCAGCCTCCTTTAGTCCAATTATATTTTTACAATCATTGGCTAGTCTCATCACAGTGTCTGGAGTCACATTACTACCTGTTCTAGGGGGCACGTTATAAAGAATAACCGGCAAAGGACTCGCCTCAGCAATCATTCTATAATGCTGATATATTCCTTCTTGAGAAGGCTTATTGTAATATGGGGAAACCGATAATATTGCCGAAAAACCATCTAAATTACCCTCTTTTAGCTCCTTCACAATACTTAGGGTATTGTTTCCTCCCAATCCTAATACAACCGGTAATCTGCCTCTATTAGCCTCCAGAACCTTAGCTTTTACCAACTCTTTTTCTTCATCATTAAGTGTAGCCGTTTCTCCGGTGGTACCCAAAACGACCAGATAATCAATCCCATTATCAACCTGATAGTTAACCAACCGTTCCAAGGCTTCTAAATCAAGCTCTTTATTCGAAGTAAAAGGCGTTGTCAATGCCACCCCTGTTCCTCTAAATTGTTCCATTGTTTTTTTGATAATTATTATTGTTATTTGATCAGTTTAAGTATCTGTAAATATTTTGCCAGCTCCTCATTAAAAGTATCTATATCGTTCCCTGTAGTTTTGATCGAAATATCGTTGAAAAAATTAGATTCATGATCAAATCCTGCTATTATTTGGGCAGCCGACCTCAGCATGATTACTTTTGGAAACAAAAGTTCCGGATCACAGTAATTGATCAAAAGGTCAAAATCTCTGCTCACAAATTTGTTAAGGATCTCTGATTTTATCTTTCCATTCAATCCAAAATGTTTTTCGTCACACGATCTATAATGCCCGTCTGGCTCTCCCTTTCCGGTAGGATCAAATAAAACGATCTTAAGATCATCCGGCTCCAAATGCAAGCCTTCACTTAACCTTTTTGTAAAATCATAGGTTTGATATAAAGCCAGTTCTGCCAAAACCCCAACACGCTTTATGATTTTAACTTTGATTTCCTTGCTGGAACCACTAGCTTTTCGTTGGTTTTTTATAAATTTGTCGGCAGTTTTATTCTTTAAATTCAATATTCCCATTCACCTGAATTATGTCAACAAAACTATATAAAATTATAGTATTAATACTGATTTCGTCATTATTAAACAAAATTATGGTTTCCTGTAAAGAAAAAAACAGTGAACTGAAAATGATACGAGGTAAACAAATTGAAATCAGCCCGGATCTTAAGTCTGATCAGGAAATACTAAAAGAAATCCAGCCCTATAAGGATAAACTTCAAAATAAGATTAACGAAATCTTGTGCTACAATCCCAGAGTTCTTTCCAGAAGTGAAGCCGAGCTTGAAAGTTCTTTAGGAAATTTTTATGCGGATGTATGCTTTAAAACTGCCGACAGTATTTTTTTCATTGAATCAGGTAAGCATATAGATTTCGCATTATTCAATTATGGAGGAATTAGAACTGAGATACCAGAAGGGTCCATTACGGTCAAAACCCTATTCAAGCTTCTGCCCTTTGAAAACAAATTAGTAGTTGTTCGATTACCTGGGAACAAGGTGACAGAACTTTTCAATTATTTGGCTATGAGAAAAGAGGCACACCCCATATCGGGTCTTGAACTTATTTTGGATAAAGACACCCTTTCAAGTATTAAAATTCAGGGTAAACTATTTGAACCGGATAAAAGCTACTGGATACTTACGCATGACTATTTACAACATGGTGGAGATAATATGTCATTTTTCACACAACCTGACGAATTATTTATCGCAAATTACAAGGTAAGGGATGCACTAATTGATCACCTAAGAAAACAGGACACTCTCGCGAGTTCTTTAGACAACAGATTTACTAAAATCAATTAAATGGAAAGAAGGCATTTTTTAAAAAACACTCTCGCGACCGGATCCCTGATTGGATTGGGAGGAATTCCCTTAACTTCTTGTGAGCCTAACTCTGAAAAAAAAGTTACCATCCTGCACACGAACGATGTGCATAGCCATATAGAATCATTTCCAAACAGTCACCACAAATATCCGAATATTGGAGGGGTCGCAAAAAGGGCTTCACTTATTGAAAATGTTCGTTCTGAAAATCCCAACACACTTTTATTCGATGCAGGAGATATATTTCAGGGCACCCCCTATTTTAATTATTTCGGAGGTGAGGTGGAATTCAAAATGATGAGCAAACTTGGCTATGATGCTTCAACCATTGGAAATCATGATTTTGACAATAGCATCGATGGTCTTGAAAAACAATTACCACATGCAAGTTTTGATTTTCTCATAGCCAACTATGATTTCAAAAACACAATTCTCGATGGAAGAACCAAGCCCTATAAGATCTTTTATGCGGATGGCTTGAAAATTGGTGTATTTGGACTAGGAATCAAACTTGATGGACTTGTTGATCCGGTCATGTATAAAGAAACTGTTTATCTCGATCCGATTGAAATAACTCAAGACATGACAACTATTTTAAAGAATGATGAAAAATGTGATCTTGTTATATGTTTGTCGCATCTGGGGTATTTTTACAAAAAAAACCCTGAATCTATAAGCGACCTGACACTTGCTAAAAATACCAAAAATATTGACCTTATTATCGGCGGACATACACATACTTTTCTAAAAAAACCGACTGTAGTTAAAAACATCGACAATACAAATTTACTTGTGAATCAGGTAGGGTGCTGGGGCGTCAATATGGGAAGGATTGATTTTATTTTTGATGACAGCAACACTATTTCGGCCAAGGGCAGTAGCATTATTGTATGATTCGATAACTTGCTCTAGCGCAGTTATTTTGATACATATATTGACATGACTGATCAAAACCTTGGCAATCATTAATTGATATGATCGAAGGGAAGGTTGATTATTTGTTCGATTTTCCTGACATCAGTAACCATACGTTGTCCCATGCCCATTTCTACCGATTCCCTCTCGGGTTTTCTCGCTGTAAAATGCAGGTAATCAATTCCTGAAATAGAAAATTTTAAGGCATTCTCAAGACTGATACCGCTTCCTGCAATGACCTGAATCTTATGCCTATACGTCTGTTGAATCTCTGAAATCACTGCCATTCCATTTTCTGCTTTGGGCTGCAAACCTGAGGTTAGCAATCGATCGAATCCAAAAGAAACAACTTTTTCAATAGCAGTTCTAAAATCAGGGACAAAATCGAAAGCTCTGTGAAAAGTAGCCTTTAAGCCCAAATTATGGGCGAGTTGAACAAGATCACGGTTTTTATTCGAAACCAGATTTTCATTGTCAAGAATACCAAAAACGACCCCATGAGCTCCGGCTGTTTTAGCCGCTTCAATATCTAAACTCATAAGAAACTGATCTTCTTTTGTAATCTGAAAACCACCTTCTTTATGCCTTACCATCACATGAACTTCCACCTCAGAACGATTAACACATTGCCTGATCAATCCGTAGTTCGGTGTTAGCCCCCCAACTGAAAGTGCAGAACAAAGTTCAATGCTCGTAAATCCATACTCCCCTGCCAGCATTGCTCCTTCAACGCTATCGGTACACAATTCAAATTTCATATGCTATACTTTTTGATGAACTCGCTAATTGAGCTTCTAAGGATTAAAAAAATACTTCAAGAATTCTCTACTTCCAATTAATAGGTTTTGAGTCGTATAAAAATAGTATTTTTATACGATCAATAAAATTTAATATGCTCGAACTTGCCGGTATTATAATCTTAGGGATAATTGCTCAATGGGTGGCCTGGAAATTCAAGATTCCTGCCATACTTCCCCTTATTCTTATCGGATTGTTTGTTGGCCCATTCTCAACTATGTTTTCAGATGATGGCAACAAGTGGATTGAGCCCTTATGGGATGGGAAAAATGGTCTGTTTCCAGAGGAAAGCCTGTTTAATTTTGTTTCTTTGTCAATCGCTCTAATCCTTTTTGAAGGTGGCCTAACCTTAAAAAAAGATGAAATAAAAAGTGTAGGGCCTGTCATTTACAAACTCATTACCTTAGGAGCCTTCGTTACGATGCTCACAGCAGGAATTGCGGCTCATTTTCTCATAGGCCTCAGCTGGTCTCTGTCGTTTTTATTCTCATCACTGATTATTGTTACAGGTCCAACAGTAATTACACCTATTTTGAGAAATCTGCCCTTAAAAAAAGATATTTCAACCGTGCTTAAATGGGAAGGAATTCTTATTGATCCCATAGGCGCCTTGGTTGCGGTGCTTGTTTTCGAATTTATAAGTGTGGGTGGAGACCACGGCACGCAATACACCAAAGAGACATTAGTAGAATTCGGTAAGATTTTAATTATAGGTTTTTCTATTGGATTTACTTCAGCATATTCCTTTGCCATGGCCCTAAAATATAAATGGATACCTCATTATTTGCTAAATGTAGTCTCCTTGGCCCTCGTATTGGGTGTATTTGTTCTCGCTGATCTGTTTGCCCATGAAAGCGGGCTCCTTGCTGTTGTAGTCATGGGAATGGTTTTGGGAAATATGAAACTACCCGCTTTAAAGGATGTTTTATATTTTAAAGAAACGATCAGTATCTTATTAATATCAATTCTTTTTATTCTGCTCTCTGCAAATATTGATATTCGCGATCTTGAGTTAATTTATAATTGGAATTCACTCATCCTTTTTGGCATTGTCGTGTTGATCGTCAGACCCCTTGGCGTATACCTAAGCAGCCGGAAAAGTTCCTTGGTTCAAAATGAGAAAATATTCATCAGCTGGGTGGGACCACGAGGAATTGTAGCTGCAGGTATCGCCTCCCTTTTCGGATTAAAGCTAACCATGCTAGGGGTTGAAAACGCTAATTATATTACACCACTCGTGTTCATGATTGTTCTTGGAACCGTGTTACTCAATGCGACCACGGCAAGAATAGTGGCAAGATTTACCGGAGTGCTATTAAAGAAATCTGAAGGTATTTTGATCATTGGTGCTTCGAAACCATCCCGACTTATTGCAAAATATTTAAAAAATAACAAGAAAAGAGTGGTCTTGATAGATAGCAACAGAAATAATATTTTCAAAGCGACGAAGGAAGGACTTGAGGCCATAGAGTGTGATATTTATGGAGATGAGATTTTCGAAAATATCGAATTAAATGATATGGGCTATCTGCTGGCGCTTACGGGGAGCAATGCCATTAATGAATACGCCTTGTCAAAACTTCAATCTGCTTTTGGGGAAGAAGGAGCATTCAGACTGATCAGTAGTGAAGAAATGAGAGATCCTTCGAATAATCCCGAGTCTGGGCTATTTTCTCAGACAGACGACTATATTAATATTTCTGAAGTAGCTAGGGATTACCCTGTGATCAATGAGCTGGTCATTAATTCACAGGAACATTATCAGCAGATCATAGATGCCATAAGTAAGGAATTGAAATCCATACCTCTTTTTGTAAAGGGTCTGAAGGATGAGATTCACATAATCCCGGCCGATCAAGCTCAAATTAAGGCAAAAGAAGGATTCAAACTTATGTATCTGGGTAAAAAATTAGATATTTAATCGTTAGTTTTCCGGATGATTCATACGAGCCTTGATCATCACTGGAAAATGGTCTGAAGGATATCTTCCTTCCTTGGAATCAGTAAGCACTCCATACTTTTCGACTATAATGTTTTGCTTTGAACAAAATATATAATCAATTCGGTCTTTAACAGGCGCATTAAACTGAAATCCTGTAAAGGTTCCAAAGGGACCAAAGGGTTTTTCCAAAGTCACTTTTCTCGAATCATTATAATGGGAAGCTAAATAATTTATGGCTTTGCTTTTTTCGTTCAGGTTGAAATCACCAAGGATAAAAACCGGGAAGCCATCCTTATTCGTTTCTTGTATTTTTTTAACAATTAAAGCCGCGCTCTTTTCACGTGCCAATTCACCTACATGATCAAAATGTGTGTTAAATACCCAAAAATTTATTCCGGTAATTTTGTCCATAAAAAAAGCATAGGTACAAATTCTTTCCAATGCCGCATCCCAGCCCTTTGAGACTTTTTCCGGGGTATCAGAAAGCCAGAAGGTATGTTCCCCTAACAATTGAAATTTTTCCTTGTTATAAAAAATAGCGCAATATTCACCCTTTTCCTTTCCATCATCCCTGCCAACTCCTACATAGGAATAATTTGAAAGAAAATCATCGAGATAAGATACCTGATATCCCAGTCCTTCCTGAATACCAAATATATCAGGAGCATAGAAAAGAAGTTGTTTCCCTACATACTCTTTCCTTTTTTCCCACTGATTTTCACCATCATCGACCGTGGCGTAACGAATATTGTAAGTCAATAAAGCGAGCTCCTGAGCAAAAATTGTTGTGCTCATAGAAATAAAAATAATTATTAAAAGACTCTTTTTCATAGTTAAATTGACCTAACTGGATTTGATCAGACCACCATTGAACTCCTATGCCCTAGGATATAATCTTAGATTTTTTTCATCTGCTGCTTAACCATGATAATTTGATCTTTCAACATCCCGTGTTTATCCAATTTCTTGGCTTCCGCAATCAAAGTAGTTGCTTCTCTTTTCCTTCTTTTTGTAAGGGCTATTCCGGCTAACTGTAATTTTGCCATTGCCTTATCATGATCCATAGCCAATCCTATGTTCAAAGCTTTTTTAAAGAATCTTTCCGCCTGGGTCAGGTTCGTTTGGGACACCATAATACCTCTGAGGAAATTATAATAACCTTCCTGTTTCAATGTTAGAGCGCTAGAAGGATTCTTAATTCTATCCAGCAGTCTGTTTCCACCTTCAAAATCTTGTTTACGCAATTTGAAAAAGGTCAATAAAAGAATCTCATTTTTAAAATAAAAAAAGACGAATATACCTGCCAATAAAACAATGGAGATACCATTCATAATGTGGCCTTTTGAAAACTCATAGACGGCCCATACCAAGATTAACGCTGCCAGGACCAGTTTTATATATTTATTAAACATTTTGATTTAATTTTGATGCAAATTTACATTTTTATGGGACTTATCATGATATAAATAAGATTAAAATCGACAGTAGTAATTCCAATTATTTATAAAATTTCGAATTGAGTGCAAATTTACTGGGATAGATTTTAAAGTATCTCAACATATATACTTTCTGAAAATTTATTTGAAATATTTTCTTGTTTTCTATCATAGGAAATTAACATGGAACCATCGAATTCTCGTATTTCAATTACCTTTATTTCACTGCTTAAAGCAAGACCGAGTTGTGTAACATATTTCAAAAAAGCTGCCGAACTATCTTTTACAGAAATAAGGCGACACAAATCTCCCTCTTTCAATTCTGATAATGATCTTTTAACCGTCGGCTCAAAATTTCCGTCCTCATCCGGAATGACGTCCCCATGAGGATCCTTTTTTGGGTTACCCAAAAAATTATCGAGTTCGCTGATAAGTTTTTCGGAATGAATATGTTCAAGCTGATGCGCCACTTCGTGAACCTCATCCCAACTAAAATTCATATGTCTGTGCAAAAAAGTTTCCCATAAACGATGTTTTCTTATTAGCCTAAGGGCTATTGAATAACCAGTTTCCGTTAAGGAAATCTTTCCGTACTTTTCATAATCAATAAGACCTTTCTCTTTTAGTTTCTTGAGCATCACACTAACAGATGCTGGCGAAAGTTCTAAATAATCGGCCACCTGATTTGTTCCTGCCTTTTTTATTTCACCTTCAAATATCAGGTGAAATATAGCCTTAAGGTAATCTTCAATATTACTTGTTATTTTCATTAAATGAAATTTGTTAGTTATGTCTAACTTTATTAGTTTTGTACTTCAAAATATAAATTTAATACAATTAAAATAAAATGCAATTGAAGATCGTCTTTTTCTGGATTATTTTTTTGAATTCATTCAGCTGCTTCTCTCAAAATTGTAGTGTAAATGGGCGACTGAGTAGCAATGATGAGAACTTGCCCTTTGCAACTGTCCAGATTAAAAATTCAAATAAAGGAACAACTACTGATGAAAATGGTTTTTATATCCTTGAAGATCTACGACCTGGGAATTATACTTTGATCGCCTCATTTATTGGTCATATTTCACAAAAGAAACAAATCAAGCTTGAGGACGGAAAGCCTATTACTGTGAATTTTAAGCTCATATCCTCCTCCACTCTTGATGAAATAGTTGTTACGGGAACCATGAAGGAAACCTATGTATCCGCATCTCCGGTTAAAATTGATGTCATCACCTCAAAACAGTTAGATACTTACCTTCCATCCGCAGCAAGTTCTGTGATAGAAAGTGTTCAATTAGTGAATGGTGTCCAAGAAGTTGTGGCTTGCGGCGTTTGTTATACGAATAGTATAAGTGTCAATGGGCTTCCCGGCTCCTATACTGCTATTCTGATGGATGGCACTCCTATCTATGGGAGCCTTGCGTCTGTGTATGGGCTTAACGGAATACCCAATATGATCATTGATCGATTTGAAGTGATTAAAGGACCCAGTAGCACGTTGTATGGCTCTGAGGCTGTTGCTGGAGTAATAAATATCATTACAAAAAATCCCGAAAATCAGCCTTTATTTTCTGCAGATATCATGACAAGTTCACATGAAGAGGTCTTTGGGAATTTCGCCATAGCTCCGAGATTAGGAAAGTCTAATGCCTATGTAGGAATCAATTTTGGTTATGCGAATCATTATGCAGACAACAATCTGGATGGTTTTGGAGATGGTGTCAATTCAGATCACATTTCTATATTCTCGAAACTGAATTTTTACAGACCAAGCGACAAAATTTTTACACTTGCGGCTAAATACTATTATGAAGATCGAAGAAATGGTGTTGAAAGTTATGTACAAGACAGAGCATACCGGACCTTAAGAGGCAGTGACCAGGTTTATGGAGAAAGTATTTACACCAATCGTTTCGAATTATTTGGCACATATGCACTCGACACTAAGGCTAATTTAAAAATCGATTATTCTCTTTCGAATCACGTCCAAGACAGTTATTATGGGGATCAATTTTTTGAGGCCTCACAACAAATAGCTTTTGGTAATTTTTTGTGGAATTTTAATAAAAGTAAACATGATGTTTTAATAGGTGCCACACTAAGATATGATGCCTACGACGACAACACCCTGGCAACTGAGGAGGAAATTGATGGAGATATTTATAATACACCAAATAATCAATTTGTTCCGGGAATTTTTGTTCAGGATGAATACCTTATTTCTGAAAAACTCACCCTCCTTGGGGGAGTTAGATTAGACCATCATATGGAACATGGCCTTATTTATGCCCCCAGACTGAATGTAAAAGTTAAGACTTCAGACTGGGCCACTTTCCGCTTTAATTTTGGTACAGGTTTTAAAGTGGTTAATTTGTTTACAGAAGATCATGCCTTCGTTACCGGTCAGCGTGAAGTAATTATAGCGGAGGATCTTAAGCCCGAAAGTTCTTATAATTTTTCTGTCAATTATAATCAGATATATACAGGTCTGGGTGGAAGTGGTTCAATTGACTTGGAGGTTTTTTTTACTCATTTCACCAATAAAATTATTCCAGATTATGATATTCCGGGATTCATTGTATATGAAAATTCTAATGGGTATGCTACATCCACGGGATTGAGCATGAACATTAATCATAATTTTAGCGTTCCTTTAAGCTTAAACCTAGGTATTAATCTTTTGAATTCTACAGAGACAGAAACAGATTCAGCAGGTGATGAATTGACTAATGATATACTTTTTGCTCCTAAATGGAGTGGCGTCATCACAGCGAATTACCAATTGAAAAGACAGAGAATAACCTTAGCATACACTGCGCAGTTTACTGGTGAAATGGCGTTGCCCGAAGTTTATGACCTTGACGCTTCTGGTGTACCGCTCGAAGAACCAAGACCTACAACAAGTATTCCATTTTCTCTTCATCAAATACAAATAAGTAAACTGATTAATACTAATTATAGTCTTTACTGTGGTGTCAATAATTTATTCAATTTCATCCAGACGGAATCGCCTTTGGCAGCATATGATGATCCAAATTACGAATCCGGTTTTAGCCCCTATTTTGATACAGCCTATGCCTATGCTCCAAATCACGGTATTGAGTTTTATCTTGGGTTCAAATGGGATCTGGCGAAAAAAGTGACAGAAAATATTGTTTCTGAAAATTAAATTGGTTGAAAAATAGAATAGCTTCTAAATTTTCGACATTTTTTAACTACTTTTAAATCAATAAATAACTGAAAATTACTATGAAAAAAAATGCTTTACTACTTATAATTATATTGGGGCTTTTCACAACAGACAACTTGAAGGCTCAGGAAACTGTACCAAAAGAAGTGCTGTTAAACACCTTGAACTATGTGAACAAACTGAAACTTTCCAATTTAGAGACTTCCAAATTAATGGAATATAACAAAGGCTATGTGGATGAAGTATACGATGTTTTAGAGAGTACCAAATCAGAACAAGATCAGAAGGAAGATCTTAAAATATTGGCAACCGTTTGGGAAAAGGATCTAATCGACATGATTGGTAAATCAAAAACAAGTAAATACTTTCATCTTATGGAAAAAGAATTACGCTTGCTTGTTCATAAAAATAAGCTATTGCGATATATTTACTAGTTTTTATCGCGGTGAAAACTCCCTGCATCTGCAGAAGTTTTATCAAGATGATTTCCCTAAAAGATGCTCTAATAAAGACAGACCCATTTCAAAAATATCTGTTTCCATTGAGAAAACAATATACTTGTCTCTGGCTTCAAATGTATCTGTGCTTGACGAAGATATTCCAAGAAGTAGTGATAGAATGATCTCTGGATGGTTGGCTACAATCAGTTCATAAAGATTCTTTAATTCGGTAGTTCCAGCATTATCAGCCCCTAAGAGCAGTACAATATCTGCATCATTTTCAAGGCATTGTTTAGCAAGTTCCTCCACCTTACCCAATGTTGGGGCTACATCAACATTTGAGCCCATATCGGCGAAAGTATTGCATATTTTATTCATTGTGTCCGTAGTAGAATTAACGGCCCTTCCAATAAGAATTCTAGGTCGTCTCCCTTCCATTTGAGCGAATTTATTGGAAAGCTCTATGCCTCTTTGTCTGAGATTATAACTTCTTGGGGACATTTGGTCTGATTTAGACAATTTTATTTTTAAAAAAGTATAAGCCGATGATTATCAAAAGATTCTTTTAGTCGTTGTCAATAGTATCATACTCAACAATAAAGATATCCTCATTTTCTCTTTTCATCTTGTACTCTTCCCTTGCATATTTTTCAAGAGAATCAGGATGATTCAAATTGTCAATTACTTTTTGATCTGAATCAATTTGTTTTTTGTAGTATTCATTGGCGTTTTCCAATTTATCGATTTCTTCATCCAGTTCCCTGTGGTTCATAAATGAATTCTCATCGAAAAAACCCATCCATATAATAAAAAGAACCAAAATGATGACATACTTATTACTAACAATGCGGAAGACTTTATTCTCTTTGATTTGTTTTAACGTCATCTTCCTAAGCTTTCATTAATAACCGTTCTTACAATATCAATGGCAACAGTGTTATAGGTGTCATTAGGAATAATAATATCTGCATAATTTTTTGTCGGCTCTATAAATTCCTGATGCATCGGTTTTAATGTTGACTGATACCTTTCCAATACTTCGTTAATATCCCTGCCACGTTCTTGAATATCACGTTTCAGCCTCCTAATCAATCTTTCATCAGAATCTGCGTGAACGAAAACCTTTATATCGATAAGGTCTCTGAGTTGTTTGTTGGTCAAAATCAGAATTCCCTCGATAATTACCACATTTTTGGGATGGGTAATCAAGGTATCCTGAACCCGATTATGAGTTACAAATGAATATATGGGCTGCTCAATAACATTACCTTTTTTCAATTCTTGCATATGATCAATAAGCAAGTCAAAATCAATGGCATTGGGATGGTCAAAATTGATATTACACCTTTCCTGATAGCTCAGATGATCATTCTTCTTATAATATGAATCCTGTGAGATCACCGTTACCTCATCTTCAGGTAACTCGTTTAGAATTTGGTTGACCACTGTTGTTTTACCGCTACCGGTTCCTCCTGCAATCCCTAGAATTAACATTATCAAGCGTTTTAAAAGCTATTTTACCTACTATTATCTAAAACCCAAAACTATAAAAAAAGGATGGATAATAGTCTAAAATTGATTATTTTCACTTTCTTTAAAAAATAATACGTCGATGAAAAATATATTTACGAATATCAAAGGTGATGCTTTTGGAGGTGTTACCGCGGGAATTGTGGCCCTGCCTCTTGCTCTTGCCTTTGGGGTTTCCTCTGGTTTAGGGCCAAGTGCAGGTCTATATGGAGCCATTTTCCTAGGGTTTTTCGCCGCGATCTTTGGAGGAACACCTACACAAATCTCAGGACCCACAGCCCCGATGACGGCTGTAAGTATGATCATGATTGCCGGAATACTTCAAACCAATGATGGTGATATCGACAAGGCTTTACCCATTATATTAAGTGTTTTTATTATAGCCGGCCTCTTTCAGGTACTCATCGGTGCGATCGGATTGGGGAAGTACATAAAATATATACCTTATCCGGTAGTTTCCGGGTTTATGACTGCAATTGGTGTTATTATCATTATTACCAATCTCTTACCTATACTAGGGTATTATGTAGAAAATGATCATGAAAGAATACAAAGTTTCAAACCCCAGGCTGAAGAACTGATTATTGAAAATATTTTAAAAGATGAGGCGGCAGAAGGCCTTTTAGTTTTGGAAGATTTTAAAGAAACAATCAAAAGGGCGGAAAAGATTTCTGAAGAGGAAATCATGAATGAGGCCAAAATTTTGGCCAATAAAGAAAACTCCGGCGTCACAGGTGCCATTAAAAGTTTACCCAGAGCACTCAAATCCATCAATTATCTGGAAATGATCTTGGCGTTGGCTACTATTTTTATCATATATGGATTCAAAAAAATCAGTACAAAGGTCCCTTCAACTTTGGTTGCCTTGGTTGTAGTTTCGGCGGTTGCCATCGGTGCCGATCTTGATTATAGGCCCATTGAAGAAATCCCAAGTGGCTTCCCCATGCTCAACTTTGGTATATTCAACCAGTTTAGTATTGCATCAATTTCGCCTTATATTTTTACAGCCATTACACTTGCTTTTTTAGGTGCTATTGATTCATTACTCACCTCTGTAGTTGCTGATAATATGACAAAAACAAATCACAAACCTAACAGAGAATTGATCGGCCAGGGTATTGGAAACAGTTTGGCTGGTTTATTTGGTGGGCTTCCAGGAGCAGGTGCCACTATCAGAACAGTAGTAAACATAAACGCGGGAGGGAAAACCAAATTATCCGGAATGATTGCAGGAATTTTCCTTTTGGCAATCCTTTTGGCCATTGGACCTCTTGCATCAAAAATACCAGCGGCTGTTTTGGCAGGTATATTAATCACGGTTGGTATTGGTGTGATGGATTACAAAGGATTAAAAGCAGTTCCTTCCATGCCACGGGCAGAAGTTATAGTGATGATTGTGGTTTTACTACTTTCAACCTTTTGGAATCTGGTATATGCCGTTGGAATCGGACTAATCATTGCGTCACTCGTATTTATGAAAAAAATGGGAGATTACACTGCTGACACCTCAGATGTTAAAACTTTGAAGGCTGAGAAATCTTGGGCGGATGAAAAGAATTTTCCGGAAGAGATGAAAGAAAAAGTGTTTATTAAACATATCAAAGGCCCTGTTTTCTTTGGCTCTACAAGTTTTATACAGGTGCTGGCCAAACAGATTCCACCTACTGCCTCCCACGTGATCATTAGAATGGACAAAGTGCCTTATATTGACCAATCAGGGCTCTATGCATTGGAAGATGTTATGCTGGAGCTTGAAAAAAATGATATTCATGTGTTGATTGTAGACGTGCAAACGCAACCTCTATATTTGATGAATTCTATCGATATTGTTCCTGATCTTATTCCAGAAGAACATATTTTTGATTCCTTTCAGCAATGTACTTCGTGGATCTCTAAAAACCTAAGCTGATCAATTCATACCGCAGATAAAAAACCAAATTCACTCTTTTGTGGATTTGGTTTTTTTGTGTTTGAATTCATTTAATCCCTTTGAAGATTAAATGGACTCATTTGCTAAATCCATGATAATTATCATTGTATTTTATCGTGCTGTTTTCTACCTTTAGTAGGTTATAACATAAATATTTTTAATCATGAAAAAGCTTTATACACTATTGCTGGCAATTATGATATGTCTTCCGAGCAGCGCGCAGTTAATGAAAAATTTGGACCAGGTCGGTATTTTCAATGAAGGCCTTGCCGCCATAAAAAAAGGAGATCAATGGGCATTCATGGATAAGAAAGGAGAAGTGGTTATAGACTTTCGGGATGATTTGGTGGCTACTACAGATGAAAATGGTATTCTTATAGCGCCTGAATTTCACGACGGAAGAGCACTTATAAGTAGTTTGGAAGATGGTATACTATTCTATGGCTATATAGATACCACCGGGGAGGAAGTGATTTTAATTCAATATGTCAATGCCACTCCTTTCAATAATGGATTTGCCATTGTAATGCAATACACAAAGGAAGTTGTCGGGAAAAATAAAGTATTGGGAAAAGATGTTGTATGCTATGAGGTTGAAGAATTTGTTATTGATCTTAATGATAAGGCCATGACCCCTATGTTACATACCAGAAATTGTGTTCCAGATAAAATGAAATCGGGGAAAAAGCCTGAATTGACCACTCAATTTTTGGGAGAACGTATGGTTGGTGTTAAAATGGGAGATCAAAAATGGGAGATTTACAACTTCTAACCAGTTCTTTTGTTTAAACCCTCAATCGGACTAATTCGGTTAAACGATTAATTAAAAGCGCTAAATATCTCAGGATGTTCCCAATTAAGAGCACTTAGCCAATTCATTGAAGACAACAAAAATTTGCTGCGCAACCATATATGTTAACTTTTAAAAACTTCAATATTGCCGATTGGTTTTCATTTTATCGAATTTTCGCTGCTCCATTTTTGCTTATCATTATTTGGCTCGGTTACAGAGACCTGTTCACTTGGCTCTTGCTTTTGAGCTATAGTACTGATATGATCGATGGCATTCTCGCAAGGAAACTTAAAATTACCAGCCCAAGAGGCTCCCAATTGGATTCTATTGGTGACCAACTCACGTTGCTCGTGGGTTTTTTAGGCTTGTTACGTTTTGAATTTGAATTTATCAAAGACAATTACCAATGGATTCTGATCCCTTTTGTATTGTATTTCATTCAGATGTTCATTGCCTTTAACAAATATGGTAAGGCAACTGCATTTCATACCTATCTTGCCAAATTATCAGCAGTTATTCAGGCTTTATTCATCCTGTGGTTGCTTTTCTTTGGACCTGTATACTGGTTGTTCTATTTGATGATCGCGATAGGCATCATCGAAACTCTGGAGGAAATTTTATTGATCTTCCTTTATCCTCAATGGGTGGCAGGTGTTAAAGGATATATTTGGGCAAAAAGAGACGAAAGAAGGAAAAAAACAACCGATCGTACAAGGGCATGAGGAAATTTTCAAATTTTACAATTTTATTGCTTTGCATCGCCATTCTGGTGATTGATCTTCTGGCCTTTTACTGGCTTGATTCCATAACTCAGCTGATCAGTATGCCAAAGCTGAGGTTAAGTATCTATATAGCGTTCTGGTTTTTTACCATAGGGCTTATCACCTCTATTGTAATCTTGAAGGCCAGATTAGACAAGATACATCCACAAAGAAAACATCTATTGATTACTTCCTTATACGGCCTCACCGTTTCTTCCTTTATCCCAAAGATCATATTCGTGATTATTATTTCCTTTTTGTATTTTTCTAATTATGTTCTTTCGGAAAATGAGTCGTTATTGGTAATCCCAATCATTGGCCTTCTGGCAGGATTTTTACCTTTTCTTGCAATAGTCTATGCTATCTTTAAGGCATTGTACCGGTTTAAGGTACATCATTTGCATATGAAAACGAAGACCTTGCCTGTTGCATTTCAAGGGCTTAGAGTCGTTCATATTTCAGATCTTCATCTTGGCAGTTTTAACTTCAGATATCATATTCTGGAGCGCGCGGTCAAGTTGATCAATCATTTGGAACCCGATCTTATCATTTTTACTGGCGACCTGGTAAATAATTTTGCCTGGGAATTGAAAGGATGGGCACAGGTGTTGGATAAGCTCAGCGCTAAAAATGGAAAATTTGCCGTCCTGGGCAACCATGATTATGGCGATTATAGTTCGTGGGCAAGTCCTGAACATAAAAAGAGCAATTTTGAATCGATCAAATATTTTTACAAGAAAATTAACTTTTCGCTCTTACTCAACGAAGGAATAAGTATCAATAAAGATGGTATTGAGATTGGTATTATTGGTGTAGAAAATTGGGGAATGCCTCCGTTTAAACAATATGGCGATCTCAATAAAGCACTCAAACCGGTGAATCATCTTCCTTTTAAGATACTTTTATCTCATGACCCAACACATTGGCCCGAAGAAGTTGTCGACCACACAGACATAGCACTCACCTTGTCTGGTCACACACATGGGATGCAAGCCGGGGTTAATTTAAAAAATAAACAATGGAGCCCGATCAAATACAAGTACAAACACTGGGCCGGCCTGCATAATGAAAACAATCAATTTCTAAATGTTAACCGTGGTTTGGGATGGCTGGGGTTTCCCGGACGTATTGGTATGCGACCGGAAATTACCTGCATAGATATCAATGTTTAAGTCATGAATGAAATTGTTCGAAATTATCAAATTTCAGGCTTTTTTGAATTATACCTGTGTCAATTCTCTTGGTCCTTCTGTTTTTGGAGTTCCTTCTCCTGTTTGAGTCTTTCCTTTTCCTGCTTTTTGAAATAACCCTTGAAAAATGTATTATGTCTTAGCGCCTCAAGATTTTCATTCAGCATCACGCTTCCTTTCTTGATATTTTCAACGGTCTCTCCTATATCCTGTACCAAAATGGTATCAGAAGTAATATAGTTAAAGGTACCTTCTCCTTCTTTAACGCTTAAAATGACATCATTCAAATTACCTATGACAAGATTTATGTCTTCACTTGATTTTTCAAGATTCGCCATAACAGATCTAAACTGTTGTGAGGCAACTGAATCTTTCACCAAAACGTGCAAAAGATTTTCTTCATTATTCACGCCACTAACCACTTCCTTTATCTCCTCAATAACCTTGGCCGCGTCTAAACTCACTGTTTTGAGATTGGTCATGGTTTGCTTGAGGTCGTCACCCATCGCTGCATCATTCACTAATAAGCCCAAGGTCCCTTTTCCCTCATTGATGGAATGAGTGATTTTTAAAAGTTCCTGAGTAAGTTCAGAGGCATTTTCATTCGTTACCTCCAAAGTTGACATCATATCGGTTGTTGAAACTTTTCTTAAAGACTTCAGGGTATCTCCTTTCTGTAAAGCCGGACTATTTGAAGCACCTGGAAGAATATTGACAACCATACTGCCTACCAATCCGTCGGATCCTACTAAAGCCAGCGCGTTCTTTCTCATGTGCTTTCGGATACCCTCTTCAAGGTTCATATCAACACAAATGGTCGAATCATTCACCATCACTATATTTTTTACCGTTCCGACATTAATTCCCGCATAGCGTACATTATTGCCTAATTTTAGTCCGCTAACATTATTGAAAACTGCAGTAATTTTAAAGGTATTGCCAAACAAATTCTGCTTTTTACCAATTAAGTAAAGAGAAAAAATAAGTATCAATCCGGTAATTATAACGAACGTCCCCAATTTAACTTTTTGTGCATTGCTAATTTTCATAATCAATTATTTAAAAAAGGCCTGTATTTTTTGATCCATAGATGAAGACAATTCTTCGAAACTTCCTTCAGCATAATTTACACCATCAATGAGCAGGATCATGCGATCGGCTATCACCCTAGAACAATCAACATCATGCGTAATGATCAAGGCAGACGATCCGTAAATTTTCTGTATGTTTCTCATCAATTGAATAATTTCCTTTGCCGTTATCGGATCCAACCCGGTAGTAGGTTCGTCATAGATAATGATTTTAGGATGCAGAATGATTGCTCTGGCCAGGGCAACCCTTCTTTGCATTCCTCCCGAAAGCTCATTTGGTACTAGTTCTATGGCATGCAAAAGGCCAACACTTTCAAGTGCCTGATGCACCAGCTTATCTTTTTCCTTTTGAGGCATCTGCTGCTTCCTCAAAGGAAATTCAAGATTCTCTCTTACTGTCATGGAATCATACAGGGCGCTCCCCTGGAAAAGAAATCCTATTTTCTTTCTGAGCTGATCCAGCTCACTTTGCTCTAGTTCAAGCACTTGTTCTCCCATGATTTCAATGTCACCCACATCGGGTTGCATTAATCCCATTAAACATTTAATCATTACAGATTTACCAGATCCGGATTTTCCCATGATCACGAGATTCTCACCTTCATTCAAATGCATATTGAAGCCCTTCAGCACTTCATTATCACCAAAGTGCTTTTTCAGATCATGGATCTGTAACATGGTTCGTATTTTTTGATTCGTTTCCAATCTGATTAGTTATAAAATATATCCGTTACAAATACTGCGACAAAATCAATCACAAACAAGAGCATGGAAGTATATACCACAGCAGAATTAGAGGCTTCACCAACCCCTACCGTACCTCTTTTACAATTGTATCCTTTAAAACATCCTACCAGTCCAATAGCAAAACCAAAGAAAAACGACTTCGCTATAGCCGGATTGATATCAGAATATTCAAGGGTATCAAAAACATTATTGAAAAACAACTGAAAAGATACATCTCCCTTAATATTTTCAATCAACGCTGAGCCAAATAAGGCAATTGCATCTCCATAGATAATAAGTAAAGGTATCATCAAAGTAGCTGCCAATATTCTTGTAACTACCAGATACTTAAAAGGATTTGTTCCTGAGACTTCCATTGCGTCAATCTGTTCAGTTACGCGCATAGATCCTAGTTCAGCTCCGATTCCTGAGCTGATTCTGCCTGCGCAAATAAGGGCAATGATAACAGGTCCTATTTCCCTAACGATAGATATACCTACCATGGAGGCCATCCATGATTCCGCTCCAAATTCCATCAAGGTCGGTCTAGATTGTAAGGTCATTACCAGGCCCAAAATAAAACCCGTAACACCAACCAGCATAAGCGACTTATTACCCATCAGATAACATTGTCTGAGAAGTTCCTTTAGTTCAAAAGGTCTGGTAAACAATTCTTTAAAAAACCTTCCGGCAAAGTAAGAAAGCTCTCCAACTTCGATTAAAAAGGACCTGACACGATGCGGTATGCGTATGTTACTATTCATACTTAACTATTGGCCATTCTACCAAAGTTACTGAAATAAAATGATGTAATGATATAGTGATGTAATGATTTAATGATGTAATGATGTAATGATGTAGTGATCTAATGATCTAATGATGCAGTGATGTAATGGAATAAGGAGATTATCCAAAAAACTTAGGCAACTATAAGCTCCATATCATTCCTGAAAAATTTTCTCATAGCACTTGTTAACGGCCCAATTGCCCAGAGGGAAATAAAGTGCAAAAAATAGCGCCATTCCAAGGCTGAAATTTCTGATGTTAAAAAAATGGTCCAAAACATTATCAGGATAGGCGTAAGAGGTTTGCAAGGCATAGCCTGCAAATTCTAATAAGCTCATGGCTACCAGTCCGTAGGCATACTGTTGATAAAATGGTAAGCCTCTTACTAATAAAGAAATAGGAACCATATATAAGATATAAACAGTGATTACCTGCCACCAATAAGTAAAACGGGCGATTTCAGTCATCGTTCCAAACTTGTCCATCATAAATCCCCAAAGCGCATAAAACAATATATAGATAACAAGTAAACGCTTATCTACCCGCAATTTTTCTTTAGAATATGCAATAAACTCTTTCATGCTAACAGGTCGTAATAAATGAGCCGTACCGACCGTGATGGCTAAGTGAACACAAAATAGATGTTTTCTGATTATTTCGATAGATCTCGGGTATTCCTAACTCATTCTTAGTAATCATTAAATCGTTTTCCTTCCAGGTAGTTCTTAGGGCTACCAAAGAAATTACAGCAGCATACAAGGCTTTGTAAGGTCTAAAGCCCGCCTGCCGGAGGCAGGTTTGATTGATTCCAATAGTTCCCTGATAAAGGTGGATTTCAAATTGATCTGAATAAGCATAGGTATCTATACAATCATCTTTTATCTTGGATATCGTATGATACATTTTCCCTTCACAAGACACTTTTCCTTCATTTTCATCTAAGATATGACAATCAAAAGACCTGGGATCAAATCTAATTCTTTCCTGAACTCTGAGTCTGGCCTTGTAGGCGCTCTCCTTCATCGACCAAAGCTTCCATACTAACAGATCAGGCTGCCGTGATTCAAAGATCATCGATTGCTCATTGGATGTGAAAATTTTTTTCAGAAATCCTTTACGCCGCCAATTACTCTGAACCGCGGCCAGTTTTAAGTCAACTATATCGTTACCAATCATAACAAATAATCATCAATTCATTTTTGCCTGAATGATTTCAACGGCCTTTTCAACAGTAAGCATTTGTTCCATCGACTCATTGTCTATTTCAATGTCAAAAACATCTTCGACGTCGAGTACGATATCAATAAGATTAGCCGAATTCACTTTCAAATCGTTGATAAAATCGGTTTCTTCCGTAAGGTTGTCAAAGGCTTGCTGGTCTTGAACATACGGCTTTATAACATCTTTCAATTTATCAATCAATACTTCCTTTTCCATTATTATTTTATTAATTTTTTAATTTTCGAAAAATAACACAGGCATTTACATCTCCAAATCCGAAACTGGCCTTTATTACCGTATTTACCTTTTGATCTCTTGCTTTATGCGGAATAGATAATGCTCCGATCTCTTCTTCAATTTCAGGATGCAAATCTTCACAATTTACAGAAGGAAATATAAAATCATGTGTAATTTGCAACACTGAAGCCACACATTCAATGCTTCCTGCAGCTGCTAAACAATGACCCGTCATTCCTTTAAGTGAATTGATCACAGGAAAATTATTTTTTGAAAGGCCCAGGGCCATTTTCCAGTTTTTTATTTCCACTGGATCCTTAATTGTTGCCGTAAGGTGCCCATTGATCGTATCTATTTCAGAAGCCTTGATATCGGCATCTTTTACAGCCAAGTTAATACACCTTTGAACAGCTAAAGAATTTGGGGCCGTCATGGTACCTCCATTTCTCTGACCTCCAGAATTAATATGGCCACCAAGTATTTCTGCGTAAATAAAAGCACCTCTTGCCCGGGCGCTTTCAAGTTCCTCAAGTAACAAAGCTCCGGCGCCCGATCCGGGGGCAAACCCTGAAGCTGATTCACTCATTGGTCTGGATCCTTCTGTTGGGTTTTCATTGTGCTTGTAAGTCATTACGCGCATGGCATCAAATCCTCCCCAAATATACGTACCATGGTCGCTACAGCTTCCTACCAACATTCTTTTGGCCTTGCCGGTTTGAATTCGTTCGGCTCCCATCAAAATCGCTTCTGTTCCGGTAGTGCAGGCTGAAGAATTTGTACTCACCTGATTACCACAGCCCAGAATGCCACCCAAATAGGCACTTACCCCGCTAGACATTGTTTGGCCCACGGTAGTACTCCCCAATCGTCTTACCTTGCCCTCATCTAGTTTATATATGGCTTCTCTAAATTTATCAACCCCTGACTGACCCGTTCCAAAAATAATTCCCGAATCAAAATCAACTTCTTTTTCACCGTCAATTTCGAGACCGGCATCCTTCCATGCATCCATACCAGCCATACATCCATACAAAATTCCAGAACTATTAAAATTTTTTAATTGTAAAGGGGTCAAATAACTGGCCTTTAGCTCATCCGATACCTCAGGAATTCCTCCGATGCAACATGAAAAATTTTGGTCTTTCAGGTGTTGATAAAATTGAATTCCAGATACCCCTTGTTTGAGAGCCTTAAGAAATTCAGGGATACCTACCCCATTAGGTGAAACAACTCCAAGCCCTGTAATGACAACTCTTCTTTTCATTTTTTTATGTTAACATTCCTGCAATCTCACCCCTGCAAACCAATTGTCCTTTTTCATTTAAGGCTCTTACAAAACACTTTAACTTATTAAATCTAAAGTACTGTTTTTCAGATATTACGGTTATTTTTTCTTCCGGATAAACCGCATGAAAAAAATCAATTTTATGTGATGTTAAAGCAATTTTTGGCATCTCGGAGTTAAGCTCTTTTTTTATCAATACAATCCCTAAACATACGACCCCTATTTGGGCCATAACCTCGGTTAAAATGACCCCAGGGGTTACCGGATTTCCCTTAAAATGACCCTGATAAAAAAAACTTTCCTTGATAAAAGTATAGGTTCCTGTGATTCCATTCTCTGATATCTCTGTTAATTCATCAACAAATAAAAAAGGTTTTTCATAAGGCAAATAATGTATAATTTCTTCCGATTTCATTTCTCTAACTTATATGTTCACCCCCATCAACCGGGAGCACACAACCATTGATCCAGGCTGCTTCTTTTTTACATAACAAATAAACGGCATTAGCCACATCTGCTGCCATAGTAAGTCTTTTGAACGGGTTTCTCCTTACAGCATATTTCTTGATCTCTTCACTCCCCGGTATCATTCTTAAAGACATCGTATCGGTTACCCCTGCCTGAATGCAATTGGCTCTGATTCCAAAAGGAGCAAATTCTAATGCAATATTCCTTGTGATTGCTTCCAACCCAGCCTTTGCAGCTGATACTGCCGCATAATTTTTCATTGCTTTTCTGCCTCCTTCACTCGTAAAACTGATGATCCTACTATCTTCGGCAAACATCTGTTCATCAAAAATCGACTTAAACCAATCGTAAAGACTAAGGGCCATCGCCTGAGTTGTGAGCTCAAAATCCAAAAGGGTCAAACTGCTTGAATCGGTCCCTGCCATAGGCTTTAAATTACCTTTGGCAACGCTGTGAAGCAAACATTTGATTTTCCCTTCTTCTCCTAAACTAATTTTCAATTCATTTAAAATATCTTTCTTGTGCCCTGCTTGCAAAATATCCTTGTTAAAAGATATCAATGAGACCTTGTTTTTTCGAATCTCAGAAAAATGCCTTTCAATCTCCGGCATATCCGATTTCCGATCACGATGAACAATACAAATATTCATCCCGTGACTCGCCATTTTTTTAGCAGAGGCAAGTCCTAATCCTCTTGAGCCTCCAAGAATAAGGGCCCAATCTTTAGTTTTAAATTCGTTTACCATTCCAATAATACTCTTTGAGCTGAAAATCCAGGACCAAAACTCAGCATCAATCCTTTTTCACCAGCCTTAATATTCCGTTCCATAAACCGCTGAAGAACGTATAAAACCGTTACGCTTGACATATTGCCGTATAATTTGAGTACTTCTTTGGTATCATCAATATTCTTGCCAAGTGAGCCAAACAATGATTCTACAGTTTGAACAATTTTCTTCCCTCCTGGATGAAAAATTAAATGGTCAATATCTTCTATACCCATTCCATTCTTTTCAAGAAAAGGATGAACTATTTTAGGAAAATGATCAGCTATGGTTTCTGGCACTGATTTGTCGAGCACCATTTGCAGACCTGAATTTCTTAACTTAAAACCCATCATCTGAATAGCGTCGTAAAAATGATACATGGATTCATCGATAACTACAGGACCTTCTTCCTGAGCATAAGATGAGAGAATCACACTTGCGGCCCCATCACCAAAAATTGCCGCACTAACCATATTAACCATAGAAAAATCTTCTATTTGAAAGGTTGCAGTAGGTGATTCAACAGCCACTACAGCGGCTCTTTTATTGGGATTTGCTTTTAAAAAATTCTTGGCATAAATAATACCTGAAACTCCCGCAGCGCAACCCATTTCGGTAACTGGTAATCTTACCACCTCCTGTTTCATGTTTAATCTGTTGATCAAATAGGCATCAAGAGATGGTATCATGATTCCGGTGCAGCTTACGGTAATTAGAAAATCAATATCTGTCGGCAACAATGACGCCTTTTCAAGAGCCCTTTTTAAACTTAGCTCAGCCAGCTTAATGGATTCTCTTTCATAGATCTCATTTTTTTCTTCAAAAGAAGTTTTATTAAATACTTCCTCGGCGCTCATAATAGAATACCTTCTGTCAACGCCAGCATTCTCAAAAATCTTTTTGATCTTTCGTTTGAATCGGTCGTCTTGTCCATCTAACCAAAAATCCAAATAGGGGATAATTTCCTTGGTATCTCTTGTATATTTTGGTAACGCTTTGGCTACCGAAGTAATTTTTACACTCATATTTTCGTTTTCATGATCCATTGGTACCTGAAAGCCCACCTCCATCCAATAGTACTATTTACATGTAATTGATTCGCAAAATGCATTAATTCATGTTTTTTAAATCCCCGACGGATTGATACCAGTCCATCATTTCTCACAATCTTATTATTGATAAAAAAACTTATGATATTGAATAAAAAATAGGCCAGTTTACTACGGTGAAGATCGTTCACAATAATCGCTATTCTTGCACGCTTATTAAGCTGGTTCAATTTAACTATAATTTCCTCATCGTTGAGATGGTGCAGAAAAAGTGTAGAAAGCGCAATGTCGTATGTTATCTCATCAAACTCCCTGGAAAAAATATTCATTTGAATATAACTGATATTTTTGAAACCTAAAGATAGCTCTTTCGCATAATTTACAGTATCCAAATTTGCATCAATTCCTATCAATTCGAACTGTAAACCAAGTTTATCACCAAGTTTTGAAACCTTTCTTAGCATATCTCCATTTCCACATCCAAGGTCGGCAATTACAAACTTATGATTTTTAGGATAATCACTCACAAGGTTTTTAATTCCATTTAGAGTGATCTGATTACCTCCCAGCCATTTATTAATGGAAGCCAATATATCTAAGTTGACTCTCAAATCATCACCTTCCAGGGTAAAATCATCCATAATTTCTCTTTCATCAGTTCTGTGTTTCGTGTCTATCATATGCTTTCAATTAATTTCCCATGGGTCATACTGATGATGTGTTTGAGGAGTCCTGGAAATTTTTTCAAGCCATTCATTGTATAAAGGGCTATTGATTTCATTCTAAATAACCGGGCCAACCATCTCCCCGTTTCTACTCTTAAACGGAAGGCCTTATTCCATTGTTTTTTATAATTTTTTTCTACTTTGCTTCTAGATAAACCTTCGTCAAAATATTGTATGATCAGTTCGGAAGCCATTTTTGCTCCTTGAATTGCCATACTCATACCATTACCGCATAAAGGATGTATCATACCAGCACTATCTCCACACATGATAACATGATTCTCAATAAGTGGTTTCGAAACAAATGAGATTTGACTTATGGTCAAAGGCCTGTCAAAAACCATCTTCGAATCTTTCAATAAAGACCCTAAGGTTTTGTTTTTGGAAATTACCTGATTTTGAAAATCTTCGAGATTTCTAAACTTTTTAAATTCTTTATATTCTGTTATATAACAAACATTCAGAATGTTATTCTCTACATTCGACACACCACAATATCCTCCGTAAAAATGATGAAGACCCACTAACCCCTCTGGATAATCACCTGAATAATGAGCCTTTACAGCCAAATATGGAGCTTTGGAATTTAAAAAATTTCTTTTGAGCTTTTGATCCAGATTAGAGCGTTTCCCAAAGGCACCAATAACAAAAACACTTTCCATGATTCCATTCTCTTTAAGACTTACAAGAAAACGATCATTTTCAAATCTAATGTCATTTACAGTATCCCGCAGCACCGCAACACCTTCCAACTTTGCCCGTTTCAACATTTCATAATCAAGTGCATACCGGCTCAGGCTAAAACCTCCCAAGGGCAACTTGGCCCTTATCGCATTTCCTTTTACGGTGCTTAATTCAAAATGATCAATTTTTTTTGCACCCATTTCAAAAGGATCAAGGTCCAAAGATTTAAGATAAGGCAATACTTCATTAGAAAGGTATTCACCGCATACTTTATGCCTGGGATAATCGTGTTTCTCAATCAAAGTAACTGCCACACCAAGACGAGACAAATGGAGGGCACTGGTCAATCCTGCCAAACCACCACCAACAACAATTACATGCTTAAAGGACATCCTTTCCTCTCAATTTTTAATGGTAAAAGATACGGCTATTTTGACTATATCCGACATGGTCCAACTTTTGTCTCCTACTCCGAAATCAAGTCGATTTACTTCAAACTCTGCATTTAAAAGGCTTTCTTTATTCTTTGATGTCAATTGAAACGGAATACTGATATTTTTCAAAACACCTTTGATATTGATCTGCCCTTTTACAGCATAAGCATCTTTTCCTGACCGCTCAATAGATGATGACTCAAAAAGAATATCCGGATATTTGCTTTGCCAAAAGAACTTTTCCTCCAAAAGATGCTTGTCTCGTTTGGAGATACCGGTTTCAATAGAAGCCACATGAATCTTAGCTTTAATAAAACTATTTGCTAAAACAAGTGTGTCAATCGCTACCTCAATTTCAGGCTGTTTAAAAGTTCCGTTAACATTTATCCCGAAACTCTTGATACTAAAGGAAATGCTTGATTTCTGATATATGCTAGCCGTATTCTGAGCATAAGCCACATTAATAAAAAGGAATAATATGAAAAATATAGCACACTTATAATGAATACTTACGTGAGGGTCTTTTGAGCTTATCATTGATCAAATTTCTAAATAAAAGTTGAAGAATACAAAATATTTCAATAAATCGAAGATAAAACAATCTAATGATGTAATGATATAATGATTCAGTAAAGTATTTAGTTTCTAAAAGCATCAGAGTAGTAAACTTCTAATTATCGGTAAATTAACTTTGATCCAACTGATTTCAATTAGGGAGAAATAGGTATCTTTAAAAACAAAATTGATAACTTCTATAGCGTTATTTAGAAATATAATAGTATTACTATTCATTATTAATAGCAATACTATTATATTTGCATTCGAATCATATGAAATGCTCCTTAAAAATCATTTCAAATGATAATTTATTAATTACTATGGTAGTTGCTACCATGACTTATTTGATTTAAAATGGAAATACAAAAATTAACCCCATGGCGACGTTTTATCTCCTTACTGCAATTGGATAAAAAGGATATAAAACAAGTTTTTTTCTATGCTATATTCGCTGGTTTGGTGGCTTTATCTCTTCCCTTAGGAATTCAAGCCATTATCAATTTAATTCAGGGCGCACAGATTTCCACTTCATGGATCGTACTGGTCATTTTAGTTACACTTGGGGTCGCTTTTCAAGGCATATTACAACTGATGCAGATACGCATTCTGGAAAACATCCAGCAAAAGATTTTCACGCGTTCTTCCTTTGAGTTCGTGTATCGTTTTCCAAAGATCACAATAGATGAATTGAGAAATGATTATCCGCCTGAATTGGCCAATCGGTTTTTCGACACATTAACTGTACAAAAAGGCTTATCTAAAATATTGATCGACTTTCCAGCTGCCTTGTTACAAATAATTCTGGGCCTGCTATTATTGTCATTCTACCATCCATTTTTTATTCTATATGGGATCTTATTGATTCTTTTAGTGTTTTTACTATTTAAGTCAACAGCAAAAAACGGTTTGAAAACCAGCCTTTTGGAATCTAAAAAGAAATACCATGTAGCGCATTGGATTCAGGAGGTTGCTCGCTCACTTATCAGTTTCAAACTTTCGGGCAGAACCAACCTCGCCATGAATAAAAATGATGAATTAACTGCTGCTTATCTCGACGCCCGAGAGAGTCATTTTAGGGTATTGATGATTCAATTCAGTCAAATGGTAGGTTTTAAGGTGCTTGTTACTTTGGGTTTGTTATTGATTGGCGGTCTTTTGGTTATAAACCAGCAGATGAATATAGGACAATTCGTAGCAGCTGAAATTATCATACTTCTTTTAATCAGCTCGGTTGAAAAAGTAATTACGGGGCTAGAATCTTTCTATGACGTACTTACTTCACTTGAAAAAATGGGACAGGTAGTAGATAAGAAATTGGAAAAGCAAGAAGGAGAAGATCCCTTTATCCAAAATAAAAGTGTTTCAGTAGAATTGAACGACATTAAATATCATTCTCTGGAAGGAGAAGAAGTCCTAAAAGGAGTCACTTTTTCATTTTCATCCAAAGATAGAATTCAATTATCAGGGGCTTCAGGTTCTGGCAAAACTACCTTATTAAAGATTATCTCGGGTTTGGTCCCGGCAAGTTCGGGAGCACTGTATATTAATGACATATCAGCTAAAGCAATTTGGCTAAAAGTTTACAGGGCAAACATAGGTCAGGTATTACCCGGCCAAACCCCGTTTGAAGGAACAATTTTAGAAAATATTACATTTGACAACAAAGATTTCGATCATAAACGTTTGGATGAGGTTTTAAGACAAGTAGGCTTGCTTGATTTTGTTAAAAAACAAGCTAATGGTATACATACAGTTCTTCATCCTGAGGGGCAAAAAATACCATTTACCATAACCAAACGTATTTTACTGGCACGTGCCATCATTCATGAACCAAGTTTACTCATATTAAAAGATCCTCTGGAATATTTTGAAGATGAAGAAGCGAAACGAATCATCAACTATTTAGCCTCACCAGACAGGAATTGGGCGCTTATTGTATCTAGTAAAGGTCTTCTATGGAAACAAAACTGTACCCGAACCATTATGTTGAATAACGGAATTATAATGAATAATAACGCTAAAGATGCTTAATATATCCCACAATCAATTGCATAAAAAGGTAACCATATCTGGTTATACTTCTTATCAAAAAGCTTTTGAACGAATTCAATTTAAGTTTTTTAATAAATTCCTAGGAGTTTTCTCTGTCATTTGTATTGTCATACTGTTTTTGCCTTGGACACAAAATGTGACAGCCGATGGTTATGTTACCACCTTAACTCCCGACCAAAGACCTCAAACAATTCAGTCTCAAATTCCGGGACGTATTGAAAAATGGCATGTCAAGGAGGGTGATTATGTACAAAAGGGAGATACTATTCTTCATATTTCTGAGATCAAAACCGAATATCAAGACCCAAAACTCATCGAGAGAAGTAGATTGCAACGTGATGCAAAGAACAATTCGGTCTTGTCTTACAAGCAGAAAGTCATCGCATTAGAGAACCAATTATCCGCTATTGAAAACGAACTCAGACTAAGACTTTCTCAAGCAAAGAATGCGTTACTTCAATCGCGTTTAAAAGTGAAAAGTGACAGCATGGATCTCGGTGCTGTTCAGCTGAATTATAAAATTGCAGAAATACAATACAACAGATCGGTCACACTTCAAAAGGAAGGTTTAAAAGCATTGACTGATGTAGAAGAAAAGAATATAAAGTTACAAGGAACTCAAGCAAAACTAATTTCTCAGGAAAACAAGTTGATGTCAAGCAGAAACGATGTGATCAATGCTGAAATCGAAATTAATCGCATTTCCGCTGAATACGCTGATAAAGTATCAAAAACGCAAAGCGATAAATACACAGCACTTTCCAATCAATTTGAAGCAGAAGTAGAAACATCAAAATTAGAAAACACAACCTCAAATTACGAAATTAGAAATAGTTTATATTATATAACAGCACCTCTGGATGGTTTCGTGAACAAGGCGATAAGAGCAGGTATAGGTGAAACATTTAAAGAAGGAGAATCTTTGGTTGGAATCATGCCTGCCAACTATGACCTTGCCGTCGAAACTTTTGTTGAACCCTTTGACCTCCCTTTAATTCACAAAGGAGAGAAAGTACGAATCCAGTTCGACGGGTGGCCTGCAATATTCTTTAGTGGATGGCCCAATGCTGCATTTGGAACTTTTGCAGGAAAGGTGGTAGCCGTGGAAACGTTTATTAGCAGCAATGGAAAATTCAGAGTATTGATTGCTCCGGATCATGAGCAGAATGAATGGCCAAAAAATGTACGTGTCGGATCTGGGGCCTATACGATAGCCTTATTGGAAGATGTTCCTATTTGGTATGAAATATGGAGAAAATTAAATGGTTTTCCCCCAAACTACTATACTCCGAATTCAAAATCTGTTGAAAACAAATAAAAACAATAATCCCATGAAAAGGTTTATAAGTTACCTACTATTCATTACAATAGTTTACAGTGTTCAAGGAAAGAGTCCTATAAAAGAAGCCTTTACCTTTGAAGCCTATTTGAGTTATGTAAAAATGTATCACCCCTTGGTAAAACAAGCGAATTTAACCCTGAATATCGGAGAAGCCAATCTGTTAAAAGCGCGAGGCAGTTTTGATCCAAAGGTAGAAGTTGATTACAATAGTAAGGAATTTAAAAATACGGAGTATTATAATGAATTAAATGCAACCTTTAAAATACCCGTTTGGTATGGCGTTGAGCTTAAGGGAAATTTTGAAAACAATACTGGTGTCTTTTTAGATCCAAGTATGACCGTACCTGAGGAAGGTTTATACAGTGCCGGAGTTTCTGTATCTTTAGGACAGGGACTCATCATGAATGATCGAATGGCTACCTTAAAAAAGGCTAAGTTTTTTAGGGAACAAACAAAAGCCGACAGAGATTTATTGGTGAATGAAATATTATATAAAGCCAGTATTGCCTATTTTAATTGGTTACAAGCCTATAATGAAGAACAGATTTATACTGATTTTTTGGAAAATGCAACAAGGCGTTTAAACGCTGTTAAGCAAAATTATCTGGCAGGTGACAAAGCTGCCATTGATACACTAGAGGCGAAAATCACAGCTCAAAATTGGCTGTTAGGATACGAAGCGGCCAAATTAAAACGCCAAAAAGCAGGATTACAAGCCAGCACGTATTTATGGCTAGAAGATGTGCCTTTAGAATTTGAAGATTCAGTCGTTCCGGAGTTACCAACAGAATCCATCCTCAACAGCTCATTGTCATTGGAAATAATCTCTTCAGATTCTTTAGCACTAAGCGATCATCCGAAATTAAGATCTCTTGATTATAAGATGCAGTCACTTAACGTGGATCGCCGTTTGAAGTCAAATAAACTATTGCCTAAACTCGATGTGCAGTACAATTTTCTGGCTTCAGACTATGAACAACAATATTTGTTTAATACCTCCAATTACAAAGCCATGGTGAATTTTAGTATGCCAATTTTCCTGCGAAAAGAACGAGGAGATGTGAAGTTGGCAAAATTAAAACTACAGGATATAAACTATGAAATCACTTCCTCTTCATTGGCTATCAGGAATAAAATTACAGCTGTGAAAACTGAAATTTTATCTTTAAATGACCAACAAAAAATTGTTCAAAAAATTGTAGCTAATTACACAGTTCTTTTAAATGGAGAAGAACGAAAGTTTTTTTTGGGTGAGAGCTCCTTGTTTTTGATCAATTCACGTGAACAAAGCCTGATAATTTCACAACTTAAAGAGAATGAAATTACTGTAAAAAGATTGAGTGCAATTGCCAAATTATTCAATGTTTGGGGATTAGCGCCTGACAGCGGTACTAATTAAAACAGCGTAATAAAACATACGCCCCCTGTTCTACTCTAAAAGAAAATATTCATTTGATAGCGTAAATATTAAATATATTCGTCAGTAATTTTTATTTATATTTGTTTTATTATACATTAATTTTTTTTATGAATTATACTTTACACCAGTTACATATATTTCTAAAAATAGCTGAATTTAAGAGTATTACCAAGGCTTCAGAGGCCCTTCACCTGACCCAGCCAGCGGTGTCAATACAGCTGAAAAACTTTCAAGATCAATTCCAAATTCCATTAACTGAAGTAGTAGGAAGACAACTTTATATGACAGATTTTGGACTGGAAATCGCTAATTCAGCAGAAAAAATTCTTAATGAAGTACATGCTATCAATTATAAAACACATGCTTACAAAGGACAACTTTCTGGTAGGCTTAAAATATCTATTGTTTCCACAGGTAAATATGTTCTGCCCTATTTTTTATCGGATTTTATGAAACAAAATGATGGTGTTGATCTGATTATGGATGTGACAAATAAGTCACGAGTGGTAGAAAGTTTAGAACGGAATGCAGTCGATTTTGCATTAGTATCGGTCTTACCAAAGAAATTAAAGATCAATAAAATCGAGCTGATGCAGAATAAACTATTTTATGTAGCCAGCAGTAGATTAGATCTAGAAAAAAAGCGCCTATCGCGAAAAAAGCTTTTTGAAGAATTACCTCTGATTTATAGGGAACAAGGCTCCGCTACAAGAAATACGATGGAAATGTTTATTGCTAAAAACAACTTTTCAGCACGAAAAACAATAGAACTGACCTCGAATGAAGCCGTCAAACAAGCAGTTCTTTCAGGATTAGGATGCTCTATTATGCCGATTATAGGTATCAGAAATGAACTTAAAAATAAGGATTTGCAAATCATTCCTGTTAAAGGTTTACCAGTAAGTACCTCCTGGAATTTGATCTGGCTAAAATCGAAAAAATTGTCTCCTGCGGCATTGGCGTATATAGATTTTTTGAATAAGGAAAAAGAGCTTATCATAAAGGAACGATTCTCGTGGATAGTTAGTTTTTGATAATATGGAATCCGGCATTCAAAATTATTTAACTATTGCATATCAAGTGCTTTACAGCAATAAAAATCCAATAGATCCCATTTCTTCATTATTTCATTAAATCATTGACACAGGGTTACTTCGTTTCGGTTGGCGATCTTAAGCGGGTGTAAATTAGGAAGAACATAGAGAGAGCAATGAGATTTGTTAGACATGTAAAAGCTAGAACTTCAACAATGTTGAAAATAATCGAATTTTATTCTATTAGAGACGTGTCGTTTTTTCTAATAAGTTCATATTCTTACTATAATTCACATTAATTTTTTTTATGCTTTGGATAAATTATATATATAATAATATATAAGTATTTTTCTTTAATTTTGTGATAGAAAAATAACAGAGCACATCAAAAAGTGAAAATCGTTGTTGCCCAAGGAAATAGTAAGGTCCCGGAAATTATGGAAGAAAACTTATAATCCTTGAGGCAGCAGACGTCAATATTGAATCGAATTTTATATAATTATAACATTTTTAAATTAAAAATAATGAACAAAAGAATAAAAGTTACAGTATTTGCATTTACCGTATTTGCTTTTACAGCTTGTGATCAAGAAAAAAAGTCAAATTTGGAAACAGAAGTAACCAAAGCAGATAATTCGCCAATAGGACTTGTGGAAGAAGTTTTAACAAAAGAACAACAAGAGGCTTTATCACCAGATGATGTGATAAAACTTCTGAAAGATGGAAACGTCCGATTTACAAATAATGACCTGACAGCAAGAGATCATTCAAAACAAGTTAGAAAAAGTACTTTATCACAATATCCGAAAGCTATTGTATTATCCTGTGTAGATAGCAGAGTACCTGTTG
>RCNE010000031.1_pt1 | contig 53721 bp, 49 predicted proteins | sample 2041361 | NCBI WGS metagenome assembly RCNE01 (sample SAMN09708229, study PRJNA481090) | Marine sediment metagenome, whole genome shotgun sequencing project. | reverse complement strand
GTGGCGTCGTGGTCGGTGCAGCAGTTGTTGGTGGCGTCGTGGTCGGTGCAGCAGTTGTTGGTGGCGTCGTGGCCAGCGCCCCTGACGCAGTTGTCGAACCTTGGCCCTCGGCGACCTCGGTGGTTGTCGTGGGCGCCGTGGTGTCTGTGGTGGTCGGAGCAGGCGTCACCTCAACGCCTGTCGATGGTGCCGCAATCGATGCGGGGGGTGCAGTGGTCTCGACAGCACCAGCAACCTCGACACTGGCTGCAGTTTCGGTCGCATCGGATTTGTTGAAGACAAGGGCGGTGACTCCGCCCAGAACGACCAGCGCGACGAATACTGCCGCAGCCGATAACAAAACCGTTCCACGGCGGGCCTTGGATGCGACGGCTCCCGGGAAACCGTCCGGTTGCCACTCCCATCGGTCAGCACCGATGTCAGGGGGGACTGCAACCGTGTGCGAGAAACGAAGGGGACCATTCTCTGCGCCGGCCGACGCTGAGCCAGCCGAGTTGATGCCGAGCGAATCAGCCATCTTCCCAATAGTGCCAACGCGTAGGCCGCTCGGCGCCGGGAGGATTGGAAGTACACCAAACGAGACACCCGAGGCGAGTACGCGGGTGTGAGTCTGTTCACAGATGTCGCAGGCCTTCACGTGGCGGGTGACCTTCGACCGAATGTCGAGCGTGAATCGACCATCCCACCCGCCGAGAAGCAGATCGAGTTCGAAACAGTTGTCCCGTCCTTCGCGAGCTACCAGCAGGCTGCCGAGCGCGGTTCCGATGCGATCGCGCATTCGAGACAACAAAACGTTGGCATGGGACTCGGTGACGCCAAGTGCATCAGCAAGCCCCTGCCCAACGAGCCCGTGCCGTAGATGGAGCTCGAGGACTTCATGGTCACGCGGGGACAATCCATCGGCTGCGTCCCACAGCTGACTGGCTGCTTCAACGCGAAGCAGGTCGATATCGGGTTCAGAGTCGGGAGCGACGACAAGTTCCATCTCCTCATCACCCCCGAAGCGGCCGGACTGTCTGCCCGTTGCGATGATTTGGTTGCGCGCAATTGCGTAGAGCCACGATCGAAGCTTCTCCGGTTCGCGAAGTTGTGCCAGCTTCGTCGCCGCACGAACGAACGTGTCCTGTGTGGCATCGGCAGCGTCGGCATCGTTGCGAAGGCGGGACCGGCAGAAGCTGTAGATCGCGTCTGCATACCGGTCGTACATCTCGGCAACAGCAGTTTGATCGCCGCTGAGCGCGCGAGAAACCAACTCCGCATCGTCCACTGGTGGCATCGTTGCTGTAGTCATTCCCGCACTTCTCCCGGCGTCGAGCCTTCGCGCCCGCCAGATACCCATTGTGGACTGCGAACCGCCCTAACGAAAGGGCAAGGTCCGCTCATGATCTCAGCCCGAGCTGCACCCGGTGACCTGGACGGTGACGTTCGTTGACGTCGTAGCCCCGTCGTCGTCTGTCGCCTTGATCGTCGGGGACTTTCGTCCGGGTTTGGCCCACACGCCGATCACGCCTCGGAATGTGCCCGGACCGGCTTCGCTGCTCGGCGTGAGGGTTACCTGTCGGACCCCGTCGATGCCCGAGTCCCACTCCGCCACGACGTCGGAGATTTCTCCATCGGCATCGTCGACGGACACCGTGACTACGACGGTGCCTCCCGCACAAGCGCCGCGACTCGCCTCAACTCTGCCAACACTCACCGCCACGTCGCTGAACACAGGTGCCTGGTTCGCTGGTGGAGTTACCGTGGTGCTCGTCGTGCTCGTAGTGCTCGTTGTCGTGGTGCTCGTCGTGCTCGTTGTCGTGGTGGTCGTGGTTGGCTCGAGAGTTGTGCTGGTCGTTGCCGTAGTTGAAGTTGGCTGGACAGTTGAAGTTGGCTGGACAGTCGTGGTCGTCGTTGCCGTGGTCGAAGTTGGTTCGACAGTTGTGGTTGGCTCGTTCGTTGAGCTCGTCGTTGCCGTGGTTGTGGCTGGATCGACAGCCGTGGTCGTCGTCCTGATTGCCACCGTCGTCGACGGGGTCGACGATTCGACGACCGATGCCGGTGATTGGGCTGGCGGCGTCGTGACCGTCGACGCGGGTGAGACAGGCGCCTCAGCGGCCGCAGTCGTCGTGCTTGACGGTGTGGCCTCGTTCTGCTCGACCCCGGGAACTCCGGTTGTCGGACTCGCAGTCGACTCCGTTGCCTGGTCCGATGGTTCATCGATGTCGACGGTCGTCGCCGCAGAGGCAACCGACGGTGTCGCGCCAGCGCCGGGTTCGACTGCACTTGCCACCTGCGCCGTGGCCTCAGTCAGCCGATCCGTCGTTGCAGTGACGTCGGCAAGTTGCCGACCAACCTGTGTTGTTTGGACAGCACCAGCGACCTCAACAGCTGCTTTGGACTTCTCGTCGATGGAGTTGTCAAGAACAAGTGCAAGACCCCCAGAGAGCGCCAAAAGAGCAACGAAGGCAGCGACCGCGGAGAGAACGACCACGCCGCGCGTTGTTTTCTCCGGGACAATGCTGGGAAAACCATTTGGCTGCCAGTGCCAACCGCTGTCCACGCCCTGATCGACTGCGACGTTCTCCGCGAAACCGAGCCCACCCACCATCGTGGCGAGACCCTGTGCAGTTGGCGTCCGGGCAATGCCCATCACACCGACCATCGTGTCGATTGTGTCTACGCGGATATGACTTGGTGCCTGAACGAGCGGCAGAATCCTCGTGCTGTCTTGCTCGAGCAGCATGGCCCGCCGTGCCACCTCGCAGACCTCGCAGGCCTCGATGTGCGCGACAACCAGCGACCGAATCTGCGGCGTGAACTGTTCGTCCCAGTCCATCAGCAGCTGGTCGAGCGCCCGGCATTTGCCTCGACCTCCACGAGCTACGAGGAGACTGCCGAGCGCAGCGGCGACATCCTGTTGCATGTGTGATTGAAGGGTTTCTGCATCAGATCTACTCAGACCGAGCACCTCGGCAAGCGCTTGGCCGGCCAGCCCGTGGCGCACGTGCAGCTCGAGTGCTTCACGGTCTCGCTCAGATCCATCGCTTCGACTCCAAAGCTCGTCTGAGGCGTCGACGTGAAGCAGATCGATGTCTGATGCCGAGTCGACGATGAGTTCCATGTCACGTTCGCCGGATGGACGTTCTGCCTGGAGTCTGGTGATTTGGTTGTGAGCAATCGACAACAGCCACGTTCGCAGTTTTGCTGGCTCGCTCAGCTGTGCCAGCCGGGCTCCAGCAAGTCGAAACGTGTGCTGAGTCGCGCTCAACGCGTCGACATCGGCTGGAAGTCGAGCCCGATTGAATGTGTAGATCTCGCCGCCATAGCGGTCGACCATCTCGACAACTGCGTCGTAATCGCCACGAAGAGCGCGTCGAACGATGCCGGCATCGTCGACATGTGAGAGCTGCGTGACCATTTGTAGTCTTCCTATCACTCAGCGAGGTGCTTTCGCGCAGCGCGAGCAGGCTCCACAGGCACGCGGTTCTCGACGCGCCGCTGGGGCGGACCGTTATTGGCCCGCCCCAGCGTCGATCGTCGTCATTGTGGATCACGACGCTTGCGCTCGGCGGCGATTCACCAGGACACCAACCAGCCCGGCGGCAACCAGGACCAAGAGCCAGATTCCGATCAGCGCCATCTTCATGACGCTCATACCGCTCTTGGTGTCGACGCTAGCCATGGTTGGGCCTGCGACCTCTCCGACGATCTCGTCGATATCTCCGGTTGTACCGATTTCGGTGATGTCTGCGAGGGCGAGCTCTTCGACCGTGCCAAGTACTTCGGTGTCTACTTCTTCGGAGTCAGAATCGTTTTCGTCCTTCGGACCGCTCTGCTCGTCATCGCCATCTTCGATGGCCGAACCGGTGGTCTCAGGCGTCTCAACCTCCGGGGTCTCGACCTCAGGCTTCTTCACCTCGGGGACCTCAACCTCAGGGACCTCGACCGGGCAGTCGAACAACAGATCTTCACTGCCAAGGATCGTGGAGCTGTGAACCACATTGAACGAGACCGACTCGTTCGGGCTAACGGTCAGTAGCCAGTCCTTCGAACTGTGGGCGGCGACTGGCTGATGGGCGTATGCACCTTCGCCATACTGGATTGCCATCATGGCCGTGTCATCGCCGTTGTTGATCAGACGAGCGTGCGCTTGCTCGGTATCACAGTTGGTCAAGACGTCGTAGGCCGGTGCGGGCTTCAAGCAGTCCCTCTTGACGTCGGTGTCGAGCATTGTGACACTCGCTCGGGTGACTTTCACGGCCTTCGTGGCGTTCTCGGCGAGCGGGAACGACTTCTTGTACTGGTTGTTTGGCGAGACGATGGTCGTTGCGATCTGGACGCCATCGACGATGACCTTCAGGGCGTATACGTTGTTCGTCGGATTCGACACCGTAACGGTGCCCGACTCGCTGTTGCAGCTCGCTGCGACCGAAGCACTCGGAGTGAGCGGTGCTATCACCAGGTCAGGGTTGAAGACCAGAGGCTCATCGGGGCCATTGCCGCCGGGCAGGAAGATTGGGCCCTTCTCGGCGGCCGCCGGTGAGGCAAAGAACAAACCAATGACGAAGATGCTGGCAAGAACTGCGGTGATCTGTTTGGTGAAACCGAACATGTGACTCTCCTGTGTTTTCGTGCATGCTGCACGGTGTGGACACAGAGGAGATGAACCGATTCGGGCTTCCTTACACCCCACGCAAGTATTTCTTCAAGATTCATTTTCTCACGCTCCGACGGAGGCCGGGAAACGTCGAGTTGGTCCGCGGACCGAGACGCGACTACACCATGTCGAGATTGGTTAACATTTTGTAAACTCATGCGAACGGTCGAGATGGGCACCGTTAGCGTGCCGGAATGCATCGGAGCCCCTGTTGACGAACGTGAATGTCGCGGTCGAGTTCCTGGTTGAGCCGTTCGTGGAAGGCGCTCCCGGTAACCATCTCGGGGCGGCAGTTTCTGCATTCACCACACGCGATCTCGACGTCGAGCTCGGTGCATTCTCCTCCGTGACGTCTGGGACCCTCGAACTGGTCGGTGAGGCCGTCGGTGCAATGGTGGTCGACGCGATGCGCTCAGGAGCAACGAACATCAACGTGCAAGTCGCCAACGACCCTGGGCGACTCGGAAGCGTGACCCTGCACGATGCCCTTGAGGCCATGATGCGCGCCGCCGAACGAGAGCTCGGTACCGAAACATCCACGTGGGACCGTGCCGACAAACAACGGGTCGTCCGCATGCTCGACGAACGCGGCGCCTTCCTGCTGCGGGGCGCGGTCGATGACATCGCCACCGCCATGGGTGTTAGCCGCATCACCATCTACAACTATCTGAACGCGATCAACTCGTGAAACGCATCACCGGAGCCATCGTCCCGCTGGGAGCCGCATTCGCCGCGTTCCTGTTCGGCGCGGTGATGATCCTAGCGCTCGGAGAGAACCCGGTCGACGGGCTGTCTGCGATGATCGATGGCGCATTTGGCACCGGCGATCGTCTTGCTGCCACTGCGGTTCGTGCCACGCCGCTGCTACTCGTCGGTGTCGGAATCACGATCGCCTTTCGTGCAAGTGTGATCAACATCGGCGGCGAGGGACAGATCATCGCTGGTGCCTTGCTCTCAACAGCGGTTGCGCTCGCCATTCCAGACACCCCGAAGATCGTGTTACTGCCACTCGTAATTTTGGCCGGACTCGTTGGTGGAGGGATTTGGGGAGCGATCCCAGGTGTCTTGAAGGCCTACGCATCGGTCAACGAAATCCTCAGCACGATCATGTTGAACCTCGTGGCAATCCAGCTGATGAACTACCTGCTCCGCGGGCCCATGATCGATCCGATCGAGGTTGGTGGCAGCAACATTCCCCAGACGGAACGGCTCAGCGACAATGCTGCCCTACCCACACTCATCGAGGGAACTCGACTCCACCTCGGCGTACCGATCGCGATCGTCGCCGCGATCATTGTGTACATCATTCTGTGGCGGACGCCGCTGGGCTTCCGGTTGCGTGCTGTTGGACACAATCCCGACGCGGCCCGAGCCGCGGGAATTTCAGTCGAGAAGAACATTGTCACCGCACTCGGACTGAGCGGCGCCTTGTCGGGTCTTGCCGGCGTCGTGCTGGTGTTCGGTAGCGAAAGCCTCCGACTCGTGACCGACGGCGGGTCTGCGGGATTCACTGGATCGGCAGGCTTCAATGGCATCGTGGCGGCGCTGTTCGGAGGCCTTCACCCACTGTGGACGATTCCTTCATCGTTCCTATTCGGATCACTTCTGACGGGCGCAACCGAACTCCAGCGTGAACTGCAGATACCGAACGCCTTGGCGATTGCGCTCAACGGACTCATTGTCTTGTTTGTCGTCAGCAGCGATCCGGTTCGGAATTGGCTCGATGCACGGCTCGACCGCGGCACAGGTTTCGAGGCTGCCGTGCCGACAGCTCCCGACATCACCGAAGCAGCAACAGTGGAGGACGACACATGAGCGACTTCTTCACCCTCTCGGTTATCACCGCCACCCTGGCCACGGCCATCCGCTTCTCCGTTCCTTACTTGCTCGCCTCATTGGGCGAGACGATCGGTCAACGCAGCGGTGTCCTTAATCTTGGGGTCGACGGCATCATGCTCCTGGGCGCATTCGGGGCGTATTACACGGTGCTCGAGACCGACAGCCATCTGCTCGGAATCGGGGTGGGATTGCTCGTTGGGTTGTTTATGGGCGTCGTGTATGGCGTCGTCACCGTGTATTTGCATGCCCAGCAAGGCATTAGTGGGATCGGCATCTTTCTCTTCGGGCTCGGTTTCAGCGATCTACTCTTCCAAGAGCTGGTCGGCACCCCCAAACCAATCAGGCCCCTTCCAACGCTCGACAAACTTCCCGGCGTCGGCGGCCTCTTCGAACCACTTGTCGAACTCGACTACGTCGGACCGCTGCTTTTTAATCACAACCTGCTGACATACACGGCGTTTCTCCTCGTACCGGCAGTGACGTGGCTGTTGATGAAGACCACATTTGGTATGAATGTTCGCTCGGTTGGTGAGAACCCCCAAGCTGCAGACAGCCTCGGCGTCTCGGTGACCCGAACCCGATTCATCGCCATCCTCCTCGGCTGCGCTCTGGCCGGCCTCGCTGGCGCAACCCTCTCGCTCCAGCTGGCTATCTTCCAACACAATCTGACAAACGGCATCGGCTTCATCGCCGTTGCGCTCGTGTACTTCGGTGCGTGGCAGCCCCGATGGGTCATGGCCGGTGCTCTGCTCTACGGCCTCGTCACCGCGACGCGGATCAAGTGGCAGTCGCTCGACATCATCCCGCAGAACGCAAGTGACATCGCCGCTATGGCTCCCGCAATTATCACGATCCTCGCACTCGTCCTGCTCGCCAGCCGTGTGCGCGGCCCAGCCGCCCTCACCCGGCCATTCGAGCGGCACTAATATCTGTCGACACTCTCGGTCGACCGAAACTTCCGGCCGACATCCGTCCAACCACCACTTCTCCACACATACCAACCAAACCAGTCCCTGGAGGGAACCCATGAAGACAGTCAGAAAGACCCAGCTTCTTAAGCTGCTTGCCACGTTGTTTGCGCTGACACTCGCGGCAGCTGCCTGCGGTAGTGACAGCGACACGAGCACAACGAGCGAATGCGGATCAGACCTTGGAGTCGAGAAGGGCGATTCGGTCACCGACCTCACGGTCGCCCTAGTTGCGCCAAGCGCCAAGGACGATGTTGCGTTCACCCAGTCGATGGTAGATTCGCTCACCCGACTCGGCATTGAGCCACAGATCACCGATGGCACGTTCGTCGTGGAAGACGCTGCTGCAGCTATCCGCAGCTACGCCGAAGACGGTGTCGACATCGTGATCGCACACGGCACCCAGTACGGCGGCTCACTCGTTGAAATCGCTCCCGACTTTCCCGAGACGTCATTCCTCTGGGGCACCGCCACAGACACGCAAGGCCTTGCCAACGTCTACGCCTACGCACCAGAGGCTGATCAGGGCGGCTACGTGAACGGGTACATCGCTGCTGGAATTGACAGCAAGATTGGCGTCGTTGGCCCAGTTGACGCGGGCGACGCATCAGCGTATGTGAACGGCTTCATCAAGGGAGCACAAGCAAATGGGGCATCGGCTCCTGCGGTTGTGTATACCGGCTCGTTCAGCGACGTGGCGCTCGCCACCGAAACCGCACAAGCTCATGCCGACAACGGCGTCGGAGTACTCACCGGCACATCGCAGTCAGCGGTTGGCGCAGTGAACATTGCAACGGCCAACGATATTCCATGGTTCGGCACGCAGTCGAACACCGAAGCCTGGTCGTCTGACTTGACCGTTGCCTCACAGGTGTACCACTGGGACGTCGTGCTCAGCACAATGATCGAACAGATCGAAGACGGCACCCTCGGCGGCGAAGCAATGATCCTGACGCTCGAGAACGATGGACTCGTGATGGAGTTCAACGGTTGTTACGACCTCGACTCGTCGCTCAAGAGTGACGCCGAAGGTGTCATCGAAGACATCATCTCCGGCGACATCACCACCAAGTAATCGGTAGCTCGAAGAGGATCCCATGGAGACCGCTCCCCTGCTCGAGATGCGCAACATCACAAAACGTTTCCCCGGCGTGCTCGCGAACGACGACGTGTCGTTCGATGTGCGCGCCGGGGAGGTGCACACGTTGTTGGGCGAGAACGGTGCGGGCAAGAGCACACTCATGAAGATCCTCTTCGGGCTTTACCAGCCCGATTCGGGCGAGGTACGACTCAGAGGTGAAATGGCCTCAATCGACTCGCCGACCAGCGCCATCGAACACCGTGTTGGCATGGTGCATCAACACTTCATGTTGGTGCAGACGATGACGGTTGCCGAGAATGTCGCCCTCGGCTTGCCATCGTCACGCGGCTTTCGCACTGACCTCGACGCCGTCTCAGAACGTATCGTCGAGATCTCCGAGCAATATGGACTGTCCGTCGACCCCAACATCGAGATCTGGAAGCTGTCGGTAGGCGAACGCCAGCGCGTCGAGATCATCAAGGCTCTCTATCGAGACGCCGAATTGCTCGTGCTCGATGAACCAACCGCGGTCCTCACCCCGCAAGAGGTCGATGATCTCTTCGTGATCCTGCGCCAGATGACGGCCAACGGCACCGGCATCATCTTCATTTCCCACAAACTTCACGAGGTACTCGAGCTAAGCGACCGCATCACCGTGCTGCGCAACGGTCGTGTCACCGGTCACACGGTGCCTGCCGAAACATCACGACAAGATCTGGCCGAAATGATGGTCGGTCGCGAAGTGAATCTGTCACCAGACAAACCTCACGTCGACCTCGGCCTGGCCCGCCTGCAACTGCGCAACGTATCGGTGAAGGGTGACCGAGGCACGATGGCGGTGAAGGCCGTCGACCTCGACGTCCATGCCGGCGAGATCGTCGGCATTGCTGGTGTCTCAGGCAATGGACAGCGCGAGCTTGCCGAAACTATCGCTGGACTTCGGCCCTCCGAATCGGGCTCGTCCGTGACGATCGACGATCTCGATCTGACCAAAGCTAGTCCGGCGCGTACCCGCGCCGCCGGCTTGGCATACGTACCCGAGGAACGTATGAAGGATGGCGCGGTCGGTGAGTTCGAAGTCAGCGAGAACCTCCTGTTGATCAATCACGCTGACCCAGCGTTCCGAAGTCGTGGTCTCTTCGATTTCACGAAGATCCGGACGCATTGCCAGAGACTGGTCGATCAGTTTTCCGTCAAGACACCATCGTTGTCCACGACGACGGACTCACTCTCGGGTGGCAACATCCAAAAGCTGATCATGGCTCGCGAGCTCGACAGCAACCCGAGCATCATCCTTGCGGCGCAACCGACCAGGGGTGTCGACATCGGCGCTGCCGAATACATTCACTCCGAACTCATCAAACAACGCAACGTTGGTGCTGCAATCTTGATGATCAGCGAAGACCTCGATGAGATCCTTGGTCTCGCAGATCGAATAGCCGTCATGTTCGAGGGGCGTATCGTCACCATGGTCGACCGCGAGAACGCAACCAGAGAAGCACTTGGTCTCTCCATGGCTGGCGGCTGAGTCAACCAGTTCATGTCCATCGGCGAGTGGTTCCTGTTGCTCGCTGCAGGACTTGTTGGCGGCATGATCAACTCGGTGTCGAGTGGTGGAAGTTTCTTCACCTACCCGGCGCTGCTGCTGACCGGCCTCAACCCACTCTCGGCTGCAACCACAACCCTCGCCGCCTTGATGCCAGGCAATCTCGCTGCGATTCCCGAGTACTGGCCCGAGGTGGTCGCCGAGCGCCGACGTTATCCCCGGGAACTTGCCGTGGTCGTGGCGGGAGGAGCGGTCGGCATTGTTCTCCTGCTCTCCACTGGAGCCGACGTCTTTGACGGCCTCGTGCCATGGCTCATTCTCACTGCTACCGCCTTGTTCGCGATCAGCCCCCTCGTCCGTCGATGGGCTGAGACGTCGGCACCTGTGCTTGCCGACGGTTGGGTCGGCGTCGTGCTGATGTTCGTGTTCTCCATCTACCTGACCTACTTCGGATCGGGTGTCGGCAACATCTTCCTCGCGATGTTCACGATTCGGGGATTTGGGGATTTTCTCTCGGCGAACGCCGCCAAGAACATCGCAATGACGGTCGGGACGACCATGGCGGCAATCGCCTACACGATCGCCGGCTACATCGCATGGTGGCCGCTCGTGCCTGTGTTCATCGGAAGCGCGATCGGCGCGCTGTACGGTGCGCGATGGGCGCGAAAGTTTCCGGTCAACGCCCTACGTGTCTTCGTGATCACCTTCGGCCTATTTGTCGCAGGGTGGCAATTCCTCCGATGAGGGTGCGTAAGAATGCGCAGATGGCTGACCTCTTGATCCGCAACGCCGGACTACTCGCCACTGTCGATGACCAACGCCGGGAGCTTCGTGGAGGGTGGGTCGCGATCACGGACGGCATCATCAGCGCAGTGGGTGCCTCCACGGATCCATTGCCAGAGGCCACAGAAATACTCGATGCAACCGACCACCTCGTGACACCGGGACTGGTCAACACTCATCACCACCTCTATCAGAACTTGACGCGCGCCTACGCTCCAATGACCTCGAAACCGCTGTTCGGATGGTTACAGGCCTTGTACCCGCTCTGGACTGCCAACCTCGACGAAGAGGCGGTGTACACCGCAGCGTGGGTGGGCCTTGCTGAGCTCGCCCTCGGCGGTTGTACGACGTCGAGCGACCATCACTATCTGCACCCAAGGCGTGCCGGCGATCTGTTGGCCGCCGAGATCACCGCCGCGCAAGAACTCGGCATGCGGTTTCACCCCACGTACGGCTCGATGAGTCTCTCAGAAAAGGACGGAGGCTTACCTCCCGACGACGCGGTGTTGACCGAAGACGAGATCCTCGCGAACTCGGCACTCCACGTCGACCGGTGGCATGACCCATCCCACGGTTCGATGGTGCAGGTGGCGCTTGCGCCATGCAGCCCATTCAGTGTGACTCCTGATCTGATGCGAAGAACCGCCGAGCTAGCTGAAACCCTCGACGTTCGACTCCACACCCACCTCGCGGAGAATGCCCAAGATGACGAGTTCGCGCTTGCCACCTTCGGTATGCGACCGGTCGATCTCTATGAAGACGTCGGATGGATGACCGACCGAACCTGGGGCGCCCACGTCGTTCGACCAGATCCGGACGAGGTACGACGCCTCGGCGCTGCTGGTGTTGGTGTCGCACATTGTCCAAGCTCGAACATGATCTTGAGTTCAGGAATCTCACCTGTCGTCGATCTTCGCGATGCGGGATGCCCGGTTGGACTTGGATGTGATGGGTCATCCTCTGCTGACAGTGCATCGTTGTGGCAGGAGGCGCGACTCGCCATGTTGCAGGGCAAGCTCCGATCGGGGGCCGAGTCGATGACCGCACGTATTGCGCTCGAGGTCGCGACCCGCGGCGGCGCTGGCTGTTTGGGCCGGGAAGGCGAGATTGGAGAGCTGTCCGTTGGTGCCGTCGGTGATGTCGCCATCTGGAAACTCGACGGACCGGCGTATGCCGGGGTGCTCGATGACCTCGTCGAGGGCTGGCTACGTGCGGGCCCAACGAGCGTCTGGCATGCAATCGTCGCCGGTCGACCGGTGGTCCGCGATGGCCGAATTGTCGACGAGCGCCTCGATGACATGCTCGCGTCACATCGGACGATCGCCCGACGTTTTCAGCCCAAGGTCTAACCCCTCACAAACGCGAATCTGTGCAGCGCTGGGTGTCACACCGGCACACCACCCTGCACAGAACCGGGGTGTCAGTCGACGTCAGCGGCGTTCAGGCGCCAAGTGGTGAGAAGCAAACCCGCCAGCACTAGCCCGAGGGTGACCACGGCAACAGTCGTCGCTGCAGCAGGGTCGGGGATCGGCCCCACCGAGTCGGTGATCCGACTGAGCGCCGACGTCGTGTACGTGCGCAACGCAAGCCAACCTGCCGATCGGCTGAGCCCAGCGACAAAACCCTCCCACACGAGGATGTAGCCCAGCCCCCATGCCAGTGCTCGTTGTGTCACCAGTCCGAGGAATGTGAAGACCGACGTGTAGCCAGCGATGCCGACGAGTGAAGCGACGAGCATGCCCGAGACATCAGTGGAATCGCCAACAACCGCAGCCAGCACTCCCATCGGTATCAAGATCAACGGCAACAGCACCACAAGTCCGGCGAGAAACGCTGCTGCGGCGATCTGCCACCGACCGATCGGACGCATCCAGAAATAGACGAGCGTCTTCTCTTCCACGAGTGTGCCGAGCGTTGCGGTCGAAATGACGAGCACGACGAGCGGTACGTAGATCAAGAGGCCAAACCGCGAGAGGAAGTCGATCGCAAATTCGGGGCCGGGGTCTGAACGTTCGACCACGATTCCGATGATGATGCCGATCAGTCCGACGGCACTCATTGCGATCACACGGCCAGGGCTCGCGATCGAGCGCAACATGCGCTTGGTCATTCCGAGAAATGCAGACATCAGCGACCCACCAGGTATTTGAAGACACTCTCAAGGTCGTCATCAAGCGGGCGCACCTCGAGCAGTTGAAGATTGAAGTGTTTGGCAACGGGGGCGACCGTCCGTCGAAACTCTTCGACGTTGTCGGTATCCACCAAAACGGACCCGTCGGCATCGACCGTCACTCCGCTCACGCCCGCCGAGGTGAGCAGTGCAGCGCCAAGGGTTCGTGGATCGTTCGTTCGCACTCGAATGCGATGTGGACGGTCGTCCATGAGGGCTCGGATCTCATGGAAATCACCTTGCGCTGCGAGTCGACCTTGCGCAATCACGAGCACCCTCGATCCCAATCGTTCCACTTCGTCGAGCACATGGCTCGACACGATCACGCTCACGCCCTGGGCTCCGAGCTCTCGAATGAGCTCGATCATGTGCAGTCGCTGACGCGGGTCGAGACCTGTGAGCGGTTCGTCCATCAGCAGCAGGTCGGGTTCGTGCACGAGTGCTTGTGCCACCTTGACTCGCTGCTTCATTCCCTTCGAGTAACTCTTCGTCGGACGAGTGTCGTCTGGATCGAGCTCGACGATGCCAAGTGCATGCGCGGCTGCGTCCCGAGGGTTCTCGACATGGTTCAGCTGCGCTGCGAGGGTGACAAACTCGATCGCACGTTGTTCTGGGAAGAGCCCCTCTTGCTGAGGGACCAGGCCGATCCTCCCGCGAACATCTTTGTCCTTTCGAGGGTTCGCACCGAGCACGCTGATCTCACCCTGTGATGCAGGGGCCTGGCCGGCGAGCATGCGCAGCACGGTCGACTTCCCTGCACCGTTCGGGCCAAGCAGAGCCGTGACCCCTGAGGAGACGGCGAAGCTCACATCACTCACGGCCACGACGTCGCCAAACCATTTGCTGACGCGACTACATATAACCGTGCTGCTCGCCGGTGCTTGTGGCGGCGAAGAAACAACCGCGTCTTGGGCTGCCGGTGATGTCGGTAGCGCTGGAGGTCGCGGAGTTGGCGGAGGTGGTTGTGCGACGCTCACTTTGTGACCTCCAAGCGTTTGTAGCCAAAGCCGACGATCGCGGCGCAGAGCACACATACGCCAGCCCATGCGCCCACGGACGCCAGCGTGCCGACGCCCCCGATCTGGTCGGTGGGTTCATCGAAGATTCGGGTTATGACGTCGAAAGGCAGAGTGGCTAGACCGAGAAGCGACACCCAATCTGGCGCGTCGCCGGACTCGACGAGTACGCCACTGAACACACCGCTGCCGATCAAGAGCATCACGATTCCCGCCGACGCGAAACCCTTACGTGTGGTCATCGTCGACGCCGCCATTCCCAAGAGTGCGAAATACACCGACATGATCAATCCGCTGACTGCGATCTTGCCGAACACTTCGACGGTGTTCACAAATCCATCAGGACCGATGTCGTTCACCACGTATCCGACCAGAAGAAACATGACCGGGAACAACGTGACGAGAAACATGAGCGAGACGAGCGAACCGAACTTCGCGGTGATGTAGTGCGCCCGGTTGAGGGGTGAAGCCATGTACATGCCGAACAAACCCGAACTTCGATCGGTACTCAGCACTTCTGGCACAACGAACGCGGTGAACAAGATGACCGCGATGCTGAGCAACCCGAAGTATCCGGCGTAGTCGGCAACGAGCTCATCGGCGAACTCCGATGGGAGGAGCACTGCCAGACCCATGAATACGAGTGCGGGCACATACGCAATAAAGATCGTCGCGAGAGGTACCACCTTGAAACGGAACTTCCGGCGCAACCCAAGTGCTCGTTGCACCGACGCGAGGAAAACGCTGAACATGCCGGTTGCAACACCATTGCGTGGTCCGTCATAGGAGCGATACCCGCGGTCAAAGATCTCGGCATCCGATGATGGGAGCGGAGTAGGGACAGTCATGGCGTGTACACCTCGGTGAGAAAGAGTTCCTCGAGTGACTGTTCGACCGGATAGAGACGGCGAAGCGGCGCTTGCACCGCAGCAACCGCGTCACGCACTGCGTCGACCAGTTCTTCTGCCGGCTCGGTCGTACCGACGACAAGTCGATCGCGCTGCTCGTCGACCACAAGGCCCGCGGAGCGCAGAGCGGCAGCAACGTCGGCCGATCGGTCAGCGAGCTGGACGATCACACCGCCACGACCGGAACGTAGCTCGGAGATTGGGCCGGAGGCTCGCACGGTGCCATCTGCGACGATCACCACATTGTCGGCAATCCGCTCGACCTCTTCGAGGAGGTGGGACGACAAGACGACGTCGATCTCGAATTCGGTCCCGATACGACGAATGAGCTCAAGCATGTCGTCACGCTGCACAGGGTCAAGGCCATCGGTTGGCTCGTCGAGCAGGATGATCGATGGGCCATGGGCAATTGCCTGGGCCAGCTTCACCCGCTGACGCTGGCCCGTCGACATGGTGCCGACCGGCCGCGCACGTTCCTCACCGAGACCGACGAGCCAAAGTGCGTCGCTCGACCGTGTGGTCGCCTCGCGGCGAGGAAGTCCGTGGATCTGAGCAATGTGGCGGACCAAGTCTTGCGCCGCAACATCGTTGGGCAAGTCGTGATGTTCGGGGCTGTAGCCAATGTGCTGACGCAGTTCGGGGCCTGCATGGGCTGGGTCTTCGCCGAGAATGCGAAGTTCGCCGCCATCGGGGTGATGCAGACCGAGCAACATGCCGAGCAACGTCGTCTTGCCCGAACCATTCGACCCGAGTAACCCCGTGACTCCACGGGGTACCTGGGCGGTCAGATCGGAGAAGACCTGATGTGTACCCCACGACTTTGTCACCCCAACCGCCGAGATGACGCTGGAGGGGGAGGCGGTCGCCTCGACGGCTGCGGTGTTCATGACCATCACTTTGCCAGCGTGCGAGTCACGTTCCTATGAGGGAACACCCGGATACAACCCTGAGACCTAACGGAGCAAAGCTGGGACGGCGTCGATAAGCGAAGCGAGGCGAGCTTGGGCTGCCCCAACGTCGGGGTCGACGGTTTCGAGGTATGCCTTGATCTTTGGTTCGGTTCCGCTCGGACGAATGATCAGTCGCGCCCCATCGAGGTGGTAGATCAATACATCCGAATTCGGAAGATCCCCGTGCCCATCGATCAGATCGACGACCTCAGCCACGTCGAGACCAGCGACAGTTTCTGGTGCGTTCGCTCGGAGCTCGCCCATACGTTCGGTCATCCGTTGCATGGCATCGTCACCCTCGAAGCGCGAAGACACCTGGGAGGTGACGTGAACGCCGTGCTGCTCGTACAGGTCTGCCAACACATCGTCGACGGTGTGATTGAACCCAGCGATCGTCGCGACGAGCTCGGCGAACACAAGCCCCGCCGAGATCCCGTCCTTGTCACGGATTGCCGGAAGAACCGAGTACCCGAGAGCCTCTTCGTACGCAAAGACGAGCGGTTCAGTAGGCGTGCCCACTCGAACCAACCACTTGAAGCCAGTGAGCGTCTCGTGGCAGGTTGCACCGCTCGCTACAGCGACCTTCCCCAGCAACGACGAAGACACAATCGTGGTGGCCACCGATCGAGAACCTTCCGTCTGGCCGAGTAGATACCAGCCCAGGAGCACACCGATCTGATCACCGGTCAATCGTTCCCAGCCGTTCTCTCGCCGAACGGCCACCGCAAGACGATCGGCATCTGGGTCGTTGGCGAGCACAACATCAGCGCTGACAGAATCTGCTAACGCCATAACGAGATCCAGCGTGCCCGGCTCCTCGGGATTTGGAAATGCCGCTGTTGGGAAGTCCGGATCGGGCTCGTGCTGCTCGGGCACCGAGTGCACGCTGTGCCCAGCAGCTTCGAGGGCACGAACGAAGTCGTTACCACCAACTCCGTGCAACGCCGTGTACGCAATGGTTAACGCACGCGGCGCCCGACCTCGATCGATCGCCGCGTGGTACCCATCGACCATCTCACTTCCGAGCAGATCGAGACCGGGTGGACGGTCGGTCGAGACGTCTTGTGGCCAGGCCAGTTCGTCCATGAACTGCTCGATCATCGCCGCATCGTCGAGCAGGATCTGCCCACCATCGGCTGCGTAGACCTTGTAACCGTTATCGGTCGCTGGGTTGTGGCTGGCGGTGACCATGACGCCGGCACCTGCGCTCAGCTCGCTGACCGCCCATGCGACCATCGGGGTCGGGACTGGTTCGTGGAACAGTTTCGGCAGATGACCAGCTTCCGCGAGCACTCGTGCGGTCACATCGGCGAAATCGCTGCTCCCGTACCTGGCGTCGCGCCCGATCACCACGACCGAGGCTGCGGGAAGCCATCGCGCGATGGCCATGGCGGCCTGCTCGACAACCTGCACATTCATTCTCGCTGGACCTTCACCGAGCGCTGCCCGGAGACCCGCTGTACCAAACCGCAGACGATCACTCATCGCCGACTACTTCGACTGATCTGCGGCGACGGCGGTACGCAAGCCGAGTTCGAGCATTTCGTCGACCGTGAGCTGCCGCTCATCCGACGTCAAGTGTTCGCCCGTGACCAGGTGGTCCGTCATCGTGCATATCGCGAGCGCCTCGGCCCCCTCGACTGCGCAGATGGCATACAGACCTGCAGTCTCCATTTCCACTGCGAGGACGCCATCGGCTACCAGACGATCCTGCGTTTCATTGTCCTTTTCGTAAAAGATGTCACTGCTGAACAGCGTGCCGAGACGTACGTCGATCTCGCGCTCCGCTGAGACCGATCTGACGACGTCGAGCAAACGCGGCGATGCAACGATCGGCGACGGCGCGCCGATCATCTCCGGGAGGTTCGAGTTGGTCACGGCATCGGTGGCGGCGACGATCTGGCGCAACTGAAGGTCCGGTTGGTACACGCCAGCAGTGCCCACGCGGATGATCGTCGAGACGTCGTATGCGCGAATCAGCTCGGTGATGTAGATCGCCGCCGACGGGATGCCCATTCCTGAGGCCATGACCGACACTCGATGCCCCTCGAAGCTGCCCGTAAAGCCGAGCATGCCACGCACGTCGGTGACCTGTTCCCACCCATCGAGGAAGGTCTCGGCAATGTGTTGTGCGCGGCGCGGGTCGCCAGGCAGAAGAACAGTGGGGGCGAATGCGTCATCGGCTGCGTTGATGTGTGGAGTCGTCACATCGCCGATTCTTGCAGGTCAGCGGGCCGTGTGCCGAAGCGATTCAAGGCAGGACAATCAATTGATCGACGAACTCGTCAATCTCGCGTTTCGATATGACAGGACCACCCGACGTCCGCCACATGAACTCGCCGATCAGCACGCGATACAACAGGAGTGATCGCCGTTTCGCCAAAGCTGTCGGCAATCCAAGCTCCCGTAGCAACCCCTCGGTGAATCCCAGCCGACGAGCGTCGACGCGCGCGACGGTTGCCGAAACTTCTTCATCGATTGCCGCCCACGAACGAATGCCGGTCTCGATGGAGTCGGTGAAGGGGTCGGACTTCATTGTCTCGTGCGCAAGCGTGCGGAGCCGGACTGCAGCATCAGGCGAGCTACCAGAGACGTCGTCGATGATCTGGCTTGTACCAAGACGCTCCCACTCGCCGAGGAGTGCCATATGAAGGGCCCGGCGATTCTCGAAGTGGTGATAGAAGCTGCCCTTTGTGACCCCGAGGCGCTTGGCGAGCGGTTCGACGCGAAGGGCGTCTATGCCGCCGTCGCAGAGCGCCTCGAATGATCCAGCAACCCATTCGTTTCTTGACAGTTTTCTCATCCTCATCCACCATACGGTTCCGTACGCTACAGTGACACCATACGCAACCGTATGGAGTCGCCATGTCGACACAAGAACTGATCATCGCCGGATGCCTGCTCGTCTTGGCTGCAGCACACTCCGCACTGGGCGAAACCGATATCCTGCGCCCCCTTTTTGCTGCAGAGTGGACGATGACAAAAACACCACGGTGGGCAACTGAGCGGATCTTGCGGTTCGCCTGGCACCTGACCTCGGTCTCGTGGATTGCGATGGCACTGGCCGTTCTCAACGTACGCCTCCTGATATCCATCGCTGCGATGAGCCTCGTGTCGGCGGCCATCATCTTCGTGATGCTCCGGGGTCACCTCGCCTGGCCACTCTTTCTGCTCGCAGGCGTCGCGGCACTTCACGCCGACGGGCAGCTCGATGGGCCACTCCTCCAGACAGCAGGGGTTCTCACCTCACTGGTTCTCCTGGCCGCCGCCGGCGTCCATGTGTACTGGGCGTCGGGCGGAGCATGGATGTTCGACCGTGCGCTGCCGACCACGCCCGAAGCGAACTTCACGCCGGGGCCATTCCTCACACTTCTCGTCGCAGGAGCACTCGCAGCGTTCGCCGCGATGGTCGGTTTCGTGACATTCGACGCCGGCCCCGATCAACTCCGATGGCTGGTGACCGCTGGAGTTGCAGTGTTCTCCCTACGAGCGATCGGTGACACCAAGGTCGCGGGATTCACGAAGGCCGTTCGCCACACCGCGTTCGCCATCGCAGACGACCGCTGGTTCACACCGCTCGTCGTCTTCCTTGCACTCGGCGCAACCAGCGCGCTGCTTGCCTGAGGCGAGCACTCACCAGGACTCGATCGGCAACACCACCGACGCGTCAGCCGGTGTTGCGAAGACCCGCCGCGACGCCGTTGATGCTGAGGAGCAGCGCTCGACGAATACGACGAGCGGCAATGCCATCTGCACTCTCGGCATCGGCATCATTCGTGCTGCCTCGGGTGCTCTTCAAGAGGTTCACCTGCAAGGCGTTCAACGGGTCGAGATACGTGTCTCGAATCTCTAGGGTGCGCCGCAACACGGGGAGGTCGTCGAGTAGGCCACTACCCGTGACAGACATAATCGTCTCGATGGTGCGTTCATGCTCAGCACAGATGATGTCGTACACATGATGATGTTTTGGGTCGACGAGTGCATCAACGTAGGTGCGAGCAATTCCGAGGTCGGTCTTGGTCAAGGTCATCTCGACGTTCGAGAGGAACGTGCGGAAGAACCGCCACTTCGCGAACATGTCGGCCATGTCGTCCGCATGTCCGGCGTCGATCGCCGCCATCAGCCCAGAGCCCACACCGAACCATCCCGGAACGATCTGTCGTGACTGTGTCCAGCCAAACACCCACGGAATCGCACGGAGATCATCGATGCCACTCGTCGTGCCCTGACGGCGCGCCGGACGTGACCCGATGTTCAACGCACCGAGCTCTTCAACCGGAGTGGAACTTGTGAAGTACTCGACAAGGCTGGGATCTTCGATAAGACCTCGGTAGGCGCCATATGCGTTGTCGGACACGATGTCCATCACGCCAGACCACTGATCACGAGCTTCGATACCGATCCGACTCTCGGTGTGCATCAGCGTGTGTTCGAGCATCGCGGAATAGGCAAGATCGAGATTGCGTCGGGCAAGGCGGGGCCGGCTGTATTTGTCGGCGATCACTTCACCCTGCTCGGTGGTTTTCATCAATCCGGTGATTACCCCAGATGGTTGCGCCAAGATTGAGTCGTGGGTTGGGCCGCCGCCTCGACCGACGGTTCCCCCACGACCGTGGAAGACAGGAATGTCGACGCCGTGTCTCTTCGAAACCTCCCGTACGGTGCGTAGCGCCTTGTGAATTTCCCACTGCGAGGTCGAGATACCGCCATCCTTGTTCGAGTCCGAATACCCGACCATGACCTCCTGGACATCACCCCGGAGGCGCACGATCTTTCGATATCCCGGGTCGGTCAGGAGCGCATCCATGATCTCGGAGATGGCTCGAAGATCGTCGATCGTCTCGAACAGCGGCACGAATCCGATTCGGGCAATATCACGGCTCAGGTCGATGAGTCCCACCTCTCGGGCGAGCACCGCTGGCGCCAAGATGTCGTCGGCCCCCTGTGTCATCGAGACGATGTAACTCTCGACGATCAGATCGCCGAAGCGGTCCATTTGTTGTCGAAGGGTCGTGAAGAGACCCAATGCGTCGCCGAGATCAGGTGTGCCTGCTGGAGCGAAGGGTCGAGGTGCCTCGAGCTCTGAGCTGAGAAGAGCGAATCGCTCGCTCGAGTCGTCGGGATAGGAAACCCCAACACTCTCGAAGAGGCCACCGAGCGCATCGTGGTGATGGCTGGTGTGTTGGCGAATGTCGAGGGTGGCGAGATGAAACCCGATCGTTCGCGCGAGGCGACGAAGCGACGCGAGCTTGCCCTTGGCCACCACGGTGGCGCCCTTGCTTCGCAACGAATCGTTCATCCGATCGAGGTCGTCGCACAGTTCACTCGATTGTCCGTATGCAGCTTCGCTACCACCCTGTTCCCCAGTGAGAACTCGTTCGGTCGCTGCGAGTTTGCCGTCGATGATCGTGCACGTGATCCGGTACGGCTCGTCTTCGATCAACGGGGAGATGCCCTCGACCAGGCGCGGGAAACTCGCAGACTGATCGGCAATCCACTCTCCCAGGTCATCGGAGATCGGGCGGATCGTCCCCGACACGCTGAGGTCTGAAGCAAGTTCCTGCACACCACGACGGAGCAACCGAAGTGCACGCTGACGCTGCAACCGGAGCACTTCGTCGGTCACCTGAGCAGTGACGAAAGGGTTGCCATCGCGATCGCCGCCCACCCATGAACCAAAACGAATCGGGGTGAGGTCGTCAGGCAACTCGACACCGCGCTCGGCCGCGAGGAACTCGAGGTCGGCCCACACTGGCGGGAGCGCATCGACGACGAGGCCTTCCAAATAGAAGATGATCGAACGAGCTTCATCGACCGGCGTCGGCTTCACCTGACGGAGTTCATCGCTCAGCCAGAGCAGATCGATGATCTCGCCGATTCGGCGATCGATGCGGATCTGACCCGCCTCGGTCTCCGAGGCTCGCAGACGAAGGAGCTCGGCGATCTCGGCACGCTTCTGCAACACGGACCGCCGAGACGCCTCCGTGGGATGAGCAGTAAAGACCGGCCGATACTCGATCTCTTCCAGACTGGCCGCGAGTGCGTCGGGAGAGACCCCAGCAGCATCGATCCGCGTAAAAGTGTCGAACAGCTCGCCGGAGCCTTCGGTCTTCAGGCGGAGTTCCTCGACGCGGTTGACCTGCTCGGCCACGTTCGCCAAATGGAAATAGATGGTGAAGGCACGCACCAGCAGGATCGCCTCGATCTCGGTCACGCCTTCAACGACCTTCTCGAGCTCCTGGCGCGCTCCCTCGTCACCGTCTCGCGTGCTTCGTGCAAGCAGCCGCACCTTCTCAACGAGGTCAAAGAACTCGACACTCACCAGGCGCTGGATTGAATCACCCAACTGCGCACCTACCCGTCGGATGTCGGCCCGAAGTCTGTCTTGGCGATCAGGTGCACTCTCAGCGGTATTCGTCACCGGCCCAGCCTATGAACCATAGGCTCGGCAGGTGGACATACCGACGACCAACCACACCATCGCTTTCTGGGCCACCTGCGCTGCACTCCCCGCCTTTGGACTGCTCCGCACGGCGATCTTCCAGTCAGGTGACACACCACTACTGATCGTTGCGGTGATCTTCACGATGTACGCCGGTTTGCTGGCGATGCTCTTCTTTCCGACCTTCTATGAAGCAAAACACAACTGTGATCGGGTGAACCGGGCCGTGGTGTTCACCATTGGGTCGATCATCGCTGCGCACGTCGTCGCCATCGGCGGTGCTGTCATCACCGACTCGAATTCGTTTCTTCTCGCCTACCTCGTCATCGCCACCGCCTCACTCTTGGTTCTGCGCAACACCCGGTTGTGCAAGGACCAGAGCTGACGCCACGAGCAGCTAGAAGAACGGGCTGACCCACGCGGTCTCGGGTTCGAGAGATTCCTGGACCACGATCTTTGGACCGAGGCGCAGTGCACGCATTGCCCACGCGCCGAGGATGGGACCAGGTGCGAGCATCAGAAAGGCCCAACCCCAGCCATGTGCGTCTCGAATCACGGGCACGAGAAAGATCGTGAACACCGTGAGAATGAAACCTGCGGCGAGCTGCACCGTGAGGGCTGTACCGACATATCTCGGATCGATCACCTCGGTGACAATTGCGGAGAACTGCGCACTATCCGCAACAACCCAAAAGCCCCACACCAGGCCGATACCCAACACGATCGGAAGTGGCGCACCGATGAGGAAACCCGTCACAACGGCAGCTGACGCCGACCAACGCATCGCCAACGCCGCAGCATCGGACCGACTCCGGCGATCGCTCATGATGCCGGCATATACCGATCCCCCAGCGCCCGCACCGATGACCGCGAACGCGGCCAAACTGGCGGTTCGAGGGGACTCGAAGACGTCGCCATAAAACGCCGCGATCCATGCCCACATGGCGTACAACTCCCACATGTGGCCGAAATAGCCAGCGCTCGCAAGGCGGAAGTCTCGGTTCGCCACGATCGCGCGGAGTTGTGAGGGATCGAAACTCGCTGCACCCACAGCGTACGGACCGTCTGAGCACAGTCGATCGGCGAGCAGACCTCCGGCCGCGGTAAGAACCGACACCGCGACCAGAGTGACTTTCCAATCAAGGCCACCGATGGCGTTCACTAAATGTGGCAGCGCCGAACCAATCGTGAGCGCGCCGACCATCACGCCTAGCGCCATACCGCGGCCTTGCCGATACCACGTCGACATGGCCTTGAGCGACGGCGGATACACAAAGGCCAAGAACGCACCGGTTGCGAGGCGGGCGACGATCGCAATAGCGAACGAGTCGCCGAGAACCACGACGAGGTTGGCCGCAGCTGCCCCCATGGCGCCCAGGAAGATCAGACGCCGCGGTGGAAGCCGGTCCGCCAGGTTCGTGATCGAAGAGATGACGGCGCCGATGACAAACCCGATCTGCACCGTAATCGTGAGCCAACTCGCCTGAGCTTGAGTCAGGTCCCATTCCTCACGCAGCTGACCCAACACTGCTGCCGTCGAGAACCACGGCGACATCGCGAGAACCAACCCGCTCGCGAGCAGCACAAGTTCTCGTCGCTGCTGAGGTGGGCGTTGTTCCATACAGTTGCAACCTTCCCGCACCCGAGCCCCATTCCGCAATGTCCGGACTTTCATCACGACCTTCTCAGCGCTTCCCAAGGTTTCGAGGGACGCTGACCAACTACGATCGATCCATGGACTATCGATATCTCGGAAACAGCGGCCTCAGGGTCTCGACTATCAGCCTCGGCACGATGAACTTCGGGGCAACGACGACGGAGCCAACGGCTCGCAAGATCCTCAATCGAGCCTGGGACGCAGGGGTCAACTTCATCGACTGTGCCGACGCGTACAACGGCGGCAAGTCCGAGGAGATGCTCGGAAAGCTGATCAAGAAAGAGCGCGACAGATGGGTGCTTGCCACCAAGGTCGGGCAAGCAGACGGACCGCCGAATCAAAAATCGGGTTTGTCTCGCAGGTGGATCATGCAGGCGATCGACGCGAGCCTTCGACGACTTCAAACGGACTACGTCGACATCTATTACATGCATCACGTCGATTGGGACACACCGCTCGAGGAGAGTGTGCGCGCCATCGGAGACGTCATCGCCAGTGGAAAGGCGCGATATTGGGGTTTCTCCAACCATCGCGCGTGGCAAGTCGGCGAACTCGTCCGGCTGTGCGACCAAACGGGTACCCCGCGGCCAATCGTCTGCCAGCCCTTGTACAACCTGCTCAACCGACAACCAGAGACAGACTTGTTGCCAGCGTGTGAGTACTACGGCATCGGAGTGGTCCCCTACTCGCCACTCGCACGAGGAGTTCTCACCGGCAAGTACACAACGTCGGGCTCTCAGCCGAGCAACAGTCGGGCTGGGCGCGGCGATGCGAGCATCCTCGGACGCGACTTGAAGCCCGAAGCCTTCGATATTGTTCGCAAGTTGGACAAACACCTCGCCGACCGATCGATGTCAACCGCCGACTACGCAATGTCGTGGCTCCTCAACAACGAACTCGTGACGAGCGTTCTCGCGGGTCCACGAACCTTGGGGCAATGGAACGACTATCTCGGCAGCCTCAACCATCCGTTCCTCAGCGAGGACGAGGCGTTGGCTGACACATTGGTCTCGCCAGGTCACCCTGCAACTCCGGGATACACCTGGCCTCGATATCCCGTGCGTGGCCGTCAGGCGATCACCAGCTAGTCGCGACCGGGCATCATTTGGTCAGCAGACCGCGCAGGCCGCAGTCTCACCGTGTTCGGCAATGGCAGCGTCGCGGTCAGCATCTTCTTGATACTGCGGCGTATCGTTTCGTGGCGCGCGATGGTCGACGAGCTCGCGCGCCTCGTCCTTCCACGGTTCCGACCACTCGTGACCTAGCGGCACGATGACTCCCGGACCCTCAGCGGTGTGCGCCAACCCGAGCGCATTGCGGACGATGTCGAGCTGGATTGCAGGCTCGTTCGGTGGACCTGACGTATTGCCGTGCGGGAAGTCCGTGAACACCGCGCGTGGCGGATTCGTTGACGCCGTAACGCTCCATGCACTCGAGATCGACGTCGTCGTCGTGCCTGCAGCTTCAAGTGCTCGTGCGATCAGCCCAACTGACTGATGACAAACCGGTCAAACGGGCACCAGCAGCGCAATATCTGCTTCGAGTTCGCGAACCCGGTCGACAAGCGCGGGCACCAACGTCTCGTGCAATCGACGCTGCGAATAAATACCCCCCATGAACGTCAGCGCAACATCGGCCAGCGATCCAACTTCACCCTCAGCAACCAGTTGTCGCAGTGCATCGATAGGGAACACCGAATTCGGATCGGCCTTTGCCGACGTCTGGTCATAGGCGAAGTGCGTGACCCGGAGGTCCGCTGTTGGGGTATCGACAGGGATCTCACGATGGGTCAGGTCATCTTTGTGGGTGAACCCGACATCACCCACCCGATAGACGCCCCCGGACGCAATCAGCACAACCTTGCTCTCCGCGAGCGGTTTGGCCGGCTTCACAAATGCCGATGGATCGGGGTTCTCTGCCCATCGATATGACTCGAAACCCAAGAGTGCGTAGGAATCTCGCGTCACCTGGATGTAGTCGACTGGATCGATGTGCGCTGGTGGCCGTGCTCCCATGTCTTGACCCTAGCCGTGACGATTGGTTCGCTCAGCGGTGTGCGCCGAGGAGCACGAACTTCTTGTTCGACGCCAGCGTGTCGACCTTGCCAAAGATCTTCTTCAACTTGGCGTGGTACGCGAGATGGCGGTTCCCAACGACGATGAGTTGACCGCCCGGCCGGAGCACCTTGTGCGCATCGGTGAACATCGACCACGCCGTATCGTCACCGACGACGCGATCATCGTGAAAAGGCGGGTTCACAACAACGAGGTCGGCCGATCGTTTCTCCACAACGTCGACAAGTCGATGATGATGTCGGAAGGCTGCCCGCTCAGCTGCAATACCCGGCAAGGACTGCTCCCACGAAGACTCAGCCGCTGCGACAGCCAACGCGGAATCATCGACGACATCGATCACGAAATTGGTCGACGATGCCTGAAGGTCAGATGCGATGCGCAGACCAATCACGCCATTGCCAGAACCGAGATCGACGACACGTATCTGTTCGCCGGTTGTCGGCACGAGATCGGCGAACGACGCGATGTTGTCCAAAAGGAACCGCGTACCCACATCGAGGTTCGAAGGGGAGAACACACCACCATGGTTCACGAGAGTCAAGCCACCAACACTCCACGAGATCGGCCATGGGTTGGACTCCGGCACGAGCGCGTCGTCAAAGGACGAATAAATCAATCGAGCCTTCTTACGTGCCAAGGACGTGGACGTGGATCCGATAATCGACTCGAAACACTCGAGCGTGGACGTGTGGATGTGTTTCGCCATCGCTGCTCCGATGACCCGCGTCTCGGCATGGATGTGTGGGCGAAGACGATGCAACACATCGACGAGTTCGGAGGTCGACTTCGGAATTTTGATCACGACGCAGTCGACCGGCTCTGTCAACGTTTCAAGATCGAGAATCGAATACACCTCGACGTCATCGAGCTTGTTGCGACCAAGGTTCTCCCTGACCGCTGCCGCGCCTGCAGCCGACTCGTTCACGACGATTGGATCGTGACTTCGAAGCGAGCAGGTCAATGCTCCGAACGCATCACCGATGAGGAGGACGCTGGAGCCCTCTGACAGCGGCACCTCTGCCAGGTACTCGAGGACGTACTCGTCGGCTGCGTCCCAGCCGCGCAATGGCTGTCGCGGTCGTACGGGAACACGTTCGAGGTCGACGCGTCCAAAGGGACTCTCGAGTGTCTCCACTAGTGCGGAGCCGATACAGATAGGAGGCGAGCGGCCTCTTCGAAGTCGACGTGCGACAGCCTGCTGATGGTGGCTCGGTCGAGCCCACCAACGATCTCGGACTGCGAAAGACGCACAGCCTGTCGATTGATCGCCTGTTCGAACAGATTGCGGGCGTACCGGGCATTTCCGAAGGCTTCATCGCGTGTTGCTCGTTGCAAGATCTGCGCGATCGTCTTGTCCACGCCGTCATCGAGGGTGTAGTCGGCGTCGCCGACGAGCTTCTTGGTGATCGCCACCAACTCGTCACCGGAGTAGTCCGGGAACGAGATCTCCCGAGCAAACCGCGAACGGAGACCCGGATTCGACTTGAGGAAGTTTTGCATCAATCGTGGATAGCCGGCCACGATCACGACGAGCCTGTCGCGGTGATCCTCCATGCGCTTGATGAGGGTCTCGATGGCCTCGCGTCCGAAGTCGTTGCCGATCACTCCAGAGGGCGAAAGTGCATAGGCCTCGTCAATGAACAGCACGCCATCGAGCGCTCGTTTCACCGCCTTGTTGGTCTTGTTCGCTGTGTGACCCACGTATTGACCAACGAGCCCAGCACGATCAACTTCGACGAGATGGCCCTTTTTCAGAAGGCCGAGGGCGCCGTACATCTCCCCAAGCAGACGAGCAACGGTCGTTTTACCGGTGCCTGGATTGCCAAGAAACACCAGATGTTGGCTCGTGGGAACTTCGCTGAGGCCATGATCGAGCCGACGTGCCTGGATCTCCAGGAAGGCGACCTGCGTACGGACCTGCTCCTTGACCGACTCGAGGCCAACGAGCGAATCGAGCTCTCCTTGAATCTCATCGAGCGACCGCGGTGCTCCCGAAAGCGCGGTCGTGGAAAGACCGATGTTGCCCAAGCGCTGGTCCAGCCCTTTGTCGACCGCCGTCTGCCGAGCGGCCTCTCCGGCCTTTTTCAGCCGATCTTTGAACGATTCACCGCGGGACACGATGTGAACGCTAGCGGTGGTCGACGAGTTCACCCTCGACCCTCATTGACACTCGCGTGACACGATCCGTAAACCATGGCATCGCGCCGTACCATTCGATCATGGGACGATGGACAGTGGCGGCTGCAGTGGCGCTCGCTCTACTCATCGCCGCATGCACCTCCAACGATCCAGTCGCCCTTGACGCAACCTCGACATCAACGGTGAGCTCGACGGTGACGGAACCGCCCGCGATGCTGCCCGACGTGTTCTCCGCCCCCATAGATGGGTTGAGCAACGCTGATCTCCAACAATTTCTCGCAGGTCAGGTGTTCTTTCACGAGACGTGGACCCCTGTCGGCAAAGGCGAAACAGGAAATGATGGTCTCGGGCCGCTCTTCAACGCGGAGTCCTGCGCTGTCTGCCATGCATCGTCGGGCCGCAGGCAGGTCCCCCCCGATGGAGAGCTCACCGATGTTGGTCTCGTCGTCCGGCTATCGATCCCTGGGGCCGATCCGGTCACTGGCGCTCCCCTGCCCGAGCCCAACTATGGCGACCAGCTCCAAGACCGAGCCATCGGCGGCAACGAACCCGAAGGAACCATCTTCACGAACTACGTCACGCAGAGAGGCACCTACCCCGACGGCACGCCATTCGCACTGCTCTGGCCAACGGTCAACATTCGGAACAGAAACCACGGTCCCCTCACTGAGGGAACACAGGTCTCCGCCCGTATCGGCGCCCAGCTCATCGGCATGGGCCTTCTGGAAGCAGTCCCCGATGAAACCATCCTCGCTGGTGCCGATCCAAACGACGCCGATGGCGACGGGGTGAGTGGACGGGCCAATACCGTCTGGAACCCAGTAACCAGCCAAACCGAGCTTGGGCGTTTTGGCTGGAAGGCAAATGTCGTCCAGCTCGATCAGCAGATCGTCCAGGCATTTCATGGCGATCTCGGCATCACGTCGTCGCTGATCCCGGAGGAGAATTGCGCCGTGGGCCAGACGATCTGCGCAGAAACCCCGAGCGGGGGAACACAAGAGGTCTCCGATGAGCGCGTGAACGCAATCACGCATTACCTCCGTCTACTCGCGGTACCGGCCCCCCGAACAGAAAAGGACGCGCTCGCCCGGCGAGGAGCTCCGTTGTTCGACGAGTTCGAATGTTCGTCGTGCCATACCGAGACACTTCAGACCGGACCGAGCAGCCACCCCGAGCTAGCAAATCAGACGATTCGTCCGTACACCGACCTCCTGCTCCACGATCTCGGATTCGACATGGCCGACGACCGTCCAGACTTCGCCGCGAACGGAGAGGAGTGGCGCACAGCTGCGCTCTGGGGCCTCGGACTCATACCCGTCGAAACCGATCGCGGGCTCCTGCACGACGGTCGGGCACGCACCCTCGAGGAGGCCATTCTGTGGCACGGAGGCGAGAGCAGTCGGTCGCGATCGCTCTTCATGAACGCCGAACTAGCTGACCGTCAGGCGCTCATTTCGTTTCTCGAGTCCTTATGAGCAGCCTCGACGGAATGATCGTGACTGGCTTCGATGTCGATCAGCGACACGATCCGATCGAACAGCACCAGCAGCGTGGCCTTCACCGATTCCCAGTCCCGTGCATCGCAATCGACGACCGGTATCGCACCGTCGATCTGTAACGCCTCTCGAATCGTCTCGAGATCGTGCGGCGTCTCCCCGTCGAAGCGGTTCGCTGCGATGACGAACGGAATGGCGCGCCGCTCGAAGTAGTCGATGGCCGCGAACGACTCGGCTATTCGCCTCGAGTCAACAAGGACGATTGCTCCGAGTGCGCCGCGCACGATGTCGTCCCACATGAAGCCGAATCGGTCTTGCCCAGGCGTGCCGAAGAGATAGAGAACTAACTGGTCGTCGATGGTCAGCCGGCCGAAGTCCATCGCAACCGTGGTCGTCGTCTTGTGCGCGATGTGTGAGCGATCATCGATACCGACACTCGCCGACGTGATGTCGGCCTCAGTACGAAGCGGTTCGATCTCGGACACCGATCCAACGAACGTCGTCTTCCCGACGCCGAATCCTCCGGCGACGACGAACTTCGCCGAGACCTTCTTCTCTCGAGCCGGCTTCTCTCGAGCCGGCCTCTGCGCTCGGATGGGTACGGGTTCAGAGTTCTCGGACACGGTGAATGATCCTTGTCATAATCTCGCGGTTCGAAAGTTCAGATTGCGCGGTTGTTTCGTGGCCAATCAAGTCCGTCGACTCGAGCAGGTCGGAGACCAAGACCAGAGTGGTGCCGAGAGGAATTCGCATTTCGGCGGCGATCTCGGCCACCGAGATTGGATGTTGTGCCAAATCGAGAATCGTTCGTGTTTCGAACCGCGCCGTCGTGGAGGAGACCGTCTCTGTCGGTGCCTCGACGATCGTTTCGATGGCCACGTCACGCGACGGACGGGTTCGTCCGCCACTGATCAGATAGGGAGGTACTCGAGACATCAGAAGGACTCGAGCTCACTCACACCACGAGCGAGTTCTGCAGCTCCGCAATGATCCCTGGCGACAACACACTCCCCGCACGCTGCGCGAAGAGCGTCATCTCGTAGGCAACCCTGCTGAGGTCGGCGGTCTTGGCACTGATCACACCGAGCACACATCCGTGGTTCACGTTTGTGACCATCAAGAAGCTGCTACCCATCTCGATCAATACTCGCTCAACAGTCGTCTCCCCGAAACAATCCGCAGCGCCGTGTACGAGACTCGAGAGTCCGGCAGTGATGGCCGCAAACTTGTCCGCATTTGCGCTTGGCATCGAATCAGATGTTGCGAGTGCGATTCCGTCTGCAGAGACCGCCACAGCGTGAATTGCACCCTCGGTACTGTTCACGAAGTCGGTAAGGAGCCACGCAAAGGCTTCGCCGGGATCTTGATAACTCATGAATCGGGGCTTTCGTCTGGCGAGATTGGAGCTATCTCATCCTCAGCTTCGGTCATGCCGCGGGCGACCCCGCCGGTGAACGCAGCAACCGACGATCCAGCCCCGTACGCAACGGTGCGTGCAGATTCATCATCGAAGCCAGCCGCGATCGGGTCTGATGTCGGTGGTTGTGTCACAACCTCAGGAAACGGCATCGGTGCGAGTGACTCGTCTCCCCAGACGGACTCGAACGTTGCCTGCGGTATGCGACTCGGAAGCGGCTGCGCTGCATGGATCACGTCAAGGACTGGAACCGACGGAAAGTCAACAGCCAGGGTCGGGAGTTCAGGTGGCTCGTCGACTGGGCCGATCGTGGGGAAAAATACCGTGGGGAAAGATGATTGGGGAAGTTCCTTCTCGGTGGTCGTAGGCAGCGTTGCCAGCACCTCGGCGACGTCTTCCTCAGACGGCAAGGCTGCCATTGCCAGCTCTTCTTCCTCGTCTTGGTCGAGTTGAGCGCCTACTGCGAGCTGCATCACTGGATCGAGAAGGTCGAGCGCGTCGAGGGTTGCCTCGTCGTGCTCGACGTCTTCCACCTCAACGAGCAGTTCGTTATCCACAGACACTGTGGCCACCGTTCCGACACCACGCTCGCCAGTGAGAGCAACGTCGATCGGCATCCCGTCAGCGATTTGCGCAGCAATGAACAGGCCCAACCGGCGCGAAGGTGCATCGTCAACCTTCGGTGGCTCGGCAAGCAATTCGTTCAGTAGATCGAGCTTGGCCTGATCGATGCCGTGCCCGGCATCGAGTACTTCGATCTCGATTCCCTCCAGCGTCGTGTGTGCGGAGACGGTGACGACTGTCGACGCATGCGAGAACTCGGTTGCGTTGTCGATCAATTCGGCGAGAAGGTGCGTGATGTCGGACACCGCTTCGCCGAGGACCTCGACGTCGGGGACCTCATCGATTTCCACTCGCGAGAACCGTTCGACCTCGGCCAACGCCGAACGAAGGACGTTCTCGAGCGTGACCGGCGGACTCCACTGTCGGACTCGACGGGTGCTGGCCAACAAGAGGAGCGTTTCTTCGTTGCGCCGCATTCGTGTTGCAAGGTGGTCCAGCTCATACAGACCATGGAGTACTTCGGGATTAAGCTCGTCTCGTTCAAGATGCGAGATCAGGGTGAGCATCTGACGGTTGAGCTGTTTGTTTCTCCGTCCGATGTTGACGAAGACCTCGGTCGACGGACTCAACATCACCGGGCCAGCAATCTGTGCTGGTTCAACCAGTGGCACGGGAGTCTCCACAAACATACCTACTGGCACACGTACGGGGACACTCACTGGGACACTGAGCGGCTCGGACTCGGGGGCGGCGGCGTGTTCGATGACCGACTTCGCAGTGATCGAGGGCGCCACGTTGTACGCCAGAATTCTGTCGATGTCGTCGGTGCTTGGCCCGACTTCGTCCAAGTCTTCGACGTCACCAAGACGCGATGTGGCAGCGTGAATGACCGAGGCCACCGCCACGATCACAAGCGCTCCATATGCGCCATAGAGGAACTCTTCGGAACCCGTCGACTCTCGTGCGACCAAAAGCCCGATCGCGACCAGTGTGAGCAAGGAAATGCTCACCATCACTAGTGACCGTCGAGACGTCATCTGTTGCTCCAGGACCGAACGAGGATGCAGCACCGGTCCGAAGACGCGGGTTGGCGAGGTCCGTTCCTCTCTAGATCGACCGATTTGGTGCTTTCCGCAATGGTCCGGGCGACCTATGTGGGTCGACAGAGACCATCGTCGAATGCTGACGCTGACCGATACCGCTCACGCACCGCTACGCCGTCAACTCCCTCGGTTGGAGATACCGCTGACGCCTTCCGTACGTCCCAATCAACGGCCCGCTGATCGAAATCTCCCTGGCCGCCGTGGACAACCGCTGCTTGCAGGGCTGCGCCGACAGCGACCGACTCCTCGTTCTCCGGGATGAGCACCTCTCGGCCCGAGATGTCGGCGAGCCGCTGTCGATACGCATCTGACCGGGCACCTCCTCCCACGAGCAGCAACCGCCCGTCCAGAGTTGCGCCGCTATCTTCGAGGGCACTGACACCATCGAGGAGGCCGCAGATCACTCCATCGTGGGCTGCCCGTGCGAGTTCCGCTCGAGATGTGGTGTTGCTCAAACCGACGAGGATGCCCTTCGAATCGGGTCTGTTCGGAGTTCGCTCTCCGTCGAAATATGGAACGAGAATTGGATCGATCGACGCAGTACCCGCCTCGATTGCGAGCGCGGCCAGGCCAGGCGCGTCGGTGCCCAACCATGCAGCAACCGTGTCGGTCACCTTTGTTGCGTTGAGCGTGCAGACCAATGGCAGGTAACCGCCGGTGGCATCGCAGAATCCAGCGACGGCCCCCGAGAGGTCAACGGCTCGCTCTGCGGCACGGGCGTACACGGTTCCCGAGGTGCCGAGCGACATCACCACGTCACCCTCGGCGAGGCCCAGACCAAGCGCGCCACCCATGTTGTCGCCAGTCCCTGGTGCGACCACGACCGAGTCGGGCAGGCCGAGCTCGCTGGCTGCACCGGGGGTCAACGAACCCGCTTCGTCGGTTGGACCGAGCACGGTCGGCACCCGGTCTCGCCAATCCTGGCCACGAGTGGCGAGCTCAAGGGGCCGGAGGAGCGTCGAGTTGGTTGTGGCGTCATACCAACCAGTGCCCGAGGCATCACCGCGGTCGGTCACATGCTGATCGGTCAGCCGCCAGGTCAAATAGTCGTGAGGCAACATGATCTTGGCGACTCGTTCCAGGTTCTCTGGCTCGTTATCGGCAATCCACTTGAGCTTGGTCACCGTGAAGGCGGCTACCGGTACAACTCCCGCCCAGTCGGTCCACCAGTCACGACCGAGTTCGGACACAAGTGAGTCGGCTTGAACAGCCGATGTGGTGTCGTTCCACAATTTCGCAGGTCGGATGGATGTTCCATCTTCATCGAGCACAACCAGACCGTGCTGTTGCCCTGCGACCGAGATGGCGACCACGTCTTTGCGGGCATCGCCGAGCTGACCAACCGCGTCGACGAGCGCATCCCACCAGGCCGCAGGGTCTTGTTCTGACACTGGCGGATTCGTGGCCGGATGGCTTGCACGTCCCGTCGCGAGAAGCACACCAGATTCGGCGTCTCGGAGCTCCGCCTTCGTGGATTGTGTTGACGAATCAATTCCGATGACGGTTGGCATTCCGTATGCGTAGCAGATCAAAACAGCCGGTGCCCCGCCCCTCGAACGAGGAACGGGGCACCCTTGACTGAGTTCTTGTATCGGACGTACCTCTAGGCGGTAGCCAACGGAACGAAGTTCTGCGTCGAGTAGTCCCCGGCATCAGGCTTGGTCAACACACCAGCGACATCTTGTTCGATGTAGTCGATGAACGACTGGGCGTAGTCGAGCAGTGTGTCTGTCACCCGACCGTCTTCACTCACTGTTCCGAAGGTGTCGTACCCATCTCGACCAGCCGCAATGAAGCTGTTGGTGGCCACGGTGAACGTGGTGCCCATCTCGAGCGCTACCCAATCGGTTGTTCCGCTCGGACGCATCTGCAAGTTGCTGACGCGGCTGCCTTCGGCAGAATTCATGTCAGCATCCCAACGCAAGCCAGATGCATACGGATAGGCGCCGGTCGAGCCGTCGGGGTCAAGAGCAAACGCAATCGCCTCTTCGAGGACTGCATTGATCTCGGCGCCGGTCATCTCGAGGTTCACGATGGTGTTGGCAAACGGAAGCAGCTCGAATGCATCTGCGATCGTCACATCACCAGCAGGAAGGTCGATTCGGACGCCACCGGCGTTTTGCAACGCGAAGTCCGACTCGAATGCTCGCACTCGGAAGGCATCGGTCACGACCTGCTGGATGTCACCACCCATTTGCGCCGTGTCCTCCACGTCACAGATCTGGCTTCGTCCCTGGCCCGGAATTCGCTCGAGGCACAGTTTGACCGCCGCAGAACCAATAACTTGCTGCTCGAGAACTGCTACCTGCTCGCTAAACCCGTCGAGCACGATCTGTGCTGCGGGATCGGCAGTGACAATAGACAACTCTGGTGTTGCTTCGATGAAGTCGAGCACCGTTTGACGAGCTGCACCGGTCAGTTCTTCGCGATCGGCATCGGGTGTCGGTTTACGTTGGAACGTGTCCTCGACGATGAGGTGCGGAGTGCCCGCACAACTCGTGACCACGCCGTCGGCGTCGAAGTTCACATTGAGTTCGCCAACAATCCACGAGTACTGCCACGCGTGCACGATGCAGACCGGCGAACCGGTTTGATCGGCGGTGCGGTATGGGTAACGACCCATGGTGTTCAGGCCGAGCGGTGCGAAGTTGCCGAGCAACGAATGACTGTCGCCACCGACGATGACGTCAACGCCAGTCAGCATGTTTGCGTAGGTGATGTCGTTCTGCAACTGCGTGTGCGTGACGAGCACGATCTTGTCGATGCCCTGTCCTGTGAGGATGTCGATGTTGGTCTGCGCCGTCGTCACCTCATCGAGGAACTGCGTGGTGTCGAGCGGGCTCGAGGAATTCTTGGTCTTGCCCGCGATGTCCAGGCCAACGAAGCCCACCATGTCGTCGCCGTACTGCTTGATGGTGAAGGGCTTGAACAGGGGTGTTCCCGCTGGGTTCAGCGGTGTGCCTACGGCTGGCACAACGTTTGCTGCGAGCACTTCGGTCTCGCACGTCGCTGTATCGGCCAGGTCGCCGAGGAAGTCTGCGGTTCCCTGATCACCGTCGTCAAACTCGTGATTCCCGAGTTCGAAGACATCGAAGCACGCTTCGTTCATGAGCGCAGCGTCTGCTTCACCCTTAAACAAGCTGTAGAAAAGCGTTCCGGTGACCGCATCACCAGCATGGACCTTGACCACGTTGTCGCTTGCTGCCTCGAGCTCCTTGATCTTGGCAACTGCGTTTGCCATGCCACCTTGGCTCACTCGAGTCTCGACGCCTGCGAGCTCGAGGTCACCCGAGTCTGGGTTGAGGTGCGAGTGTGTGTCGTTCATGTGCAAGATCGTGAGTTCGAAGTCGGACTCACATCCGCCGAAGACGGTGTTGAAGCCTCGGTCTCGACAGACGTCGGTTCCGCCGCCACCCTGCAAACGGTCACCGCGACCGTTGCCACCGGTGAGGTCGTCGTTGCCGGCGCCACCGCGGATGAAGTCATTGCCGGCTCCGCCTGCGAGAACATCTGCACCGTTACCACCCTCGACGAGGTCGGAGCCGTTGCTGCCAGACACCGTGTCGTTGCCGTTGCCGCCACGAAGGACGTCATTGCCCGGACCGCCGGCGATCGTGTCGCCATTTGGACCGCCAAATACGACGTCGAGGCCGAATCCTGCTCGGATCGTGTCGTTGCCAGCGCCACCCCAGACCAGGTCGTTGCCGAGCCCCGACCGAATGTCGTCCGGCCCGTTGTCGCCGCGGATGATGTCTCGACCGGGGCCGCCGAGGATGAGGTCGGCGCCTCCGAGACCGCACACGACGTCGTTTCCGGCGCCTGCGTTGATCGTGTCAGCACCAGACGTGCCAACGATGACGTCGTCGCCTGCAGTGCCGTTGATGGTTCCTGGCGTGGTTCCAACGATCGTTGCGACCTGGCCTGCGCAGCTGACCTCTGGAACAGCGTCCTGCGCAGCTGCGGGTTGTGCCACTGCGACGAGCGCCGCGAGCATCGAGAGGACGAGCAAAGCTGATCGTCTCGCCCCATTCCTTTTCGCTCGATTTTTGGATGGCAACAATTTCATCTTTGATTCTCCTGCTTGGTGGCCCACAACTTTTCTCATTGTGGGTCTAGCAAAGATTGCGTTTTGATGTCGCGGAAACAGGTGCTTTCTCGATCTATCTCGTTCGGTACATCACGTTGTACCGTGCGGTCCGATGACAGAGGACACCGATATCGAAGCAGCGGTAGCTGCTGCAACAGTGCGCATCATGCGAGCGCTGTATCCGACCGTGACGACAAGCGGTGGACGTGGCAGCCCCGCTCGCGGTGAAGCATTGTTCGAGCCCCAAGCCGAACATGTGGGAGCCCCCGGATGGGTACAGGGCGGATTATCAGCCACCGTGCTCGACTACTTCTGTGCGCGCATTGCTTCGGCAGCACTGTCGATGAAGGTCGCAACCGGAACGCTTGACCTTCGCTACCGTCAACCCGTCTTACTCGACGGGGGTCCGTATCGAGTGTCTGGCGAGACCGATCAGCCGCGTTCGAAATCTGTTCGGGCACGCGGTGCAATCCTCAGTCCAGAGGGCCGACCTCTGCTCGAGGCGACCGGCCTATTCGTTGGAACCGCACCACTCGACACCACTCGTTGATCGGCCGCTAGACAAACCAGAGATCGAACGCCTCGAAGCGACGGAGTTTCTCTGCAAGATCCGCCGTCCAGCTGTTGTGCACTACCCACGGGTCGTCGGGAGCCTGTCGCCCGCCGCAATAAAGGTGCCCGTTCGCAAATCGCTGCTCATCGAGAATCCGCACGTCCAGCCCGCGATGGGCATACGCAGCCAGCATGACGTTCAGCGGCTCTTGTTGGCTCCGGTAATACGCGATCATCTCGTGCTGCGCCATGACCTCGGCCCAGAAGGCTCGGACCGGCGGTGTGTTCTGGAAGTACATGAAGCCGCTGTTGGCGTAGAGCGGCTGGAATCGAGGATTTGGACCGTCGTACATCGCCTGGATGTCGGCGCCCTCTCGAGCTTGTTGGGTCAGAAAAGGCCTGGGGTCGCGCCGCCAAACGAGATCGACATCCTGGAACAGCACATCGGCTGGGAAACGAAGCAAGTTCTTGATCACCCAGTTCTGGTGATACATGTACTCGGCCCACGCTCTGTCGCCATACCTGCCCGAGTCGCTCATCGATTCGAGGAGCGACGATTCGCCATCGAAGTACGAGATGAATCCACAGGACTCGGCCCGTCGGTGGGCTTCACTGTCGGTGGGAAACACGATGGTCGAACGACGAACGTCGATCTCATGTCGGACACACGACGCTGCCCAGTTCTCGAGAAGGACTACAAACCGGTGATCGCACGTCATTCCGGTCACAACGCCGCCGGACAAATCCAGGTCGACTTGGAGCGACGGCATGGCCGCATCGAAGCGTGCGTCATCCTCGGACTGCGCGTCGTAGACACTTCGGACGGCAGCGTGGGATTCCGCGGAAATCTCCACCGGTTGGTGAGCATGGAACCGAATCGGGGCGAAACTTCGATCATTCAAGGTGTTTCAACGCCTCTCGTTTACTGAGGCCAGACAGCGCGGCGTCGTGTCGTGCCACAAAGGCACGCACCGCATCAGGGTCGGTCCGTGCGTACTGCCGGAGAGCCCAGCCGATTGCTTTGCGTATGAAGAAGTCCGTGTGGTCCATCCGCATCTCACAGTACGTGAAGAGCCGGTTTGTGTCCGTGCGATTCTTGTACATCAGCTGGTGCAAGATCGCAGTGCGAACAATCCAGATGTCGTCGGATTCGATCCAGTCATCCATGTCGACAACTAGCTCGGGGTTATTGGACACCATTGTTCCGATGGTGTGCACAGCCAACGAGTCGACGGTGTCCCACCAGGGCGTCTTCGTGATGAGCGCCCGAACAGTTTGCAGGTCCATCGAGCGGAGATGTTTGGCACCCGCACGGATCGAGTCCATGCCCACGTAGTGGAACTCTCGCTCTGTCTCGTTCCAGAGATCGGTCACCAAAGAGAGGAGCTCGTCTGGCTCGGCAGACTTTGCCCATCGGACGGTCTCTTTCGATGCGGCTCGGCGATCGCCTGCGTTCACTCCGAGAAAGACGAAGTGCCCCTTCATGTATGCCGCCATCTGCCCAGCCTTTTCTGGGTCAGCTGCCTCCTGAAGAGCCGCCCGAAACGCGGTCATGTCGAAGGCCTGCATACTGGCATCATGACACGATCACCCTGCCGGAGAACTGCGTGTCCTGAGGGTGGCCGGCACATCATGACTGTATGGTGACATACAGTCATGAGCACTACAGACTCCGCAATCACAGACTCCTCACTGCATGAACTCGATGCACCGCCGTGGCGCCGCGTCGAGAGCACGATCGTCTCGACTGCAGGCGACCTTCGAGCGCTGTACGACCAACGATTCGCGGCAATCGATCTGACACTTAGTCTTGCCAGCCTCTTGTGTTACCTCGACGACTTCGGTCCGGTGACGCAGACCCGAGCAGCCGACCATCTTCGCCAGGGCCGTGCCGTCACCGGAAACCAGATTGATCGACTCGAAGCCCGCAGCCTCATCGAGCGCCAACCCGACTCAACAGACCGGCGAGTGTGGCTTGTTCGCCTCACTCCCGAAGGTGAGCAGCTCGCCGCAGCAGCGGTCGACATCGACGTCGTCGTCCGGCGAGAGTTACGCGCCGGCGTGAGCCGCGAAGAACGGCAAGCACTTGCGAACGTGCTCGTTCGACTGCAGCGGAACATCTCCGCTGCGATGAGCACCGAACCCACCACCCACGACTGATACCCACACCCAGGAGAGAGCAATGGAAGAAGCAGTAATCGTCGATGCAGTCCGCACACCGGCTGGCCGACGCAACGGCATGTTGAAAGACTGGCATCCCGCCGACCTCGCCGCCCACGTCCTCAAGGCACTCGAAGATCGCAACAACCTCGATCCTGCTCTCGTCGATGACGTCATCATGGGTTGTGTGATGCAGGTGGGCGAACAGGCCCTCAATATCGGCCGCAACGCCGTTCTCGCGGCCGGTTGGCCCGAGTCGGTGCCCTCGACAACCGTCGATCGCCAGTGTGGGTCGAGCCAGCAAGCCGTCCATTTCGCCGCACAGGGTGTCATGGCTGGCGCGTACGACGTCGTGGTCGCCGCCGGCGTTGAGGTCATGACCCGTACCCCAATGGGCGCCTCGGTCGTCAAGGATCTCGGCTTTGCCTTCCCACAGTCGATGCTCGATCGGTACGCCGACACCGGATTGCCACCCCAGGGAATCGGCGCCGACATGATCGCCGACGAATACGACATCAGCCGCGAAGACCTCGACGCCTTTGCCGCAGAAAGCCAGCGTCGCGCAGCACAGGCCACCGCCGAAGGCCGCTTCGAGAACGAGATCATCCCTGTTCCCGTGGTGATCGATGGCGAGACCGTGATGATGGCCCGAGATGAGGGCATCCGTGAGGGGAGCACACCCGAGAAGCTCGCCACCCTCAAGCCAGCGTTCAAAGAAGACGGCAAAGTCACCGCGGGCAACTCGAGCCAGATCAGCGACGGTGCCGCGGCAGTCCTCATCATGAGCCGCTCGAAGGCCGAAGAGCTCGGCCTCAAGCCACGGGCTGTGTTCCGCAACTTCGCCCTCGCCGGCACCGACCCAGTCACGATGTTGAAGGGCCCGATCCCCGTGACCGAGAAACTCTTCAGCAAAGCCGACGTGTCGTTCGAAGACGTCGACCTCTTCGAGATCAACGAAGCCTTCGCCTCAGTCGTATTAGCCTGGCAGAAAGAAACCGGCGCCGACCTGGACAAGGTCAACGTGAACGGCGGCGCCATTGCACTCGGCCACCCTCTCGGCTGCTCGGGTGCCAAGCTCATGACCACACTGCTCAACGAGCTCGAACGGACCGACGGCACGTACGGCTTCCAAGCCATGTGCGAAGGCGGCGGTCTCGCAAACGGAACACTGATTGAAAGGGTGGACGCCTAATGCCACGCATGAACCTCGAAGGAAGCTCGTCGATCGTCACTGGTGGTGCGTCGGGAATCGGCGAAGCCGCAGCGCGCCAACTGGCAGCTGCGGGCAGCCGTGTCGTAATCGCCGACCTGAACGAAGAAAGGGGCCAAGGGGTAGCCAGCGAGCTCGGCGGCCTGTTCGTCAAGTGTGACGTCACCTCGGCTGAAGACGCCGATGCATCGATCGCTGCGGCCTCAGAGATGGGATCGCTCCGCGCCCTCGTCAATTCGGCCGGCATTGGTTGGGCGGGACGCACGGTCGACCGCAACGGCGACCCGTTTGACCTCGACGCCTTCCGCAAGGTGATCGACATCAACCTCGTCGGCTCGTTCAACATGTTGAGCCGCTCAGCGGCCGCAATGTCCAAAACCGAACCCGTCGACGAAGACGGTCAACGGGGTGCGATCGTCAACATGTCGTCCGCAGCTGCGTTCGACGGGCAGATCGGTCAGTGCGCTTACTCGGCGTCCAAAGGTGGCATCGTGGGCATGACCCTGCCCATTGCTCGGGACCTATCGGCAATTGGCGTCCGCGTGAACACGATTGCCCCCGGCCTGATCGACACGCCCATTTACGGCGAAGGTGAACAGTCCGACCAGTTCAAGGCGCATCTCGGCCAATCAGTGCTTTTCCCCAAACGTCTCGGCTCGGGAGAAGAAATCGGCTTCATGGTCATCGAACTGATCACCAACTCGTACATGAACGCGGAGACCATCCGGGTCGATGCCGGGGTCAGGTTCCCGCCGAAGTGAACCCGACGATGACAACACAGTCGACACGTATGTCGAGCGGAAGTCTCGACGATGAGTAGCTCCCAAGCAGTCCTTACCGAGCGCCGCGACAAGGTTCTCCTGATCACCCTCAACCGTCCCGAGGCCATGAACGCGATCAACGGCGAGCTGTCGCATGGTCTTGTCGCTGCGATCGAAATGCTCGACAACGATGCTGACCTCAGTGCCGGGGTGCTCACCGGCAGCGGTCGGGGTTTCTGTTCGGGCATGGACCTGAAAGCATTCGCTGCAGGTGAAAACATCGGGCCAATGATGACGTTCATCAAGAACGGCTCGACCAAACCGCTCATCGGTGCGTTGGAGGGCTTCGCCTTGGCCGGCGGGCTCGAGTTGGCCCTCACCTGTGACCTTCTCGTCGCAGCCCGAGGCATCAAGATGGGCGTCCCCGAGGTCAAGGTCGGCTTGTTCGCCGCTGGTGGCGGTCTCCAGCGGCTACCCAGCCGAGTCGGGTACGGTCGAGCCATGGAAATGGCAATCACTGGCGATCCAATCACCTCCGATGAGGCGGCCGAAACCGGCTTGGTGAGCCGCCTTGTTGAGGCTGGCGATGCTGTCGACGTTGCATTGCAGCTCGCGGAGCGCATCAGCAAGAACGCTCCTCTTGCCGTGTCCGCGTCGAAACAGTTGATCAAGGCCGCGACACATCTTCCCGAACGACACTTTTACAACCTGCAAGACGAACTGATGGGCTCAGTGTTCACTTCCGACGATGCAAAAGAAGGCCCACGTGCGTTCGCCGAAAAGCGGTCGCCAGAGTGGACCGGACGATGAATTCCATCGAGGTGGCCCGGCGAGTGCTCCCCCTGATCGATCTCACACTCCTGGGGGATGACGACACGACCGAAGATGTCGAGGCGCTGTGCGATGCAGCAAGAACAACTCACGGCAACGTGGCGGCTGTCTGTGTCTGGCCTCGATTCGTCAGCACAGCGATTGCCCGCCTTGGCGACTCCGGGGTGCCGGTGGCGGCTGTTGCCAACTTCCCGGAAGGCACCGTCGACGCTGCTGCTGCGATCGAAGACGCCTTGGCGATCGTCGGGGCCGGTGGAGTCGAGGTCGATGTCGTCTTTCCCTGGCGCTCGCTGCTCGACGGCAACGCAGGCGTCGGTGCTGCACTGGTCGAGCGGGTCAGAGACGCAATGCCAGAGTCGACTCTGTTGAAGGTGATTCTCGAGACCGGAGAGATCGACGACCCGACGTACATCCGAGCCGCAGCACTCGAGGCGATCGCTGGAGGCGCAGACTTTCTCAAGACGTCCACGGGCAAGACCAGCCGGTCGGCCACACCTGAGGCAGCACGGCAACTCTTCGAGATCGCCTCCGCAGCACAACGCCCAATCGGAGTGAAAATCTCTGGTGGCGTGCGGACCGTCGACGATGCGGCCGAATACCTGTCGATTGCCGATGACATCCTCGGCCCAGAACAGGTCGACTCGTCCACGATGAGAATCGGCGCGAGCTCTCTGCTCAATGCGGTACTCGACATCCTCGGAGACCAATGCGAGACATGACGCGTCTTCGCGTACTCCTTGTCGAGGACAACGCGCTCGACGCTCGAGCGATGCAGCGTGCGCTCGCCATGATCACCGACACGATGTTCGAGGTGGAACACGTCGAAGACCTCGCCTCTGCACTTCAACTGCTCGACAACAAACCCTTCGATTGTGTACTTCTCGATCTCTCGCTCCCCGACTCCCAAGGTCTGCTCGCCGTCGATGTGGTCGCGAGCCATGCTCCGCACGCGCCTGTTGTTGTCCTCACAGGCCTCGATGACCCCCGGACCGCTGTCGAAGCTGTTGACCGTGGCGCGCATGACTACATCCAAAAGGGTCGGGCTGACGGCGATGTGGTCGCCCGCTCGATTCGGTACGCGGTTGCGAGACATCACGCCGAAGTCACCCTGCGATCCACGAGTGCCCAGTTGAAGGTCGCGCATGACCGGGGACGAATTGCGCGAGACCTACACGACACGGTCGTACAACAGCTGTTCGCAACCGGGATGGGACTCCACGCACTCGCGGGCACGATCAACGACGAAGGCTGTCGGGACACGCTGGTGTCGGCCGTCGATCAGATCGACACTGCGATTCGACAGCTGCGCGAGGCAATCTTCGACCTCCACATCGACATTGCCGACCACGACGATGAACACGAGCTCGATGAGGCAATCAGAGCGCAGCGGGCCGCGCTGGGGTTCGAGGCCTCAGTCGTGAAACGCAACATCGACGACCTCGACCAGACACTTCTTCACGAGGTCGTCTCCGTCGTCTGCGAAGCATTATCGAATGTTGCCAAACACGCTCAGGCAACCTCGGCCAAGGTGACCGTGTCGGTCGACGAAGGTCAGGTGACAGCCGAGGTCATCGACAACGGCACAGGCATGACCGAGGCGCCGCCCAGCAGAGGCATCAACAAGCTCACCGGACATGGGCTGACGAACATGGCCACTCGGGCCGATGCGCTTGGGGGAAGTTTCTCGGTGCGCCCTGGACCTGGTGGGGGCACTCGACTCACCTGGCGTGTGCCCACTGCAGCGCCCTCCTGATCGTCAGGCAGCGTCTTCAGCAACGAAAGGCACGATGAGCAGTGGCGTCTCGATGTGATGCACGAGGTACGTGGTTATCGATCCGACAAGCAGCCCACGAAATCCTCCGTAGCCACGGCTTCCGACAACGGTGAGCACCACGTCAAAACCTTCGTCCTCACCAATGGTGATCAGCTCACTGCCCGCATGACCAAGCCTGACGATCGACGTCAGTTCCACGGGCAAACCGTCGGGATACTCCGCTTCAAGTCGTGCAATCTCATCGTCAACGACTGCACGTCCGCCTGCACGGAATGCATCGAGATCGATCATCGAGGCCTCAAAACCCATCGCGGCTGGAAAGTGAACCGTATGCAGGACACACACCGAGGCATTTCGCCATGCCGCCTGCGTCACAGCCTCGCGTAAGGCGGACCTGGCGGTTCCTGACCCATCGATTCCAACAACAACCACGTCCATATTTGGTTCCTCTCGAACAGGGCGATGTCCCCATCATCTGACCCACACACCACTCGGCAACAGGGCTGAAGGTCCTGGCGTGGGGCTACTCGAAGCGACGGCGCTGCTGTTCCTCTAGCCGAGCCGACATCGCTGCTGCCTGCGTACGACGGGTGATTCCAAGCTTCGCGAACATGTTCGAGATGTAATTCTTGACCGTCTTCTCGGCAAGAAACATCTCTTCCGCGATCTGCTTGTTGGACATGCCGTCGCCAATGAGGTCGAAGATTCGGCGCTCTTGCGCAGTCAGCTCGATCAGGCGGCCTTCCTCGGTTTCTCGGAGGTGCTGCATACGCATTCGTACCTCCGCGTTGTCGAGCAACTGCGATCCGCTGGCCACACTACGAATCGATGTGATCAGTTCGTTCGACCGGATCTCCTTCAGGACGTATCCCGCAGCGCCGGCCAGTGCTGCATCGAGAAGGGCACGGTCATCGGCGAATGAGGTCAGCATTAGACAGGGAAGTCCAGGATGTGCAGCACGAATATCTCTGCACACCTCGATGCCATTTCCGTCACCCAGCCGTACGTCGAGCACCGCGACGTCAGGGCTACAGTCCTCGATCTCGGCGAGTGCACGTGCAGCGCTTCCCGCCTCACCAACAACGATCATGTCGGGCTCGGCGTCGACGAGCTGGGCCACACCCCGTCGTACGATCTCGTGATCGTCGAGCAAGAACACTCGCGTTGGATCCCTCTTGGGGACGATCGCGGACGGCTCCGACATCAGATGTCTCCAAGGCTCCTGCCAAAAGAACTCTGATTCACCGCCACGACTGGGACCGGACTGCGTCTCACCACCTCATCGAGCACACTTCCGTGGAGAAGACGGTCGATACCAACGGGCACATGTGAAGCAATTGCGATCATCGAAGCATCGCGAAGATCAGCCTCTCGCAAGATCTCGGCAACTGGTTTGCCGTGCAAGATCTCATAGGTCGTGTCGTCGTCAGAAAGCGACGAGTCCTTGGCAATGCTGGCGACATAGGAGCTCTCTTGCACATCTCCGCTTGCCATGACGTCAGCCAAGGTCGCCCTTGCTTTCGGATCGAGCACGGTAACAACTTCGACCGCCAGATTGAAGTCTTGGGCCCAATCGTGGGCGACCTCGATGATCTTCTCGGACTCTCTCGAACCGTCGAGGGCGACCACCAACGGTCCAACGCGTTCGAACATGTGCGCCTCGCACTCTGGGCCGATGAGTACGACCGGGCCAGGGGCCTCCGTGAGCACCTCCGTTGCCAGCGACCCCGTCAGGAGTGCTTTGCGTCCCCGACCTTGCGAAGGAATACAAAGGATCGACCCCGTCCGTCTCGTTGCCTCGAGCAAGAGCTCCTCGGCCAGGAACCGCGGTGACTGAAGAGAGGTGATCTGCGGGCTCAGCGAGTACCGAGCACCGATTGAGTCAGCCATGTCGAACAGGGCTCGCGAGTGAACGGGCTCATCAGCGTTGTTCGCGTACGCGAGCACTCGAAGCGGCCGAGCCCCAGCGCGAGCCAGACCTGCACCGATCTCGACCGCGCGAATTGTGTCGTCGGAGCCGTTGAATGGAACCAGAACCTCGTTGAACAACGTTCCTCCTAGGAACTGAATGAATGCGGGACGCTGCTCAACTCTCCGAGAAGCTCCCAACACTCGTTGAGAGTGGGCTGATCGGAACTGAGAAGTGGACCAACGACCGGCACATAGTCGCGAAGAACCCGCATTCGAGGTCCGCTATCCGCGACCACGTATACCGTGCCCGTGTCGCAGGTGTATGTCCCTGGTCCCAGCGCCGAACCAAGCGCAGTGGCGGCCCGGAGCGCGGCTCGACGAATTTCGACCTCGGCAACCGCTCCCGCGTATTCCGAGGCATGTGCACCATCGGCGACTGTCATGGGTCGACCGTCCCACTTCTCTACGTCAAAGAGCAGAGTCAAAGGTCCCTGCTCCGATTCGCCTTCGCAGGGCAGTCTTTGAGCATGGAGCCTTCTCGCCGTTCGCCTTCCGACGCCAAAAGCTCGACCACCCTCGAAACTCACATCAGCACACTGTTCTTCACCGAAGATCGCGTCTTCAAGCTGTTGAAGCGCATCGCCAACGGCTTCCTCGACCACACGGACTCCGCTGTTCGTTGTGCCGCAGCAAGCCGTGAAGTGGAACTCAATGCACGAATCGCGCCGGATATTTACCTCGGAACCGCTGATGTCGTCGAACATGGCGAGATCGCCGATCGCATGATCGTCATGCACCGGCTTCCGGCGGACCGAAGCGTGACGAGGTTGCTCAGTGCCGGCGAACTCACCTCTGACCACATCAGGGCGATCGCCCGAAAGATTGCCACCTTTCACGCATCACTGCCGCAGGAGAGCTTCGATGGACGAGCAGCAGATGCGCACCGAGATCGGTGGACCAACAACACCACGGAGCTGGCACCCTTCGTTGGCCGGGTCATCAGCGAAGCGGACACGAACCGAGTGACCGAACTCTTCACGACCTGGCTCGATTCCCACAGCGAACTTCTCGACCAGCGGATTGCCGATGGCCACCTACGAGACGGGCACGGCGACCTCCTCGCCGACGACATCTTCTGCATGGACGATGGTCCGCGGATCCTCGATTGTCTCGCCTTTCGTGACGATCTGCGGTTGGTCGATGTTCTCGACGACGTCGCGTTTCTGGCCATGGACCTCCATCGCCTCGGCGGACCTGCATGGGCGCAGATGCTTCTGCGTTTCTACGGCGAGTACTCAGGCGAACATCATCCTGGGTCGCTTGCCCACTATTACGTTGCCTACCGGGCCCATGTTCGCTGCAAGATTGCTTGCCTGCGGGTCGACAGTCTGGAACACGAGTTCGTGGCGGTGGCGCAGATGTACCACCGACTCTGTCTCGACCATTTGGAGCGGGCCCGTCTGCGGCTGATTCTGGTCGGGGGCGGGCCCGGATCTGGAAAGACAACGCTGGCCACCTCACTGAGTAATCAACTTGGTTGCCCTGTGCTCTCGAGCGATGGGATCAGAAAGGACCTCGCCAGGGTCGAGCGGACCGTGCACGAACTCGCGCAGCCAGACGCTGGGATCTACACGGCCGAACGCACAGAGCAGACGTACACGGAGATGCTCCGACAAGCCGAGCTCCTCCTTCGCTCTGGCGAAACCGTGATCCTCGATGCGTCCTGGACCAACGAGAGCCATCGGGTGCTTGCTCGAGCGCTTGCCAACGTACAGAAGGCACAGTTGACCTCACTCGACTGCTGCATTCCCGATGCGGTGGCCAAGGAGAGAATCATTCGCAGAATGGCCGATCCAACGTCGACGTCCGATGCGACGCCCGAAATCGTGGACCACCTCTCTGCTCGGCGCGCACCCTGGAGCGACGCGATTTCTATCGATACCAATCAGAGCTTTCAGGGCTCGGAGGCCGACGCCCTTGCCGCCCTCGACATGGCCGTCAGTCGAGACGCTTCACGTACATAGCAACCTCTTCATCGGGCCCATACGGTCTCACCCGTTCGAGCTCTTGAAATCCGAAGACCTCATGGAACCTGTGCGACCGAGGGTTTTGGGGAATCGTGTTGACCTCGGCGAGGAGCACGGGTTTTCCATGACCAAAAGCCCACGCCTCGAATGCTCGGTATAGGTCGGGGCCGAGCCCGAGACCGCGCGCCGACTCTGACAGGGCAATTCGGTCGACGTAGGCAAAGGTTTCATATCGCTCGCTGAACCAGGCGTAGTTCGGACTCGGGTAGTCGGTTGCATGTTCATCGAGACCAATCAAGAACCCCACGACCACATCGTCGACTTCTACAACGGCGAAGAAGCTCGCCTTCTCTGCGAAGTAGGCGAGCTTCTCATCGGTGAGCTCCCCGACTTCGGGGACACACTCTTCATTGATTGAAAGAACTGCATCTGTATCGGTGGGGTTATACGAGCGCATGCGCCGAGCATATTGCGATGACTAGTGCGAGATGGCGTCGAGCACGTTGAGCTTTCCTGCTCGGCGAGCGGGCAGGAATCCTGCAACCAACCCAGCAACGATGGCCACCGCAACGAGCAACACCAGCTGCAACCACGGAACGGCCAGACGGTTGAGAATCTCGTCGGGTGTCGCCACGACGACGAGCGTTCCGAACACGACGCCGACCACGGCGCCGAGTAGGGCGCCGACGCCGGAGACAATGGCGGCTTCCCATCGGACCATACGGTGCATCTGTGGGCGAGTCATACCGACTGCTCGAAGCAATCCGAGCTCTCGAGTGCGCTCGAAGATCGACAGCGCCATGGTGTTGATGATGCCGATGAAGGCAATGAGGATCGCCAGACCAAGGAAGCCGGTGAGGATGTAGAGCAACTGATCAACCTGAGCACTGATGCTCTCTCGATACTCGCCTGTCGACTGCGTCGAGAGCTGAGGAAAGGAAACTCCAAGCGCATCCATCTCGATGCTTGCCTGCTCGAATGTCGAGCCGTCAGCGACCGACGTTGCAATCCAGTCGTAGCTGGCTTGATCGCCGATCGTGTTCCAGCGGTCGTCGTTGACCACGATGCCTTCAAAGATGGTGCTGTCCTTGAAGATTGCGACCACCTTGAGATCAGCCGTCGTCTCATCTGCAAGCTCGACTACGGCGCTATCGCCCAACGAAAGCCCAAGATCATCGGCAACGACCTTGCGAATGGCCATCGAGTCATCATTGATATCGGCGTATGAACCCTCGAGCAGTTCGAGATCGAACGATGCATCGAGCTTGTCGAGCGGGAGGGTCGAGACCTCGTTGCGTTCGCCGCTGATGTTGGTATCCCAGTATTTGATGGGGGTGATATCGCCGACGTGTTCGGCAGTTTCCAATTCGCCCAGAACAGCTTGGGGAACCAAACCTGCGTCGCCTGATGGGAAGACCGCATAGTCAGCCTGCACGGTTGTCTCGAGCAAGGCGTTGAGGTCGTTCTTGAGGGTCTGGCCCACAACAAATGCCATAGAAACCAGCGAGAGACCGATCATCAACGCGGCTGCCGTGGTGGCGGTGCGCTTCGGGTTGCGTGCGGCGTTCTCCTTGGCCAGCGAACCCGGTGTTCGGTAGATGGCCGAGATCGGAGCACCCAGCGTCCTCGAGATCGGCCCTGCGACCATCGGGCTCAGCAGGGTGATACCGATGAAGAGCACGGCGGCGCCAGCTCCGAGCATCCCCAGCAATGTGGCGGTGCTGTCGATGCCACCAAAGAGCGCAATGGCCGTGAGACCGGCACCGACGAGCGAAAGAAACACCCCGATCAGGATCGATCGGCGGCCACCGTTGGAGTCCGCGTCCTCTTGTCCCGAGATAGCGGTGACGGGAGCAATTCTGCCGGCCTTGCGGGCCGGGACCCATGCGGACACCAACGTCACTCCAACTCCGACACCGAGGCTGATCAGGATCGTTGGAAGCGACAGGGGCTTGGCGAACTGGGGCAACTCTGCACCGATGGCGTTCAGCGCTGCTTCGAGGCCATACGCGAGTCCGAGACCAACGATCAGCCCAATTGCCGAGGCAGCGAGACCCACGACGAAGGCTTCGCCGAGGACCGCACGTTGCACCTGTTTGGGAGTTGCTCCGATTGCCCGCAACAATCCGAGCTCGCGCACTCGCTGGCTCATGACGATGTTAAACGTGTTAGCGATGATGAAGATCGAGACGAAGAGCGCCACGATTGCGAAGACCCGAAGCACCCAGGCAAAAAGGCTGATGAACGAGTTGAACTCGGCGCTCTGTTCGGCGTTGAGGTCAGCCGTGTCCTGCGTGACATAGTCCGCTCCCATTGCGGCCTCGATATCGACCTGGACGTCGGCGATCGGCCGGGTGCCATCGGTGGCGATGGAGATGTTTGAGTAGTCGTCAAGATCGAAGAGCGGCTGGGCGGCTTCGGTCTCGAATGAGAGAAGGACTGCACCGTTCGTCTGGTTCTCAGCGCCGAATCGGAAGGTTCCCACGAGCTCCGCCGAGGTCTTGCCATCAGCGTTTGGCACGACGAGCTCGTAGGTCTCGCCGACCACAAGGTCGTTGTCGGCGGCGGAATCCATATCGATGACCCATTCGCCTGGGCCCTCGGGGGCGCGACCGGCCTCGATCGTGGTGGGATTGAGCTGTGCGTCTCGGGTCCAACTGAATGCAAGCACTGGTGGGCCTGACGGCTGAATGACCTCACCATCGGCTCGAATCGGAAGGACGGTGTTGTCCCCGGCCTCGTATTGGCCTTCGGCGACTCGCACGCCGTCGACGCCTGCCACCGTTGCGAGTTCCGCATCTGCCAGCCGCACGTCGTCGGTGTTCCCGTCAACCCGTAGGTCGGTGCCTTGCGTGATCTCGGCGGCAAGATTGCCGAAGGAGCCCTGCAACCCATCGCTCAAGATGTTGGCCGCTGAAATGAAGCCGACGCCCAGCACGATGGCAAGGGCGGTGAGTGCAAGCCGGATCTTGTTGGCTGCAACGTTCTTCTTCGTGATGTTCCACATGTGTCTGACTCTCGTCCGTGTGTGTCTTGCTCAGCGGCCGGAGGCCGTGCGGAGGGCGGACAGAATCGAGTCGGTGTTCGGATCGCGAAGCTCGGAGACGATTTGGCCGTCTGCGAGAAACAGCACGCGGTCGGCGTATGACGCAGCAACAGGATCGTGGGTGACCATCACGATGGTCTGGTTGTATTCACGAACTGCACGACGCATGAAGTCCAGAATCCCAGCGCCCGTGTGGCTGTCGAGGTTGCCGGTTGGTTCGTCGGCGAACACCACGTCGGGGCGAGAGGCCAACGCTCGTGCGACAGCGACTCGTTGTTGCTGGCCGCCGGAGAGCTCGTTGGGTTTGTGACCAAGCCTGTCGACAAGGTCGACGGCTCGAACAACCTCGTCGATCCATCCGGGATCCGGCTTTGTGTTGCCGAGATCGAGCGGCAGAGTGATGTTCTCTTCTGCAGTCAGGGTGGGGATGAGGTTGAAGGCCTGAAACACGAAACCGATCTTCGTCCGACGCAGCAGTGTCAGGTCTTTCTCTGAAAGCTGGGAGAGATCGGTATCACCAATCATGACCTTGCCCGAGCTGAGCCGGTCGAGGCCCGCCAACGAGTGCATCAACGTGGACTTGCCCGACCCCGATGGACCCATGATGGCGGTGAACTCGCCAGCAGCAAACGACACATCGACCTCATCGAGTGCGGTGACTTGTGTGTCGCCGTCACCGTAGATCTTCGTTGCGCCTTCGGTTCGTGCGGCGATTGCGGCCTGCACTGGTGCTTCCATGACCATCATCTCTGGTCCTCCGATGTTCCTGGACATCACCCTCTGCAATGTCACCACTTCATCGTGCGGGAGTTGAGGCACCGCGTCGTCAGGCCACGGGATGGTCGATGGGTCGTCACTATGGACGCCGTGGAGCGTGACCGGGCTCATCCTGTAGAAGGACGACCCTGACCTTTGGTCTCAGGGTTGACCCTGAGAGCACCACCAGCGATTGTTCAGTATTCGTTCGGCCGCAACGGCTGAACTTGTTTCCAGTCTTCGCGGAAATTGCCGACCATGCCCGTGAGGTGCAGCGCCTCGCTGATCGACTCGGCTCGAAGCCCGACAATGCCATCAGGCGTTGGAGGCGCCCCGGCGGGGATCACGGCCTTGGTGAATCCAACTCGAGCAGCTTCGCTCAGGCGACGTTCGGTTTGGGCTGATTGACGGAGCTCACCAGCGAGACCGATCTCACCACACGCCACGAGACCAGGGTCGAGGGCATGGCCAGTTACCGACGATGCGAGAGCAAGGGCGAGGCCCAGATCAGCGGCTGGTTCACTTATCTTCACACCGCCGATGGCGGACGCGAACACGTCGGTCTTTGAGAAGCCGATCTGGGTCCGTCGTTCGAGGACCGCAATGATCAGGGAGAGTCGACCACTGTCGATGCCTTGAGCCGAGCGGCGAGGGCTCGGCAGGTTCGACTGGGCCACGAGCGCCTGCACCTCGACCAGGAGCGGACGATGGCCGTCGAGCGTGGGGACAACGACAGAGCCGGCCACACCTTTTGCGCGGTCGACCAAGAACAGCCGGCTGGGGTCGTCGACTGACTTGAGGCCCGTGCCTGCCATCTCGAACACCCCGAGCTCATCGGTTGCGCCGAAGCGGTGTTTGCTCGCCCGCAGCAACCGCAACGCATGGTGGCGGTCACCCTCGAATTCAAGGACCGTGTCGACCACGTGTTCGAGGGTACGTGGTCCCGCCAGACCACCTTCCTTGGTGACGTGACCAACGAGCACGGTGGTCATTCCGCGACGTTTGGCTTCTTGGACCAGGCGATGTGCGCAATGACGGACCTGACCCACCGAACCAGGCGTCGAGCGCAGGTCGGTGTCGAGGATCGTCTGAATCGAGTCGATAACGAGATAGTCGGGCTTGAGTTGATCGCAGTGGGAAAGCACCGCGGCGAGTGACGTCTCGGACACGAGCCACAGATTGTCGACGACGGAGCCCAGTCTTTCGGCACGGAGACGCACCTGACCAGCCGATTCTTCGGCAGCGACGTACAGGCAGGTTTTACCTTGGGTACTCAGTGAGGCAACGGCCTGAAGCAACAGGGTGCTCTTGCCAATGCCCGGTTCGCCTCCGACGAGGGTTACCGACCCGGTGACGAAGCCGCCGCCGAGAACCCGATCGAGTTCGCCGATGCCAACTGGCGTGGCGCTCCAGTCGTCGAAGGTGATTTCGGTGATCGGCCGTGGGGCCTCACTGACCAACACCGGCGCAGCGGCGATGCGATCGGCACTCTCCTCGACATAGGTGTTCCACTCCTCGCAGCCCGAGCACTGCCCGACCCACTTGTGCGCGAGGTGGGCGCACTGGTTGCAGATGAATACGGTCTTGGACTTCGCCATGTCGGAGAAACTACGAGGCGACTGTGACAGTGAAGAGCTGACGGTAACGAGCAGCCACGGCTGCGCGCTGTTCTGGGGTCTCGGCTGACCGGAGCGCGCGGTGGTACACCGATAGGTGTCGACGGCGACGATGTGCGGCGCTGGTGTTTTCGAGACGGGTGGTGCTGTGTCGTGAATGAATGCTCATGTTTGATACCTCAGCAGTTTGTTTGACG